>Ga0207691_10006197_pt1 | contig 11555 bp, 9 predicted proteins | sample KBSM13metaG_FD_184327 | JGI IMG/M metagenome (GOLD analysis project Ga0207691, IMG submission 184327) | Miscanthus rhizosphere microbial communities from Kellogg Biological Station, Michigan, USA - KBS M1-3 metaG (SPAdes) (version 2) | ecosystem: Host-associated > Plants > Roots > Rhizosphere >...
CCATTCCGTCAAATCGCCGCCGCGGTGTTCGTTGAGCATGGAACGACCGAATTCCGAGCGAATGAAGACAGAAAAAGGGCCCATCTCTCGAACCCGAGCGATGTCTTTATGCAAAGCCGGGAATATTTCTGCATAGGTCAACCACCAATGATAGGAGGAAACCATCAGATCCCAGGGATTGCGAACGAAAGCGAATTTAAAGCATTCATTCCAGGCAGGCCCGAGGACTTCGCGCACCTTCGCCGCTTTGGCATGCTTATGATACTTGGGTTTCCCGACCGGCCACGAACGCTGCGCGTGCAAGACGCCCAAAGCGCGGTGAATACTGCTTCCAGCACACTTGGGAATGTGGATGAAAACATATTTTAAGAACGGAGAATAACAGATCGGTTTGGCATACTTTGTCCTGGGCGCTGTCGTTACCGCGCTGTCAGGTGTGCTCTGGTAAAAGTGCGGGTGTAGGACTGACACCCTTCACAATTCCAGCACACCCTTCCTTTGCAAATGCTTCCTACCCAACGCAGCAGGAAAATTCAGACCCACAATGTGCGATCGAAACTGCGGTACTGAATTGCCTCGCTCACGTGTTCAGCGGTGATGTCTTCGCTGCCAGCGAGGTCGGCAATGGTGCGGGCGACCTTGAGAATGCGATCGTAGGCGCGGGCGCTGAGATTTAACTCGGTCATGGCCACGCGGATCAATTCCTGCGAGTCGGAATCCAATTTGCACCATTGTTTCAGATGCTTCGTTCCCATGCGCGCGTTACAGTTCGTCTTGGAATCGTTAGCAAATCGCGCCTGCTGCCTCTTGCGCGCAGCGGATACCCGCTCACGAATTGCACTGGAGGGTTCCTCCGACCGCTCGCTCGCCATATCACGGTACTCAATCGATGGCACTTCGATGTGGAGATCGATCCGATCGAGCAACGGTCCGGAAATGCGCTGCCGATATCGTTGCACCTGACTCGGCCCACAGCGGCACTCGCGTTTCAAATCGCCGAAGTAGCCACACGGACACGGGTTCATCGCCGCCACCAGCATGACTTCGCTCGGAAAAGTGACGCTCCCGGCCGCTCGCGAAACGGTAACGCGTCCATCCTCCAGTGGCTGACGCATCACTTCCAAAGTAGAACGATGAAATTCCGGTAGCTCGTCGAGAAAGAGGACGCCGTTGTGCGCCAGGCTGACTTCACCGGGGTTCGGAATGGCGCCACCGCCGAGCAACCCGATGTCGCTAATCGTATGATGAGGCGAGCGGAACGGACGCGTCGGCACGAATGATTGTTCCGGCGTGAGTAATCCGGCGATGCTGTGGATCTTCGTCGTCTCAATCGCTTCCTCCAGCGACATCGGTGGAATGACGGTAGCAATGCGTTTCGACAACATTGATTTGCCCGAGCCCGGCGGCCCGACCATGAGAATGTTGTGACCACCGGCAACGGCCACTTCTAACGCGCGCTTTACGTGCCCCTGTCCCTTCACATCCGCGAAATCGACCTCGTAGCTTTGATGGGTCGCGAAGAATTTATCGAGATCGCCGCGGGTGGGCTGAAGGGTGCATTCGCCGCAAAGAAACGAAAATGTCTCCCGTAAATTGCGCACGCCATAAACGGCAATTCCCTTCACCATTGCGGCCTCCTGCGCGTTCGCTGCCGGAACAAAGAGCGCTTTCTTTCCGCGCTTGCGCGCTTCAATCGCAACCGGCAAAACCCCTTTAACCGCGCGCACCGCGCCATCGAGCGCCAGCTCGCCGACGAAACTGTACTGAGCAAACGCCGCTGTGTCTGTTTCCTGGCTGCACGCGATCATACCCAACGCGATCGGCAGATCGAAACTCGGTCCTTCTTTTTTGATATCGGCCGGCGCCAGGTTCACCGTCGTGCGTCCACGCGGCCAATAGTATCCGCTGTTGGTAATCGCAGTGGTGACGCGGTCTTTGCTTTCCTTGACCGCGGCATCGGGCAATCCAACAACGACGATCGCAGGCAATCCGCCGGCCGAGTTCACCTCGATCTCGACTTCGTAGGCATCAACGCCGAAAACGGCGGCGGAATAAATTTTGGCGAACATCTGCGCGAGGTTGGCAGAGAAATTTTCTCGCGAAAAGGGGCAAATCCCAGTTTCAGTGAAAGCGCGGGCGAAAGAGAAGCCTTTCCGGTCTGACAGTACGCCCCGTCGCATGCCTGTCATCCGGAGCGCACGCGAGGGACCCCGCCCGAGCTAGTGGATCACACGAGGTTGTTTGGGGGCCCAATTTGCCCGCTCGTGGGGTCCCTCGACGTCTTCGCGTCTCGGGATGACCACGCACGTTATTTAACCTTGTATATAGTATATATATAGGTCCCCCGCGGGCGGTTTTGGCGCGGCTGCGAAAAATCGAAGCGGAGAAGCGGGAATTTTTGGCGCGTTTTTGTTCGGCAACTAAAGCAAAGTTGTGGTCGCTTGCTCCGTGGTCAAAAATCGCATTGATTCTCAAATTTCCATAACCTGTAAACACCTGACACTGAGTGAGAAAACGTTATTTGAACAAAACACATCCGGCAAATGTCAGAATTGCGAATATTTAACCTTGTTAACGACTTTCGCGCGTGATAAATGCTGCGATTGAGGAATGCCGGCGAACCCTGAATAGTCGGATAATGGATACCGCACCCCCCTTTCACGTTCATGAAGAGAAGTTTTATGGCAGCTGAAGATAGCGATACTGGAATAAAGATTTACCTGCGTGAGATCGGGCAGATCCCGTTGCTCACTCCACAGCAGGAGATTGAACTCGCCGCTAAAATTAAGCGCGGCGACAAGGAAGCTCGAGCCCTAATGATTCGCTCGAATTTGCGCCTGGTCGTCAAGATTGCGCACGATTATGCGAATCTCGGATTGCCGCTGCTCGATTTAATCTCGGAGGGAAACATCGGGCTGATGAAAGCGGTCGAGCGCTTCGATCCGGCCAAGGGTGGAAAACTTTCCACCTACGCTGCGTGGTGGATCAAGCAATCGATCAAACGCGCGCTCGCCAATCAATCGAAGACTATTCGCCTGCCGGTGCATCTGGTGGACAAAATTTCCAAGATGCGACGCGTCTCCTTGCAAATGAGCGAGGAGCTGGGCCGCGAACCGACCGACGACGAACTCGGTGAAGAAATCGGAATTGCTGCGGGAAAAGTTTCGCAATTGAAAACGGTCTCGATCCGGCCCGCATCGTTAGACGCGCCAATCAGCGATGACGATTCGACCGAGTTCGGTGAAATCGTCGGCGACGAAGAAGCGATGACGCCGTTCGAATTGTTGCGCGACAAAAACCTGCGCAACGAGGTGGGCGGTCTTCTCGAAGTACTGGACGATCGCGAACGCAAAATTATTTTCTCGCGCTTCGGGCTCGACGGCGGCAAGCCGAAGACGCTGGAAGAAGTTGGGAAAAAATTTGGGGTAACGCGCGAGCGCATTCGGCAGTTGCAAAACATTGCCTTGTCGAAATTGCGTCGCGCCCTGGCGAAAAAAGAGCGGCCGATCGATATCGATCTCGAGATGCCGGTCGAGGCGTAAGAGCTACTAACAAGTATTAGGAAAAACGCGCGGTGCGATCCGCGCGTTTTTCTTTTCGTCTGGAAAACACAGGTCATAGACCTGTGTGGCGCACAGACCTCAGGTCTGTGTTCCGTTCTCAGCGCGCTGTCATTCCGAGCCGCGCAAACGGCGAGGAAACCTCATGAGTGTCCGATGACGCGCGACCTTGGGGGAGGTCCCTCGCTGCGCTCGGGATGACATTGTTCAACGTGCCGTTCGTAGTTGCACTGTGTCCACCAACGTATCGCCTGCGCGCAGGTCGCTGATAATTACCAGATTGTCGCCGGGCGAAGTCAGTCCCGCGTCGCGCAGATATTTCTCGGCCACTTCGATGGTGGCGTTAGGATCATCCGAAAATTTTATCCGCACTGGATACGTTCCCCAACAAAGCGCGAGTTGGCGTTGCACTTCCTCGCTCGGAGTGAAGGCAAAAATCGTGGCGTTTTCCGGACGCAGATTCGCAGTATTACGAGCCATTGTGCCGTGCCGGGTAAACACGATGATCCGCGCCCGCGTGAGCGAGTTCGCTAGCACAATCGCCGATGCGACAGTTTTTTGTCGCACATCTTCCAGCACTGCTGCTTTGGCGTAACCGGCGCCACCGCTGCGCTCGATGCGCAACGCCACCCGATTCAAAATGCGCACACATTCCACCGGATAATCTCCGACGCTGGTTTCCCCACTCAACATGATGGCATCGGCTTGCTCGAAAACCGCGTTCGCCACATCGGTAATTTCCGCGCGGGTCGGAAGGGGATTGTGGATCATCGATTCCAGCATATGCGTCGCGACCACCACCGGCTTTCCCAGCCGCGCGCAAAGTTTCACAATTTTTCGCTGAATAATCGGCAACTCCTCGATCGGGCATTCGATCCCGAGATCGCCCCGCGCCACCATGATAGCGTCAGCCGAAGCGATGATCTCATGGATCAAACGGACAGCGGACTGATCTTCGATCTTCGCCATGACCTGGGCTTTGCTTCCTTTTTGCGCCAGTATTTCCCGCAACTCGTCCAAATCACTCCGTTGACGCACGAAGCTCAAGGCGATGAAGTCCACGTTCATTTCCACGCCCAGTGCGACGTCTCCGACATCTTTTTGGGTCAGCGGCGGCAAATTCACTCGCACACCCGGCAGATTAATGTGGCGCCGCGACCCCAGCGTTCCCGGCGTGATCGCTTTGCAACGAATGCGGTTCTCCCGTTTCTCCAGGACGAGGAGATGAATGACGCCGTTATCAACCAGAACGGTGTCGCCTTCGTTGATGTCGTTGACCAATCCATCGTAGTTCACATCCACCGAGTGTGCTTCTTCGCTCTTTGCTCCGCGGACGGTTAACTCGAGGATGTCGCCGGGTTTGAGATGCAATTCAGTCTTGAGATCGCCGGTGCGAATGGCCGGGCCTTGCGTGTCCATGAGAATGGCGACGGAACGGCCAAGTTCCTCCGCGATAGCGCGAATTCGCGGGATGATCTCCCGCACCCAATCATGCTGCGCATGACTCATGTTCAGCCGAAAAACATCGGCACCTTCGTGAACCAACTGCCGCAGCATTTCGGGTTTCTCGCTCGCAGGGCCGAGCGTGCAAATGATTTTCGTCTTGCGCATCGTTCAGTCCGCTTCAGTTATTGCGGCTTCATTTTCCCACCTGGGCGGAAAGGCAAGATCAAAACCGCGCGAATGAAGCGACAAGTTTGGGCTGTAATACGGATCGCGCAGAATTTGCGCGCTCCATTTTTTCTCCATGTAACTGGCGACTGGGTTTGTTCGAGCGCGGCAGCCAGGCTCTGCAATTGATCAAACTGATTTTCCATCACCAACTGCGCCTTGTTCCGGTCTTCGAAAACGGCATCAAACCAGAGCTGCCATGCTTGCAGCATCTGGGCCCGATCCTCGGCGCCTTTCGCTTGCACGCGCGCCTGCATCAAATCGGCGACCAGTTGGTAGCTTTGCCCCAACGCTGCGGTGCTCAGGAAAATCGCTTCCCGCAACGGTGACAACTTCATCTCGGCGCGATTCCCAATCCAATTCCGTTATGGAATTCCCCCGCAGCTTTTTCCTTTAGGAAAGCTGAGCATGCACCTCTGGGTGGATCGGTTCGCTCCTGATCCAGCCCATGCAGCATCACCAGCGCGTCCGAGGATAATTTCGGGCTCCACAGCTCCAGCTCAAGTCGAATGGTTTCTACCGAATCAACATCATCCATCAGAAGCACGTTGACCGATCCACCTGAGAATTCCGTTGTCGAACCGCCATCGATCAGTTGCGAGATCGTTGGAAAAAACTCCGCCGTCGCTTTTTGCGCTTTCTGCCAACCAGGATCATCCGCCGCGTCCTCATCCAGCGTTGCCCGCCGGATCGCGGCACAGCTCGATGAAATATTGTGTTGCGCGGCCGTCTGGCAAAAAGTGAGGTGGGCTTGCGCACCACCCAGACCGAACGTGACGACCAACGCCGGTTTTTCTGAAGCGACGATATCGTGCAAAAGCGGCAGATAAAATCGCATCCCGCCGCCGGTGTAAAGCTTTGGCTCGAAATTTCCGGCTCTCGAAAATTGGGGCAGCATCGCCTGCGAACTCTAGAGCGAAAAACGGCTGCGCCAAGCGCGCAAACGTCCCCTAAAAGAAAACGGCGCGCCTTTTGCGACGCGCCGTTTTGCAGCAACAAACAGCAACAGTACTACTTCAACTTGGCATCAATCTCTTTCGCCATTTCCAGGTGCTCCCGCACTGTCTTAGCGGTTTTGTCAGCGAAATTTTTCACGTTCGGATCGCTCCCGTTTTTGGCTCCCTTTTCGAATTCCGCCAGATCTTTTTCATGATCTTTCACCATCGCATCCATGTAATCCTTGTCCCACTTCCACTTGCCCGCTTCCTTTTTCCCCGGCCACTCGACATTTTCTTCTTTGGCGATCGCCTTTAATTCTTCATTCGCCTTGCTGTGGTCGTTCACCATTCGCGCTCCAAAGTTTTTCACTTCGCTACACTCGCGTCCTTCTGTGCCACGCGACCCATCGCCACTTCCATCATTCCGCCTTTGGCCGCATCTTTAATGAAAGCCTTGTCAGCAGAACTCAGCGTGCTCGCTTTAGCCTTGTTAGTGTTGCTATCGGACTTTGATTTAGGATTTTGAGCCAAAGCCATTCCACTCAGGCCGATGCAAGCAATGGCAATGACGCTAATAATTAACCGACTATTTATGGAAAACTTATTTTTCATAGATTTTGCTAAGATTAAGGGCGCCGAACTAAAACTCCGGCAAACCTGACTCGAACCGCCCTCAGAAGCTGGTCGTAATTGCAATCGCAGTGCTTAATCAGCTCCCGGCCGCATAGGAATTTTCCACTCGCGTTGCCACGTCTTTGTAGCCGTAGTCCGCCTCGTAAATTTGCTTCATGCAGGCAAGTGACTTCTCGCGGTTACCCATCCGCTCGTAAACCAGCCCGAGATTGTAAACGATTTCCTTCTTTGTTGCGTCCATGGTTGCGATCTCGCGCGCGGCTTCCTCCAGTTGCCTGGCCGCCAGATCAAACATTCCCAATTCGCGATAACATTGCCCGAGCGCATTCATTGCCTTCAAACGCGCATTCGGATTTTGCCGGGCACGCTGCAATTCCGGCAAAGCATCACGAAAATGTCCCGCATTCATCAAATGTTCACCCAGTTCAAAACGAAACTGCAGATCGGTCGGATTACGCTCGATCCGTTTCCGCGCTTCCTCGATTAACATTTCCGCGCGCCGCTTTCTGGCTGCGGCCAGCGCGGCGTTCTTTTGCACGAGCAGCACGGGATCGCTGGCACTATTGGCGACGAATTCCTCTAACGCTGTAATCTCGCGTTCCGTCTGCTTCACCCCAAGATCGGAAATCTTCCGAACCAAACCCGGATCGCTCCGGTGCATTAAATCGGAAGCGTATCGATACCATGCAATTGCTGCTTCCAGATCGTCCTTCGCTTCGCTCAATGCCCCGAGCCGCCGCGCTGCATCGACATTCTGTGGTTCGGCCTGATGCAGCGCGTAGGTCTCAGCGATCTGCTGGCTGAGCGACTCTCCTGTCAATTGCATCCGGCTTTGTTGTTCCAGCGAGACCGCCGCTTCCTTGTCTTTAATTAAATCACGATAACTCTCGGCTGCTCCCCAACCCCCGCTCTTCATCGAATCGCGCGCCGAAGCATCTTTTCCAAGCCTCATCGCGGCGGCATCGCCTGGATCGATCGCGTTGATCCGATTATAAATCTCGACCTCGCGCTCGCTCTCGCCCAGCGCGTGATAGAGTCGCGCCAGTTCGTGCAGCAATTTGGTATCGCGCGCATTTTCTTCGAGCAAGGTTTGCAGCGCGAACACTGCAGTCTCAAGCCATCCCGCCGCCACCGCTGCCTCTTTTAGAGCCAGGTTCGCCTGTTTGTTGTAGGGTTCGTTTTCGAGAATTTTCTCGATCAATTCCACCGCGCGCTTCGCATCCTTCTTCATTTCGCGCTGCGCTTTCATCACCGCCACCGATGCAGTCGAAACATTGAAAAATTTCTTTTTCGCCGCTTTCAATCGGGTCACCTCGGTCCGGCGTAACAATTGACGGCCGGTGAGAAATTGCGGCTCCTGTTTCAGAATTCCCTGCAAAAGGGAAATGGCGTAACCGAAGTTGCGCAGCTCGATCGCCGCCACCGCCTTCAGCCAATGCGCGCGCTGATCTTCACTTAGTTCTTTTTCGGTCTTAACCGCCATAATTGCGTTCGCCGTGACTATAATTTCAGCATCACTCCACCGTCACGACAAATGCACGGGGTGCGCGCGTGGAATCTAGAGCAAATCGAGTTGCGGCTTTTGCGATTGAGGTAGTTTTTGCGCCGATCTTTTTCGTTTTGATTTGCCGTGAACTACTGCGCCATTCGGGTTTTCCAAATGCGCAAGGATGTCTTTGGCGCGATCTAAAATTTCCCTGGGCAGACCGGCCAGGCGCGCCACCTGAATTCCGTAGCTCTTGTCCGCACCGCCCGGGATGATCTTACGCAAAAAAATGATCTGCTCGTTCCATTCCCGCACCGCGACATTGAAATTTACCACCCCTTTCCGCTCCGCTGCCAGCTTGGTCAGCTCGTGATAATGGGTCGCGAAAAGGGTTCGCGCCTTGATCTTGTCGTGCAGAAATTCCGCCACGCTCCACGCAATGGACAGGCCATCGAAGGTTGAAGTTCCGCGGCCGATTTCATCGAGGATAATGAGACTGCGTTCGGTCGCATTATTGACGATATTGGCGGTCTCGTTCATCTCCACCATGAAGGTGGATTGCCCGCGTGAAAGATCGTCGCTCGCTCCCACCCGCGTGAAAATGCGATCAACCAGACCGATCTCGGCGCGGGTCGCCGGCACGAAACTTCCGATCTGTGCCATTAATACAATGAGCGCGACCTGACGGATGTAGGTCGATTTCCCTGCCATGTTCGGCCCGGTAATAATGGCGAGTCGCAACTTTTCCCCGTCAAGCTCGGTATCGTTAGGAACGAATTTCTCTTCCACCAGATTTTGATCGAGCACCGGATGCCGGCCATCGCAAATTGTTAGCCGGAGCGACTCGTCCAGTTGCGGCCGGCAGTAATGGAACAACCGCGCTGTCTCTGCCAGCGAACAAATCGCGTCCAGAGTCGCGATTCCAATGGCGGTTTTTTGCAACGGTCCAAGTTCCGTTAGGGTTTCCTCGCGTAATTTCTGGAAAAGCGAGTACTCCAGATTTCGCGTGCGCTCGTCCGCGCCCAGAATTTTCGCCTCCATTTCCTTTAATTCCGGGGTAATAAAGCGCTCCCCTCCGACCGTCGTTTGCTTGCGGGTGTAATGCGTCGGCACGTTCGCCAGATTCGATTTCGTGATTTCGATGAAATAACCAAAGACCGAATTGAAGCGCACCTTCAGTGATTTGATTCCGGTCGCGGCAATTTCGCGCTCCTGCAGCGCATTGATCCAATTCTTCCCATCGCGTGAGGCATTTCGGAGCTCATCAAGTTGGGCATCAAAGCCATCCCGAAAAATTCCACCCTCTTTCAAGGCCAGCGGGGCATCGTCCATCACTGCACCTTGCAGTTTCGCGGCCAGTTCCGGCATCTCCGCGATCTCACCTCGCAAACGATTCGCTAACGATTGGTGGGATTGTGTTTGTAGTGGCAGCCGTGCCGGCTGATCCTGCGAAAATGTTGCAGGCGACACGCCTGCCTCTACAAGAGAACTTGCCCTACCAAAATTGATCCGCTCGATCAGCTTGCCGAGTTCCGCTTTCAATTCCGGAATTTGTTGCAGTGAATTTTTCAGGGTAACGAGATCACGCGCGTTTCCGGAAGCTTGCGAGAGCCGGCCGGCAGCTCGCTCGATATCGCGAATCGATTTGAGCGCGCTGCGTAACGACCCCAGCAAATCGGATTCATGCAGCAGATCCGCAATCATCTGCTGCCGGCAGTTCAGTTCATGCAAATCACGCAGGGGCTGCAAAATCCAACTGCGCAATTTCCGCCCGCCCATTGGCGTAACCGTGCGATCGAGCACCGCCAGCAAACTGGTATCGCGAGCACCGCGTGATTCGACCAGATCGAGATTTATCTGGGTGGCTGCGTCCAGAACCACGTGATCACTCGCCGATTCGCACCGTAACGACGAAAGATGATCAATCTTCCGACGCAATTGATGTTTGAGATAATGAATGATCGCCCCCGCGGCGCCGATCGCCGCCGGCATTCCCGCGCAACCGAAACCATCAAGTGATTTGGTTTTGAAATGTTCGCATAATGTAAACGTCGCCTGTTCGGGCAAGAATGCGTAGCTATCGTGCGCCAGGGCATGTTTGATCGAAGCGAAAACTTCGCGCTGTTCCTCGCTCACCAAAATTTCCGACGGCCCGACCCGGGCGAGTTCATCCGCCAGCCCGCCTTGCGTCCCCAATTGCATCAACCGAAACTCGCCCGTCGTTAAATCGGCGTAGGCAAACCCGAAAACGGTCCGAGCCGGACTGGCGGATTCGTGTTCATAAATCGCGCCGAGATAATTCGCCCGCTTCGCCTCTAACAAACCGAGTTCGCTCACCGTTCCCGCGCTGATGATTTGGGTAATATCGCGCGTCACGATCCGTCCCGGCTGCGGCTCGCTCGTTTGATCGCAAATCGCGACGCGCTTACCGGCCTTGATCAGTTTCGCGATATAATTTTGCGCCGCGTGATACGGCACCCCGCACATCGGCACGCCATTCCGCTTCGTCAGCGCGACATTGAGCAAACCGGCTGCTTCTTTCGCGTCCTCGAAAAACAGCTCATAAAAATCACCGAGGCGAAAGAGCAGCAACACGTCCGCCGGCACGCTCCCGCGCAGCCGCTGGTACTGCTGCATCATCGGAGTAATCGCGTCGGCCATCCGACCAAGATGAAATCAGCCGCGGCTAATTGCGAGTTTCGTTTTTCTTTGGAGAGAGTCCGCCGCCGCCTGCCACGCCAGAGTGAAGCGGCGCTGTCGCCGCCTAACTTTTGGGACACGACGGCGCGTGTCCCTCCAGCTTCACGACTTGGCCTAATCTCGCAGCGTATTCATCCCCTGGCGGATGATCCGATCGATCAATTGCGGATAGGGCAGGCCCGCTTTGCCCGCCGCTTGCGCGAAATCTTCATCCTCTGCCAGAATCGGATTTGGATTCGCCTCAATGAAATAGATTTCGTTCTTCGGGGTCAACCGCAGGTCAAGGCGGGCGTAGCCATCGATGGTGAGCAGGCGATAGATGCGCTTGCAGGTTTCTTCGATGCGGGCGACCAGCGCCGCCTCGAGACCGACGGCGAACTTGTTTTGCAAGCCCCAGCGTTTTCGATATTCCTCGTCCCACTTTGCGCGATAAGTCGCAATCTTCGGCTCGTCTGGCGGGACCTCGCGGAAAACCAGTTCGCGGATCGGAAAAACCTTCAACCGCAGGTTACCCATCAAACCCACATAAAGTTCGCGGCCCTCGATGTATTCCTCCGCGATCACGTC
>Ga0207691_10006199_pt1 | contig 11552 bp, 14 predicted proteins | sample KBSM13metaG_FD_184327 | JGI IMG/M metagenome (GOLD analysis project Ga0207691, IMG submission 184327) | Miscanthus rhizosphere microbial communities from Kellogg Biological Station, Michigan, USA - KBS M1-3 metaG (SPAdes) (version 2) | ecosystem: Host-associated > Plants > Roots > Rhizosphere >...
AGTAAAGATATAATGAAAATGGAACGATTTCCATTGGCTTCAAAGGATAAGAAAGGCAGGTTATTGGTTGGCGCGGCCGTAGGAGTGAAAGGTGATTACTTAGACAGAACTGAAGAATTGCTCAATGCAGGAACAGACATTATTGTAGTGGATATTGCTCATGGTCATAGCGATAATGCAATTAATGCTGTCCATATGATAAAAAAAGCATTTCCAAATTGTGAACTAATTGCAGGAAACGTTGCTACTGGACAAGGAGCAAGAGACCTTATTAAAGCTGGAGTTGATGCTGTAAAAATTGGGGTTGGATCTGGTTCAATATGCATAACTAGAGTTATTACTGGTTCTGGAGTCCCACAACTAACTGCAGTTGTTGACGGTGTTAAGGTTGCAAAGGAGTATAACGTTCCCGTGATATCAGACGGTGGAATAAGAACATCGGGTGATGCTATTAAAGCTTTAGCGGCAGGTGCGTCGACAGTAATGATTGGCAGCCTTTTTGGGGGGACTGATGAGAGTCCTGGAAAAACAATAGTGAGACATGGGAAAAAATTCAAGATGTATCGTGGGATGGCATCGTTTTATGCGTCTCTCGGCAGGAAGTATAGAGAAGAGGGATCACAGGTTATAGATGGAGAAGATCCAAATGATTACGTACCTGAAGGGGTTGAGGCAATGGTACCCTATAAGGGAAGTGTTACTGATTTGATTAAGCAATTTGTTGGTGGGATCAGATCAGGTCTAAGCTATTGTGGTGCAAAAAATATTTCTGAAATGCAGCATAATGCAGAATTTGTGAAGATTACTCCTGCAGGATATACCGAAAGCCAGCCACATGATGTAGATATCATGTAGGGATAGATACTACTTTATTAGCTACTAGATCAGAATAAATGGTAATGAAATCTAATAGCAATAGCATTAGATTAGAATATAATAATAACAAAGTAAGTACAGAAAACCAATTTCTCGATGTAGAACTGGATTCTTCGCTATTTGATCAAAAAATTGAACTGGCTACAGATGGGCTTGAACCATATTACCTGGATCATTTAAAGAAAAGAATCTCGAGAAAAAACTCCGTTATTATTGCAAGATACATACTTTCTATGCGTATAGAGACAAATCTTTCAGACAATCATAGACGAGGAGTTATAACTGCTCTAAAGATGCTCTCAGAATTTTTAAATAATAAACCGTTTACCGAAATGGGTAAAGAGGACGTTCTGCTTTATCTTGACAGCCTGAGAAAATCCGAATCATTAGACGAATCGCACAGATGGATTTCCACTTACAATCAAAGAGCTATCGCATTCTTAAGGTTCTTCAAGTGGCTATATCATCCAGAGATAGAACCATCAAAACGAGAGAAGCCGCATGTGATAGACAACATTCCAACAATAAAAAGAAAGGAAAAATCGACATACCAACCTTTGGATCTGTGGACAGACGAAGATCATATTGTATTTCTTAGGTATTGTGTCAACAAAAGGGATAGGTGTTACCATGCCATGGCAGTTGATACTAGCTGCAGACCAAATGAACTCCTTAGGTTAAAGATAAAAGATATTCTATTTAAGATGGCAGGTAGTCGCCAATATGCAGAACTTCTTGTCACTGGTAAAACTGGCACGAGAGTATTACCACTTTTTAATTCAGTGCCATTTCTTAAAGATTGGATAGAAGACCATCCGCACGGCAGAAATCCTTCTGCTATCTTATTTTGTGGGCTAGGAAAGAGAACGGGACGGCAATTATCTCGGCGATTATAGCGATAATATCTATACTCTTGGCAAATAAAAATAGCAAACAACTTCAAGTAACAGACCAGCGATACCAGATCGCGATGAAAGAGATGGACCTCAAGCATTCTGAAAAGATAAGTGAGCTAGAATCAAAATTGGCAACTAAAAGGGATAAAGAAACAGCTAGAAGAGAGTATGAGTACGATGCAAGAAAAAAACTCTATGAAGCTTACGAACCATTACTCTTCCAATTTAATGAATTAGCTGAAAATGCGTTGAGGCGTGTCATTGCATTAGCTAGAGCGTCCAGACAAGGAAAACTAGAAGGAAAATAGCGGGTGGCTTTCGACTTCAGGATATTATCTTGATAATACTATGTATAGGCTTTTGATACCACTTGCAACTTTCAATCTCATGCAAAAAAAACTAACTATGTTTGATCTAAAACTAAATCCCTTCTTTCATCAGCAGTATCTACTGGCAAAGTTATTGTATCATACATTTGCTCATGATATAAGACTTGCCAGTTTTGATCCAGAGATTAAAAACTACGATCCCAATTCGATATTAAAGGAAGGTTCTAATTTTAGAAAGCAAGGAATTTTTCTAAATTCAACTTTCCTCGCTACTCAAAAAAGCTATATAATAATAGCGGGTTTAACAAAGGCTTTTGGGAGAAAACGAGAGATAGTATAGTTGATAAAACTGCAGAATGGACAATAGGTACGTTAATTACAGGAATTATTACTGGAACTGCGGCATACGTCGTCTATTTGTTATTCGGGAGGTAACCTCAACAACCGTGTGAATTTCCACATGGTTCCCACCAAACTATGTTGCCCATCAGGTTTTATTTTTTTTGAAAATTATATAGAGCAAATTTTTTATATCATTTTTACGAATATTAATATAACTTATACTCACTCATGGGAGGATCGCTCTAGTCCCAGAAGGTCGTGGAGGGAAAGGGTTGATATACTTCGGGCTGCTCCATAATATTATGAAAAGAACAATAAAACCAGATGTTGCTCCAGGCGAATTTATGTGTAGAACGTGTGAGGTTATGTGGTCAAGTTTTATGGAGGATAATGTTCCGTGTACAGATACTACATTGATAAGAAACGGCTTACATGACTTTGATTTTGCCAGTCCTATCCTAATCAAATAGGGCTATTTTTAATTATTAATATTATCCGTTAAGTCTTTTTTCCAGGTTCTCCACACGAATAGTTAGTTTTACCAATTCTTCTTCTAAAACTGTAACTTTGATTTGCGTTAATATGTTTTGCCTGGTTGTACTTATTAGATATCTCGTTGTATCATTTTTTTCTCGTTTCTCATATTTCAAGTAAAGTTTATGTCTTTTCATCACTAGTGCATTATATTCTCCAAAATTCGTTCCCGTCTTCTCCATTTGTGCAAGGATTTCCTCATCCGCAACTCTTAACTGAGTAATTATGGGGTCTTCTGTCAATTTATTTTTCACTTTCCCAAGTTCTTAAGCGTAATTTGAAGTTTTCGTACATTTAAGTAGGTCATCCTAAATTATTTTCTATTGGTTCCATACTATTGGCATTAATAGGCAATCAAGACCACATGGACCACGATCAAAGTTTTTTAATATCTCTTAAATGGTAACAGGTTAACAGAAAATTCCTTACGAGATAATTTGCCTTCTATGAAAGCACCTCAGACAACGATGATAAATACAGTAGAGCATAACTAGTCTTTCTTTAGAATCTGATACAATCATTGAACTTAAAAACATCGTCATGCTTTTGTGCATCTTATGTTAAATATTATTCGTTGAGAAATGTCTCCTGGGAAAAATATCGCACACAGGGATTTATCTGGAATTGACAGAAGAATCTTAAAAATTCTACTGTCACCTAATGGGGAAATGAAGTCTACCGTTAGCATAGCGGAGAAAATGTGAATTCCTGTCACTACAGTTAGACGTAGACGAAAAAGACTTGAAAAGGATTTTTTGAAAGTTCACTACGTCTTACATATAGAAATGTTCGGATGGAGGAGAGTTGATTTCTTTATTTCGATATTGCAAGGTAAGGTAAACCAAGTAGCAAGTAACTTAATGGACCTAAATGATGTAACATATGTTGGAAAGAGCATAGGAGAACATACTATTGATTTGAGAGTAGAGACAATTGTCAAAGATAATTCTGTCTTACTAAATCTTCTCGAAGAGATAAAAAGCAATGGATGGCGTGAGGGACGTAGTATGGAGTGAAATTGTTTCTATTGTGGGGCAGAAAATATCAGTTCCCTCTTCGATTATTGACAAGATAGTTCAAGTGTAATAATGCAGGTCCATCGTTGTTTCTAAACTCGTGTGGATTTCCACATGATTCCCGCCGAACCCGAATATGATTATTGCCTTTCCAACAGTATTAATCAAAGTATGAAAAATGATTGAATTGTAAATAAATGAAACGTAATTTACGCTGTCTTAATTAATCCTCTAAGTTTATCCTTGAATTCTGGAGTTATGTCTTCCTCTTTCATTCCATGCTCTTTCATAGCATGCTGTGCTCCATTTTTGAATATCTCTTCTTCAGTTTCTCCTTTTACGACATAGTCGCAATCAAATACCGCTTCTCTACATGATAATGTTTTCATAACAATTAGTCCAAATCTAATGCATAAATATGTTCTTGCTGGCGGGGGGATTTTCAAGTGGGATCGTCGATAATTGGACTAGTCTGGAATTCCACATGGTTCCCACCGAACCCGAATATCATTATAGCCTTTCCATTATACGGTAATAATCAAAGTATGAAAAATGACTTAATTGTAATAATAAATGAAACGTAATTTACGCTGTCTTAATCAATCCTCTACCCAGTAATTTTTCTTCCAGTTGCAGAGAAGATGGTTAAATCTTTTAAGGTGACTAACAGTATTCCATCCTCAGGCAGTGAATCAACCCAAGGTACGAGCGATTACCCAGAGTTACCGCGTCTGGTACAATCTCCAACTATTAAAAAATTGTAAGATAAAAACAAGTGGATTCGAAACTTACAGTGTTAATAACAATTCCAGGCAAAACCGGGAGTTCCTTTTTTATTTGGATGGCGTCCTCTCAAGATTTATTTCTAATTGAAACAAAATTTTAATAGCTGATATTATGAGGATAGCTGTAATGGTAAAAGATATCAATTTTAGAAGAATGATGTTATTGTTACTGTCAATTTCTGTGCTATTCGTTGGTTACCTACATGAAGCCAAGGCTTATACATCAGTTGTAGAACCGGGCAGTGGGCTAACTATTCTAATTTGTCCTTCGGGAGAGAAACATCAAGCAGCTATCGCTTTTGAAGCTAGATTTACTCCATCAACGATAACGGGTGACTGGGATATTTCAGCACATAGCGCTTCAGGTGATGTGTTTAAATCTGGTATTATTAGTGGCGGGAAATTATCACTCTCAGGCTATTTTGTACTCACCGGTAAAGAAACTAGTGATGATATCTGTGGCAGTTTGGGTAGCGTGACCTCCATACCAATTAAAATAATAGGACAATGTGCTTCTTTTCCTGCTGGCGGACCATCAACCACGTTAAATTTTAGAGCTACCAATGGAGAAACAGCAGATTTTCCTTCCTCACCGACCTGTTCTTAACAGGAATTAGATAATAAGACTACCAACCACTAGTAAATGAGTATCATGGGATAAGACTGTCATTATCATGTAATATCTGTCATTTCAGGATGTGGATATGGTGAAATGATAGATACTACTTTATTAGCTACATGTTCATAACAAAAATTGTAGTTGAAGAAAAATCTTAACCTAATTCTAGTAGAAGGCAGCGTTCAACGTAGAAAAGGATCTCACGAGGAAACTTCAGAATCAACTATATATGATATCTTGAATGAAACGGGCAACAAAAAAATTGAAAAATATATTGATGAAATTATCGAACAGATAATTGAGTTAGCACAGAGACCTAAACTAAAAAAATAGGTGATAAAAAATGACTTCAGTTTCAAATCAAAATTCATCATTAGTAAAACTTTTTTCAAAAAATTCGAAAGATGTTTCGAAGCATGAATACGTTCACGGAAAAAAGAGAGTAGAATATTTTGTATTCAGAATATGGAGGAGAAAGACCAGCGAAATTATTGTTGATTCAGATGAAATTGTGGTTAGAGTGCCGTATTCTAAACCTCATGCAGAAATAGAATCGTTGATGAGGGAAAAAATTAGTTGGATTTTAATGAAACAAAAGGAAATCTCAGATAGCGAAAAGAAAATTGAAATTCCACAGCCTGTTTATACCAAAGATTCAACTTTACCCTATTTAGGAAAAAATTACAAAATTCAAGTTAAAATTCTGGATTCTCAAAAAGAGAACAACGATAAGGAAGAAAAAAATTCGATGATACATAAGAACGAAGTATTTTTATTTAACATTCAATCAAGTATACAGGGGAGTCAAGAGTCTAAGGGTGAAATAAAGAAGTTATATGAAAAGTGGATTTACCATAAAGCAAACATTATTTTTAAAGAAAAAGTTCATATATTGAGTAAAGTGATAGGTGTAAAACCGAACAAGGTAGTAATAAAAAATTTAATAAATAGATGGGCGAGCATAACAAAAAATAATGAAATTAATTTAAATATAAATTTAATAAAAGCACCCCCAGAGATTATTGATTATATAATTATACATGAATTGTGCCATTTTAAGACGGAAGGACATTCATATAATTTCTGGAATTTGTTGGAAAGATATTGTCCCGATTATCGGAAATTTATAAAATGGCTAAATATCAATGGGAAGAATTTACTGACTTAACCTCAGTCGCCAAATACAGTTTTGGGGGACATTCAATCGTATTCCATGTTAAAGATGACTATTTGATAACATGTTATGGTAAAATCAAAAATAAAAAAAGTTAAAGAACAAAAAGGGAAGATAGAAAAAATTGACCATGACCACTTTACTGCCTATGAACTTAAAGAGGGCTGGGAAGAAGAAATGTTAAAGGTTTGGACACAAGAGGAATTAGATTTTTTCAAGGAGCGACAAGAATTGCTTAGCACAATACCAATAGCCAATCGCAAGAGGACAAGGGTATAAAATCGAAAATCAACTAGACAATTATCGATCAAACAGTCATTACTATTCTAAATATCAGTAATATGTATCTAATACTCCTAAGCATTTTGAAATGGATATTGAGGATTTTTGACAGGCACTGTATTTGGAATTTTTAATGTGTTCAGCGAAACTAAAAAGTCATTTAGATATTTTTTATAGTTCGACGGGTCTGCAGCATAGAAGATCATTATTTGTTGTCCATTTTGAGTTTCAAAGAGTATTTCACTTATTTTCATTGACTTTTGACCAAAGTTACATTCACCCGAAATAGCCATTCCAGTCATATTGTTGATTGTAGATGTCTTACTATCGAATCCATTGCATTCATAATCTGAAAATGGCACCTCACCGCTTGGCTCGTTATCTTCAGATTGGTTATCAAAAAAGCTTATGCCAATAAAAGCAATTTTATCTAATCTTACATTCTCCCTAGCGGAATTACTTTTTAATTTATCAACTATTTCTTGTGGATAAACAAAGGACATATTAAAACCAGGCACAACAATATTGCCGAAACCAGTCCATTCGTCTGGTAATATTATATCCAAACCTGAAATAGAATCGCTGTAATGTCCGCTGATCTGTGCATTCGTGCCTGTTATTGCAAACGAGTTAATCATTCTCTGTGCAATTTGTAAATCAGTTGCGTAATTTTCACTATTTGTAACAAAAGTTATCGCGTAAACAGTATCACCAAAAATTGAAAAAATTTGCATTAATTTGATAGTTTTTCTGTCCTCAGTTATAGTATAGACCAATCTAGTTGCATCATTTCCAAATAATACGTCTTCTGAATTAGATATTAATTTAAAATTTGGTAAGGCATTTCTCAATCTCGCAAGAGCCTTTGATGTGTATTTATCAAGCGATATTTTAGATTCTAAAAATTCGTGGGTCACGCCGACATACGCTGGATTATCTCCTGTAACTGAGTAGAATCTAACATCCGCAGCCGTATTCTTGTCATCTGTAACCCAGTCATTTGGGTATTTTATACTAAACGAGGGAAACTCACTATAATAGCGTTCAAAATCTATCGTATCAATTTCAGAAAAACTAGAGTTCTGGTATTCATCGAATGTAATACTTGAGATGATATTTTCCAATATTGGATGATAATCATTATATCTATCAGGACTTGCATAATATTGGATATAGTATAATTTATCTTTCATAATAATGCCTACTTCTGTGGACATAATGTTCTGACCCGATTCCAATTTACCACTAAAAGTTAGAGAATATGAATTATCAAATTGATGTGTTTTAGATTTGTTTACAAAACTTGGATCAAATTTTTCTGATGAATTAATTACCTTGAAACCTTTGATAGTATCCTTATGATATGAAATTGAGTTTTCAAGAAGCTCCTTTGGTAGTAACGAATCATTTTGGTTTAGAATATTATATGAAAAACTAATATTATTAGAATACTCGTCTGCATTTTCACAAGGCGAATATAACATAGCAAAATCAGTTTCTGAACCGTCGTCATACACAGTTGGCTTGTTTGAAATCGTCCAGTTAGATGGATACGAAAAACTCATGCTTGCATTAAAATCGGCATACTCTAGATTACGGCTTGCCATATTCGCAGGCGAACCAAATCTAATATCTATAGCCTTTAATAGATTTTGGTATACGTCTAAATCATTTTCATAATTGCCAGGTTTGCCAGTATAAGATATAAAGTAATTGTATTTCTGATTTGTAACTATCGATTCTGAAACCTTTGCAATTCCTATGTTCGTATCAGAATAAGTATACACTAGATGTATGGAATCAAGTCCATTCAACTTTGATTTGGAGGAATCTATCAATTTAAAATCAAGGAGGTTTTTTTTCAAATCTGCAATTTCTTGCTCTTTTACTTTTTCAAGCGATTCACAATATGCAGGATTGGCAAGGATGTCAATTGAGTTAAGAAAACCATTTGAACTATCCACTGGGGAATCAAAACGAATCTCGTTGTCATTTTCTTCTATATTCCAATCGGAAGGATATGATAGCTTAAATCCATATTGAGAATTTTCATAATTGACTAAAGAATCTTGCCCAAAGGCTTGAGGAGATAAACTCGTAATAAGTATGAAGGAAGCAAGAGAAATCAACATCCTAAAATCAGTTACGCTTATTGCATTTTGAGTATTCTCTCCACGAATTCGATTGTATTTAGAATATGCCACCACGGAAGATTAATCTTAATCCTACTATATGAAATGTAATAAGCTAAATTTGTTAATTTTACCATTAATTTTACCCAAATCGCATAATTTTTAATAAAATAAGATATCTCTTGAAGAAGTAAAGAATGGAAAGGGAGGTTATTGGGTAGATCTAACACTTTTATAATTTTTATAGGACTGGTTTAATGTGTAAGCAGCAGATAGTAGTCGGTTCGAGATATTTATCAAGACATCTGGGTCGAACTTTAATCTATCCCGTGCCATCTCTTGTGAATATGTCTTGAGTTCTTCTAATTTTTCTTCCAAGAATATGATATTTGTTCCCAATCTTCTGAAATTTTCCTCCGAACTCATAAATCATTCTATTTCAAGAAAGTATTAAAACTTGTTCACCGTCGACAGCTTCTAATTTCTAATTTGATTTCAAATTAATGTATAAAGAAAAAAATATAAAATTAGGATCTAAAAGTAATATCAGCACTTGTCACACTAGTATCAGTAATTGTTGCATTAGTATCAGGACTTGGTCACATTAGTATCAGTAATTGTTGCATTAGTATCAGGATTTGAACGGGTCACATTAGTATCAGTAATTGTTGCATTAGTATCAGGATTTGAACGGGTCACATTAGTATCAGTAATTGTTGCATTAGTATCAAAACTAGAAACGGCTGCATTAGAATTACCGATTGTTGCATTAGTATCAAAACTAGAAACGGCTGCATTAGAATTACCGATTGTTGCATTAGTATCAAAACTAGAAACGGCTGCATTAGTATTAGCATTTGTTGCATTATAAGAACTTGTGGCATTAGAATCAGAATTGGAGCTGGTCACATTAGTATTAGCATTTGTTGCATTATAAGAACTTGTGGCATTAGAATCAGAATTGGAGCTGGTCACATTAGTATTAGCATTTGTTGCATTAGTATCAGAAATGGAACCCTTCACATTAGTATTAGCACTAGTTTTATTGTTGGTGCTATTCACACCGTTGATATTGGTGCTGTTAGTCTTGTTGGCTATTGAATATTTTTGTTTAAAATATTTATTGTTTTTAGAACAATGAACTATTTCATTATCTGCTATATTATCTCCGACTTTATGTGCAAGGTTTAGACATTTTTGAGTATTATTGCTTACATTTTGATAAATGTCTGAAGTTCTGAATTTTTGCCAATTAATGTTATTGTCGTTCACCTTACCATCTTCTATGGCTTGTACAAGCTTTTTCATACTATCATAATCGCTCCAAACTGCTCCCTCCACATTTACAAAGTAATTACTTCCTATGAGGAGCGTGCCAACTGTGATAATTGTTACTATTATAAGAAATGGTGGTATTGGTTGTCCGTTATTCATTATGTAAAATTAATGTTCATCGTAAATAAGTTAATCCTTTCAAATATTTTTGCAAAGTTGTTGTTAATAACCCAATAAATAATAGATCAAGTATGTTTTATTCTATTTTTTCTATTTTTTATTACACATGATCATTTTCTTGAAATACTGTCTGATTTCTCCAGGTCAATAAATATGATTTTATATTAAATAGTAAAAATTATGAATTTTTCAATCACATGTGTACTATTAGTTAGAACTTTCAGACCTTAAGCTTTTTACGTACATTCATCAGTAGCTTTTCGCAGGAATTGAGTTTATATAATAATTAGTGACTAGGAATATCACTAGTGATATGGGCATTCTATTAATTTTCATGTAGTATCTGTAATTTCATGATGTAGTTATAACGGAATCTAAGCATGTTACTATTTTCACAACACGTTTTTAATTGAGCATCAAATTTTTCCAATCTCCTACCCCGTTAGTGGTTACGTCTCATCTTTCTGCTTTTACTAAAGAGAATGTCAAAGCTCCAGCTGAAATCGCCAGTGATATGATGAATCCTATTAATATAATTTCCATTTAATTTACTCCATTTAAGTTTCTATTTGCGAATTCATGGTAAACGTCTGGATAACCAGTAATAAGCTCAATATTTACTTCCAGGACATTCACATAAGTAGGAGCAAATACCAATACGTTGCTTACCTTGTTTTTTTCTATATTAAATTGAATAGCGGTCTTTAGTGTGCTTTCTGGTAAGTCTGTCGCTTTACTAATGCGTGGAATCTGTGAATAGGCGTTCTCTGGAGTTATGTGGGGGTCTACTGTAGAAGTTGAATTTGACGGGGGTCGAATATGGAAGAGTTTCTCGGATTTAAATTCTTGAGCTATAAGCTTTGAACCCACAGTATTACCATCCAACGTCAACATACTACCATTTGATTGAAATGGAAGAGTCACATCTCCAATAAGAACCAATAATAGTGGATAAGCAATTCCAGTTGCAAGTATCATAAGTATTACAATACGAAGTGAGGGATTCAAACTTTGTCTTAGAATGATCCTGACATCCTTTGAAAGAATTATATCAAAAATGGATTTTGGAAGGTTTCTTAGCATTATTTTAAATCACCTCATAAATAGCGCCA
>Ga0207691_10006202_pt1 | contig 11549 bp, 9 predicted proteins | sample KBSM13metaG_FD_184327 | JGI IMG/M metagenome (GOLD analysis project Ga0207691, IMG submission 184327) | Miscanthus rhizosphere microbial communities from Kellogg Biological Station, Michigan, USA - KBS M1-3 metaG (SPAdes) (version 2) | ecosystem: Host-associated > Plants > Roots > Rhizosphere >...
GGATCCAGTTCCATCGGCACGTCCTTGAGCGAATGCACGGCGCAGTCGGCGTCGCCGCGCTGCATCGCCAGTTCCAGCTCCTTGAGGAACAGACCCTTGCCACCGATCGCCGCCAGCGAGCGATCCAGCACTTCATCGCCGCGGGTCGTCATCGGCACCAGTTCGACCACCAGCCGCGGATGCGCCTGGCGCAATTGCGATGCAACGAATTCGCTTTGCCACAGGGCGAGCGGGCTCTTGCGGGTGGCGATGCGCAGCGTGGTCATGCCGCCATTATCTTTCCTTCGACCCGCGCCGCGGGGAGAAGGTGGCCGAAGGCCCGCTGGCGGCACTGCTTAAACCCGCAGGAACCGCATGCCGGCGGCGGAGCGCCCGGCTCCGGTTCTCCACGCCAGACGGCCCGTCCCGATCTTCGCGGGCCAGGGTCAGAGGTGTTTCACCGTGTCCCGCAACGTCGACACGCAGCGGCGGCTGACTTCCAGTGGCTGCTTGCCGTGCCGCAGGATCGCCTGCACATGGCCATCGGTGGCGCGCTTGAGTTCGATGATCTCGTGGCGCGCGACCAGGCAGTTGCGGTGGATGCGCACGAAGCGTTCGCCGAACTCGTCTTCCAGCGACTTCAGCGATTCCTCGATCAGGTCCTCGCCGCGTGCGTGGTGCACGACGACGTACTTTTCCTCGGCCTGCAGGTAATGCACGTCCTCGATCGGGATCAGGCGCAGGCTGCCGCGCATGCGCGCGCACAGGTGTGTGCGCTGTTGCCCGGCATGCGCGGTGCTGGCCTGGCCGCGTCCTGCAGCGAAGGTGCGCACGCGCTCGAGCGCGGCCGCCAGTCGCTCGGGCCGCACCGGCTTGACCAGGTAATCGATTGCCGCCGCGTCGAACGCCGACAGCGCATGCGCATCGAAGGCGGTGCAGAACACCACCGCCGGGCGTGGCTCGAACGCAGCGAGGTGGCGCGCCGTTTCCAGCCCGTCGATCCCGGGCATGACGATGTCCAGCAGCACCAGGTCGGGAGAATGTTCGGCGCAGGCGTGCAGTGCGGCATGGCCATCGCCGGCCTCGGCCACGACGGTGACGCCGCCGTGCTCTGCCAGCAGTTCGCGCAGGCGCGCGCGCGCCAGCGGTTCGTCGTCGGCGATGACGACCTTCATGCAGCGAACCTTGCGCGAAGCGTTGCGTGCATCGTCATCCTCCCGTTGATTTCCCGGGAACCGGAACCGCGAGTTCGCAGCGATAGTAGCCGTCATGCCACGCGGCCGTCATGCGCGCGCGCGGACCGAAGGCGTAGGCCAGCCGATGGCCGATGCTCTGCTGCGCGTGGCGTGCGCCGCTGCCGGCGCTGCCGTCGGGCGGCGGCGCACGATTGGACACCACCACGCGCAGCAGGTCGCCGGCCGTCGACAATTCGATCCGGACGCAACCGCCCTGGGGCAGGCGCGACACGCCATGCACGACCGCATTCTCGATCAGCGGTTGCAAGACCAGGCGCGGCAGCGGCAACGTCCATGGCAGCGGTTCGATGCAATCCCATTGCACCTGCAGGCGCGGTCCGAGGCGCAGGGCTTCGATCGCGAGGTAGCGCTCGGCCAGGTCGACTTCCTCGCGCAGGCTCGAGTCGGTTTCGCCTGCACCCAGCGCGGCGCGGAACAGGTCGGACAGATCCAGCACCGCGCGTTCGGCAAGCACCGGGTCGTGGCGTACGAGACCGGCGATGGTGTTCATGCTGTTGAACAGGAAGTGCGGCTTGATCCGCGCCTGCAGCGCGTCGGCCTGCGCACGCGCGCTGGCACGCACCTGCGCCTGCCAGCCGTCGATGACGTAGAGGTAGCGCAACACGACGGCGGTGATCAGCGCCGCGATCGCCGCGCTGCCGGTGGCGAACTGCCACAAGCGCACGACGGCGGGAATCGCGCCGTATCCGAGGTTGCGATCCAGCACGTACAGCATCGCCGCACCGAGCAGCGCGATCACGGTCGCGCCCGACACCGCCGTGATCGCGCCCGCCGCGATCGGCAATCGCGAGAGTTGCCGGCGCGACGCGCACAGCAGCACCGCGATCGTGAGCGCCAGCCACAGTGCGAAGCCGCTGGCCGATACGAATCGCTGCACGTTCCATCGTGCGCCGCCGTCGGGCGCCAGCGCGAGGATCAGGACCACCAGTTCGGCGACCCCGAACATCGTCGCCAGTCGCGGCAGCCGGCACAGGTCCGGCAACCAGGGTTCGCCGGCGCGGGCCTGCTCGGCGGCCGGGTGCGTCATCAGCCGGCCATGAACCGCTGCGTCAACCACTCGCCGAGGTCGGCGACCTCCTCCGCGCACACCGAGTGCGGCATCGGATAGCGGTGCCACTCGACGGAAAAACCGAGCCGGCGCAGGGCGGCGGCGCTGTATTCGCCGGCGGCGTAGGGCACGACCGGATCGTGCGCGCCGTGGGCCATGAACAACGGCTGCTCGATCGCCTGTTCGGTGATGTCGCTCGCGGCGCGTTCGATCATCGGCAGGTAGGCCGACAGCGCCACCAGTCCGGCAAGCGGCTGGCTGCGACGCAAGCCCGCGGCCAGCGCGATCGCGCCGCCCTGCGAGAACCCCGCCAGCACCACGCGCGATGGCGGCACTCCGCGCTCGCCTTCGCGCTCGATCAGCGCTTCCACCTGCCGGATCGACTGCTCGACGCCGGCTTCGTCGGCGCGGTGGGCGAGGTTGGCGTCGCGGATGTCGAACCAGGCGCGCATGCGTGCGCCGCCGTTGATCGTCACCGCGCGCACGGGCGCGTGCGGAAACACGAACCGCAGCGCCGGCCAGTCGGCGCGCACCAGCTCCGGCACGATCGGTGCGAAGTCGTTGCCGTCCGCGCCCAGCCCGTGCAACCACAACACCGTCCATGCCGGGGCGGTTGCGGTCTGGGATTCGATGGTTTGCAGTGGTTCCCGGACGTCCATGCCGCATTGTCGCTGCGGCGATGGTGGCGGCGTCAACCTTCGACGCGCCTGCCTGCTGCGTGCATCCCTTCCGCCGCGGTGCCTTTCAGCGACGTGGCAGCGCCGGCAGGCGTGTCCGCGGGAGGCCCGCGCTCGACGGACGCGTCGTTGCGGCGCCCAGTCTCGGCGCCGATGCGGAATCGGCACACGTGGCCGCCGCGCACGATGCACTCCATGTGGTGGATGCGGCGACCGCTGGCGGCTTCGAGGTACGCCAGGTCGAACTTGCATACCTGGGGATGCTGTTTGGCCAGCGCATGGAATACGCAGTTGAAGGCTTCCACGTGCCATTCGTCGCCGTGGCGCGCGGGCACGGCTTCATAGCCCAGGCTGTCGAGCCGCTGTGCCAGCGCACGTGCCATGCCGTCGGCGCCGTCGCCGGGTTGCAGCGCCGGCTGGGTCGCGGCGACGGTGGCGCCGAGCTCCTGCAGCAGGTTGCCGATCTCGGTCTCGCCCAGGCGCGCATGCAGCTGCGCCAAAAGCGCGCCGGCGATCGCACCGTAGTTGCGCGGGAACATCTCGCGTCCCGCCTGGGTCAGTGCGAACCGCGCCTGCGGCCGGCCGCCGGTCGGCCGCGACTGCACGCGTTCGACCAGACCGTGTCCCAGCAGCGCGGTCAGGTGCTGGCGCACCGCGTTATGGCTGATGTGCAGGCGCTCGCACAGCGTCTCGACGGCGCAACCGTCGGTCGACAACAGCAGCTGCCGGAGCAACCGCTGCTGGGTATCGCCGAACCGGGCGAGGCCATGCGCCATGCCTCAGCTCGCCTTGGCCGGGAACTGCTTGGCGATCGCGCCGGCCAGCGCGTCGGCGATGGCATCCATGTGCTGCTGCATCGCCGTCCAGGTGTTGCCTTCGGCCTGCATGTCGCCAGCCATGATCTGGGTGATCTGTTGCTGGTGGTGCGCGCCGTGTGCGAGCAGCAGGCCGCGGACCGTGTCCTCAGGCAGGTTCGGATTGGCGCCGGCGAGGAACTTGGCGATCTCGCCCGCATTGGCCACCAGATCGGTCATCGCCTTCTGCCCGGCCGCGGCATCGTGGTGCGCCTGCGCGTCGGTGAGCGCCTTGACCGCACCCCAATGTCCGCCGAGCAGTTCCATCATGCGGTCGCCGCCGGCCTTGCCGTAGAACCCGGCGACCGCATCGCTGAGCTGGTGCGCGTTGGCGACGACCGCATCGGCGGCCTTCTTCGCCTTGGCGTCGTCATGCGCATGCACGGCCATGGCGTACTCGCGGGCGTGGACGATGTGGCCATGCCACAGCGAACGCAGCGCGGCGTGGAGCTTGGGCGCGGAGGCGGTCGCGGCCGGTGCCGGGCTGGTGGATTGCGGCGCGGCAGCGAACGCCGGCGTGCCGCAGACCAGGAGCACGGCAAGGAACATCAGGGAGCGTGGGTGCGACATGGCGGGCATTCCGTAGGCGTCGCCGACTGCGACCCGGCCATCATCCGTGCACCGACCCTAGACGCCAGCGGGATATGTGTAAAGCGCCAGGTCAAGGTGCCGCCGGCCTCACGGCGCCGCCGGACGTGGAGCCGGGGACCCGGGCCAATTCACCGGCGATCCGGGCCACGCCGCCCCAAGCTGCGTTTCCGGTCGGGGCTAACGCCGGTACACCTCGTAGACCCGGCCGTCGGTCAACGACAACACCAACAGATTGCCGTTGGGTCCGGTGCGGATCTCGGTGACGATGCCGAAGCCGGTGCCGAACAGCAGCGGCTGGCCTTCGGTCATGTCGTCGCGCCTCTTGTTGTCCATTACCAGGTCCGCCAGATTGGTGGCGCTCGGAGCGATGGCGCTGCGGTTGCTGTTCAACCTGAAGCGGAACAGCGGTCCGCCGAGCGGCGAACCTGAGAAGCCGACGAACAGGTTGCCCTGGTATGCCGCGCCCAGTCCCGCGCCCAACTGGAAGCCGATGCTGGTCGGCGCCAACGGATATTTCCAGGAGAACTCGGGCTGGTCGTAGTGCGAGCCCGGCAGCTTGAACAGCCGCGACAACGCGACGCTGCTGGAGGTGGCGATGCCGCTCATCGGCCAGCGTGGCTGCACCGTCACCGAATTCACCTCGATCTGGCGGTACTGCGCGATCCGGCTCGAGGGGCCCTGGATCTGGATCCAGCCCAGGTTGGAACCGCGCGTGACCCGATTGAGTTCGTCGAAGGCGTCCTCGCCGTTCTCGGACTCCCACAGGTTGCCGGAATACGGGTCGACCGCCAAGCCGAAGCCGTTGCGCACGCCGTAGGCCCAGAGCTTCTGCAGGTTGCGCCCGACCTCGCCGCCGGTCTGCGCACCGACCGAATAGAAGGGATTGTCGGTCGGCGCGCTGCCGTCGGCGTTGAGGCGCAGGATCACGCCGGTGAAGTGCGCGTCGTCCGGCTCGGGGCCGCCGAACTGATCGTCCGGTTCCGTCGGCCCCGTGCCGGTCGGCGTCGGCCCCGAAGGCAGGTTCTGCATCTGGCTGCGACGACCGACATCACCGACCTGCACATAGAGCTTGCCGTCCTGGCCGAAGCGCATCTTGCCGCCGTTGTGGATGCCGCGCGGGGCCTCCGACGAATCGCCCTGGTTGGGTGGCGTCGGCGCACCGTCGGCCTGGAACGCGCGCAGCTGGACCACGTTGCGATCGAACACGAGCCGCGTGCCGTCCCAGATGAAGCGGTCGACGCGGTTGCCGAGCAGCGGCACCTGGTTGATGCCACCGCTGTCGGCGCCGAGCGCCGGCGTCGGCGTGCAGTTGCGCGCGGCGGGGACATATGGATTGTTGTCCGGCGGCGGCGCCCCGCGACAAGTCCAGAACAGGTAGACATAGTGGTTGGTGGCGAACTGCGGATGCATCGCAATGCCGAGCAGGCCGCGGTCTTCCGCGTTGTTGACCGCGAGGTCGAGCACCGTCGCCCCGAGGACGCCGTTCTGCACGCGCCTGACGCGACCGGTGTTTTTCTCGATGACGAGCCAGTCGTTGCTGCCGAGGAAGGCGATGCCGATGGGCAGATTCAGACCGCCAACCACCGTGCGCACGCCCAGCGCCGGATCGACGAGGGCGGGCGCGGCTTGGGCACCGGTGCCGGTGAGCGCGGCGACAATGCAGGCGACGACGCTCGCACGACGCGGTGCGTGCAGCGGAATTGCGCGGATACCCATGTCTTCAACCTCCACCGAATCGTTGGGACGAACCGGGGCAACATCACCTTGACGACGTAAGAGCAGCGTGGAGAGGGCGAAACACCGCGTCAGCTGGTGTTGGGCATCGTGAAGGCCTTGGAAAAAGCGGCGCCCATCGAATTTCGCTTCGCCGCGGACGACGTCGCTACAAAGCCGGACCTCGATGGCGGATGCCTCTCCGCTCATGACCGTGCTCGAAAGCGCCGATCACGCCGGCGACGAGCCCTGTCGAACTTCAATGTGGCGGACCCACCACGACTGAGCCCGGAGCCAACGAATCATGAGTGGGCTCTGCGTTGCGCCTGTATCAAGCACGTAACTCCGATGGCGTTACGGATTCGGTGTTGTGAAAACCGCGGTTCACTGCGACACCATCGAGTCGTTTACGCAGCGGCGAACGACGTGCGGCATCGCGATGCCAGGCAAGGGTTGCCTATCGCGCTGCCGTCTCTCCGTGCAAGGTCAGCAGCGACTCCATCAGGTGCTCGTCCGCGCTCGAGCACACGCCCAGCAACAGCACTTCGTCGCAGCCTTCCGCGGCGATGTAGGCGTGGCCCATGTTGGAATCGATGTACACCGACTCGCCGGCCTCGAGCACGATCGGGTCGTAGAACTCGGTGTGCACCTCGGCCCGGCCTTCGAGCACGTGGATGTACTCCTCGCCCGGGTGGTGCACGAGGTCGCCGAACTCCTCGATGGTTTTCGCGCGCACGCGCGTCAGCACCGGAATCATGCGTTTTCGGCGCAGCTCCGGGCACAGATAGAAGTAGTCGTAGTTGGGCGTGGTGACGCGCACCGCGTCGTCGACCTTGCCGATGCTGCGACGCGCCGTCACCGCGGGTTCGATGGCGTCGTCCTGCTCGGCGAACAGCTCCGACATGCGGATGTTCAGGCGCTGGCTGATCTGCAGCAGCTTGTCGTAGGTCAGGGTCAGGCGGTCGTGCTCGACCTTGGACAGCGTCGACAGCGGAATCCCGCACCGCTCGCTCATTTCCTTGAGGGTCCAGTCGTTGCGGGCGCGCAGGGCGCGCAGGAGGCTGCCGATCGTGCGGTGCTGCGATGTCATCCCGTCAAACACTCCTGCAATGGGGGGCCCCCCCAAGAATCGACCCCCAAAAGGGGCCGTGGACGGCAATTCTAGGTCAACATGACCTAATCCGGTTGACAATTCTCTGATCAGGATGCTTATTTCCTAACTGGTTAAGAGATTCCCGCGACGGGCGACCGTCCGGGGGCCGATGTCGGACTTCCTTTTGGAGAACACAGTGAAGATGCATCTGATCGGGGGCGCCATCCTGTCGGCATTGCTGGCAGTCGTCCCGTCACATCCGGCCAAGGCCGCAGTCGCCGTTCCTCAGGCCGTGCCAGCCGCAGTCCCGCAGCCGGCTCCGGCCGACCAGGCCACGCCCGCCACGACGGCAGACCGCCTGACCGCACCCGATCTGGAGGCTTGGCTCGACGGCTTCATGCCGTACGCGCTGGAAAAGAACGACGTCGCCGGCGCGGTGGTCGTCGTGGTCAAGGACGGCAAGGTCCTGCTGGAGAAGGGCTACGGCTATGCCGATCTGGCCAAGCGCACGCCGGTGGATCCCGAGCGCACCCTGTTCCGTCCCGGCTCGGTGTCCAAGCTGTTCACCTGGACCGCGGTGATGCAGCTGGTCGAGCAGGGCAAGATCGACCTCGACCAGGACGTCAACACCTACCTCGACTTCAAGATCCCGCCGTACCAGGGCAAGCCGGTCACGATGCGCAACATCATGACCCACACCGCCGGTTTCGAGGAGGCGATCCGCGGGCTGATCGCCACCGACCCGAAGGGGATCCAGCCGCTCGGCGACACGCTCAAGTACTGGGTGCCTTCACGGGTGTATGCCCCGGGCAGCACGTCCGCCTACTCGAACTACGCGACCGCGGTGGCCGGCTACATCGTCCAGCGCATCTCCGGCGAGCCGTTCGACCGCTACATCGCCAACCACATCTTCGCGCCGCTGGGCATGCAGCATTCCAGCTTCAGCCAGCCGCTGCCGCCCGAGCTGCAGGCGATGGTCTCGAAGGGCTACAAGCAGGCATCCGACGGCAAGCCGAAGCCGTACGAGTTCATCAATCTCGCGCCCGCCGGCAGCCTGGCCGCGACCGGCGCCGACATGGGCCGTTTCATGATCGCGCACCTGCAGAACGGCGCCTTTGACGGCACCCGCATCCTGCGCGAGGACACCGCGATCCAGATGCACACGAGTGCGACGGGCACGATCACTCCGCTCAACCGGATCATGCTCGGCTTCTACGAGTCCAGCATCAACGGCCACCGCGCGATCGCCCACGGCGGCGATACCGAGTGGTTCCACAGCGACCTGCAGCTGTTCCCGGACGACGGCATCGGCGTCTTCGTGTCGGCCAACAGCGCCGGCAAGGACGGCGCGGCGCGCGACATCCGCGGTGCCCTGTTCGACGGCTTCACCAAGCGCTACCTGCCGGGCCCGGGGCCCGTCGGCACCGGTGTCGATGCCGCGACCGCGAAGCTGCACGCGCAGCAGATCGCCGGTTACTACGACGTCAGCCGCGCCGCGGTCTCGAACTTCCTGTCGCTGGTGTACCTGCTGGGCGAGGTGAAGGTGGTGGCCAACGACGACGGCACGATCAGCATCCCGATGCTGGCCGGCTACAGCGGCGCTCCGAAGAAGTGGCGCGAGATCAGCCCGTACGTATGGCAGGACACCAACGGCAACGACCGCCTCGCCGCGCAGGTGACGGACGGCAAGGTGACGCGGTTCACCGCCGAACCGATCGCCGCGATCGAGGTATTCCAGCGCACGGCGTGGTGGTCGGCGACGCCGGTGATGCTGTCGGCGTTCTTCGGCAGCCTTGCCGCGCTGCTGCTGACGGTGCTGGCGTGGCCGCTGTCGGCGCTGGTACGTCGCCATTACGGCGTGCGCTACGCGCTGTCGGGCATTGATGCGCGCGCCCACCGCGGCGTCCGCTTCGCATCGCTCGCCGTGCTGCTGTCGATGTCGGCAGTGCTCGGTGGGGTCCTGTGGATGATGAGCGACCTCGACCTCATGACCCCGAAGCAGGACAGCCTGGTCATCGCCCTGCGCGTGCTGGCCCTGCTGGCGCTTCCGATCGGCGCGCTCGTCGCCCTCTGGAATGCCGGCGTGGTCCTGCGCAGCAAGCGCTCGTGGATGGCCAAGGTGTGGAGCGTGGTACTCGCGCTGTCCTGCCTGATCGTGCTGTTGGTGGGCTACGCGTACCACGTGATGGGCTACACGGCGAACTACTGATCCCTTCGACGCAACAAGGCGGCGGCCCGCTCGGGCCGCCGCCATTGCCTGACTGCTGCCTGGAAATGACCGTGAACCAAGCCAATCGCGTCGAGCTGCATCTCCATAACGAACCGCTCCCGCTGTCGGCGCCGTTCCGCATCTCCGGCTACGTTTTCGATTCCATGCCGGCGACCGTGGTGACCTTGAACGACGGCCTGCACGAAGGGCGGGGCGAAGGCGCGGGCGTTTACTACCTCGACGACCGTCCCGAAGGCATGCTGGCGACGCTGGAATCACACCGCGACGCGATCGAGTCCGGCCTCACCCGCGCGCAAGTGCGTGACCTGCTGCCGCCGGGAGGCGCCCGCAACGCCCTGGACTGTGCCTTGTGGGAACTCGAGTCGCAGCGTGCAGGCACTCCCGTGTGGAAGCTGGCGGGCCTGGAGACGACACGGCCGCTGCTGACCACGTTCACGGTGGGCGCGGACGAGCCGGGCGTGATGGCCACCGCCGCGCAGGCGTACAAGCAGGCGCGAGCGATCAAGCTCAAGCTGACCGGCGAAGCCGACCTCGACATCGCGCGGATCCGCGCCGTCCGGGCGGCGCGTCCGGACGTGTGGCTGGCGGTCGATGCCAACCAGGGCTATGTGCCCGACACGCTTGCACGGTTGATCCCGGCGCTGGTGGAGACGAAGGTGTCGCTGCTCGAGCAGCCGTGCAAGCGCGGCCGCGAGGCGGACCTGGACGGCATCGACCACGTGATCCCGATCGCCGCCGATGAAAGCGTCCAGGGCCTGGATGAAATGGAGGCGCTGCCGGGCCGCTTCGACGTGGTCAACATCAAGCTGGACAAATGCGGCGGCCTGACCGAAGGCCTGCTGATGGCGCGGCGTGCGCGCGAACTCGGGTTGAAGGTGATGGTCGGCAACATGGCCGGGACCAGCCTGGCGATGGCGCCGGCGTTCGTGCTCGGCCAGCTGTGTGACGTCGTCGACCTGGATGGCCCACTGTTCCTGGTGCGGGACCGCAGTCCGGGCGCGCGCTACGAAGATGGCCTGGTGTTCTGCGACGACATTGTCTGGGGTCCCGCGCGGGCTGCCGGCAGGTGAGCGCAATTCCGACAACGGCCGGGAATGCCATTCGCGAACCGGCCCAGGAACCGACCTGGCTCGGTCAGCCACGCGGGCTGACGATCCTGTTCCTGACCAACATGTGGGAGCTGTTCTCCTACTACGGCATGCGGACGCTGCTGGTCTACTACATGACCAAGGGGCTGCTGTTCCCGCAGGGCAAGGCGTCCTTCATTTACGGCAGCTACACCGCCATGGCGTACTTCACGCCGATCCTCGGCGGCGCCATCGCCGACCGCTGGCTCGGCAAGCGCAATGCCGTGATCATCGGCGGCAGCGTGATGGCCATCGGCCACTTCATGATGGCCTTCGAGCCGCTGTTCTATCCGGCGCTGGCGACGATCGCGCTGGGCAACGGCCTGTTCCTGCCGAGCCTGCCAAGCCAGATCAACGACCTGTACCGGGCCGACGATCCGCGCCGCGGACGTGCCTACAACGTGTACTACGTCGGCCTGAACATCGGCGGCTTCATGGCCCCGCTCGTCTGCGGAACATTGGGCGAGGTGTACGGCTGGCACTACGGCTTCGGTGCGGCCGGCATCGGCATGTTCCTCGGCCTGGCCATTTACCTGATGGGGCAGCGCTACCTGCCCGCGGAGCCGTCGCGACGAGGGGCGACGGCAAACGCGACGGCCCAGGTGCGCGGCAGCGACGGCCGCAGGATCTGGTGGCTGCTGCTCGGCGTGGGCATCGCCGCCACGATCTTCCGCGGCGCCTACGAGCAGATCGGCAACACGCTGCCGCTGTGGACCGACACGAACGTGGATCGCGCATGGGGACGGTTCGTCATCCCGATGACCTGGTTCCAGGCGCTGAACCCCTTGCTGGTCATCAGCATGACGCCGCTGCTGTTGCTGCACTGGCGCCGCCGCGCCGCCGTGGGTCGCGACAAGTCGCCGGCGATCAAGATGGCGATCGGCGCGGCGATCGTCGCCGTGGCCTATCTGCTGCTGGCGGCAGTCGATGCGTCGACCGGGGGCGCGCGTGCCGGCTGGCCCTGGTTGCTGGCGTTCTTCG
>Ga0207691_10006203_pt1 | contig 11547 bp, 9 predicted proteins | sample KBSM13metaG_FD_184327 | JGI IMG/M metagenome (GOLD analysis project Ga0207691, IMG submission 184327) | Miscanthus rhizosphere microbial communities from Kellogg Biological Station, Michigan, USA - KBS M1-3 metaG (SPAdes) (version 2) | ecosystem: Host-associated > Plants > Roots > Rhizosphere >...
CCGGACGCCATGAAAGAGCATTTCTCAGAGCAGCTCGAGGACCTCCGTCGCCAGATCATTCTGATGGGCGGAGAAGTCGAAAGGCAGATCCACCACGCGATCGAGGCCCTGACCGACATGGACCCCGAAAAAGCGAGGCAGGTCATCGCCGCCGACGAGGAGATCGACCGGCTCGAGCTCCAGGTCGAAGACTCCACGATCGCCCTGCTCGCCCTGCAGCAGCCGGTGGCCGTCGACCTGCGCTTCCTGGTCGGGGCCCTCAAGATCAACAGCGACCTCGAGCGGATCGGCGATCACGCGGTCAACATCGCCGAGGGCGCCGAGCGGCTCGCCGGCCAGCGGCCGTTCAAGCCCTTCATCGACATCCCCTACATGGCCGAGGTCGCGATCTCGATGCTCAAGCAGTCTCTGGATGCGTTCGTGAATCGCGACGCGGACCTGGCGCGGCGGGTGATCAAGAAGGACGACATTCTCGACGAGAAGAACGTCTCGATCATCCGCGAGCTGCTGACCTACATCGCCGAATATCCGGCCCTGACGACCTACTGCATCGAGCTCATCTCGATCGCCAAGAATCTCGAAAGGGTCGGGGATCTTGCCACGAACATCTGCGAGGACACGATCTTCATCGCTGAGGCGCGCTGGGTGAAGCACCACGCGTCCGAGCTCCCCTAGCCCCGGGCTCCGGGGCGGGGCCGTTTCGTTGCCGGACCTGCATGGGTCTGGCATCCTTCTCGCTAACATGGGTATGGGACTGCCTTCGTTCCTCTGGGGCGTGGCGACCTCCGCCTACCAGGTGGAGGGCGCGCCCGACAACGACTGGACGGAATGGGAGGGGCTCGAGCGGCTGAAAGTCCGCGGCACGCGGTGCGGCCGCGGCTCGGGACACCTCGAACGCTGGCGTTCGGATTTCGGTCTCCTGCCGACGCTCGGCGTCAACGCATATCGCTACTCTCTCGAGCGCAGCCGCCTCGAGCCCAAGCCCGGAGAGTTCTGCGAGGACGCTCTCGCGGTCGAGCGGGAACGCGCGGCGACTCTTCTGAGGCTGGGCATCGAGCCCTGCGTGACGCTCAACCACTACACGCACCCGCGCTGGTTCTGGGAGCGGGGAGGCTGGGAGGATCCGGGCTGCATCGAGGGATTCCGTCGGTTCACGGAAGCCGCGGCCGACGCCCTGGGGCCGCGCGTGAAGCTCTGGGTGACGCTGAACGAGCCCGTCGTGCTTCTGCTGGGGGGGTACCTGGGCGGCGAGATCCCTCCGGGAAAGCGCGGATTCCGCGCGGCGGCCCGCGCGTTCGAGCACATGCTTCGCGCCCACGTCGAGGCCGCGGCCGCGATCCGCGAGCGCGTCCCCGACGCGCAGATCGGCATCGCGCACAACATGCTCGAATTCGCCCCCGAACGCGCCGGCCACATCCTCGACCGCCGCCTCGCACGCGTCGCCGACCGCCTCTACAACACGGCGCTCCTCGAGGCCATCGCGACCGGCGACCTCGCCTGGTCGTTTCCCGGGGAGGGGCGGATGCGCGCGCGGATCCCGGAGCTGCCGGCCGCCAACGACTACGTCGGCGTGAACTACTACAGCCGCGTCCACATCCGATTCCGCGGCCGGCGGGGTGCGATCGGTGAGTACGCGTATCGCGACCCGAACGGACGGGGCCTGACGGACACCGGGTGGGAAGTCCATGCCCACGGGTTCGACGTCGTCCTGCGGAAGGCGGCCCTCGTGGGCAAACCGGTGCTCGTGACCGAGAACGGCATCGCCACCGGCGACGACCGGCGCCGCTGCGACTTCCTGCGGGAGCACCTCGCGGTCCTCGCGCACCGCCGCGCCGCGGGCACTCCGATCACGGGCTACTTCTACTGGTCGCTCCTCGACAACTTCGAATGGCTCGAGGGCTTCCGTCCGCGCTTCGGTCTTTTCGAAGTCGACTACTCCACCTTCGCCCGGCGGCGCCGGCCGTCCGCCGACGTGTTCGCCGCGATGGGCCGGTGGTTCACGGGGGAGGGAGCGGCCGGCGAACCTTTCGCCGCTTCTCGAACGTGACGAGCTCCGAGACTCCCGCTTCGCGGGCCAGGGCCAGGGTCCGCTCGTAACCCCAGCCGACCTCCGCCGGCGCATGGGCGTCGGACGAGAACGTCACGGGAATGCCCGCGGCGACGATCTGGCGGAGCAGGCGCGGTTCCGGATAGGCCTCGCCGACGGGCTTGCGCAGTCCGGCGGAGGAGATCTCGACGGCCACGCCGGCCTCCTTCGCCGCGCGGATCGCTTCCGCCTCCGCGGATTCCCGCGGCGCCGAGGGGCGGTGGCCGTGCTTCTTCGGCAGGTCGAAGTGCGTCAGGACGTCGAAGAAGCCGGTGCGCGCCGCTTTCGCGAGGAGCGCGTAATAGCGGTCGTAGAGCGGGTCCACGCCCTCGCGCGCGAAGCGGGCGGGAGAGGTCGCCGGATCGTCGATCCAGCCGCCGTCCACCCAGTGCACCGAGCCCAGGACCAGGTCCCAGTCGGCCCGGGCCAGCCAGCGCGCGAGCTGCTCCTCGTATCCTTCGGCGTAGTCGGCCTCGAGACCGAGTCGGACCTCGATGGCGCCCCGGAATTCCTGACGGAGCTGCTCGACCTCGCGGACGTAGTCTTCGAGCTGATCCTCCCGCATTGCGAACCTGGGATCGCGCTCTGTTTCGGGCAGGAAGTAGAGAGGAATGTGGTCCGTGAAACCGATCTCCGAAAGCCCCAATTCGATCGCGCGGCGAACGAAATCGCGGGATGCGCCGCCGGCATGCCCGCATCGGAACGTGTGGACGTGATAGTCGGTCAGTCCGGAAAGGCCCCGCACGGCGGCGATTATCGCCGGGGACGAGCTTCACACCATCTTCACCCCGGCCTCCTAGATTCGAGACCGCGATGGCAAACGACGATCGGCTGGGCACCGCTCTCGAGAGCGAACGCTCGGTCCCGGTTTCCGGCTTTTCCCGCGAGCTCCGCGCCGCCGAGGACGTGGTGCGCTTCCGGTTCGATTTCGCCCTGGCGGGATCCGCGCTCTCGCCGGTCCACGTCGTGTTTTCCGCGTCGAGGCGCATTGCCGAGGTCAAGGCCGGAGATCTGAAGGCCTTCCAGGTTTCCGAAGTCGATTCGGTCGAGGACGCTCGTCGCCGCTGGGTCTCCTGGTGGCGCGCCGGCCGGAGCCGCCGTCCGATTCAGGCGCCCCGCCGCACCGGGAACTTCCCGGTGGCGCGCCCCTAGCGTTTCCGCTTCGGATCCTTTTTACACTTCGTTCGGCGATCCTTTTCGCCGTGCTCGCTCGGGCCCCGGGCGGGCGGTCGACAATCGGGTTCGGCAAGATCCCCATGCTGCTCTGTGACTTTCACATCCATACGACCTACTCCGACGGCATCATGCCGTTGCCCAAGGTCGTGGACATCTTCGGCCAGTCCGGCCACGACGTCATCGCGATCACCGACCACATCGTCAACCACGACAGCGGCCTCGGGAAGATCGCGCACCGGATCCGTCACAGCCTGAACGCCGAGACGTTCCCGCGCTACGCGGATGAGATCGCCCGCGAGGCCGAACGCGCCTGGCATGCCTATCGCATGGTGGTGATCCCCGGAGCCGAAATGACCCGAAACACAATCAACCGGCACACCTCCGTGCACGCCCTGGCGCTGGGCCTGGACGAGTTCGCCTCGGCGGACGGCGATCCGCTCGAGATGCTCCGCGAGCTCAAGTCCCGAGGCGCGGTCACCGTGGCCTGTCATCCCCACGAGATGAGCGAGTGGTTCGCGAACACCTGGTACCTCTGGAACAGGCGCAAGCAGGTCGGGAATCTCGTGGATCTCTGGGAGGTCGGCTGCCGGTGGGAGCTCTTCCCCGTGATCTCGAGAGAGAGCCTGCCCCACATCGCCAACAGCGACTTTCACCGACCCGAGCACCTCTACGCCTGGAAAACGCTGCTGAACGCCGAGAAGACGCGGGAGTCGGTGCTCGAGGCGCTGCGCCGGGGCACGGGGATCGGCGTGCTGCGCCTCACGCCGGCCGAGACGGCGGCGAGCGCGTGAGCCTCGCGGCCGGACTCGCCGGGCTGGGCGGCCTCGCGATCGGGACGGGGGCCTACGTGGTTTCGGCGGCCACCCTCCTGCGCCTCCGGCGGCGGCAGCGCGGGAATCGCGGGACGGCCTTCTCGCCGTCGGTCTCCATCGTGAAGCCGCTCCGCGGGCTCGACGAGGGGCTGGAGGAAAACCTCGAATCATTCTTCCGACTCGACTACCCGCCCGAGGCGCTCGAGGTGGTGTTCTCCTTCGCGAGCGCGTCCGATCCGGCTTACGCGCCGGCGCGGCGCGTCGCGGACCGGCATCCCGAGATTTCTTCGACGTTCGTCTTCGACGATCGCGAGCCCGGGGGCAATGCCAAGGTCAACCGGCTGGCCGCCGCCATGCGCTACGCGAAACATCGCCTCGTTCTTTTCTCCGACGGCAACGTCCGCGTGCGTCCGGGCTTCATGAAGCGGGCGGTCTCGTCGTTCCGTGACCCACGCGTCGGCCTCGTGTCCAACCTTTTTCGCGCATCGGGAGCCCGCAGTCTGGGCTCGAGAGTCGAGGCGCTCTACCTGAACGGCTGCCTGATGCCGGGCACGGCTCTCGTCGCGGACGTGCTCGGAAGGCCGTGCGTCGTCGGAAAGTCGATCCTGGTGTCGCGCATGGCCCTCGACACGATCGGCGGCATCGGCGCGCTCCGCGACTATCTGGCCGAGGACTTCGTGCTGGGCCGGGAGATCCGCCGCTCCGGTTATCGGGTCGTCCTTTCTTCCGACGTGCTCGACACGATGGAGGTCGGCAAGCCTCTGCGCGTGGTCTGGCAGCGCCACCGGCGCTGGTCCATCATGCGCCGCCAGCTGGCCGGAAGGCTCTACGTCGGTGAGGCGCTCGTCGGGGCGCTGCCCTGGTTCGTCCTCGCCCTCGCGTCTCCCGGCGTGCCCCTCAAGGCCGCGGCCGGCGCCCTCCTGGGGCTGCGCTGGGGCGCCGAGCTGGCCGTCATCCGCGCGTGGGGCGATCCGATCGACTGGCGGGACGTCGCCCTGCTTCCGGTACGGGATCTCTTCGCCGCGGGCGTCTTCGTTGCCGGACTGGTGAGCCGCACGCTCGCGTGGCGGGGACGACCGCTGGTCGTCGGCCGCGACACCCGGATTCTGAAAAAAACCGCCTGACGCGTCAGCGGGGCGGAACCGCTTTGAGGCCTCGCCTCGCGAGGCGGTCGAGCAGCGCATCCTGCGTGTCGATCACGGGCTCGTGGGCGGCGTGCTCCCGCCGGACATACGTGCCATCGCTCTGGAGATCGCGCGCCCGGCAGTTGTCGGTCCGGATCGGCTCGAGGATCTCCTGCCGGAGCTTTTCCTTGGCCTTCTCGTCCAGGATCGGCGTCATGAGCTCGACGCGCCGATAGAAGTTGCGCGGCATCCAGTCGGCGCTCGAAATGAAGATCTCTTCCTCATCCCCGGCGCCGAAGGAGAAAACGCGGCTGTGCTCGAGAAAGCGGCCGACGACTGAAGACACCCGGATGCCGTCCGAGACGCCGGCGACCCCGGGCCGCAGGCAGCAGATGCCGCGGACCGAGAGATCGATGGGGACTCCGGCCTGCGAGGCGCGGTAGAGCGCCTTGATCACGCTGGGGTCGACGAGAGCGTTCAGTTTGGCGAGGATTGCGCAAGGCTTGCCCTGCCGCGCCTTCTCGGCTTCGCGGTCGATCAGAACGATCAGACGGTCGTGCAGGGCGAACGGCGCGACCGCGAGGCGTTTGTATCGGGTTTTCTTCGAAAAACCGGTCAGGAAGTTGAAGAGCTCCGACGCGTCGTGGCCGAACTCGGCCCGGGACGTGAAGAGCGCGACGTCCGTGTAGATCCGGGCCGTCAGGCGGTTGTAGTTGCCGGTGCCGACGTGGACGTACCGCCGCATCGCCGTGCCCTCGCGCCGGACGACGAGGGCGATCTTGGCGTGGGTCTTCAGCCCTTCGACGCCGTACGCCACGTGCACGCCGGCGCGCTCGAGCGATCGGGCCCACTGGATGTTGTTCTCCTCGTCGAACCGCGCCTTGAGCTCGACGAGCACGGCGACCTGCTTGCCGTTCTCCGCGGCCCGCGCGAGCGCCGCGACCATCGGGGAGTCGGCCCCGACGCGATACAGCGTCATCTTGATCGCGAGGACGTCCTTGTCGTCCGCCGCGATTTCGAGGAAACGCAGCACCGGGTCGAAGGAGTCGTAGGGATGGTGGAGCAGGACGTCGCCCTTCCGGATCGTCTCGAAGACGTCCGCGGGCGCGTCGAAGATCGAGCGCGACGCCGGGAGAAACGATGCGTCCTTCAGGTCGGGCCGGTCGAGCTTCATGATGGACATGAGATCCGCGGCGCCGAGGGGCCCCTGGATCTCGTAGACGTCGCCCGGATCCAGCTCGAGCTGGGTCCGGAGAAGCTCGCGGACGTGCTCGGAGCAGCGGCGCTCGACCTCGAGCCGGATCGCCGCGCCGAATCTCCGCCGCCGCAGGTTGTCCGTCATGCTGCGGAGGAGGTCGCCCGCCTCGTCCTCGCGGATCTCGATGTCGGCGTCGCGGGTAACGCGGAACGCCGAGGCGCCCAGGATGACCATCCCGGGGAACAGCCGGTCGAGGTTCGCCTCGATCAGCTTCTCGAGCAGCACGAATTCCTGATCCTGCCCGCTCCCTCCCGGCACCGGCACGAACCGCGACAGGGAGGGCGGCACTTTCACGCGCGCGAAGGCGGGCTTCTTGTCCTTCTTGTCGGCGAGCTCTACGGCCAGCGAGAGAGACAGGTTCGAGACGAACGGGAACGGGTGCGCCGGATCGAACGCCAGCGGCGTGAGCACGGGGAAGACGACGCTCTCGAAGTAGGCACAGAGCTCCTTCTTGCGCTCCGCGTCGATCTGATCCCACTCCCGGATCCGCACGCCCGCCTCGGCGAGCTTCGGCTGCAATTCCTCGCGGAGCAGGGTCATGCCGGCGTCGACGTCGCGCTCGACGATCTCGCGGATGAGCCGGAGTTGCTCCTGGGCCGAGAGGCCGTCGGCGCTGCGTTCGGCCACCGACGCCTCGAGCTGCTCGTGCAGGCCCGAGACCCGGATCATGAAGAACTCGTCGAGGTTCGAGTGGAAGATCGCGAGGAACTTGACCCTTTCGAAGAGCGGCCAGGTCGGACTCAGCGCTTCTTCGAGAACCCGGCGATTGAACGCGAGCCAGGAGATCTCGCGATTGAAGTAGAGGGAACGGTCGTCGAGCCGGTCGTCCGGTGTCTGACCCCCACCGATGTAATGGACTTCGCTCATACCGTCGAAACGAGCAGGGAGGGTACCATCGGCCGGCCGTCCGAGTGTAAAGTTGGCCCGGCCCTCGTCGTAAGTCCTCTTGTCGGAGGGCCTTAGGGCGTCTTCGCCGGCACGACCGGCACGGCGTCCTCGAGCCGGAGCGCGACCCTCTGGGGCCCCACCGGGGCGTTTTCGAGCCGCAGCGTTCCTTCGACCGTCGGGCGGTGGGGGACGCGGGGAATCTCGAGGCCGCTCCGCCAGCGCACATCGCTCCTTGCAGAAACTTGACGTCGATTGCCGCGAGACTTCACGGCGGCCCGGGAGACTCCGCCGCACTGCGTCGCACGACCCTCCAATTGCCCCGATCCGTCGGGGCCCTTTTTTTGGAAAGAGGGGCAGGGGTTCACACCGATTTCACATCGGATGCCTCGGGCCTTTACGAATGGACGTCAGGCTGCGCGTCGACGTTCGAACGGTATGAAGGAGCTTCGAATGAAGAGGATCGCTTTCGGGTTGGCGCTGGCTCTGGGCGGATGCGTCTCCGTGACCGCGGACGGATCGAAGGTCAAGGTCTACCAGGCGGAGCTCGCGAGCAAGGACGCCGCGGTTCCTCCTCTTCCTACGGGTTGCAAGCTGCTCGGCCAGAGTGGCCCGATCGATCAGCAGCAGCAGGCCTTCGAGATCACCAATCCCTACCGGACGGAGCGCAACAACACGGCTGCGCTCGGCGGCAACGTTCTCTACGTGCCCTTCTATCGTTTCAAGAACCTCATGAAGACCGATTGCCCCATCGGCGACACGACGCCCGGCTGCATGGACAGCGACCAGAGCTGGTACAAGGTCACGTTCCGCTCGTACGCCTGCGACGCTCCCGCCTTGCAGGCGCTGGCGGAATCGCCTTTGCCGTCGGAGCCGGCGGTCTTCCGGGTCGAGTTCAAGAAGAAGCCGACGCCCGAGCCGACGGCCGCCGTGGCGTCGGCCGCGCCCGCGCCTCCTCCGTCCACGGCGTCCGCAGTTGCGGCGTCACCGAATCTCCCATCGCCCGGAGCGGACGCATTGAAGACGCAGATCCTCGACCTCATGCGCGAAGGCATCGGCAACGACGTCATCCGTTCCTTCGTGCGGGCGCATCCGCTCGCCGCTCCGCTGAGCGCCGCCGAGATCATCGACTGGAAGAAGTCCGGAATCCCCGACACGGTGATCGACGCGACCTTTCCGAAGTAAAACGCGTTCGCGCACGCCTTCAATTCGAATTTACGTCGACTTCCCCTCTCGTTGACGCCGCACGCCAAGACTCGCGGCTCAAACAGTGAGGAGGATCTCAGTCATGAAGCACAGGATTCGGATGTTCCCTGCGGCGTACGCGGCGGCAGCGATGATCCTCGCCGGAAGCGCTTCGGCGCGGGGTCAGATCACGGTCGCCGAAGGGTACACGCCACCGGATGACACGCCGCAAGTCAATGTCGGCGGCACGATCTTCGCGAACTACACGTACCAGCTCGAGCCCACGGTGACGAATTCCCAGGGAGATCGAGTCCACCCGAGTTCGTTCGACGTGACGCGCGCTTACATCAACGTGACGGGACAGATCAACCACCTCATCAATTTTCGGATCACGCCGGACGTCGTACGCGTCGGTCAGGTCGACGGAAAGGACGTGCCCGGCATCACGGGAACGCTGACGTATCGGCTCAAGTACGCGTACGGTCAGCTCAACTTCTCCGATTTCACGACGAAGGGATCGTGGCTTCGCCTGGGGCTTCAGCAGACGCCCTTCATCGACTTCGAAGAAGGGATCTACCGCTACCGCTTCCAGGGGACCGTCCAGGAGGATCGGGAAGGATTCCTGACCTCCTCGGACCTCGGCGCCTCCGTGCACTGGAACTTCCCCGGCAACTTCGGCGACGTCCACGGCGGTGTGTACAACGGCGACGGCTACACGCGGCCGAACGACGCCGACGGCCAGATGTCCTATCAGGTCCGCCTGACGTTCCGGCCGCTCCCCATGATTCCCGTCATCAAGGGCCTCCGGATCACCGGCTTCTATGACTCGGATCACTACCTGGAGGATCTGAAGAAGGAGCGGTACATCGGCTTCCTCAGCTTCGAGAACCCCTGGGTCAACTTCGGCGCCCAGTACGACCACAACAAGGACAAGCGCTCTGCTTCGGTCTCCCAGGTGGACTCCGAGGGCTGGTCGGTCTGGGTGACGCCCCGGATCCCCGACTGCGGTTTCGAAGCGCTCATCCGGTGGGACCGCATCACGCCCGATACGTCGTCCTCCGCGCGCAAGCAGCGCCTCATCGCGGGTCCGGCGTACTGGTTCCCGGTCACCAAGAGCGGCGTCGCGGCCGCGGTTCTCCTGAACTTCGAGCAGATCCGCTACATGGGCGCGCCGAACCAGCGGCCCACGGAGGAGCGCTACGCGGTCAGCACGCTCTTCAACTTCTAATTCATACCAACTTCACACGGATTTGACGCAAAGGCTTCACATAGGAAGCGAGGAGAGACGATGAAACCTAATCGATGGCTGACCGCCGCGGTCGGCGGCATCCTTCTGGCCGGGGCGGCCGCGACGGCCGCGACGGCCCAAGCCGAGCAGATCAACGGCGCCGGCGCGACGTTTCCGTATCCGATCTACTCGAAGTGGTTTTCGGACTACAACAAGCTCCACCCCGACGTCGAGATCAACTACCAGTCGATCGGCTCGGGCGGCGGTATCCGACAGCTCAGCAACCAGACGGTGTTCTTCGGGGCGACCGACGGTCCCATGACGCCGGACCAGATGCAGGGCGCCCCGGGCAGGATCCTGCATCTTCCGACGGTTCTCGGCGCGGTCGTGCCGATCTACAACATCCCGGGCGTCGACGCCCCGTTGAAGTTTTCGGGCACGCTGCTCGCCGACATCATTCTCGGCAAGGTCACGAAGTGGAACGATCCGGCGATTGCGGGCCCCAATCCCGGGGTCAAGCTGCCGTCGACCGACATCACGGTGGCCCATCGCTCCGACGGGTCGGGAACGACGTACATCTTCGTCGACTACCTCTCGAAGGTCTCGCCGGAATTCAAGACCAAGGTCGGTGTGGCGACCTCGGTGAACTGGCCGGTCGGCGTCGGCGGCAAGGGCAACGAAGGTGTCGCCGGGCTCGTCAAGCAGACCCCGGGCTCGATCGGCTACGTCGAGTTGATCTACGCGAAGCAGAACAACATCGACTATGGCTCGGTCAAGAACATGGAAGGCGAGTTCGTGGCGGCGTCGCTCGACTCGGTCACGGCCGCCGCGGCCGTGGCCGCCAGGCAGATGCCTCCCGACTTCCGGGTGTCCATCACGAACGCTCCGGGCAAGGGTGTCTACCCGATTTCTTCGTTCACGTGGCTGCTCTTCTACGAGAACCCCAAGGACAAGCCCAAGGCGCGCACCATGGTCGACTTCATGAAGTGGGCGCTGAGCGACGGGCAGAAGGCCGCTTCGGACCTGGGCTATGCGCCTCTTCCGTCCGAGGTCGTCGCCCTCGAGATGGAAGCCCTCAAGAAGATCAAGCTCTGAAGAGCGTTTGCCGGAGCCGTCGATGAAGAAGACCCCGTCCTCGCGCCGGAGCGCCGATGATCGTGGTTTCCGGCTGGGGACGGGGTTTTTCGCCCTGCTCGTCGTCGTGCTCGTCGCCGGCATCTTCTGGGAGCTCTTCCGGACCTCGCAGCTCTCGATCGACAAGTTCGGCTTCCGATTCTGGACGGGCAGGATCTGGGACCCGGTCTCGGGCGAGTTCGGCGCCCTGCCGTTCATCTGGGGGACGCTCTACTCCGCGGTCCTGGCGATGCTGATCTCGACACCCATCGCGATCGGGATCGCCGTCTTCCTGTCGGAAGTCTCGCCGAGGGCCCTGCGCACGCCGCTCGCGTTTCTGACCGAGCTCCTCGCCGCGGTGCCCTCGATCGTCTACGGGCTCTGGGGCGTCTTCGTGCTCGTGCCCATCGTGCGTCACCTGCAGGTCGTGACGCCGCCCTGGCTCAAGAAAGTTCCGCTCTTTTCCGGTCCGCCCCTCGGCGTCGGGATGCTCTCCGCCGCTCTGATCCTCGCAGTCATGGTCATCCCGTTCACCTCCTCGGTCGCGCGCGAGGTCCTGAAGGCCGTGCCCTCGACGCAGCGGGAAGCCGCGTACGCGCTGGGCGCGACCCGCTGGGAGGCGATCCAGGCGGCTCTGCGGTTCGGGCGGACGGGGATCATCGGCGCCGTGATCCTCGGCT
>Ga0207691_10006204_pt1 | contig 11547 bp, 11 predicted proteins | sample KBSM13metaG_FD_184327 | JGI IMG/M metagenome (GOLD analysis project Ga0207691, IMG submission 184327) | Miscanthus rhizosphere microbial communities from Kellogg Biological Station, Michigan, USA - KBS M1-3 metaG (SPAdes) (version 2) | ecosystem: Host-associated > Plants > Roots > Rhizosphere >...
TCCCTGATGCGGTTGCGACGACGCGCTGGCCGATGGCGAAGCTTCAGCATCGGCGGGTTGCCCGTGCAGGTAGAGACCGACGACAGCGGCACTGAGACCAACCAAGATCAGGAGAGCGACGACGCGTTTCATTTTTGAGCCTTATTTTTTGAACGCAACGACCATCGTCCACCGAGCCGTGAGGCGACGGAGGTCGTCGAAAAACCGAACCGCTGGAAAAAGATCAGTCAGCGACCAGCGCTGCTGGCATGCGGAATACGGGGCAGGTCATCGGGGCTGGGTCGACATCGCATCACGATCACCATGCAGCGAATGCGTAAGCTCGGCCCTGGAGCGCTGGCGGGGTCGAGCCCTCGGCGCATGTGCCGGGGCAGCACGCACGTTAAGCCTCCAACTTTGCACCGGTGTTTCTGCCGACTTAAGATTTGGCAATCTTGGCAAGGCGCAAGCTCTGCTTGGCGAGGTCCTGGCTACCCACACCGGTCGGGGCGCCTCTCCAATTTGTGACAGCTCTTGAGAAAAGCCCGTCTCGCGCCGGATATTCTGCGAAAAACCGTGCAATCTCAGAACGTTAACCTGTCACGGAAGCGTCGTCCAACTGACATAAAAGCTGAGGCAATGGCCCGTAGGACTCCGCCCAGATCAGGTCAGAGGCATCCGGCCCGCCTGACTGGGGCAACGCCCCACTCTGTTCGAAAGGGACATGACCATGAAACACGCCATTCTCGCTGGCATCGCTGCGGTCGCAGTGGCCGCGACCTTGACTGGAACGACGCTCGCCGCTGACATTTCGGGCGCCGGCTCGACCTTCATCTACCCGGTTTTCGCCAAGTGGGCGGACACCTACAAGACCGCGACCGGCGTCGGTCTCAACTATCAGTCGATCGGTTCGGGCGGCGGCATCAAGCAGGTTGAAGCCAAGACCGTAACCTTCGGCGCAACCGACAAGCCGCTCTCGGACGACGAGCTCACCAAGAACGGCCTCGTGCAGTTCCCGATGGTGATGGGCGGCATCGTGCCGATCGTCAACATCGACGGCATCAAGCCGGGCGACCTCGTGCTCGACGGCAAGACGCTCGCCGACCTGTTCCTGGGCAAGATCACCTCGTGGGACGACCCGGCCATCAAGGCGCTCAACCCCTCGCTGACCCTGCCGACCGCTCCGGTCGTGATTGCGCATCGCTCGGACGGGTCGGGCACTACCTTCAACTTCACCGACTATCTCGCCAAGACCTCGCAGGATTGGGCGGACACTGTCGGTTCTGACACCGCGGTCGAGTGGCCGGTCGGCGTCGGCGCCAAGGGCTCCGAAGGCATCGCCAACACCGTCAAGCAGACCCAGGGAGCGATCGGCTACGTCGAGTACGCCTACGCCAAGCAGAACACCCTGAGCTATACCAAGATGATCAACGCCGCGGGCAAGACCGTCGAACCGAACCTCGAGAGCTTCGCCGCTGCTGCGTCGAACGCCGACTTCGCCGACGCCAAGAACTTCAACCTGATCATCACCAACCAGCCGGGCGACGCGTCCTGGCCGATCGCCGCCTCGACCTGGGTGCTCATCCACGCCCAGCCTGACGACGTCGCTGCTGCCACCGAAGCCCTCAAGTTCTTCGACTGGGCCTATGAGAGCGGCAAGGACCAGGCCACGGCGCTCGACTACGTGTCGATCCCCGACAACGTGATCGCGCTGATCGAAAAGTCGTGGGACGGCATCACGTCTGGCGGCAAGCCGATCTACCAGCCGGCGATGTAAGGCACGGACGACCTCGAAGTGGGCGCTCCAGCGCCCGCTTCTTCTTCCCGGGGGTAGTGACATGGCGCTCAGCGCAGGCGTAGCAGGCGACAAGGCGATCGAGATCGCCCACAAGAAGGCGCAGAACGCCGTCGTCCAGGATCGGATTTTCTACTACCTCACGCTCGGATCGGCGGCGCTGGTGGTGATCCTGCTGCTCGGTGTGATGGCGTCGCTCCTGATCGGCGCCTGGCCTGCGATCTCCACCTTCGGACCGTCCTTCCTGTGGACGCAGCGCTGGAGCCCCGTCAAAGAAATCTTCGGCGCGCTCGCCCCGATCTACGGCACGATCGTGACCTCGCTCATCGCCATGATCATCGGCATTCCGGTGAGTTTCGGCATCGCGATCTTTTTGACCGAAATCTGCCCGCAGCCGCTGCGCCGGCCGATCGGCACCGCCATCGAGCTTCTCGCCGGCATCCCCTCAATCATCTACGGCCTTTGGGGTTTCTTCTTCCTTGCTCCGTTCCTGCAGGAGCATATCCAGCCATTCCTGATCGGCTCGATCGGCAAGGTGCCGCTGATCGGCATCCTGTTCGGCGGCGCGCCCTATGGCATCGGCCTGCTCACCGCCGGCATCATCCTCGCGATCATGGTGCTGCCCTTCATCACCTCGATTACCCGCGACGTGTTCCTGACCGTGCCGACCCTGCTGCGCGAGAGCGCCTACGGCATGGGCATGACGACCTGGGAAGTGTGCAAGTCGATCATCATTCCCTATACCCGCGTCGGTCTCGTCGGTGGCATCATGCTCGGCCTTGGCCGAGCGCTCGGCGAGACGATGGCCGTGACCTTCGTGATCGGCAACTCGCATAACATCTCGCCTTCGTTGCTGGCGCCAGCGACGACCATCTCGGCGGCAATCGCCAACGAATTCACTGAGGCAACGGGCGAGCTCTACACCTCGAGCCTCGTCGCGCTCGGCCTCATCCTGTTCCTCATCACCTTCACTGTGCTCGCCTTCGCCAAGTGGATGCTGGCGCGAGCGGAAGTGAAGTAAGGGAGACGACCATGGCCACCGCAAGCTACAACGCGCGCCGCACCCGCAACAGCATCGCGATGACGCTCGCCGTCGCTGCCGCGGCGGTCGGCCTGTTCTTCCTGTTCGCGATCCTGATCACGCTGCTCTACAAGGGCTTCACCTCGATCTCCCTGCAGATGTTCACCGAAAACACGCCGCCGCCGGGCGAGGATGGCGGCCTGTTGAACGCCATCTTCGGCTCCGTCGTGATGACGGGGATTGCGATCGTCGTCGCGACGCCGATCGGCCTTCTCGCCGGCACATACCTGTCGGAATACTCGCGCGGCCACTGGATCGGCGAGGCGGCCAAGTTCATCAACGACATCCTCCTGTCGGCGCCCTCGATCATCATCGGCCTGTTCGTCTACACCGTGCTGGTTGTGCCATTCGGCCACTTCTCCGCCTGGGCCGGCGCCGCCTCGCTCGGCCTCATCGCGCTGCCCGTGATCAACCGGACGACGCAGGACATGCTCGGGCTCGTCCCCAACTCGCTGCGGGAGGCGGCGGCCGCGCTCGGCACACCGCGCTGGAAGACGATGCTCTCGGTGATCTACCGGGCGGCGCTCAGCGGCATCCTCACCGGCGTGCTGCTCGCCATCGCCCGCGTCACCGGCGAGACAGCACCGCTGCTGTTCACCGCGCTCAACAACCAGTTCTTCTCGTCCAACCTCGGCGCGCCGATGGCGAACCTGCCGGTGGTGATCTTCCAGTTCGCCACCAGCCCCTATGATGATTGGCAGAAGCTCGCCTGGGGCGGGGCGCTGCTGATCACCATCGCTATCCTGATCCTCAACATCGTGGCGCGCTGGGTCGCGGGCGCCAGGACCAACCTGCAGTAGTGAAAGACATGACGATGGACACACCGACAATTCCAACGCACGCTGCTGTGGTTCCCAACACTCCTCCGGCGGCGACCTTCGTGCCCAATACCGAGCCCCATCCGATCAAGGTCGAGGTCAAGGACCTCCGCTTCTACTATGCCAACGGCTTCGAGGCGCTGAAGGGCATCAACCTGCAGCTGCGCGACAAGACGGTCACGGCGTTCATCGGACCCTCGGGCTGCGGCAAGTCCACGTTGCTGCGTATCATCAACCGCATCTACGACCTTTATCCGGGCCAGAAGGTCACGGGCGAGGTGATGCTCGACGGCCGCAACATCCTCAGCCGTTCGGAAGACCTGAACCTGCTGCGCTCCAAGGTCGGCATGGTGTTTCAGAAGCCGACGCCGTTCCCGATGTCGATCTACGACAACATCGCCTTCGGCATCCGCCTCTACGAGAAGGTCTCCAAGTCCGAGATGGACGGCCGCGTCGAGGCGGCGCTACGCAAGGCGGCGCTGTGGACCGAGGTCAAGGACAAACTGCACCAATCGGGCCTGGGCCTGTCGGGCGGCCAGCAGCAGCGCCTGTGCATCGCCCGCGCCGTCGCCGTGAAGCCGGAAGTCCTGCTGCTCGACGAGCCGGCTTCGGCCCTCGATCCGATCTCGACCGCCAAGATCGAAGAGCTGATCGAGGAGCTGAGTGCCGACTTCTGCATCGCCATCGTCACCCACAACATGCAGCAGGCGGCGCGTGCCAGCGAGTACACCGCGTTCATGTATCTCGGCGAGCTGATCGAGTTCGGCAAGACCGAGACGATATTCACCGCGCCCACCCAGAAGCGCACGCACGACTACATCACTGGCCGCTTCGGCTGACGGAGGAGTTCATGCCCATCTCATTGCAGGAGCACACGGTTGCTTCGTACGACGAGGAGCTGACCTCGCTCGCCTCGCAGATCGCCGAAATGGGCGGCACCGTCGAGGCCGCCGTGGCCGACGCAACGCGCGCGCTGCTCAAGCTCGATCACGCCGCCGCCAAGGAAGTGATCGCACACGACAAGCGCGTCGACGAGATGCATCGGCAGATCGACGACATGGCGGTATCGATGATCGCCCGCCGTCAGCCGATGGCGCAGGACCTTCGCGCCATCATCACCGCCATTCACGTCGCCGGTGACCTCGAGCGCGTCGGCGACATGGCCAAGACCATCGCGCGCCGGACGCTACAGATCGAGGGCCTCAGCCTCACGCCGAAATTCTACAACGGCGTCAAGCACATGGCCGACCTGATCCTGCGCCAGCTGAAAGCGGCGCTCGACGCGTACTCCGCCCGCAACGCCAACGCGGCGGTCGAAGTCTGCAACGCCGACGACGAGATCGACGCGCTTTATACGTCGCTGTTCCGCGAGCTCCTGACCTACATGATGGAAGATCCGCGCAACATCACGCAGTGCACGCATCTGCTGTTCTGCTCCAAGAGCCTAGAGCGCGTGGGCGACCACGCGACGAATATCGCTGAAGCGGCGTTCTATCTGTCGACGGGTCGGCAGTTGTCGCAGGCGACGGCGGAAGAACTGCACCGGACGCAAATCAAGGAATAGGCCACCGCCATGACGGCGACCATTCTTATCGTCGAGGACGAGACCGACCTCAGCGAGCTGATGCGCTACAACCTCGAAGCCGAGGGGTTCCGCATCGTTTCCGCCGAATCCGGCGACGAAGCCGTGGAGCGTATCCGCGACGGCGTCCCCGATCTGATCTTGCTCGACTGGATGCTGCCAGGCTTGAGCGGCATCGAGCTCACCCGCCGCTGGCGGTCGCGCGACGAGACCGTGCGCACGCCGATCATCATGATCACGGCGCGCGGCGAGGAAGAGGAACGCGTGCGCGGCCTCGCAACGGGCGCCGACGATTATGTCGTCAAGCCCTTCTCGATGCCCGAGCTCGTGGCGCGCATCCAGGCGCTGCTCCGCCGCTCGAGCCCGCAGCTCGTCACCAATATGCTCAAGGCCGGCGATCTCGAGCTCGACCGGCAGAGCCACCGCGTCCGCCGCGCCGGCCGCGACCTGCATCTGGGGCCGACCGAATACCGGCTGCTCGAATATCTCATGCGCCACCCCGGCCGCGTCTATTCGCGCGAGCAACTGCTCGACGGCGTCTGGGGCAACGACGTGTACGTCGACGAACGCACCGTGGACGTGCATGTCGGCCGGCTGCGCAAAGCCATCAACCGCGGTCGCGAGGCCGATCCGATCCGTACCGTCCGCGGCGCGGGGTATGCCTTCGACGAGCGGTTTGCGGCGACGACCTGAGCCGGACCGGCGCGCCATCATGAGCAAACGGTAATGAAGCTTGCCGCTTTCGTGGATTGCGGCGGTGGTATTGCGCCCCTAGCTCCTCGATACTGGGCCCGATTGGCCGCAGAGTGAGCAAAGGGGTCATAGCATGACGGATCACGACGACCACAAGCACGGGCTCGAGTTCGACCTCGAGCTGCTGTTGCAACAGCGGCGCGGCAGGCGGGGCGTGCTGGCGCTGATGGGCGGCGGCAGCGTCGCGGCCGCGATCGCCTCTTACGCGCCGGGCGTCCTTGCCGCCGAGGCGTGCGTCGTCGATGCCACAGAAACAGCCGGGCCGTATCCCGGAGACGGATCGAATACCGCAAAAGGCTCGACCAGCAACATCCTGAGCGAAAGTGGCGTGGTCCGCAGCGATATCCGCTCGAGCTTCGGCACCTCGACGAACATCGCCGACGGTCTGCCGCTGACGCTGACCATCACCATCGCCGATGCCAACAAAGGCTGCGGGCCGCTGCCGGGCTACGCGATCTACATCTGGCACTGCACACAGGACGGGCTCTACTCACTCTATACGGCGCCCGACGAGAATTATCTGCGCGGCGTCCAGGTCGCCGATGCCGACGGTAAGGTGAGCTTCACCACCATCTTCCCCGGCTGCTATCCCGGGCGCTGGCCGCACATCCACTTCGAGGTCTATCCGAACCTCGAGAGCGCCACGAGCCACGAAAACGCCGTCCTGACCTCGCAGTTCGCGCTGCCCGAGGACGTGTGTGCCTCTGTCTACGCGGCTGCGTCCGGCTATGAGGCCAGCGCTGGCAATCTCAAGCAGATCAGCGTCGCACAGGACATGGTCTTCAGCGACAATTCGGAGGCCGAGATGCAGGTGATGACGCCGGCGCTTACGGGAGATCCGAAATCGGGCTACGCGGCGACCGCAACGGTCGCCATCGCCGTCTGATGCGGCCGCCAAAATGACTGAGGGAGCCGTAGCTCCCTCGTAAACTCGTCAGTACTGCGGCACGAAGCTCAGCGCTTCTTCTTCTCGATCTGGTGGTACGCCCGGCGCGAGTGGAAATCGCAATAGGGCTTACCTTCTTCCGAGTGCTGGCCGCAGAAGTAGAAGTCGGGCGTCAGCGGGTCGCCGATCGGCCATTTGCAGGTGTGCTCGTTGAGGTCCAGCAGGCTGAGCCGCTGGTCCTCGGGGATGAACAGCTCCTGCACCTGCGGCGGAACGTAGACTTCCGTCTGGAACTGCTCGTCCATCTTGAGCGCCGTAGCGCCGTGCGTCATCCCGCCGCCGCCACCGCTTGGCATGCTGCGTGACTTCATCATGCTCGCAATGCCCGAACTCGGCCGGCTGCTGCCGCCGGTCGAGACACGGCGGATGCCGGGCGCGCGAGGCGCCGTGCGGGCGCGCGGCGCCGAGCTTGCAGGTTTGGCGCGTCCGGTGAGCTTCAGCCGGTGGACCTTGCCGATCACCGCATTGCGTGTGACCCCTTCGCCGAGAACACCGGCGATCTGACTGGCACTTAATCCTTCAAGCCAAAGTTTTTTCAGCAGCTCGACGCGTTCGTCGGTCCAGCCCATAGATTCCATATGCTCCTACCGCCGTCTTTCAGGCGGAATCCTTTCCTGTGCTGCCGCGGAGGTGCAACAGCCGCAAACGCTACTCATCGTAGGTCGGAAGGGTCCGCCACACGAGATATCGTGCCCCAACGCCATGGATACTACACGTGGCGAGAATCCGGGATCAAGACTCCCTCCCAGTTTTCACCGGGGAAAACCCCGCCTTGTGAGTGGTGTTCCAACCGTTGAGTCAAATCAGGCACTTGGGGCCGAAAGTTGACTTTGAAAGGGCCCAAAGGCATATCTCGCCTTGCTCCGACGCGCTCCGAATGGCAGCGCGTTTTTGGTTTTTGTGGGGCATTTGCAACACCACTCTCAACACCATCACAAAAGGGAATGATCATGTCCGCGCTGTACGGCACCTACGCCAGATCGCCACTCGCTTTCGAGCGGGGCGAGGGCGTGCGCCTGATCAGTCAGGACGGAACCCGATATCTGGACTTCCATGCCGGCATCGCGGTCAACTCTCTTGGCTATGGCGACCCGCATCTGGTCAAGACCATGAAGGAGGCGGCCGAGAAGGTCTGGCACACCTCCAATGTGTTCACGATCCCCGAGCAGGAGCGGCTGGGCCAGCGTCTGGTCGAGCACACCTTCGCCGACAGCTGCTTTTTCACCAATTCGGGCGCCGAGGCGCTCGAATGCGCGATCAAGACGGCGCGTCACTATTTCTGGGCCAAGGGCGAGACCGAACGCTACGAGATCCTTGCCTTCACCGGCTCGTTCCACGGCCGGACCCTGGGCACCATCGCGGCTGCAGGCAATCCGCACTATGTGGAGGGCTTCGGCCCGCCGCTCGAGGGCTTCAAGCACGTGAAGCCGAACGATTTGTCGCTGGTCGAGGCGGCGATCACGCCCAAGACCTGCGCCATCCTGATCGAGCCGGTGCAGGGGGAGGGCGGCGTCACGGCGATGTCCGCCGACTATATGCGTGGCCTGCGCGCCCTCTGCGACAAGCACGGCATGCTGCTGATCCTCGACGAAGTGCAGTGCGGCTACGGGCGTACCGGCAAGTTCTTTGCGCACGAATGGGCCGGCATCGAGCCCGACATCATGGCCGTGGCCAAGGGCATCGGCGGCGGTTTCCCGCTCGGCGCCTGCCTCGCCAAGGGCGAGGTGGCCAAATCCATGGTTCCGGGCACGCACGGCTCGACTTACGGCGGCAATCCGCTGGCCTGTACCATCGGCAACGCCGTGCTCGACCGCATCATGGAGCCCGGCTTCATCGAGCATGTGAATGAGATGGGCCAGCGGCTGAGCTGGCACCTGCAGCAGTTGCAGCAGCGCTTTCCGCATTATGTCCTCGAATTGCGCGGCAAAGGCCTGCTCGCCGGCATCAAGCTGCCCGACGCTCTGGTCGTGCGCGAATTCGTCGGCCGGCTGCGGGATGACCACCAGATGCTGACGCAGGGCGCCGGCGACAATGTGCTGCGCCTGCTGCCGCCGCTCATCATCACCGAGGACGACATCATCGAGGCGGTCGACAAGATCGGCGCCGCGTTCGCGGCGATCGACGCCGAGACCGCCAACGCCCATGTCACCGCGTGAGGACCAGATGACCGCACCCCGGCACTTCCTCAGTATCGAAGATTTCACCGAAGACCAGCTGCGCGCCATGCTCGCGCTCGCCAACGAGCTCAAGGCTCGCCTCAAGACCGGCGAGCGTCCGGCGCTCCTGCGCGACAAGATGCTGGCCATGATCTTCGAGCGCCAGTCGACGCGCACCCGCGTCAGCTTCGATGTCGGCATGCGCCAGCTTGGTGGCGAGACCATGTTCCTCTCGGGCAATGATATGCAGCTCGCCCGCGAGGAAACGCTCGCCGACACCGCGCGCGTGATGAGCCGCTACGTCGATGCGATCATGATCCGCATTCTCGACCACGACGATCTGCTCGATCTGGCCGGCGCCTCCGCGGTGCCGGTGATCAACGGCCTGACGCGCCGCGCCCACCCGTGCCAGGTGATGGCCGATATCCAGACCTTCGAGGAGCATCGCGGTCCCATCAAGGGAGCCAAGATCGCCTGGGTGGGCGACGCCAACAACGTGCTCGCGAGCTGGGTCCATGCGAGCAAGCTGTTCGGCAATTCCTTCGCCATCGCCTGTCCGGACGAGTACGGCCCCGACCAGGGCCTGCTCGCCGACATCAAGGAGGCAGGCCCCAACGTCACCCTCGGCGAGGATCCGCTGGTTGCCGTCAAGGACGCCGACCTCATCATCACCGACACCTGGGTGTCGATGGGCGACACCGACGTCAGCGACCGCCGCAAAACCTTGAAACCGTACCGCGTGGACACCAATTTGATGGGCTTGGCCGATAAGGACGCGCTGTTCATGCACTGTCTGCCGGCCCACCGCGGCGATGAAGTCACCGACGACGTCATAGACGGGCCGCAATCAGTTGTCTTCGATGAGGCGGAAAACCGCCTCCACGCACAAAAGGCGATCCTATGCTGGTGCTTCGGGATCGATACGGTCTGAATTGGCAGAACTGCAACTTACTGACTATGGCCTCGATCGCCCGGAGTCCGGCGACGACGTGGTCGTGCCCTTCACCCTCGAGCAGCTGGACTGCCGCGGCCGCGTGGTGCGGCTCGGCGATGCACTCGACCAGATCCTGACACGTCACAACTACCCGGCGCCGGTCGCCCGGCTGTTGGGCGAGGCGGTGGTGCTGGCAGCGCTGATCGGCTCCTCGCTCAAGTTCGAAGGCCGCTTCATCCTGCAGACCCAGACCGATGGGCCGGTCAACCTGATCGTCGTCGACCTCGACGCGCCCGACGGCCTGCGCGGCTATGCGCGCTTCGACGCCGACGCGGTGCAAAAGGCGATCGAGCTTGGCCAGACCAAGCCGGCGCAGCTGCTTGGCAAGGGCCACCTGGCGATGACCGTCGACCAGGGTGCCCACATGGACCGCTACCAGGGCATCGTCGCGCTCGAGGGCGGCTCGCTCGAGGACGTGGCGCACGCCTATTTCCAGCAGTCCGAGCAGGTGCCGACGCTGGTCCGCCTGGCTGTCGGGCAGCTGACCCGCAAGGGCCACCGGCATTCGCACTGGCGCGCCGGCGGCGTGCTCGTGCAGTACCTGCCGCCGCATGGTGTCCGGACCATGCCGGACCTGCCCGGCGACGGCGATTATTCCAATCCCGACACCGCCGACAAGGACTTCAAGGAGTCGGACAAATGGAATGAGACCCGAGCGCTGCTTGGCACCGTGGCCGATGACGAGCTCGTCGATCCCGATGTGAGCGGTGAGCGGCTGCTGTTCCGGCTGTTCCACGAGACGGGTGTCCGCGTCTTTGAACCAATGTCGCTGGAGGAGCGCTGCACCTGTTCGGCCGACCGCATCGAGGCGATGCTGCGTGACAATTTCAGCGCCGAGGAGCGGGCCGAGATGGTCGTCGACGGCGAAATCGAGGTGATCTGCGAGTTCTGTTCGGCCGACTATCACTTCAAACTGCACGAATTCGACGAGACGCAGCACTAGGTCGCTACCGGCGCCGTTTCCCTCCCCCGCGTGGGGAGGTAGCGTAGCTTGGCCAGAGGCCTAGCGAAGCTGGGTGGGGGATTCACGCAGGCTACTGGGTATCCCCCCACCCCGGCCTGCTAGCCTCGCTACGCTCGCCAAGCGCAGCCGCCCTCCCGGGAGGGAAACCGAGGATAGCGGCGGCTTTGGGGGCGATCACAAGGTCGCGAGTAGGCCGGACCTTACAGTTCTTTCATTTGTTCATTCTTGTTGCCCCGCTTAGCCTTCCCTCGGCTCGGAGCGAAGGAACTTGGAACAAGACAAGATCGATGTGTCACGGGCAACGCCCGTGACCGGTGCCAGCACGAAGTCGGTCAAGCGCAGCGGCGCACCGCTGTGGCTGCAGGCCCTGCTGTCGCTGATCGTCATTGCTGTCGCAGTCGGCATCTTCGCCCTGTTCAATCCAACCGCCAACGCGCTGGTCAAGCGTGTCGGCATCACTCTACCGATGCTCACCGCCG
>Ga0207691_10006209_pt1 | contig 11543 bp, 9 predicted proteins | sample KBSM13metaG_FD_184327 | JGI IMG/M metagenome (GOLD analysis project Ga0207691, IMG submission 184327) | Miscanthus rhizosphere microbial communities from Kellogg Biological Station, Michigan, USA - KBS M1-3 metaG (SPAdes) (version 2) | ecosystem: Host-associated > Plants > Roots > Rhizosphere >...
ACCTGGCTGTCGATCGAACGGATCTCCGAATACGCCTTCTCGAGGACAGCCCGGTAGAGGCCTTCCTTGCCCTTGAAGTAGTAGTAGATCATTCGCTTGGAGGTGCGCGTGCGCTTGGCAATCGCATCGACGCGGGCGCCGCTCAGGCCAAAGGTGGCGAACTCTTCGGTCGCAACCGCCAGGATGTCGGCTTTTGAGCGTTCGGCGTCGTTGGCAAACTCGTCACGGGCCTTGGGCCGGCTCTTCTTCTTTCGACTCGCCATCCGCGATTCCTCCATTTCGGACGCGACAGTACACCATCCGCTGTCAGCGGAAAATCACTCACGCGTGCAGCGGCGGCAGATCGGTCCCGGGCTTGAGGTTCCGGAAGCGTGACTGCGCCGCCAGGCGGATCGAGGTGTCCCGGGCGCCATACCCATCGTAATCGCGCCGTTGCACCACTTCGAAGAAGAATCGCTTCGCGAACGCGCGCGTATACACATGATGGTAGGTACCCCGCTCGTCCTCGTCGTACAGGATGTTGAACTCCGCCAGCCGCGAGAGAGCCGCATCCTCGAGGCCAAATCGCGCGCCGAGATCGTAGTAGTAGTTCTCGGGGATTGGCAGTGAATCCATGCCGAGCTCGCGCAGCCGCGCGGCCGTGGCAAAGATGTCCTCGGTCGCAAACGACACGTGTTGCACGCCGGCGCCGCCATAGGAATGCAGGAAGCGATCCACGAGAGTCTGTCCCGCTGCGGAACTGTTCAGCAGTATGCGAAAGCGACGATCGCGCGAATGGATGGCCTGGCTTTGCACGAGCCCCACCGGATCGGCGATCTCGATCGCCGCACTCTTGTCGACCTGCAGCAGCATCACGTAGTACAGCAGCCACGAGAGCATCTCCTCGTACTGCATGCTCTGGGAAAAATGATCGATGTGCCTCAAGCCCGCATCGACGAACGCCGGGTCGCGAGGCAACTCCTCGAACTCGGTGCGCCAGATCGAAGGGGCTTCGGACTCCTTCATGAAGTAGATGAGGCTGCCGCCCACACCGCGGAGCGCCGGGATTTCATATTCGCCGGGACCCACCGGTTGCGAAAAGCTCTGGACCTGCAGCCGCTCCGCGCGGCGCAGCGCCGCGTCGGGATCCGCGACGCGCAGGCCGATCGCGCACACTGACGCGCCGTGCACCGTGTCGAAGGTGTGCGCAAAACCCTCCGGCTCGCAATTGACGACGATGTTGATGTCGCTCTGGCGCCAGCGGGTGACTGCCTTGCGAACGTGCCGGTGCGTGGGAACGAAGCCCAGCGTGCGCAGCATCTGCCCGAGCTGCTGCGCCTCTACCTCGCTTGCGCAGAACTCGATGAACTCGACTCCCTTGCAAACCGTTCGCGCATCCGGCGCACCTTCGACCTGCTCCAACAGATATTCGATGGAGCGCATCCCATCGAGTGCGACTTCGGCGGTGGATCCTGCACGAAAGCGGTCGTTGAAAATCTCGAGGGACAATACCCCGTCGTATCCTCGCTGTTTCAGCGCGCCGACATATTCGACGAGTGGCAATTCGCCCTGCCCGGGCATGCAGCGAAAATGGCGGCTCCAGGACAGCGGATCCATCGCAAGCTTCGGTGCGTCGGAGATCTGCACGTGGAATAGTTTGGCGGGATCGATCGCCTTCAGGCTGTCGATGGGAATTCCGGGCGCAAGCGAGCTGAATGCATCCAGCGCCAGCCCCACGGCTGGATGATTCACCTGCCGCACGATTTCCCAGGCCTGGCGGTGATCGTTGATGTGCCGGCCCCAGGCCAACGCCTCGAAGCCGATACGCAGACCGCGCGCGGCGGCGCGTTCGCCGAGTTCATGGAAGTCCGCGACGATCCGGCCACTATCGCCAAGCGAGTCGGGCGAGACATTCGAACTCACCAACATGAGATCGGTGCCCAGCTCCTGCAGCAGGTCGAATTTGCGCTCGGCGCGATCGAACACGCGGGCGCGCAGGTTGGACGGCATTCCTTCGAAATCGCGAAATGGCTGGAACGCCACGCATGTGAGGCCGAGGTCGCGCATCATCGCGCCAATCACGGGAATGGACTCTGGCGAAGCCAGCAGGTCGCTCTCGAAAATCTCGACGTGCTCGAACCCTGCGTCGGCGATGGCGCGCAGCTTCACGCGAAGCGCGCCATTGACGGAGATGGTGGAGATACAGCTCAGCATCCGGCCGCTCCCGGTTCAGTCATGGTCAGCTCGACACCGATGCCGAGCGGGTCTCGAATCAGCAGCTGCTGATCACCGAGGGAAGGCACGCGCGACAGCTGAAAGTCGATTCCCCTGGTTCGGAGCCGCTCGATCATCGGCGCGAGATCGGAGCATCGGAAGGCGACATGGTCGACGCCTCCCGATGCCCTACCCACATCATCATCGCCTTCCACCAGGTGCACGACGGGGTGCGGGCCCGCGTACAACCAATGGCCGCGCGATTCGAACGGCGGACGCCAACCCTCGCGAAGCCCCACTATTTCGCAGTAGAACTGCCGGAGGCTCGCGATGTCCGTGGCTGGCGCCCGAATGTTCACATGATGAATCGCCTCGATGGTCACCTTGTACTTATCAATTTGATAGTTAGAACCCGAGTTGCAGGCCTAAGTAGTAGTAGCGGCCCAGGATGTCGTAGGTGCCGGGCTGCGTCTGGCCGATGGTGCCACCCACGATGGGCGGTTCCTCGTCGGTCACGTTGTTGACTCCGCCGCGGACCAGGATCTTGTCGTTGAATTTGTAGAGCAGCGTGACATCGAACAGGTCGTAGGCAGGCACGCCGGGCGCCGGGCTCGCGGGCCGTGTCACAGAAGTGACGTCGGCCATCTCGGGCAGGTGGCGCCACCGGGCACCGCCTTCGAAATTCGGCAGCCGATAGGTGAATGACGCCAGCGTCTTCCAGTCCGGAATCGGGATGCCGCCGTTCTGCGTGCCATCGATCGTGCCCGCAAATTCCTGCCACGCCGAACCCACGAGCAACTGTGTTTCGAAGGAGTCGGTGAAGTTGGCCAGGATGTTGATGTCAAAGCTGCCGGGGCCGGCGGGAATCTTCCAGTCGATCTGAGCGTCCACGCCGGTCGTGTGCAGCCCGCCCAGGTTCAGATACGGCGCCGCGACCGTGTCGACACCACCCGTCGTCGGATTGCGGCGCAGAGCGGCGCAGAACGGATTGGCCGGGTCGTAGGTCGGATTGGTGCCGTCGAGGTTGTAGCACTTGCTCAATGCGGTGCCGCCGGCAATCGGCGCGATCACGTTGCTGATGTCGATGTCGTACCAGTCCACCGACAGCGACAGATTCGAGAACAACGAGCTGTCAAACTCGGGCTTGAAAACGAAGCCGAAGGTGAGCGTGTCCGCTTCTTCCGGTGTCAGCCCGACGTTGCCGCTGTTGATGACGCCGATGGCGACCGTTGTGTATTGATAGGTATCGACGATGGCGCCCGGGACTCCGGTGGCGGCGCACAGGTTTCGGACCGATACGCCATTCGCTCCAGTTCTTGCCGTCGATCGCACGTCGCAGGGATCGCCCTGTCCGGGCGGCGAACCGATCTGCGCCTGCGCACCGACCTGGTTATAAAGCTCACCGATATTAGGCGCGCGAATCGCGTGCTCGAACCCGCCGCGGAACGTGAATCCTTTGAACGGCTCCCAGAGGCCATCTGCCTTGTAGGTTTCCACACGACCGGCGGTTTCATAGTCGGAGCTTCTGCCGCCCAGGTTGAGTTCCAGGCGTTGCGCGCCGGTCTTGTCGGCCAGCAGCGGCACGAGGAACTCCAGCGCGATTTCCTTCACATTCGTCGAACCTTGCGCAGGAAACGTCTGCAACGTTCCGATGATGTCCTGGTTCTCGCGCGACGGATCCGGGTCGAACTCGAAGTCGTTGTCGCGGCTATCCAGCGTCAATGCGAAGCGCAGATCGCCCGCGGGCATGGCGAACAATCCGCCGGTCAGGCTCGCTTCGAAAATCGTTTGCGAAAGTTGCGTGTAATCGTGTGTTTCGACCTCGATATAGTCGCGGCACGCCTGAGAAATGCCGCTCGCGTTCGCAAGACCGAACGGATTGAAACCGCCGGCGCAGATCGACGCGCCGCCATCGGCTGCATACAGCAGATTGCGCATGCGCGAATTCAGCAGCGCCTTGTCCTGCGTCTCCACGACGTCAGTGGTGTCATAGGAACCGTAGATGTCCCAACGCCAGTCCTTGAATGACAGGTCTCCGCGCACTCCGAGGATGTATTGCCCCGTGGTGAAGTCGGTTGGAAATTCGCGCGTGTCCAGTCCCATGAAGCGATGGTTGAGCGTGAAATCCGCGCCCGGCGTCGGACGCGACGCGAGGATCGTCCGCAGATCGTTGGGGATGAACGGATTCGTCGCGGGAATCGTCGGCACCACGAACAACGTGGGCGACCAGCCGACCTGGCCGGTGGACGTGGTCTTGTTGTAGAGGAACTGACCGTACGCGGTGGTCGAGTCCGCGACTTTGAAATCGAACTTGCCGAAGAACGATTTGCGCTTCATCGGATTGATGACGAATTCCTGGTAGGTCACCGGCTGCCTGACGGTACCGCCTACCGTACTGAAGTATTCGCTGGTCGGCCCTCCGTAGTTGACCGCGCCGATCTGGCCAAACAAGGTGCCATTGTCGTTGAATCCAAGACTGCGCGAGTTGAGCACCGCGCCGGGCGCGACACCGTAGGCTCCGAAGACCGAGTCAACCACCGCCTGTTGAGGAAGGTTGGTCGGCGCGGGAACGTAGGTACCGGTGCCTATGAACGAGGACAACACACCGAGCTGGTAGAAGTCGCGGTCCCTGCCCCAGAGCACATCGCGATCGGTATACCCGATCGAGAGAAGTACGTTGCCCCGGTCTTCGGCAATGTTGAATCCGGCGGTGAGCCCGACATCCGTGGTGTTGCCGTCGCCTTGCTCGCTCATTCCCGAGCGGATATCTAGCTTCAGACCTTCGAATTTATCGATGCTCTTGAAATTGACCACACCGGACATCGCGTCCGAGCCGTACACCGCGGAAGCACCGCCGCTGATCGTCTCGACGCCCGAGAGGATGAACTGCGGAATCAGGTTGACGTCGACGACGGCATTCGCGTTCGACAGCGGCAGACGCCGGCCGTCGAGCAGCACCATATTTCTTGTTTCACCGAGACCACGCAGGTTGAGAGAAGCGCGTCCCGCGAGCGCCACAGCGCCGACCGTGCTCGACGTCTGCCCCTGCACGAACTGCGGCAACTGGTTCATCGCCTGTTCGATATTGACGGTGCCGCTCTGAGCGATGGCTTCCTCGCCGTACGTCACGATCGGGCTCGTCGAGGAAAAGTCGGAGCGCGCGATGCGCGAGCCGGTCACGATGATTTCATCGACTTCGACGGCCTCGGCGTTAGGCTCTGGCGCGGTCTGCCCGAGTGCTGCCGTGCTCGCAATCGACGCGAACACCCAGGCCGCTTGTGAAACCCCCGGCTTACGGATAGTCATTTCATCGCCCCCCGTTTTTGTGTGTCTTTTCGTCCACGGCAACGGACATCGAAGTCGTTGTAGGTCGTCCACACCGCAGCTTGATCGCAGTGTACGAACCAGTACGTGAGTGTCAAGCCTGCAAGCGTGAGTGAGAGCGCTACCTGAAAAATATCGCGCGCCTCCCTGTCCTAATGTACGAACTGGTACGTTTGCCGGGGCCGCCGGTGCATCCGGGTGGATCAGGGAATCAGCAGTGGCCGGATGTCCGGAACGGCCAGCGCCAGCCCCGCCGCAACCATCGTCGCAAAGTAATCCGCGCAATGGCCGCCGAGATGTGTGTAGTCGAACGACAGCTTCGGCTGCGCCATGCCGGGCACGGGCGGCGGATCATGCGCCGGGTCAGCGGCGTCACCAGTACCGGCTTCGCGCCCGCGGCGCGGGCCTCTTCACGTAGCGGCGCAGGTTGGCAGGAAACTCGGTATCAAGATCCGTGGATCGCCCGGGCTTTCCCGGCTGATCGTTGTGGCCGAACTGCGGCCGCCGCACGCGAGATTGACGCAGGCCGCGGAAGCGGTCACATCTTCGAAGCGCGGATGGGCTTTTGCGCATTGGGATCCAGAGCTGTCGCTGACGGCGTCGCACAACCACTAACAAGCCATGCCGTGAGCAACACGCATGCATTCCAATTTCTCATGGTGACTCCTCTTAGGTAGTTTACCCACCGCCATGAGACTGGCCTATACGACGGTAGGAAGGAGCCGCCATGTGTGTCCAGTTCTTGAATGCCGAAGGAGTGAGTGCGAGGCTGAGGTGTCGTTCATCCGAGAAACAAGATGCAAATTCAAATCAATACCGACCACAACGTCCAGGGCTATGAGTCGGCGGCCGCCACGGTGCGTGACACGGTCGAGAATGCCCTGACACGATTCAGCTCTCACATCACGCGGGTGGAAGTGCATCTCGGACACGAGAACGGGACGAAACGTGGAAGCGACGACAAGCGCTGCATGATGGAGGCGCGGCTCGAAGGGCATCAGCCGGTCGCCGTCACTCATTACGCTGCTACGATTGTCCAGGCGATCGACGGCGCCGCGGAGAAGTTGCTCCACCGACTCGAGCGCACGCTTGGACGCTTGCACAGTCATCGCGGCAACGGCGTCATGCCGGCTGCCGCGTCCGATAGCGAACCGCTCGCCTGACTATTTCCGCAAGTCGGGGGCGATACTGGTGTCCATGGGCGCGGGCGCGAGGTGGTCTGACATCGCCCATTGACCCACGAGCAGGAAGATTATTCCGATCAGGCAGTAAATCGCGAATTTGACGCCCTTGGATTGCTCGGCAAGTTTCAGCGGTGGAAGCGGATCCGGCGTCGACGGTTTCTGCGCCGGAGCACGATGCAGCAGGGCAATCAGGCGCGTGGCGATATTCACGGTGTCTGCGGCGGTTGCCGGCCGCCCAGTGGGCATCGCTTCGAGCCGTGAGGACAGTCTCTGCAGGGCTGGTTCGAGCGGCAGATGAGCGAGATCAGCGGCCTCCTCCCAGGGATCGATGCCCAATCGCGCGAGCACCGAGAGCAACGTCACCGGCATTCCGTTCGCGTCCTCACCGATTGGAGCAAACAGGAACGCGTCGAAGTCGGTACGTAGGGTCGCAGTCATGAATGCATAGTCTCACGTCGGCCGCGTACCTTCAGTGCACTTCCGCACGCAGCGCACAATAAGAAGCCCGCGCAACCCAATGGGTGCGCGGGCATTTCAAGGCCCTGCCGGATTACTGGGGGGACTTTTCGGGCATCGAGCTGTCGTTCGACATGTCGCGATTCGAATACTCGCTGTTGTCGAGATACCCGTCGCCATTCTTGTCGGCGGTCGAGAACTTGATCTTCGAGTCGATGGCCGCTTCTTCGCGCGAGATGCGCCCGTCGCGGTTGGCATCGAGCGTGTCGAATTGCGCGCTTGCAGCGGTGCCCGCGGGGGCCGGGGTCTTGTCTTTGTCGCCGCCGAAAGCGACCAGCGGCAGCACTGCGATGACAGCGGTCGCGATGAACGATTTGGAAATTTTCATGAATTCTCCTGAACACTTGCGGGAAGGTTGATGGGTCGACGCCCGAAGTTCATTCAGCGTCTTGCCATCGTGTTCAGTTGGAGTCTGTCGTTGCCGCATCGTTCGCGCCCGGCCCGCGACGATTTGCCGCCGAGTTGCGACATCGACCAACCGGGCGACGTCGATCGGAGACAACGCGAAACCACTAACTACAATCGGCCCACCCGGGGCCCGCTGCCCTGCAATTCGCGGGCGATGCGCGGTGTAAGACAACAGCGCCTATTTTTCCGATACCGCCAGTCGCTGAACTCCAGGTCGTTGATGATCAGCAGCGTTTCGACGTTCGAGCCGGGCGGCGCAGATTCCTGCGACGGCAAAACCTTGATCCCTTTCTTTCCCTGCAGCGTCGCGGGCTCCGCGACCACGTTGTGGGGACGAAGGCCTCGGGCTGAGTCCAGCGGATAGCGTGCCGTTTGTGCGAGCAACAAGGTCGGCAGAAGCAGCACGCAAGCACCGAGCAGCGGCCGGCCAAGTAGTGAAACAATCCTGGTTTTCATGAATTGGAATCTACCAGCTGACTGAGGCATGAGAGACGCCAACCACCGCGGTATCCGGTCCGCTCGCCTCGTTACTTTCGCGAACTACCCGTTTGTGTTTTTATGCTCCCATCCTCTTGGATGGGAGTCTTCGAGTGGCCAAGCTCAAGTGCGGATTGATCCAGATGGGGCTGAAGGGCGAAGTGTCCATGGGTCCCGAAATGATTCGGGACAAGATGATCGAGGCGCATCTGCCTCTCATCGACAAGGCCGGTGCCGCCGGCGTCCAGGTGCTCTGCTTCCAGGAAATCTTCACGCAGCCCTACTTCTGTCCCAGCCAGGATCGCAAGTGGTATGCCGCAGCCGAAGCCGTGCCGGACGGCTACACGACCAAACTCATGCAGGAGTACGCGAAGAAGTACCGCATGGTCATGGTAGTGCCGGTGTACGAAGAAGCCATGACCGGCGTGTACTACAACACCGCCGCCGTCATCGACGCCGACGGCAAGTACCTCGGCAAATATCGCAAGACGCATATTCCCCAGGTCGATCCGGGCTTCTATGAGAAATTCTTCTTCAAGCCCGGTGATCTCGGCTACCCGGTGTTCCAGACGGCATACGTGAAGTTAGGCGTGTACATCTGCTACGACCGCCACTTCCCCGAGGGCTGGCGCGCGCTGGCGCTGAACGGCGCCGAATACATCGTCAATCCATCTGCGACCGTCGCGGGTCTCTCCAAATACCTGTGGGAGCTCGAGCAGCCCGCCTCCGCCGCCGCGAACGGTGTGTTCATCGGCGCGATCAATCGCGTCGGCAAGGAGGCGCCCTGGGCCGAAAAGATGGGCGAGTTCTATGGCTCCAGCTACATCGTCAATCCGCGCGGCGAGATCGAAGCCCAGGCGAGTTACGACAAAGACGAACTGCTGATCCACGAGATCGACCTCGACATGATCCGCAAGGTGCGCGACACCTGGCAGTTCTTCCGTGATCGCCGGCCGGACGCCTACGGCCCGCTGGTGCAAGGCGGATGACAGAGCTTCCACCGAAAAGCCGGGCCATCCAGGTCGGCGAATTCTACGAGCTCGAAGTCGGCGCAGACCTCGCCTCGAGCTCACGCTTCAACGAAGACATCGCACCGACGCGGGTTGCGCAGCGCACCTGGAACGAGTGGCACATCGCGGCGCTCTGGGTGGGTATGGCGATCTGCGTGCCGACGTACACGCTCGGCGGCGTGCTCACCACCTACTTCGGGTTGTCAGTGGGCGAGGCCCTGTGGGCGGTGTTCATCGCCAACATCATCGTGCTGATCCCGCTGACGCTCAATGCTTTCGGCGGCACGAAGTTCGGCATTCCGTTTCCGGTGATGCTGCGCTCCTCGTTCGGCATCATCGGCTCCAACGTTCCCGCACTGATCCGCGCGCTCGTCGCCTGCGGCTGGTTCGGCATCCAGACTTTGTTTGGCGGCATCGCCGTACATCTGATGCTCGCGGCCATGTTCGATGGCTGGAAGCAGCTCGGCGGCGTCGGCGAGGTCGTTGGCTTCTTCATCTTCTGGGTGGCGAATGTGTGGGTAGTGCTGCGCGGTTCGGAATCCATCAAGGTTCTCGAAGTCATTGCGGCGCCGCTGCTGATGCTCGTCGGCGTGGGCCTGCTCGTGTGGGCCTGGCCCCAGGCGTCGGTCGCTGAGTTGCTGGCTCGGCCGCCGACGCGGCCGGTGAATGCGCCATTCCTGAGCTTTTTCTTCGCGGGCCTGACCGCGATGGTGGGGTTCTGGGCCACGCTCTCGCTGAACATTCCTGATTTCAGCCGCTTCGCCAAGTCGCAGCGAGCCCAGATCATCGGGCAGGTGGTGGGGCTTCCGCTCACGATGGTGCTGTTCGCAGGGCTCGGCGTGGTCATGACCGCGGCGTCCGCGCAGATCGTCGGCGAAACCGTCTCCGACCCCATAACGCTGATCGGGAAAATCGACAGCCCGTTCTGGGTGGTGGTCTCGATGATCGTCATCATCATCGCGACGATCTCGACCAACACGGCGGCGAACATCGTCTCGCCCACCAACGATTTTCAGAATCTGGCGCCGCGTTTCATCAGCCAGAAAAGAGGCGTACTGCTCACCGGCTTCATCGGCATTGCGCTCATGAGCTGGGAACTGTTCAAGCGCATGGGTTGGCTGCAGTCGGATGTCAGCGTGGACAGCCTGTATTCGAACTGGCTCCTCGGCTACTCGAGCCTGCTGGGTCCCATCGCGGGCATCATGGTGGTGGACTATTTCGTGGTGAGAAAGCAGCACTACGACCTGCCGGCCTTGTATCTCAACCAAGGCACGTATCCGGCTTGGAACCTCGCGGGGTTTGTGGCGCTCGCGATACCCGTCGGGCTGACCCTCGTCGCGATCACCACGGGCAAGCTGCAGTGGTTCTACACTTACGGCTGGTTCACCGGTTCATTCCTGGGCGGACTCATCTATTACATGATGAGCCGCAGGAGAGCGCCATGACGGTACTCATCAAGGGCGGCACACTCGTCACGGCCGATCAGACGTATCGGGGCGACGTGTTGTGCGCGGACGGCAAGATCGTCGAGATCGGCGCGAACATCGCGACGCCCGCGCGCGGCGAGGTCGTCGATGCCGGTGGACAGTTCGTGATGCCGGGCGGCATCGACCCGCACACGCACATGCAGCTGCCGTTCATGGGCACCGTGGCCAGCGACGATTTCTACTCTGGCACCGCGGCCGGGCTCGCCGGTGGCACGACGATGATCATCGACTTCGTCATCCCCAATCCGAAGCAACGGATCATGGAAGCGCACAAGCAATGGCGCGAATGGGCCGAGAAATCCGTGGCCGACTATTCCTTCCATGTCGCCATCACCTGGTGGGATGAATCCGTACGCAAGGACATGGAAACGCTGGTGCGCGATCACGGCGTCAACAGCTTCAAGCATTTCATGGCATACAAGAACGCCATCATGTGCGACGACGAGACGCTGGTGAACAGTTTCTCCACGGCGTTGTCGCTTGGCGCCATCGTCACCGCGCATGCGGAGAACGGCGACCTCGTCTTCAAACTGCAGGATGAGATCTACAAGCGTGGCATCACGGGCCCCGAAGGCCATCCGCTGTCGCGCCCGCCCGAGGTCGAGGGCGAAGCCGCCAACCGCGCCATCCGCATTGCCGAGGTTCTGAAGGTCCCTATCTACCTGGTGCACGTCTCCTCTCGCCAGGCGCTCGAGGCCATTGCGCGCGCGCGCAATGAAGGGCAACGGGTGTTCGGCGAGGTGCTGGCCGGACATTTGCTGCTGGACGACTCTGTCTACCGCGATCCGGACTTCACGCGCGCCGCGGCCCACGTGATGAGCCCGCCGTTCCGCGCGCCCGAGCACCAGGTGGCTCTGTGGCGCGGCCTGCAGTCCGGGAATCTGCAGACCACCGCCACGGATCACTGCACGTTCTGCGCGGAACAAAAGGCTGCCGGCAAAGAT
>Ga0207691_10006210_pt1 | contig 11542 bp, 9 predicted proteins | sample KBSM13metaG_FD_184327 | JGI IMG/M metagenome (GOLD analysis project Ga0207691, IMG submission 184327) | Miscanthus rhizosphere microbial communities from Kellogg Biological Station, Michigan, USA - KBS M1-3 metaG (SPAdes) (version 2) | ecosystem: Host-associated > Plants > Roots > Rhizosphere >...
CGAGGTGGCGGCGGCAGCCTCGAGAGCCGCGCTCTCGCTCTTGCCCGCCGCGCGCTCTTCGCGCTCGCGCTTCAAGTAGAACATCGAGTAGTCGACGCCCACCGCCAGCCCGATCAGGAGCACGATCGCGCTGATGTTCTCGTCCACGGGCCAGACGTGGCTCGGGATCGCGAGCAGGCCCATCGTCGCCATCACGGCCGAGAGGGCGAGCAGCAGCGGGATGCCTGCGGCGACGAGCGCGCCGAAGGCGACGACGAGGATCACGATCGTGACCGGCAGCGAGAGGAGACCCGCCCGCTCGAGGTCCTGGTTGAACTTCTCGTCGAGCTGCTTCTCGGCGCTGACGCCGAACTCCTCGATCCGAAGGCTCGGATTGGCCGCCGCGGCGGCGTCGACCGCGTCCATCACCGGCTGGATCCGGTCGGTCGCGGTGTCCGCGTCGCCCCGGATGTCGAGGCTCACGGTCGCCGAGTGGCCGTCGGCCGAGATCTGGCCGCGGTTGCCGGCGTCGTAGGGGCTCTGCACGTTGGTGACGGCCCCGACGGCCGTGACGCGGCGGACGACGTCCGCGACCGCTGCCCTGAACGCCGGGCTGTCGGCCGTGAGCTTCCGGCTCTGGACGAGCACGGTCTCCCCGGCGGGCTGCTCGAAGCCGTCGTCGAGCATCCGTGCCGCGCGGCCGGACTCGCCCGGGAGCGTCTCGTCGTCGGTGAGCTGCTTGGTGCCGAGCGCCCCGCCGAGCACGACGGCTGCGACGACGAACGCGAGCCAGCCGAAGATCGCAGTCTTGCGGTGGCGTGCGCTCCAGCGGCCCATCCGGGCCGCCACATTGGTGCTGCGCTTCATGGGTGACATGCGAGTTTCTCCTTGCGGGGTTGGTGTTCCCCCACGCTCGCACCCGCGCCCCTCGATGTCGGTGGGGTGGACTGGCGTCTCCGCGTGCGGCGCGCCACCGTCACGGGTGCGGCTTGCCTCACCGTCCGCCGGAGCCGGCCGCACGACGGTCGCCGTCGGATCCGGCCGCGCCCGGGGAGATCAGGCGCGGCCGGCGGCGCTCGTCGCGACCCGCGGCGCATGGCGGCGGGGCGCGGGAGTCGCGAGGAGCATTCGCGCGGCGAGCCAGCCGACGAGGACCGCCAGCCCGCCGAGGGCGGCATCGATGAAGAAGTGGTTTCCGGTCGCGACGATGATCAGAAGCATCGCCGCCGGGTACAGGCCGCCGAGGACCCGCACCCAGCGCCGCTCGGCGATCGTCGCGAGCGCGACGCCGATGATCAGCGAGTAGCCGAAGTGGAGGCTCGGAACGGCTGCGAATGGGTTGTAGAGCGCACCGAGCAGGTCGGAGCTCAGGTCGAGCCCGGTCGAGTGCGTCACCGTGTCGGAGAAGCCGAGCTCGGCGAGGCGAGGAGGCGCGGCGGGGAAGAAGACGTATCCGACGAGCGCCAGTGCCGTCGCGATCACGAAGGTCGTCCGCACGAGCGGGAACCGGTCGGGGTGCTTGCGGTGGATCCACGTGAGCGCGACCGCCGTGCCTGCGAAGTGCAGCGTCACGTAGAGGAGGCCGAGGAGCGCCGGCGCGTAGGGGATCCCTTCGAACGCCTGCTGGATCCCACGCTCGAAGTACACGCCCAGCGACTGCTCGACGGCGACGATGTCGTCCGTGTGGCGCATCGCGGCCTGCACGTTCTCGGTGCCCGCTCCGCGGATCACCTCGTAGAGGCCGTAGAGCGCGGCCAGGCCCGCGATCTCGCGTGTCCCGGAATGCGACTGTGAGAGCCAATTGCGAACCATGGCTCGAGTCTGCTCCTCGAGAACGAGCTACACGCTTCGGCATTCCCGCCGCGTGGGGTTCGGCAAACCGCACAGGTTCGCCGTCTGCGTGGCCGTCGCCCGAGTGCGGCGGGCTACGCGCGGAGGAACGCGAGGACCGCGAGCACGCGGCGGTGGTCGTCGGTCGAGGCAGGCAGGCCGAGCTTCGTGAAGATGCTCGTCACGTGCTTCTCCACCGCGCGGAGGGTGACGAAGAGGCGCTCCGCGATCGCCTGGTTCGACCGGCCCTCGGCCATCAGCTCGAGCACCTCCCGCTCGCGCGCGGTGAGCTGCTCCAGCGGGTCGTCGCGTCGCTTGCGACCGACGAGCTCGCTGACGACGGCGGGATCGAGCGCGGAGCCACCGTCTGCGACCCGGCGCACGGCCGTGCCGAACTGCTCGAGGTCCGCGACCCTGTCCTTGAGGAGGTAGCCGACGCCCTCGGCGCTCGTCTCGAGCAGCGCCATCGCGTAGCTCGGCTCGACGTACTGCGAGAGGAGCAGAACGCCGACACCCGGATGCCGCTCACGGATCTCGCGTGCGGCTCGGAGGCCCTCGTCCGTGTGCGTCGGCGGCATGCGGATGTCGACCACGGCGACGTCCGGCTTGTGCATCGCGACGTGGCGGAGCAGGTCCTCCGCCGTTCCGGACTGCGCGACGACCTCGAAGCCCGCATCCTCGAGCAGCCTGGCGACGCCCTCGCGCAGCAGCACCGAGTCGTCGGCGAGTACCACGCGTCGCGCATCGCCGAGCTGCGAGACGGTGCCGCGCAGCGGCGGGAAGTCGCGTGGAAGCCCCTCGGCGATCACCTGGTGGATGCGCTCGGGATCGGGAAGGCCCTGCAGGCGGTGCGTGCCGAGATCGCGCGTCTCGACGCCGGTGACGAACGGCGCCGCGGTGGAGGAGAGCAGCACCTGGCCGCCGTGCCCCGCGGCCGCGATGCGCGAGGCGCGGATCACGTCGAGACCGGTGTAGCCCTCCTCGCCGAGCTGCGGCACGCCGGTGTGGAGGCCCATCCGCACCTTGACGACGGCGTCCTCCGGCCAGCCGTGGTCGCGGATCCGTGCCTGGCCGGCGAGCGCCGATCGCAGCGCCGGCTCGACCTCGCCGAAGACCGCCGAGAGCTCGTCGCCGGTCGCGTCGACCTCTGCGCCGGACTCCGTCGCGATCTCCTCCCGCAGCAGGCGCCGCACGTCCGCGATGAGGCCCGAGTAGGAGGAGCCGATGCTCTGGACGAGCTTCGTCGACCCCTCGACGTCGGCGAAGAGGAACGTGACGGTGCCGGTCGGAAGCTCGCCCATCCGGGTGGCAGTCTACGGGTACGAGAGCGCGGGTCTCTGATCTCAGGCGAGTGCTACAGGGGCACCACGCGGGGCGCAGTCGGGATCGTCGCGCGGATACGGGTGCCGCCGCCGGGCGGGCTCTCCACGGCGAACGTGCCGTCGAGCGACTCGACGCGGTCGACGAGGCCCTCGAGCCCCGAGCCCCGCGCGGGATCGGCGCCGCCGACGCCGTCGTCGACCACCTCGACGACGATCGAGGCGCCGTCGTCGTCCTCCGCCACGCGGACCTCCGCAAGTGTCGCCTCGGCGTACTTCGCGACGTTCGCGAGCGCCTCGGCGGCGACGTAGTACGCGGCGGCCTCGATCGCAGGCGGGAAGCGCTCGTCCGCGACGTCGATCTCGACCGGAATCGGGGAGCGGATCACGAGCGACTCGAGCGCCGGTCCGAGACCGCGGTCGGTGAGGACGTTCGGGTGGAGGCCGCGCGCCAGCTCCCGGAGCTCCTCCAGGGCCTGCGTGAGCTCGACCCGGGCGGCGGCGAGGATCTCGAGCGCCTTCTCGGCCTCGTCGGGCAATCGCGACTCGGCGAGACGGAGCGAGAGCGACAGCGCGGCGAGCCGCTGCTGGGCGCCGTCGTGGAGGTTGCGCTCGAGCCGGCGCCGAGCGGCATCCGTCGCGGCCACGATCCGCGTCCGCGACGCTCTGACCTCTGCCTCCTGGCGCTTGCGGTCGGTCACGTCCGCCCCGGAGAGCAGTACCCGTGCCTCGCCGGAGGGGTCCGTGATCGGGGTGGCCGTCCAGGCCACGGTGCGCTCGCCGCCGTCCCGCATCAGCCAGCGCGACTCGCGCTCGGCCTGCGGCACGCCGTTCGCCGCACCGGCGATCGCCATGCGCGCGGCGAACTCGTCCTCGCGCGCGACCAGGTCGAGGAACGACGTGCCCTGGAGCTCCTCCTCGGAGCGCCCGAACACGTCGCAGAAGGCTCTGTTCGCGCCCTGCCGCGTGACCACGGCGTCGTGGTCCGTGATGACGATGAAGCTCGGGATCGTGTCCGCGACCGTCGTCGCGAAGTCCCACTGGCGCTGCAGCTCGAGCTCGCGATGCTTGCGTTCGGTGATGTCGATTCCCCCGGCGACGATCCGCACGACGTCGCCGTTCTCGTCGACGAGCGGCGCGGTCTGCCAGGCGATCACGCGCTCCTCTCCGAGCGCGTTCGTGAAGACGTTCTCGTAGGCCGAAGCGGGGAACGCCGGAGACGCGTCCCGGAAGCGCTGGATCATCGCCTCGCGCTCGGCCGGGTCGATGAAGACCTCCCAGAAGTACCTCCCCTCGACGAGCGCGCGACCCTGGAGCCCGCTCGCGACCTCCACCGCGTGGTTGAAGTTCCGGATCCGGCCTTCGGTGTCGACCACGGACAACAGGCTCGGCGCGGTGTCGATGATCGTCTCCAGGAAGCGGTACTGCGCCCGGAGCTCGGCCTGGAGCCGTTCCTTCTCGAAGGCGAGCCCCGCCGTCGCCGCGACCGCGTCGACGAGCGGACGCTGGTCGGTCAGGCTCCGGTCGTGCAGCAGGGCGGCCACCCGCTTGCCGTCGTTCTCGACGAACGTCGCGGCATGGGCGCCGCGCGCGATCGGCTCGGCCATCGTCCGGCCCTCCTCGTCGACCCAGGCCTGGCGCTGGGACGACCAGTAGGCGAGGCCGAGCGACGGGTCGCCGAGCGCGTCGGCGAGCGCGTCCCGGAGCGGCCGGCCGTTGCCGAGGGCGATGACGAGATCGGCGATCCCGGCGCGCTGGAGGCGCGTACGGAGGATCCCCGCGAGGAACGCGACCGGCATCAGCGCGAGCGCTGCGAGCGCGGCGATCTCGATCGCGAGCCCGGCGTTCTCGTCGAACGTCCAGGCGAGGTTCGAAGTCACGAGGCCGATGAGCGCGATCAGCGTGAAGAAGTAGACGGGGCCGATCACCCGGCGGAGCGGCGGCGAGGCGGCGCGGAAGCGCCGGATGAGCCTGATGAACACGACGGTGGCAACCGCCGCGGCGGAGAGCCCCAGCGCGAATCCGGCGGCCCGGGCGAGAGCGGTGCTGTCCGTCACGAGAAACGCGCTCTCCGGGCAGTCGTCACACCCCGGGATCGGCGACGCGTCGACCAGCGAGATCGCGAGCGGCCCGAGCGTGACGATGGCGAGCACGGCCCAGACGATCCACTCGTCGCCCGGACGTAGCCTGCCGCTCGGATAGGAGAGGATCAGGTGCGCGAACGCGACGAACGCGAGGCCCGAGAGGAGGTAGCCGATCGTGAAGACGATCGGTCTGTCGGCCAGCTGCAACGCGCCGACCGACCAGAGCAGCCCGACCGCGAGCATCTGGGCCCCGGTGCGGTTGTCGGGTCGCTGGAGCGCCGCGATCGTCCCGGCGACGCTGAAGATCAGCCCCGCGACCGTCACCATCGTGATCAGGGCGCGCGGCTCGCCGAGGTCGGCCGTCACGACGAGGTAGATGGCGATCGCGTAGAGCGCCGTGCCCACGAGGACCGCGGCCGCGAGCCGGCCGCGCGTCACCGCAGAAGGAAGCGAACAGCGGCCCCCGTCAGCTCGGCCTTGGCGATGAAGCCGCGTGCGCCGCTCGAACGGATGAGGCCGTTGTAGTCGGAGGCCTCTCGGCTCGAGACGAGGACGACCTGCGGCCTCGCCGGCCCGAGACGCTCGAGGACGGCGAAGCCGTCCATGTCGGGAAGCTGCACGTCGAGCAGCACGACGTCCGGATGGAGCTGATCGATCGCCTGGAGCGCGTCGGCACCGTCCTCGGCCTCCCCGACGACCGCGAAGCCGTCCTCCTCGAGGAGCACCCGCGCGCAACGCCGGAAGCTCGGGTGGTCGTCGACGATGAGGATCGTCGGGCTGCTGTCCATGGTCGTATCGTGTCAGACGTCCCAGGGGTGCGGGGTGTGGCAAACCGCACCGGCGCCGGGCGTGCCTTCCGGCCTCGAATGCACTCACCACCTGGCATGCGGAGGGATCCTCACGCGCGTGCCGCGCCTGCGCATTGCGAGGCGGTATCGCGATCGTGCCACGCGTTGCGAGGCTCTCCCGGGATGGTGCATACTCGCGCGCATGCAGACGACCGAGCATCTCTCCCACGACCGGGTTCTCGCGGATCGCGCGCGCTACGTGAGCGGCGGCGTGTCGACGCCGCGTCTCGTCGTCGCCGGCGCCGACGGCGCGCGCGTGACCGACGTCGACGGGCGGGTGTTCGTCGACTTCGCCGGCGGGATCGGCTGCCAGAACACGGGCCACCGCTTCGCGCCGGTCGTCGACGCGATCCACCAACAGGTCGACCAGTACCTGCACCAGTGCTTCATGGTCGGCGTCTACGAGCCGTACGTCGACACCTGCCGTCTGCTCGCCGAGCTCTCGCCGTGTCTGGGTGGCGAGCAGAAGTCGATTCTCGTCAACTCCGGCGCCGAGGCCAACGAGAACGCCGTGAAGATCGCGCGCGCCGCGACCGGCCGGCCGGCGGTCGTCGTCTTCGACAACGCCTTCCACGGCCGCACGCTGCTGACGATGACGATGACCAGCAAGGTGCACCCGTACAAGGCGGGCTTCGGGCCGTTCGCGCCCGAGGTGTACCGGGCGCCTGCCCCGTACCCCTACCGCGGCGTCACGACCGAGGACGCGATCGCGGGGATGAGGAAGCTCTTCAAGTCGGAGGTCGACCCGCAGACCGTGGCCTGTGTGCTGCTCGAGCCCGTCCAGGGCGAGGGCGGCTTCGTGCCGATGCCGCCGGACTTTCCCGCGCGCCTGGCCGAGCTCTGCGCCGAGCACGGGATCCTCTACGTCGACGACGAGGTGCAGTCCGGCGTCGGGCGCACCGGGAAGATGTGGGCGATCGAGCACTACGAGGGGGTCGAGCCCGACCTGCTCGTGTCGGGCAAGTCGATCGGCGGCGGTCTCCCGCTCGCTGCGGTCACGGGTCGCGCCGAGTTGATGGATGCCGTTCCCGCGGGAGGGCTCGGCGGCACCTTCGGCGGCAATCCGCTGTCCTGCGCCGCGGCGGTCGCCGTCATGGAGGCCGTTCGCGAGCCGGAGTTCCTCGCGGCCGCGGTGAGGCTCGGCGAGACGCTGCGGTCACGGCTCGATGCGCTCGCCGCAGCCCGGCCCGAGATCGGCGACGTGCGGGGCCTCGGCCCGATGATCGCGTTCGAGCTGGCCGACCGCACGCCCGACCGCGCGAAGGCGATCGTCGACGCGGCGTTCGAGCGCGGCCTGCTCCTGCTCGCGTGTGGCCTCTACGGCAACGTGATCCGGTTGCTCCCCGCGCTGACGATCTCCGACGAGGAGCTGGAGGAGGGCCTCGCCCTGCTCGTGGAGTCGGTCGCGGCCGTCGATGCCTAGTACCGGCGCCGACATCGACATCCGCATCGTCGGCGTGCGGAAACGGTACGGGGAGGTCGCCGCCGTCGACGGGGTCGACCTCGACGTCGCGCGCGGCGAGTTCTTCACGATGCTCGGCCCGTCAGGCTCGGGCAAGACGACGACGCTGCGGATGATCGCCGGCTTCGAGCGGCCCGACGAGGGCAGGATCGAGCTCGGAGGGACGGACGTCTCCCGTCGCCCGCCGTTCGACCGGCCGGTCAACACCGTCTTCCAGGACTACGCGCTGTTCCCGCACATGACGGTGCAGCAGAACGTGGAGTACGGCCTGCGCGTGCGGAAGGTCGCGAAGTCCGAGCGCCGCGCGAAGGCAAGCGAGGCGCTCGCCCGCGTCCGGCTCGAGGGGTACGGCGCGCGCAAGCCCGGCCAGCTGTCCGGCGGCCAGCGTCAGCGCGTGGCGCTCGCCCGCGCGATCGTCAACACACCGCGGGCGCTGCTCCTCGACGAGCCGCTCGGCGCGCTCGACCTGAAGCTCCGCCAGGAGCTGCAGATCGAGCTCAAGCAGCTCCAGCAGGAGCTCGGGATGACGTTCGTCTACGTCACGCACGACCAGGAAGAGGCGCTGACGATGAGCGATCGGATCGCCGTCTTCAACAACGGCCGGATCGAGCAGGTCGGCTCGCCGGCGGAGATGTACGAGCACCCGGCGACGACGTTCGTGGCGGGGTTCATCGGCACGTCCAACATCCTCGAGCGCGGCGGGAGGACGTTCACCGTGCGCCCGGAGAAGATCCGCCTGCTGCCGTTCGAGGCGGGGGAGGGCGAGCCGGGCACGGTACGCGCGACCGCCTACCTGGGGCCGTCGACGAAGTTCGTCGTCGCGCTCGACGAGGGCGGCGAGCTGACGGTGGTGCAGCAGAACCTGGAGACGAGATCGGAGGACATCGATCGCATGGAGGGCAGGCGCGTCCGGTTGCAGTGGCGGCCGGACGTGGAGTTCGCAATCGAGGAGGAGAGAACGTGAAGCGAATTCGCTTCGTGCACGTGACGTTCGCGGCGCTCGTCGCGGCGCTGGCCGTCCCGGCCGCGGGCGTCTCGAAGGGGAGTGCCGTGCCGTCGTCGGTCGGCAAGGGCGAGGGCAAGCTGACGATGGTCGTCTGGGAGGGCTACGCGGAGAAGCAGTGGGTCGCCCCGTTCGAGAAGGCGAGCGGCTGCAAGGTCTCGGCGAAGTACGCGGGAAGCTCGAACGACATGTTCAACCTGATGACGTCGGGCGGCGGCGGCCAGTACGACGTCGTCTCCGCGTCCGGTGACGCAAGCCTTCGGCTGATCTACGCCGGCGCGGTCGCCGAGCTCAACGTCAACCTCATCCCGGCCTACAAGGACTTCTTCAAGGCGTTCCAGTCGCCGCTGCACAACACGGTCGACGGCAAGCACTACGGCATCTCGATCCAGTTCGGGCCGAACGTGCTGATGTACAACACGAAGTCGTTCTCCAAGAAGCCGACGAGCTGGTCCGCGATCTACTCGGCCGCCAACAAGGGCAAGATCACGATCCCGGACAACCCGATCCAGATCGCCGACGCCGCGCTCTACCTCTCGAAGACGAAGCCGGCGCTCGGGATCAAGGACCCGTACGAGCTCACGAAGGCGCAGCTCGCCGCGGTCGTCACGCTGCTCAAGGCCCAGCGTCCGCTGATCAAGAAGTACTGGGGGCTCGCGTCCGACCAGATCGACCTGTTCAAGAACGGAGGCTCGACGATCGGCGCGTCGTGGCCGTATCAGGTCAACACGCTCGCGGCCGCCAAGGTGCCGGTCGCTGCGCTGATCCCGAAGGAGGGCGCGACGGGTTGGGCCGACTCGTACATGCTCTCGACCAAGGCGCAGCATCCGAACTGCGCCTACCGGTGGATGCAGTACATCACCCAGCCGAAGCCGCAGGCCCAGCAGGCGATCTACTTCGGCGAGACGCCGGTCAACAAGAAGGCATGCAAGGTGATGGACTCGCTGTCGAAGGGCTCGTGCGCGCAGTACTCGGCGAACAAGCCCGAGGCCTACTACCGCTCGATCAAGTTCTGGAAGACGCCTGTTGCTGACTGCGGCAACGGGCAGAAGAACTGCATGGACCTCCGGGCCTGGACCACGGCCTGGACCCAGGTCAAGGGGTAGCACGCCGGCTTGGCGGCCGATCCCGCACGGATCGACGAGGGCGCCCCCGCCGGGGGCGCCCTCCGTGCCCTGTCCCGGTTCACGTGGCGACGACCGCGCCTCAAGACGCTCGGGCAGGTCTCCGCGCCGGTGGCCGCGTTCGTCTTCGTGTACGTCGCGGCGCTCGCCGCGCTGCTGATCCAGGGGTTCTGGACGACCGACTCGTTCACGGGGAAGGTCATCCACTCGTGGAACCTCGACAACTTCCGCACGATCGCGGACGCGCCCTACCCGACGATCATCCTGCGGACGGTCGGGATGGCAACCGCCGTGACGCTCACGTGCATGCTGCTCGCCTTCCCGTACGCGTACTTCCTCGTCCGCGTCGCCGGGCCGCGGCTGCGCGTGATCCTCCTGGTCGCGACCGTGCTCCCGCTCTGGGTCAGCTACCTCGTCCGCGTCTACTCCTGGCGCCTGATCCTCAATCCCGACGGCGCGCTCAACTGGGCCCTCGACCTCGTCGGCCTCCCCGACCTGAACATCGCCTACACGAACTGGGCGATGTGGGTCGTCTTCACCTACATCTGGCTCCCGTTCATGGTGCTCCCGGTCTACGCGGCGCTCGAGCGGGTGCCGCAGTCCTACCTCGAGGCCTCCGCCGACCTCGGGGCGCACGGACCGACGACTCTGCGGCGGGTGATCTTCCCCCTCGCGGTGCCCGGGCTCGCAGCCGGCTCGATCTTCACCTTCTCACTGACCCTCGGCGACTACATCGCGCCGTCCCTCGTCGGCGGGCCGGGATCGTCGCTCATCGGGACGGTCGTCTTCGAGAACCTCGGTCTCGCCAACAACGCGCCCTTCGCCGCCGCGTTCGCGACGGTGCCGCTCGCGATCATGGCCGTCTACCTCGTGATCATGAAGCGCCTCGGGGCGTTCGAGTCGCTCTGATGGAGACCCGCGCGACGCGCATCGGGCTGTGGGCGTGGGGCGCGCTCGTCGTCGCCTTCCTCTGGATCCCGCTCGGGATCATGGCGCTCTACGCGTTCAACTCCTCGAACATCCAGAGCTGGCCGATCCCCGGCTTCACGACGAAGTGGTTCCACCAGGCGTGGAACGACGAGGAGGTGCGAACCGCGCTCTGGTTGTCGCTCCGGGCCGGGCTTCTCGCGACCGCCGTCGCGCTCGTGCTCGGGTCGCTCGCGGCATTCGGCCTCGCCCGCTCGCGGTTCTTCGGGCGGGATTCGATCTCGTTCCTGTTCGTGCTGCCGATCGCGCTGCCGGGGATCATCACCGGCCTCGCGCTCAACTCGTTCTTCGTGATCTGGGGCGTGAGCTTCTCGCTCTGGACGATCGTGATCGGGCACGCGACCTTCTGCGTCGTAGTCGTCTACAACAACGTGCTCGCGCGACTCCGCCGCACCTCGGGGTCGTTCTTCGAGGCGTCCGCCGACCTCGGCGCGACGGGCTTCCAGACCTTCCGCTATGTGACGCTGCCGACCGTCGGCACGGCGCTCGTCGCCGGCGGCCTGCTCGCCTTCGCGCTCTCGTGGGACGAGATCGTCGTCACGTACTTCACCGCGGGCGCGGAGAACACGCTGCCGCTGCTCCTCTTCGGCTTCATCCGCCAGGGGCAGAACCTGCCGATCGTGAACGCGATCGCGCTGGTCGTGATCGTCGTCTCGGCCATCCCGGTCTGGATCGCGCAACGCCTCACGAGCGGGTCGGGCGGCTCCGGCCGCGGCGTCGGCGACTGACGGCTACGGCGCGTTCGCGCCGGCGGCTACCCGGCCGTAGTCGTCACCCCACTGGGTAGCACCCACGCCGGCCGCACGAAGTGGCAGGTGTAGCCGTTCGGGTACCGCTCGAGGTAGTCCTGATGCTCGGGCTCGGCCTCCCAGAAGGGGCCTGCGGGAGCCACCTCCGTGACGACCT
>Ga0207691_10006212_pt1 | contig 11537 bp, 10 predicted proteins | sample KBSM13metaG_FD_184327 | JGI IMG/M metagenome (GOLD analysis project Ga0207691, IMG submission 184327) | Miscanthus rhizosphere microbial communities from Kellogg Biological Station, Michigan, USA - KBS M1-3 metaG (SPAdes) (version 2) | ecosystem: Host-associated > Plants > Roots > Rhizosphere >...
ACGACGGCAGCCACCCGAGAAGCACCGCGAACACGAGGATCAGCAGGATGCCGATCACGAACGTCGGCAGGCTCACGCCGACGAGCGAGGCGGCCAGCAAGAACTGCGCGAGCCAGGTGTCGCGGCGCAACGCCGTGTAGACGCCGAGCGGAATCCCCACGCAAAGCGCGAGGATCGCGGCCGCCGCGGAAAGCTCGATCGTCGCGGGCAGCCGCTCCTTGAGCAGCGTCGCGACCGAGCGCCCCTGGCGCAGCGAACGGCCGAATTCCCCCTGCGCCGCGTTGCCGACGAACCGCGCGAACTGCACGATCGACGGCTGGTCGAGGCCGAGCTCGGTGCGCAGGCGCGCCTTCTCCTCGACCGTCGCATCCTGGCCCACCATGAACGCGACCGGGTCGCCGGTGAAGTTGAAAAGGCCGAACGCTACCAACGCCACGACAGCCATTACCGCGAGCGATTGCAGAACGCGACGAAGGATGAAGGCGAGCACGGTGGCCAGGGAGCCTTGAAAGGTATCGCGCAATAGCTTACAAGGCATCCTACACTGCCTGCACCCCGCGCCGGCAAAGCGGGCCGGGGCGGAAAAAACAAACCGCGGCGGCGCAAGAGCGCCCAACCCACTCAACCTCACGATGCTGCGATTCCTCCTTCGCCGGATCAGCCTCGTCATACCCACCTTCATCGGCATGACGCTGCTCGCGTTCTTCCTGATCCGGATCGTTCCCGGGGACCCGATCGAGACGATGGCCGGAGAGCGCGGGATCGATGCCGCCCGGCACGCGGCGCTTCTCAAGGAGTACGGGCTCGACCGGCCGGTGCTGGTCCAGTACGGCATTTACATCGCGCGCGTGCTTCACGGCGACCTCGGCAAGTCCATGATCACGCAGGAGCCGGTGCTGCGCGAGTTCGGGACGCTGTTTCCGGCCACGATCGAGCTCGCCGCCTGCGCGATCCTCTTTGCGCTCGCCCTCGGTATCCCCGCGGGGATGATCGCCGCGGTCCGCCGCAATTCCGTGTTCGATCACGGCGTAATGGGGGTGTCGCTCACCGGGTATTCGATGCCCATCTTCTGGTGGGGGCTCCTCTTGATCCTGCTGTTCTCGGTCCAACTCGGGTGGACGCCCGTGTCGGGCCGAATCGCGGTCCTGTACGACGTCCCACCGGTGACCGGATTCCTCACGATCGATTCGCTTCTGTCGGGCGAAAAGGGCGCGTTCAAGTCAGCCGTGATGCACCTCATCCTGCCGACGATCGTGCTGGGCACGAACCCGCTTGCGATCATCGCGCGGATGACGCGCTCGGCGATGCTCGAAGTGCTAGGGGAGGACTACATCCGCACGGCGCGCGCCAAGGGGCTGTCGAAGGTGCGCGTCGTCGCGCTGCACGCGTTTCGCAACGCGCTCATCCCGGTGATCACGGTGATCGGCCTGCAGGTCGGCGTGCTGTTCACCGGCGCCATCCTTACGGAGACGATCTTTTCGTGGCCGGGTGTCGGCAAGTGGCTGATCGAGGCGATCAACCGCCGCGACTACCCGGTGCTGCAGGGAGGCCTGCTGATGCTCGGCATCGTCGTGATGCTGGTCAACCTTCTCGTCGACGTCATGTACGGCGTCATCAATCCGCGCATCCGGCACGCGTCGTCGCGATGACAGCGGAGACGCTCGCCACGCTTCCGACGGCGGCAGCAGCGCCGCCCGGACCGTTCCGGGAATTCTGGGGCTACTTTCGCGCCAACCATGGCGCCGTCGGGGGGCTCGTCGTCGTCGTCGTGGTCTTGCTGATGGCAGCGCTCGCGCCGGTGCTCGCGCCCTATCCGCCCGATCTCACCAACAACGCGGCTTTCCTGCAGCCGCCGGCGTGGCAGACGGGCGGCTCGTGGGCTTATCCCCTCGGCACCGACGCGATCGGCCGCGACATCCTGTCGCGCTTGATCTACGGCGCGCGGCTGTCGCTCCTGATCGGCATCGCCGTCGTTGCGCTGTCCATCGTTGTCGGCATCGCGCTCGGCCTCGTCGCCGGCTTCGCGCGCGGGTTCACCGAGATCGCGATCATGCGACTCATGGACATCGTGCTGACGCTGCCGAGCCTTTTGCTCGCCATTGTCATCGTCGCGATCCTGGGTCCGGGGCTGATGAACGCGATGCTCGCTGTCGCCGTGGTGATTCTTCCGCACTATGTCCGGCTCACGCGCGCCGCGGTCATCACCGAGACGTCCAAAGACTACGTCACGGCCGCCCGCGCGAACGGCGCCGGCACGCTGCGCCTCATGTTCGGCGAAGTGCTGCCCAACTGCGCGGCGCCGCTGATCGTGCAGGCGTCGCTCGGCGTGTCGACGGCGATCCTCGACGCGGCGGCGCTCGGCTTCCTGGGCCTGGGCGCGCAGCCCCCGGCCCCCGAATGGGGAACGATGCTGGCCGACGCCCGCGAGTTCGTGCTGCGGGCGTGGTGGGTCGTGACGTTCCCCGGCCTCATGATCCTCGTCACGGTGCTAGCGTTCAATCTGTTGGGCGACGGCCTGCGCGACGCGCTCGACCCGAAGCTCAAGCGCTGAGCAGGCGAACGGCAAACCGAACCATGGCGCTCCTCGAGATCGAAGACCTCCACGTCGACTTTCCGACGCAATCGGGCGAGCTGCATGCGGTCGACGGCGTCAGTCTCACCGTCAACGAGGGCGAGGTGCTTGGCATCGTCGGCGAATCAGGTTCGGGCAAGAGTGTGACAATGCTCGCGGTCCTGGGACTGGTCGCCTACCCCGGTCGCGTCGAGGCGAAGCGGCTCTCCTTCGCGGGGCGGGACTTGCCAAGCCTTTCCGACCAGCAGCGGCGGCAGGTCGTCGGCAAGGACGTCGCGATGATCTTCCAGGACCCGACCACGAGCCTGAACCCTTGCTTCACCGTCGGCTTCCAGCTCACGGAAACGCTGCGGCTCCATCTCGGCCTCGAGCGCAAGGCGGCGCTCGGCCGGGCGGCGGAGCTCCTTGAGCAAGTGGGAATCCCCGCCGCGTCCAGCCGCCTCAAGGACTTTCCGCACCAGATGTCGGGCGGGATGAACCAGCGGGTGATGATCGCGATGGCCATCGCCTGTAATCCGCGGCTCCTGATCGCCGACGAGCCCACTACGGCGCTCGACGTGACGATCCAGGCGCAGATCCTCGATCTCCTGCGCGACCTGCAGCGCGAGCGCGGAATGGCGCTCGTGCTCGTCACCCACAACATGGGCGTGGTGTCCGAGATGGCGCACCGCGTCGCCGTGATGTATGCGGGCCAGGTAGTCGAAGAGCGTACCGCCGACGATCTTTTCGCGCAGCCGCAGCACCCGTACACCGCCGCGCTGCTCGCGGCGATGCCTGAGCGCAGCACGGGCGAAGAGCGCCTCGCAACGATTCCGGGCATGGTGCCGGGCCTCTTCGACAGGCCGCGCGGTTGTCTCTTCCACCCGCGGTGCCGCTACGACACGGGACATCTGTGCCGCCAGCGCCCGGAGCTGCGGCCCTGGGCAGGCGGTGTCGTCCGCTGCCACTTTCCCTTGGGTGACCCCGATCGCGAAGCCGAGATGGCCCGCGACCGCGCGGTCGCGCGGACCGCCGCGTGAGCAACTGATGGGCCCCCACGCTCGCCTCACTGTTGTTCGGCTTCGCTCCCCCCCGAGGGGGAGCATGGCCTCCCTTGGGGCGGCCCGGCGTGAGGCCAACGCATGAGCGCCGCGCCAGCACCGGCGGTCGCAAGCGTGGCGGCTCACCAAGTCGCGGAGGCGCACGATCTTCGCCAGGTGTATGCGATCCCGCGCGGTTTCATGCGCGAGGCTCGACGCCTGCATGCCGTCGGCGGGGTGTCGTTCACGATCGAGCCCGCGCGCACGCTCGCTGTGGTCGGCGAATCGGGATGCGGCAAGTCGACGCTCGCCCGGATCGTCGCGCTGATCGAGCGTCCCACCGGCGGCACGTTGAGACTTCAAGGCGTCGATGCGGTCGGTGCTTCGCCGTCGGAGCGCACACGGCTGCGCAAATCCGTGCAGATGGTCTTCCAGAATCCGTATGCGTCGCTCAATCCGCGCAAGAAGATCGGCGCGATCCTCGAAGCGCCGCTTGCGATCAGCACCGAACTGACCGCGAAGGAGCAGTCGGATCGCGCCCGCGCGATGCTCGCCCGGGTCGGGTTGCGGCCCGAACATTACGCGCGATATCCCCACATGTTCTCCGGCGGCCAGCGGCAGCGGATCGCGATTGCGCGCGCGCTGATGCTGAATCCGGCGCTCGTCGTCGCCGACGAACCGGTGTCCGCGCTCGACGTGTCGGTGCAGGCCCAGGTGCTGAACCTGCTGGCCGACCTGCAGGCGGAATTGAAGCTCGCCTATCTCTTCATCTCGCACGACCTCGGCGTCGTTCGTCACATCTCGCACGACGTGCTCGTGATGTACCTGGGGCTCGCCATGGAGCAGGGTCCGAAGGAGCAAATCTTTTCCCGCCCGCTGCATCCGTACACCCAGGCGCTGCTCGCGTCGACGCCGGGCATGGCCGGTGTCCCGCGCGGCGAGCGCATCGTGCTCAAGGGCGAGCGTCCGTCGCCGCTCGACCCGCCGTTCGGATGCGTGTTCTCGACGCGCTGCCGGTACGTGATCGACCGATGCCGCGCAGAGCGCCCGGCACCCCGGCCCGTGGACGGCCGAATGGTGGCCTGCCACTTGGCTGAACAGTTCCTCGAGCCCGCTGGCCCAACGGCTGCTCGAACGGGTCATAATGTGGCCCCGTAATCGCCACGTAACTTAGGTTCCCGGCTGCGCGATGCGCAGCTTCACTACCAGGAGGCAACCCCATGACGAAGTCCCGATTCACCCCGGGCGCAAGGCGCGCACTGTTGGCAGCGATGGCGCTGCCGGCCTTGCTTGCGGCGGCCGGTTATTCCATTTCCGTGTCGGCCAAGACCCTCGTGTTCTGCTCCGAAGGCAGCCCGGAGAACTTCTATCCCGCCGTCAATACGACGGGCACGTCATTCGACGCGAACAGCCAGATCTACAGTCGCATCGTCGATTTCGAGCGCGGCGGCACAGCGGTCGTGCCCGGCCTCGCCCAGAGCTGGGACATCTCGCCGGACGGCAAGATCTACACGTTCCACCTGCGCAAGGGCGTGAAGTGGCACAACCATCGCGCGTGGAAGCCCACTCGCGACTTCAACGCCGACGACATGATCTTCGCCATCGAGCGGCAGTGGAAGGAATCGAACCCGTACTTCAAGGTGACGAGCTCGAACCACTCGTACTTCAACGATATGGGCATGCCCAAGCTGCTCAAGTCGGTGGAAAAGGTCGACGACTACACAGTGAGGATCACGCTCGAGAAGCCCGAGGCTCCCTTCCTGTCCGATCTCGCCATGGAGTATGCGGGCGTGCAGTCGAAGGAGTACGCGGACGCGATGATGAAGGCCGGCACGCCGGAGAAGATCGACCAGGAGCCGATCGGCACCGGTCCGTTCTACCTCGACCGTTACGTCAAGGACGCGATCATCCGCTACAAGGCGTTTCCGCAATTCTGGGGCGGCAAGGCGAAGATCGACGATCTCATCTTCGCGATCACGCCCGACGCGTCGGTCCGCTGGGCGAAGCTGCAGAAGGGCGAGTGCCATGTGATGCCGTACCCCAATCCAGCCGACCTCGACACCATGCGGAAAGATCCGAACGTGGTCATCATGGAGCAGCCCGGCCTCAACGTCGGCTACCTCGCCTACAACGTCACCAAGAAGCCATTCGACGACGTGAAGGTGCGCAAGGCCGTCAACATGGCGATCAACAAGAAGGCGATCATCGATGCCGTGTTCCTCACGGCCGGCGTGCCGGCGACGAACCCCCTTCCGCCGACGATGTGGTCGTACAACAAGGCGATCAAGGACGATCCCTACGATCCGGCCGCCGCCAAGAAGCTGCTCACGGAGGCGGGCTACACGAACGGCTTCACCACCGATCTGTGGGCGATGCCGGTGCAGCGGCCGTACAATCCGAACGCGCGGCGAATTGCGGAGCTGATGCAGGCCGATCTGGCCAAGGTGGGCATCACCGCCGAGATCAAGAGCTTCGAGTGGGGCGAGTACCGCAAGCGGATGCAGGCGGGCGAGCATCAGATGGGGATGCTGGGCTGGACCGGCGACAACGGCGATCCCGACAACTTTCTCGCCGTGCTGCTGGGCTGCGAAGCCGCGAAGACCAACGGCAGCAACGTGTCGAAGTGGTGCTACCAGCCGTTCGAAGATCTCATCCAGAAAGCCAAGACGACTTCAGGCCAGAAGGCGCGCCAGCCGCTCTACGAGCAGGCGCAGGTGATCTTCAAGGAACAGGCGCCCTGGTTCACCATCGCGCACGCGGTGCAGTTGAAGCCGGTGCGCAAGGAAGTGATCGACTTCAAGCTGTCGCCGTTCGGCCGCCATACGTTCTACGGCGTCGACATCAAGGAGTAGCTCGGGCTGCCTCCGCCTGCGAGGGCGAACTGCAACCGCACCCCGTGGGCCGCAAGACCCACGGGGTTTCTGTCATTCGAGCCGCAGGAACGTGCGAAGGCGATCCAGCTCCAGCGCGAGCTCACGCCGGTACGCTGGGTCGCGCGGAGCGCCGGCCGCATAACCGAACTCGGGGACGAGTGCGCCGCTCACGACCGTGACGTTGGCCCAGCCGATCACACGATCGCGCCACAGGATCGGCAAGGCGTAATAGCCGAATTTTCGCTTGGGCGGCGGATGGTACGCCTCCAAACGGTAGCGCCATCCCCAGAACAGCTCGAAGCGCCGCCGGTCCCAGACGACCGGGTCGAACGGCGCGAGCAGGCGGACTCCATCGTCGACTTCGCCGCTCAACCGGTGCGGATCTTCACCGTGCGGCCAATGCCAGTCGATGCCGTCGGTCCGCGCGCGGGCCGACCGCCGGATCGCATGCGCCATCGCTCGATCGACGTCGCTGGCCGACTGCGGCGCGCCGTAGCGCAGCCGCATGACCAGATTGCGAAGCGTGGCGGTCGGCAATGGAGCGTACTTTTGCACGATGACGTCGACGAGCGCGTCGAGATTCCGGCGGCGTTCCGCGGCGTCGGCGGCCACCGGCGGCAACTCGTGGGCGGCGTAGATCCGAATGCCGGCGTCCCGGCGCACCACTCGGAGCTGCCCGCGGTAATGCAGACCGTCGAGCAGCTGGGTCGTGGCGTTCGAGGAGCCGCCCCAGTAGTTGTTCACCACTCCGCGCGCAAACGTCGCTTCGACTTGTCGCGGATGCACGGCGCCGTGCTCGCGCACGAAATCGAGGACGGCTCGTGCCTGCTTGCGCATGGCTGGCGTCCAGGTGGACGGCACGCGCCGCGGATGCATCAGCGCCTGCACGCCGCGCGGAAGGAATCCGTAATTGACGAAGAAGTCTTCCTCGAGGGACAGCCGCGGATACCGGCGCTCGAGATCGCCGGCGCGGTAATTGCGAACCCGGTGCCTGAGCGTCAGATCCTGCGCCCGCGCCGGGGCGCGGATCGGATCGGCCTGCACGAAGCCGAGCGCGTCGACCGCGCGAGCGAGCGTGGTGGGAGCGAAAAGCGTTCGCGCAATCGCATATCCGCGAAGGTGATCCAGGGTGACCGGCGACGACACCGCTCGAGGTCCCGTCTCACCGCCGCTGCCGAGCTGCGCGCGTGGCATAGAGGCACACGCCGGTCGCGACAGACACGTTGAGGCTCTCGACACTTCCCGCGAGAGGAATGCCGACGATGCGATCACAGTGCTCGCGCGTCAGTCGCCTGAGGCCGGCCCCTTCCGCTCCCAACACCCATGCAATCGGCCCCGAGACGTCGGCCTCGAACAGGCTCTCGCCGCCCGCATCCGCGCCGAGGATCCAGATATTCCGCTGCTTGATCTCGCGCAGCGTGCGCGCGAGATTCGTAACGGTTATCACGGGAACTGTGTCGGCCGCACCGCTCGCTGCCTTCGCAACCGTTGCGTTGACGCCGACGGCGCGGTCTTTCGGCACGACCACCGCGTGCGCACCGAAAGCGTCCGCATTGCGCAAGCAGGCGCCGAGATTGTGCGGATCGGTCACTCCGTCGAGCACGAGCAGCAGCGCGGGCTCGGACAGCGTCTCGAGCACGTCGTCGAGAGTGACGAATGGCACGGCGGTATCGACGATCGCGACCGCGCCCTGGTGATCGGTCGACCGGGCGATCTCGCGCAGCCGGTCGTCGTCGACGAAGTGCACGGGACAGCGCACCGTCTCGGCGCGCGCGGCGAGATCGCGTGCGCGCGCATCGCGCCTCGTCGACGAGAGATAAATCGCTTCCACCGAGTCGGGCCGCTGCCTGAGGCGCGCGTTGATCGCATGGAAACCGAACAGGGAACGCGTGGCGGCCAAGTCGGGGGCTCCCTAGACGATGCGTCGCACGTTGCAGGACCGTGCTAGTGTCATTGTTCCGCAAGATCGATGCACGGAACAGGGCACGAGTGTAGCGCAGCGTCCTGTGCCGACGATCCGGAGAACGACCGTGCCCCCGGACCTGCGCCACGTCGTCGAAGGCCTGCTGCTCGTGATTGCAGCGCTGTTGCCTATCGTGAATCCATTCGGCGGAGCGCCGATGTTCCTCGCGATGACGTCGGACGTCGACTCCGCCCTCCGCCAGGAGCTCGCGAAGAAGATCGCGATCAATGCGTTCATCCTTCTCGTCGCGTCGCTCTTCATCGGCACCTACGTCCTCGAAATCTTCGGCCTGTCGGTTCCTATCGTCCAGGTCGCGGGCGGCATCGTCGTCTGCGCGGCCGCGTGGGAATTGCTGCGCGCCGGCAGCGCCCCACCGTCGGTACCTGTGCCCGCCCCCGCCGCTGCGCAGATTGCAAGCCGCGCGTTCTATCCGCTTACGCTGCCTTTGACCGTGGGGCCCGGAACGATCTCGATCGCGATCACGATCGGTGCTCATCATCCGCAAAGCGTGCGGTTTCTGCTCCTGGACGGAACCGCCGATGTACTGGGCGCAGCGTTCATCGCCGGCACTGTGTTCCTGTGCTACCGATATGCCGACCGGATGCTGCGAGTCGTGGGCGAAACAGGCACCACGGTACTGATTCGATTATCGGCCTTCATCATGCTGTGCGTCGGTGTGCAAATCTTCTGGTCGGGCGCCAAGATACTGCTCGGCTCGTTGCCGGCTTCGGCAATGCGTTGATTCCCGCGAGCGACATCGCGTTGGAACAGCTCTTCGCGTGGGGCAATACGTTCTGAAACCAAGGAATAACGTTGCGCGAGCGCGTCGGTCAGAGGATAATTTCGCGGCGCCGGTGCCTGGCGCGCTTTTCGTCGTCAACGTACTTGAGTACGGCAGGTCCGCCGGTGTAGCTCAGTTGGTAGAGCAGCGCATTCGTAATGCGAAGGTCGAGGGTTCGACTCCTTCCACCGGCACCATAAAAACAAGCACTTAGGGCGACAGACGCACGAAATCGGCGGCGCCGTAACTGCAGAGCAACTGCAAGTCGACGACACTGACCCCTGCCCCGCCTATCATCGCGCGGTGCTTCCCGAGGACGTTGAACTGCTTAAAGACGAGCGGCCGTCGGCGCCGTCAGCGTTGCTGCGGGATGTCATTCCTGTGCGTTCAGCAGGCCCGAAAAAATGAACGCGAATGTGCGCGGGGCCACCGACGAGAGGGCCGCCATACCTCAATCTCGGCAGCGCCGAGGATACTTTCGCCACGACCGCTAAACTGAGGAACAAATTAATGATCCGTTCGAAGTTGGCTTCACTCGCCTTCGCTGCACTGATGTCGGTCGGCGGGCAGGCGTTCGCCATCACCGGCGATTGGATTCCGGACAACGACCACCCGTTTGTTGGCCTGATCGCGTTCTACGGGAGCGACGGCGAGTTCATCTGGCGCTGTAGCGGTGCCCTAATCAGCCCGACCGTCTTTCTGACGGCCGGTCATTGTGCCGACACGGTGGGAGGCGCGACGACTGCGCGCATCTGGTTTCAGCAGAACGCGGGCGCCAATTACAATCCGGCGACACAGCACGACCCAGTGACGGGCTATCCCGATGACTGCGCGGCCGGAACACTCGGGGTGCTATGCGCCGAGGTGAGTGCCGGTCATATCTACAACTTCGGATTCACCGGAGAGCTGACGCTACCGAACACGCACGATGTCGGCATCGTGGTCCTCGACCAGACCCCGAGTGCGGTCACCGAGTACGGGCAATTGCCGCAGGCAGGCCAACTCGACGCGCTCGCAACCGCGCGTGGCCGGCAGAGCGTGCTCTTCACGGAGAGCGGCTACGGGTTGACCTACAAGCCCAAGGACAAGTCCGGAAAGCCTGCCACCTCATATCGCGTGCGTCTGATGGCCGAATCGCTTCTCGTCAATCTGAGGAGCGGGCTGAATGATGGTTTCAACCTGCAGACGCAGGGTAACGGGACTGGTCTCGGCGGAACCTGCAACGGGGACTCGGGCGGACCGGTCTTCCTTGGCCCGTACGCCTCGGACATTATCGTCGGCGTTACCTCGTTCGGACTGAACGACCTGTGCCGCGGGACGGACTTCGCGTTCCGGATCGACCGTCAGGAGGTGCTGGACTGGATCAACGGCTTCCTGTAGCGCTTTCGTGTTCGTTTCATGCGAAGGGGCCGCGGTAACGTGGCCTCTTTCATTTCGAGGCGCACAACTAGCGCGGCGCGCAGGCCTGTTCTGTTGCAGTACCGCGCTAGAATGAACGTTGCGCCGGCGTAGATCGGCGGGCAAGGGGGAAGCGCCATGGCCGTCCGTTTCTTCACTCGTACTAGGGTGATAAACGCGCTGCTCGCGCTCGTTGCTTTTTCGTGGCTCGGCATCATTGCTATCTGGTTGTGGTGATGCGCTCGCGGAGACGAAAACCGCCCCGAAGGGCGGCTCTCGTGAGTGCGGAATGAGTTGGTGCTTGCGGCGCGAGAAACGATGCCGGACTCGGCCTACGGCGCGCAGGCGGTCGAACAGGTGCCCAGCGTGGTAATAGCCGTCGAAATACAGGCGGCCTCTCTGCTGCGACTTAAGCGGGCCTGGCACTGCACGTTTATGCCACAAACGGCGGGATCATAAACGGCCTAGGTCGCTGCCGGCGGTGTCGCACTAGTGTAAGCACTAAGGCGCGAGCCGGAACTACTCCACCCCGCTAGAATTGGGTCCGGGAGGGGTATTCCATGGATCTCACCGACAGCGATCGGGCGGACATCGCTCGCATCGTCATCAACAGCAAAGCTGGCATCCACGAGACTCTCGCCAAGCATTTCATCGCCGTGGGCCTCGAGCGTGCGGCCGAGCGCTGCGAACAGTTTGCGGGCGTGACACGGCCGAGCACCGATGCAAGTGTGACCCAAGCGTTTGACATCGCCGCGGCCGCGATTCGCGCGCTCAAATAGGACGGGGCTGGCACCCGTTTGAGACCGTGGGCGATTCCACAGCGCGGGGCCATGAAATAGCACGGCGTCGTGTCGAGACTATCCATGAGGGGTCCTTTCAACTCGCATGCTAGTGCCTCCGCCCGCTGCCGTCGGCAAATTCCACCAGCGAA
>Ga0207691_10006213_pt1 | contig 11536 bp, 10 predicted proteins | sample KBSM13metaG_FD_184327 | JGI IMG/M metagenome (GOLD analysis project Ga0207691, IMG submission 184327) | Miscanthus rhizosphere microbial communities from Kellogg Biological Station, Michigan, USA - KBS M1-3 metaG (SPAdes) (version 2) | ecosystem: Host-associated > Plants > Roots > Rhizosphere >...
GTTGGGAGCGTGACCCCGACCAACACCTCGCCTTCATGCACCTTGCCTGCGCGATCGTCTGCTGGCGGAGGCTCAGGTCATTATGAAACAGGTTCTAAGCAGGTAAGGGTGCAGGGAGCCGCGCCCGGAGGGCCTCGAAGTTCGCCTCTCCGAGATTCGGGCCCCTATATGAGGGACCAAACTGCGGAGGGGCTAGTTGGTGCCAGAGGATCCCGGCGGCTGGGCCTCACCGAGGCCGTGGGCGCCGGCAGCCGTCGCCCCGGTCGCTCTGTCGACAGCTTCCACGACACCCCCCGGCTCCGCGACGCCGTTGAAGACGAAGTTGTAGTCGTCGCTCGCCGCCGTGTCGAAGTCGACGTCGCCGATCTGCATCAGACGCTGGTAGACGGACTGGCGGTAGTTGACGTTCTGTACTCGCTCCAGGCGGGTCTCTTGGACCTCTTTGGAGACGATTCCGCGCTTGATGTTGAGGCGGCGGTTGGTGATCGTGTAGGTCGTCGCCACCCGCTTGAAGAAGCCGATCAGGACGGTGAGGGCGAGGACGACGAGGATGACCAGGAAGGCGGTGCCGTCGCCCCAGATCAGCTTCGCGATCACGCCGAGGACGACCGCGACCAGCACGCCTTTGAGGTAGAAGCCGAGGATCGCCCGCCAGGAGGGGTGGCCTTCGAAGATCACCTGCTCGCCCGGGTGGAGGTTGATGCTCACGGGCGCCAGCATAAAACCTCGTCCGGCCGCGGGCCAGGCCATCCCCGCCCCCCCATAACCTCGATGGGATGGCGATCCTCCGCGTCGAGCCCCTCACCACCGCGCGCGCCCTGCGCGGCCCCTTCGACTACCGCCGGCCGGAGGCGATGGAGGACATCGACGTCGGCAGCGTCGTTCGCGTCCCCTTCGGCCCGCGCCGCCTGCTCGGGGTCGTGGTCGAGGTCGCCGATGCCTCCGAGCTGCCGCCCGAGCGCCTGGCCGAGCCGATCGAGGCGCTGGAGGCCGGCGCCGCCCCCGAGCTGGTCCGGCTCGGTCTCTGGGTCGCCCGCGAGTACTGCTCGACCCCCTCGCGGGGGCTGCAGCTGGTGCTGCCGCCGGGGACCGGGACGGGCAGCGCCGGGCGGACGGTCCGCGCCAAGACCGAGCTGCGCGCCGAGATCCTTCCCGCCGGCGAGACCGCCCTCGAGGGCGGTGAGCGCCTCGGTGCCAAGCAGCGGGCGGCGCTGGAGGCGCTGCGGGCGGGAGAGATGTCCGCCGGAGAGCTGGCGACCGCGGTCGGCTCCGACCGCCAGACGCTGCGGCGGCTCGAGCAGCGGGGGCTGATCGCGACCCGCAGCACGACCGTGCGCCGTATCCCCGGCGAGCCGGGGCTCGCCGGCACCGCCGCCCGCCCGCGGCTGCTGCCCGAGCAGGCCGACGCGGTCTCCGCGCTCGTCGCCGCCCTCGACGGCAAGGCGGGGTCCCCGCGCCGGCTCCTCCTCCACGGCGTCACCGGCTCGGGCAAGACCGAGGTCTACCTGGCGGCCGTCGAGGCGGCGCTGGAGCGGGGGAAGGGGGCGATCGTCCTCGTCCCCGAGATCGGCCTCGCCCCGCAGGCGGTGGCCCGCTTCCGAGCCCGCCTCGGCGACCGCTTCGCCGTCCTGCACTCGGCCCTCTCCGCCGGCGAGCGCTACGACGAGTGGCGGCGCCTGCGCAGCGGCGAGGCGAGCGTCTGCGTGGGGCCGCGCTCAGCCGTCTTCGCCCCCGTCCCCGACCTCGGCCTGATCGTCATCGACGAGGAGCATGACCCCTCCTACAAGCAGGAGGGGGACCCGACCTACGACGCCCGCGCGGTCGCCCGCAAGCGAGCCGAGGACACCGGTGCCGTCTTCGTCGCCGGCACCGCCACCCCGCGACCGGAGAGCTGGCTGGAGCTGCCGCGGCTGGAGCTGCCGCGCCGGGTCGACGGACGGCGAATGCCGCCGGTCCACCTCGTCGACATGCGGGGGGCCGACCCGCGCTCCGGCCCGGTCCACGCCGAGACCTGGGAGGCGCTGGAGGGGGTCCGCGCCGCCGGCGCCAAGGCGATCGTGATGATCAACCGCCGCGGCTTCGCCCCCTGGCTCACCTGCCGCTCCTGCGGCCACCACTGGAGCTGCCCCAACTGCGACGTCTCGCTGATCGTCCACCGCCAGAGCGGTCGCCTCGTCTGCCACCACTGCGCCCACTCCGAACGCCAGCCGCGCGCCTGCCACGAGTGCGGCTCGACCACGCTCGCGCGCGCCGGTGCTGGCACCGAGCGTATCGAGGCGCTGCTGGCCGAGCGCCTGGACCCGATGCCGGTCCTGCGCCTCGACTCCGACACCGCCGCCGAGCGCGGCGCCCACGCCCGCATCCTCGCCCGCTTCGGCGAGACCCCCAGCGCCGTCCTCGTCGGCACCCAGATGGTCGCCAAGGGTCACGACTTCCCCGAGGTGACGCTGAGCGCGATCCTCGATGCCGACGCGACCCTGCGCTTCCCCGACTTCCGCGCCGAGGAGCGCACCTTCGCGATGGTCGCCCAGCTCGCCGGCCGCTCCGGCCGCGGCGAGGCCGGCGGCGAGGTGATCGTCCAGACCCTGGCGTCGCAGGCGTCCAGCATCGAGCATGCCTCCCACCACGACTCCGCCGGCTTCCTCGAGCTCGAGCTGGAGCGGCGGCGGATCCTCCATTACCCGCCCTACTCGCACCTGGTCCGGATCAACCTCTCGGCCGAGGCGGAGCCGAAGCTGGACGAGGTGGCGATCTCGCTTGCGCGCGAGCTCGACCGCGGCCTCCCGGAGGGCTCCGAGCTGCTCGGGCCGGCGCCGATGTTCCGCGTCCGCAACCGCCACCGGCGGCGGATCCTGATCAAGGCCGACGACCGCGCGGGGACGATTGCCGCCGTCCGGGACGTCGTCGAGCGCCGCGCCGGCGACCGGTCGCTGAAGGACGTGGCGATCGGGGTTGACGTCGATCCGCAGTGATTTGAGGGAGGCAGTTGGGGACGGCCCCCGCAAGGCGTGGGTGGGGTCAGCTTCGTGAGCCGAACAAAATAGGGTCTTCGGTATGCATGATCGGAAGCCGCGCCGGGTGGAAAAGCCGTGGGGGCACGAGCTCTGGTGGGCTGACACCGACGCCTACGCCGGCAAACTGCTGAACGTTGAAGCCGGTCACCGGCTCTCGCTCCAGCTTCACCGGGAGAAGGACGAGACTTCCTACCTTCTCTCCGGGCGGTTGCGTCTCACGCGAGGTTCGACCGCCGACGATCTGCACGAACAGGAGATCGGACCCGGGCACGCCTGGCGTGTGGAGCCGGGAACGGTGCATTGCATCGAGGCGGTTGAGGACTCGATCGTCGTTGAGGTCTCGACTCCACACCTCGACGACGTGGTGCGCCTGCAAGACCGCTACGGACGAGCGGACGCAGCGTCGTAGACGGTTGCCCCGTGCCTCCAGCGCCTCCCGCAGCAGGTCGTCGTCGACCTTGAGGTCGTCGTATCCGGTGCAGGTGGCGATGGCGATCCGCGGTCTCTCATCTGCTCTCCGCGCAGGAAGTATCAGAACGGAGCGGCGATTTAGACTCAGCTCGGATGAGCGACGAGGTGAAGACGGAGGAGCGCGAGACCGAGGAGCGCCGGCGCGAAGTCGAGCTGCTGGAGCGGCGCGAAGCCGCCCTCGCCCGCGTCGTCAAGTTCGGCGACCCCGTGCTCAAGAGCAGGGCCTCGCCGGTCGCGAGCTTCGGCCCCGACCTGCGCTCCGAGGTCGAGCGGATGATCGAGATCATGCGGGACGGGCTGGGGATCGGCCTGGCGGCGACCCAGCTCGGGGTCCTGCGGCGCCTGCTCGTCTTCCAGGCCGGCCCGGAAAGCGAGCCGGCCGCGCTGGTCAATCCCGAGATCGAGTGGATCTCCACCGAGATGGCGGTGGCCGAGGAGGGCTGCCTCAGCCTGCCGCGGGTCTCGATGGACGTCGAGCGGCCGCTGTACGCGCGTTTCAGCGGCCGCGACGTCGAGGGCGAGCCGGTCGTGATCGAGGCCGCCGGGCTCGAGGCGCGCGTCCTCCAGCACGAGGTCGACCACTTGGACGGCGTCCTGATCCTCGACCGCACCAGCCGCGAGCAGCGCAAGGCGGCGCTGCGGGCGCTGCGCGAAGGCGACAGCTACAGCCCCTCCTCCGAGGAAGAGATCGACGACTCCGACGAGCTGCGCGAGCCCCGCACCGACGCGTGAGGACCGCCTACCTCGGCACCTCGGACTTCGCCGCGACGGTGCTGCGCCGCCTCGCCGCCTCGCCCCACCGCCCGAGCCTCGTCGTCACCCCGCCCGACCGCCGCCAGGGACGCGGGCGCAGGGTGAAGCCGCCGCCGGCCGCGGCGGCGGCGCGGGAGCTGGAGCTGGAGCTGCTGCAGGCGGAGAACGTCAACGAGGATGGGGCGCTGGCGCGAATCCACGCCGCCGCGCCGGAGGCGGTCGCCGTCTGCGCTTTCGGGCAGCTGATCCGCGAGCCGCTCCTCTCCGAGCGCCCGATGCTGAACGTGCACCCTTCGCTGCTGCCGCGCTGGCGCGGCGCCGCCCCGATCGAGCGGGCGATGATGGCCGGGGATGCGACGACGGGCGTCTGCGTGATGCGGCTCACCGCCGGCCTCGACTCCGGCCCGGTGGCGCTGGTGGAGGAGGTGCCGATCGACCCCGACGAGGACTTCGCGGCGCTCTCGGCGCGGCTGGCGGAGGTCGGCGGCGAACTCCTGGTGCGGGCGCTCGACCTGCAGGCGGAGGGGGCGCTTGAACTCCGCGAGCAGGATGAGGACGGCGTCACCTACGCCGAGAAGATCGAGCCGGGAGAGCGGCGCCTCGACCCGCGGCGGCCGGCGAGCGAGATGGCGGCCAAGGTGCGGGCGCTGGCCCCGCACGTCGGCACCTACCTGGAGCTCCCGGGCGGGGAGCGGCTGGGCGTGCGGCGGGCCCGCGCCGTCGCAGACCAGCTCGAGCCCGGCAGGTTCGAGGTCCGCTTGGACTCGCTTCTGCTCGGCTGCGGCGAGGGCTCCCTCGCGCTCGAGGTGGTCCAGCCCGCCGGCGGCAAGCCGATGCCGGCCGACGCTTACCTGCGCGGCCACCCGCTGCCGGGATCGTGAGCGACGGCGGCAGGGCGGCGTCGCCAGGGCGCGTCTCGCCGGCGCGCTCGCTCGCCTTCGCGACCGTCCGCGCCACCTTCGAGGACGGCGCCTTCACCGAGCGCGCCTTCCGGGCCGAGGCCGACCGGCTCGGTCTCGGCGGCCGCGACCGCGCCCAGGCGCAGCGGCTCGCTTACGGGGCGGTGCAGCGGCGCGGCACCAGCGACGTCGCGATCGAACGCCTGGCGGGGCGCTCGACCCGGCTGCTCGACCCACCCGTGCTGGCGGCGCTCCGCCTCGGCCTCTACGAGCTGCTGTTCGCCGACGCGACGCCGGACCATGCCGCGGTCGACCAGGCGGTCGAGCTGGTCAAGGCCGCCGGTGCCGGCCACGCCTCGGGCTTCGTCAACGCGATCCTCCGTCGCGCCGTCCGCGAGCGCGCCGAGCTGGCCGCAACGCTGCTCGACGACGACTCGACCCCGGCCACCGCCGCCGTGGCCGCCTCGGCCCCGAAGTGGCTGGCGGAGATGTGGTGGGAGGAGCTGGGAGACGAGGCGGCTCGGGGAGTCCTCGCCGCCTGCAACCAGCCCGCCGAGGTGGCGATGCGGGTGAACACGCTGCGGATCGAGCCCGAGGCAATGCTCACGCGCTTGAGGGAGGCCGGCGTGGAGGCGTCGCTGCCCGAGGTCGGGTGGCCGCTGGCCCTGCCCCATTCGATCGTGATCGAGGGGCGGACCGGCGAGGCGGTGCCGGCGGCGATCGCCGCCGGCGAGCTGACGCCGCAGAGCCGCGGCTCGGCTGCTGTGGTCGAGGTCCTCGACCCCCAGCCCGAGGAGCAGATCCTCGACCTCTGCGCCGGGCCCGGGATCAAGACCGGGCAGATCGCCGAGCGGATCGGCGACCGCGGCACCGTGATCTCGGTCGAGCTCGACCCGGCCAGGGCCGGCGAAGTCGCGGCGCAGGCGAGCCGGCTCGGCCTCCACGGCGTCACCGTGGTCGAGGCCGACGCCACCGAGGCGACCGTCGGCGAGGGCTTCGACCGCGTCCTCCTCGACGCGCCCTGCTCGGACCTCGGCGCGCTCGCCTCCCGCCCCGACGCCCGCTGGCGCAAGTCGCCGAAGGCGATCGGGCGGTTGACCGAGGTCCAGGACGCGCTCCTGCGGCGCGCCGCCGGCCTGCTGCGGCCCGGCGGCACCCTCGTCTACTCGACCTGCACGATCTCCCGCCGCGAGAACGAGGAGCGGATCGAGGGCCTGCTGCGCGCCGCCGAGGCGCGGGAGGTGCCGCCGCTGCGCCTCGACGACCTCGGCGCCGAGGCGCCGGCGCTGGCCTCGCCGGCCGAGCGCCGCTGCCTGCAGATGCGCCCCGACCGCGACCGCACCACCGGATTCTTCATCGCCCGCCTGATCAGGGATGAGCCCTGACCCGCAATGATTAAAGGATGAGCCACCCCAACCAGTCAGACCAGGGGGAGTCGAATCCCCTTGGCCGCGCGCCCTGCCCGAACTGCGGCGAGCCCTGGCTGCGGCCGACGCAGCTGCCGGGCCGCCTGCGCTGCGTCAACTGCCTCAGCCGCTTCGAACTCGTCTCCCAGTGCCCCAACTGCGGCGAGCACCAGACGATCGCCCGGATGACGAACACCGCCGACATGGAATGTCAGTCCTGCGGCTCATCCATGCTGCGATCAGCCTAATCTGGACGCGCCTGGCGGCGTCCTCGGTCGCTCGCGTGCAGAGCACGCCACGCTCCCTGCGTCCTTGCCAGCCACGCCCAGATATAGGCTGCAACGCGTGACTGGGCGGATGGCAGAGCTGATGGCCGAGCCTCGCGTCCTGCCGTCGATCCTCTCAGCCGACATGGGGCGGTTGGGATCCCAGGTTGAAGAGGTGATGGACGCCGGGGCGCGGATCATCCACTTCGATGTGATGGACGGCCACTTCGTCCCCCCGATCACGATCGGGCCGCTGGTCCTCAGCGGGATCGCCGACCAGATCCACGACGCCGGCGGCGCCGTCGACGTGCACCTGATGATCGAGGCGCCGGAGCGCCAGATCGCCGACTTCGCCAAGGCCGGCGCCGACTCGATCACCTTCCACGAGGAGGCGACCCCGCACGCCCACCGCACCCTCAGCGCGATCCGCGAGCTCGACTGCCTGGCAGGGATCGCGATCAACCCCGGAACCCCAGTCGAGGCGGTGCGGGAGCTGCGCGGCCTCGCCGACATCGTCCTCTGCATGACCGTCAACCCCGGCTGGGGCGGCCAGTCCTTCATCGAGACCTCGCCGGAGAAGGTCGAGCGCCTGCTGCCGCTCGTCGGCGACGCCCGGATCGAGGTCGACGGGGGCATCGACAAGGACACCGCCGCCCCCCTCTCCGCCGCCGGCGCCCGCCTCTTCGTCGCCGGCTCAGCCGTGTTCGGAGCCGACGACCCGGCCGCTGCTTACACCGAGATAGCAGCGGCTGCCGGCGCTTCCTAGGCGTTGGAGAGGGCACGGGGGTACCCCTCCTGGGAGCACCTCCGCCGCGAGGATCGTGGATTGGCTGGCGCCCCGAGGGTTGGGGGCGCGGCTCCATGCTGAGTACCCAGGAGGGGCACCCCCGTGCCCTCATCCGCGGGCGATGAGGGCTCCGGTCACCTCCTGCCACCAAGCGCGTTCGGCGCTGTCGACGTCGGGTCGTTCGGCGCGGCGGGAGCACCAGTCGGCAAGGACACGGCGTCCCCCGATTGCGACAAGGCCAGCGCCGACTACCGCGAAGCGTCCATCTGCCAGGGCGACGAGGTAGGTGCCGCGCTCGGCGCGATCGCGAAGAACTGAAGCGATGGGGACGCCGTCGATCTCCTCGCCGAGCTCGCCGCCGCCGCGAGCGGGGCGCACGGTGAAGACCTGCGAGGCGCCGCGCCGGGGGAGTGCTGGGGGAGCTGGTTTGCCGATCGGTCCCTCCGCCCAATTGCGGGTAAGGGCCTCGACCTCGTCGCGGAGCTCGCTGCGTACCAGCACGTGCAGCTCGTCGCCCTCGCGCAGCTCGGTCGAGCCGCGCGGCGGCAGCGCCTTACCGTCGCGGACGATCACGTTGACGAGCGCCTCGCGCGGGAGTTCCAGGTCGCGCACCGGGTGGCCGGCGGCCGCCGCCCCCGGCGGCAGCCGGTAGGCGATCACGTCGCCGCCCATGCGGCGGATCCGCCCCGACTCCAGCAGCCGCCGCGGCAGCGCCGGCTCGTCGGTGGTGAGGCCGAGGCGGGTCGCCAGCGGCTCGAAGCTCGCCCCCTGGACCAGGGTCGAGGTAACGACGACGAAGAAGACGATCGCGAACAGTTCTTCGCCCTCGCCGACCCCGGCGACCACGGGAAAGGTGGCGAGCCAGATCGGGGTGGCGCCGCGCAGTCCCGCCCAGCCGAGCATCAACCGCTCCCTGATGTTGAGCGGCGCCAGGGCGGTGGCCGCAAAGGCGGCGACGGGGCGGGCGATCACGATCAGCACCGCCGAGAGCGCCAACGCGTCGAGGGCGACGCTGTCGAGGCTGGAGGGGAAGACGAGCAGGCCGAGGAGGATGAAGAGGGCGATTTGCGCGACCCAGCCGAGGCCCTGGTGGAAGGCGACGACGGTGCGGCGGGCGGGGATCCGGGCCGAGCCGAGCGCCAGCGCGGTGAGGTAGACGGCGAGGAAGCCGGAGCCGTGGGCGACCTCGGGCAGGCCGTAAGCGAGGCCGGCGATCGCGACCGTCGCCACCGGGTAGATGCCGTCGCTCGGCAGTTGCACGCGGTCGAGGACGCGGACCGCGACCCACCCCAGGGCGACCCCGATCGCCGCCCCCAGCGCCAGTTTCAGCGCCAGCAGGCCGGCCATGTCGGCGAGGCCGTAGTCCGGCTGCTGGATCCATTCGATGAACCCGATCACGAGCAGCAGCGCCACCGGGTCGTTCATCCCCGACTCGCCCTCGAGCGAGCGCGCCAGCCGCTTCTCCAGCGTCGAGCGCCGCAGCACGGCGAAGATCGCGGCCGAGTCGGTGGCGGCGATCGCTGCTCCGACCAGCATCCCTTCCAGGGTGCTGAGGCCGAAGAGGAGCTTGGCCGCGAGCCCGGCGATGATCGCCGTCAGCGCGGTGCCGATCGTCGCCAGCGAGGCGGCGGTGCCGAGCACGGGCCGGATCTCCGACCAGCCGGCGGTGAGGCCGCCCTCGAAGATGATCAGGACGAGGGCGATCGTTCCCAGCGTCCGCGCCAGCTCGGCGTCGTCGAACTCGATTCCGCCGACCCCCTCCGAGCCGGCGATCATCCCGAGGGCGAGGAAGAGCAGGAGGCCGGGGACCCGCACCCGGTCGGCGAGCAGCGCCCCCGCGATGCCGGCGGACAGGAGGACGCCGGCGATCAGGATCAGCTCGGCGTCATGGGCACCCATCGCGGCGACCCTAGAGGATCAGCGCTGGTGCATTTGAACAATATGGGCGGCCCAAGCGCTTTATTGAGCCGCGCCTAAGTGTTCTCGTCGATCGAGGCGAGGCGCAGCTCGAGCTCCTCGGTCGAGCCCTCGCGCGGGATGTCCTCTGCCCGCTCGCGCGGGTAGCGGTAGACCAGGTAGAGGAGGGCGAAGAGGACGCCGGCGGTCAACGCGAAGCCGATCTCGACGCGGCGGAACTCGTCGCCGACGATCGGCAGGAAGTTCCAGAGGATGAAGAAGCCGGCGCAGGCGATCCAGCGGGTGGCGGCGCGCCGCACCTGGCCCTGGGCGAGGCAGGCCTGGTTGAGGGTGACCGAGGCGAGGTAGAGGCCCATGCCGAGGGTCACCAGCAAGAGCCCGGGCCGGTCGTACTCGAACTTCTTGCTGAAGGCGAGCTGCATGCACTGGGGCCCGGCGATCAAGACCACGATCGCCATCAACAGGGTGAAGGCGGTGACGCCGAGCAGCACGCCTCGCACCGAGCGGTGGAATTCGCGCTCGCTCTCGGGGGCGGTCGAGGTATGGAGGTTGGTGAGGTGGGGGAGGATGCTGGTCGAGACCGCCTGGAACAGCTGCAGCGGGGCACGAGCGATCATCAGCACGTTGAAGATGAAGCCAGCGGCGGCGGCGCCCTGGAGACCGCGGGTGATCAGCGGCCCGGCGTTGAGGAAGGCCTGTTCGCTGAACATGATCACGAGGACCGCGGCGGCGAAGCCGCTCCCCTCTTTCATCGTCAGCTCAGAATCAACCGCCGCCTCCTCCGCGTCGCGTCCGGGGGCGGCTTCGGTCGCTGCCTGCTTCTTGGCCCGCCGCCGGAAGGCGAACGGCACCACCATCAACGAGAGGCTCGGGGCGGCGGCGATCCCGACCGCGACCCAGGACTGCCCGCTGAGCAGGCCGATCGCGACCAGGACCGCGAAGAGGGTTCGGAAGCAGGACTCGGAGAGGATCAGCGCCGTGAAGAGGCCGAAGGTCCGCTGGCCGGCGAGAAAGCCGCGGGCGAAGTAGCTGGCGGCGTAGAAGAGGACAGCGCCGAAGAAAACCCAGTAGAGGGCTTCGTTGCCTTCGAGCAGGCCGTCCTCGATCGGCCCGCGCAGGGCCAGCGCCGCGACGGCGAAGAACAGCGCCAGCCCGATCTGGATCGTCGTGGCGACCCGCAGCTCCTGCCGCAGCGGTTCGCCTTTCGCCAGCCGCTCGGAGACGTGGCGGCTGAGCAACTGTTCGACCGGCCGGTAGAGGGTCGAGATCGTGATGAAGACAGCCGACCAGAGCACCGTGATCTGCCCGTAGTCGGGCTTGGAGAGCGTGTGCGAGGCGATCAGGAAGTAGGCGTAGGTGATCAACCCGGTGAGGCCGACCCCGATCGCGAGGAAACTCGCGGTTTTCCCGTACTCGGCGGTCGTCGCCTCCTTGCCGCCGCCTTTGGGCTCGCTCACTCGGCGCTCTCGCGTCCGGCGGCCTTGGCGCCGGGCTCGTAGTGGGAGGGCCCGACCCCGAGCGCCAGCTCGACCCGCCGCACCCGTTCGAAGACGCGCTGGGTCATCACCCGCTGGCCGGCGAGGAGGTCGCCGATGACGCCCAGCGCGAAGAGCTGAATCGCGGCGATGAAGAGGACGGCGCCGAGGATCAGCGACTGGACGTGGCCGCTGCTGTCGCCGGCGAGGATCCAATCGAGCAGGAACGGCAGCCAGGCGCAGAAGGCGAGGAGGAGGACGACGGCGCCGGCGGCGGAGAAGGCCCGCAGCGGCTCGTAACGGGCGTAGATGCGGAGGATCGCCGGCGCGTTGCGGCGCACGTAGGCGCCGGTCGAGGCGGAGAGGCGGGACTCGCGCGTCTTCGGGTTGGTGCCGACCGCGACCTCGTCGACCGCGACCCGCATCTTCCCGGCCTGGATCAGGCTCTCCAGCGTGTAGGTGAAGTTGTCGACGACCAGCAGCTGCAGGGCGGCCTCGCGGTTGTAGGCGCGGAAGCCGGAGGTGGCGTCGGTCACCTCGGTGCCCGA
>Ga0207691_10006215_pt1 | contig 11534 bp, 12 predicted proteins | sample KBSM13metaG_FD_184327 | JGI IMG/M metagenome (GOLD analysis project Ga0207691, IMG submission 184327) | Miscanthus rhizosphere microbial communities from Kellogg Biological Station, Michigan, USA - KBS M1-3 metaG (SPAdes) (version 2) | ecosystem: Host-associated > Plants > Roots > Rhizosphere >...
ACAAGGTAATCGTCCGGAACGGCTCGTGCAGCGTCTTTACCGAATAGAAGGCGCCGCCGAGGAAGGTCAGCGGCGTGATCACCAGCATCGGGATGATCTGCAGCTGCTCGAAATTCTGCGCCCAGACACCGATCGCAAAGCCGAACAGGCAAAATCCCGTGCTGATCCCGATGAGGAACAGGATCATCGCCGCGGGGTGATCGACGCGGACGGGCACGAACAATGCGGCCGTCGCGAGCGTGACCAGCGCCAGTATCACCGACTTGGTGACGGCAGCGCCGACATAGGCCAGCACCGCTTCACCGCTCGAGATCGGCGCTGAGAGGAGTTCGTAGATCGTGCCGGTAAACTTAGGAAAATAGATGCCGAAGCTGGCGTTGAAGATCGACTGCATGAAGACGCTGAGCAGGGTCAGGCCCGGAACGATGAACGCGCCGAAGCTGATCCCTTCCATCGAGGTCATGCGGCTGCCGAGCGCCGATCCGAACACAACGAAGTAGAGCGCGGTGGTGATCACGGGCGTGATGAGGCTCTGCCACAAGGTCCGCTTCCAGCGCGCCATCTCGAAGCGGTAGATAGCGGCGATGCCGTGCCCGTTCATGCGGCTGTCCTTGGTTGATGAACCAGCTCGACGAAGATGTCCTCGAGGCTCGATTGATGGGTCGACAGGTCCTTGTAGGCGATGCCGAGATCGCCCAGGCGGCGCATCAGCGAGGCGATGCCGGTGCGGTCGGCGTGGCTGTCGAATTCGTAACGAAGCATGTGCCCGTCATCCTCGAGCCGAACCGTCCAGTCCGACAGCTCGGGCGGAATCGCGGCAATCGGCTCGGCAAGCATGATATCGAGGGTCTTGCGGCCCATCTTCGCCATCAGCGATGTCTTCTCGTCGACCGCAATCAGCTCGCCGCGGCTGATGACGCCGACGCGGTCGGCCATCTCCTCGGCTTCCTCGATGTAGTGGGTGGTGAGGATGATCGTCGTGCCGCCGGCGCGGAGCTTTCTCACCAGTTCCCACATGTCGCGGCGAAGCTCGACGTCGACGCCGGCCGTGGGCTCGTCGAGGAACAAGATCTCGGGTTCATGGCTGAGCGCCTTGGCGATCATCACTCGCCGCTTCATTCCGCCCGACAAGTGCATCATGATCGTCTTGCGCTTGTCCCACAGCGAGAGGCGTTTCAGCAGGTCCTCGGTGAAGGCGTCGTTGCGCGGCTTGCCGTACAGTCCGCGCGAGAAGGTCACGGTGTTCCACACCGGCTCGAATGCCTCGGTCGTGAGCTCCTGGGGGACAAGGCCGATGCGGCTGCGCGCATGGCGGAAGTCCGCCTGCCAGTCCTTGCCGTCGACCAGCACTTCGCCGCTGCTCGCGGTGACAATCCCGCAGACGATGTTGATCAGCGTGGTCTTGCCGGCGCCGTTGGGGCCGAGCAACGCGAAAATCTCGCCGCGCTTGATGTCGAGATCGACCGACTTCAGGGCGTCGACGCCCGTTCCATAGGTCTTGCGCAGCTGTCGAATGGAAAGAATCGGATCGCTCATTCGACCGGCCCTGGTTCAGTTGGCACTGCATTCTCCTTCATCAGGCCATGCCGAAGCAGCATCGGGATGTTCGCCGCGGCGAACAGGAAGGTCAGCGGGAGCGCGCCCCAAAGCTTGAATCCGACCCAGAAATTGGTGGTGCTGTTGCGCCAGACCGCTTCGTTGAGAAGTGCCATGAAGGCGAAGAAAAACGCCCAGTTGCGCGTCAGCTTGGTCCAGCCGATCTCGTCCAGCCCGGGATAGGTCGAGCCAAGCACCCGCTGAAGAAGCGGGCGGCCCGTCGCCAGCCCGAACCACAGCAGTCCCGAGACCAGCACGTAATAGAGCGTCGGCTTCATCTTGATGAAGTTCTCGTTGTGCAGCCAGATGGTGAGGCCACCGAGGATGACGACCATCAGGCCGGAGAACCACAGGAGGGGCGAGATGCGGTGGTAGCGGATCGCCGAGAACAGCATCGCCACGATCATCGCAATCATGAATGCGCCCGTCGCGACGAAGATCTTCAGCACCGACGGGACCGGCGCGAAGAAGTTGACCAGGAAGAAGACCAGCAGCGGCCCAAGGTCGATCAGCAGCTTGCCGGCACCCTGCGGCTCTTGCTTCGCCGTCATTCCGCGGGAAGTCCCGCAATAGCCCGGGCGACCGCGCGCGGGTCGAAGGGACGAAGATCGTCGGCGGTCTCACCGACGCCGATGGCGTGGATCGGGAGGCCGAACTTCTCGGCCGCCGCGACGAGGATCCCGCCGCGAGCAGTCCCGTCCAGCTTGGTCATGATCAGGCCGGTCACGCCGGCGGTCTCGCGGAACACCTCGACCTGGGCAAGGGCATTCTGCCCGGTGGTTGCGTCCAGAACGAGCAGGATGTCGTGCGGTGCGTCGGGGTTGAGGCGGCCGAGAACCCGGCGGATCTTGGCCAGCTCGTCCATGAGATGCTGCTTGTTCTGCAGGCGCCCGGCGGTGTCGACAATCAGCACGTCCTCGCCGGTCGCGGTCGCCTGGCGGACTCCGTCGAAGACGATGCCGGCGGCGTCGCCGCCTTCCTTCCCGGCAATGACCGGCGCGCCGACGCGCTCGCCCCATACCTGCAGTTGCTCGATGGCGGCAGCACGAAACGTGTCGCCGGCGGCAAGCAGGACACCATAGTCCTGCTCCTTCAGCCACTGAGCGAGCTTGCCGATCGTGGTCGTCTTGCCCGACCCGTTGACGCCGATCACGAGGATCACGTGGGGGCGGGGAAATCCTGTGATTTCCAGGGGCTTGGCGACAGGTGCTAAAATCCTCTCGATCTCCTCGGCGAGAATTGAGCGGAGCCCGCGCTCGTCCAGGCGCTCGAACTTCTGGGCGGCGATGGCCTCGCGGATTCGGCGCGACGCCTCCGGGCCGAGGTCGGAAGCGATCAGCGCTTCCTCGATATCGTCGAGGGTCGCGGTATCGAGCGCCTGCTCCTTGACGAGTCCGCCGAGATTATCGGCCACCCGCTCAGCGGTCTTCTGGAACCCGCCACGGAGGCGGTCGAGCCAGCTCATGCCCAAACCGCCGTCAGGCTGTTGTCGTCGCAAGCGGTGATGCGTGCTTTGCCAGCCTGGCCGCGCTGCGCTCCGGTCATCGTGATGGGTGCGAAATTGTCGGTGTGACCGATACCGTCACCTTCGACCAGGATCGGCCGGACGCTGCCCACCATGTCTTTGAGCCAGCTGGCACGGCGCTCGGCGGCTGATTCCCGAAGGCGGCACGCGCGAGCCTTGACCAGCTCGCGTTCCAGTTGCGGCATGCGCGCAGCCGGCGTGTCCGGGCGTGGAGAAAAGGGGAAGATATGTGCGGCGACGATGTCGCAATCCTCCAGCAGTTTCAGGGAATTGAGTGCCATCTCTTCAGTTTCGGTGGGAAATCCGGCGATCAGGTCGCCGCCGATGCTTGCGTCCGGCCGCACAGTCTTGATCCGTTCCACCACGCGAACCGCATCGGCGCGGGTGTGGCGACGCCTCATGCGCTTCAGGATCATGTCGTCGCCGGCCTGCAGCGACAGGTGGAAATGCGGCATCAGCCGCGGCTCACCGGCGACGAGCTCGAACAAGGCATCGTCGATCTCGATGCTGTCCAGCGACGACAGCCGCAGGCGCTTAAGCCGTGGCTCGGCGGCGAGCAGGCGCTGGCAGAGGCTGCCGAGGCCATCGGCGTAATCGGTGATGTCGACGCCGGTTAGGACGATCTCCTTTGCGCCGCGATCGATCTCGCGCGCGACTGCGTCCCGGATCGCTTCGAACGGGAGCGAGACGCTCGGTCCGCGCGCCTGCCAGATTGAGCAGAAGGTGCAGCGGTGGTCGCAGCCGGTCTGGACCGCGACGAAGCTCTTGACGTTGGCGAGCAACCCGGATGGCGCCATGACGTCATTTGCCGCCAAGCTGCTGAGCTTGCTGGAATTCCCCGTGACACGTGAAACGCCAGGCAGCGCGGCGAAGCTTCCCGGATCGAGCTCCGCGGCACAGCCGGTGACGAGGATCCTCGCGTCCGGCCGGCGCCGATGAGCGCGGCGGATCGCCTGGCGCGTCTGGCGTACCGCTTCGTTGGTCACGGCGCAGCTGTTGATGACGATCCAGTCCTCATCCGCGGGCGCCGAGCGGGCAATGGTCTCGCTTTCGGCGAAGTTGAGCCGGCAGCCGAGGGTGATCGTCTCGACGCTCATTGCAGCGCGTCCAGGTCGAGTTCGCCGGAGAAGACGTGGGTCGCGCTCCCGCGCATCCGGACTGGCCCGCCCGGCGCCCAGCTGACGGTGAGGCTGCCGCCCTTCATGTCCACGCGAACAGGAGACGTCGCGCGGCGGGTCAGGATCGCCGCGACCGCGCTCGCACAGGCGCCCGTCCCGCAGGCGAGGGTTTCGCCGGCGCCCCGCTCGAACGTTCGCAGCTTGAGGCGATTGTCGACATAGGTTGCGACGTTGACATTGATGCGCTCGGGGAATGCGGGATCGTGCTCGATTCTCGGCCCAAGCTCATCCAAGGGCACTTCGCGAGCGTCCGGTACGAAGAAGACGAGGTGCGGATTGCCGACGTTGAGCGCCATCGGATGTTCGAGGCCGTCCCACGACAGCGGCAGCGCCGCCGTGTCCATCGCATAGGCGAGGGGAATCTCGTCCCAGCCGAAGCGCGGTTCGCCGATGCTGACCTCGACTTCACCGCCCAGGTCCTCGCCCTCGAGCAGGCCGCCGTCGCTGTCGATCCGCTTCGCTCCAGTCAGCTGGACCACGCACCGGGTCGCATTTCCGCAGCTCTGGACCTCGCCGCCGTCGCTGTTCCAGATGCGCATCTTGAGGTCAGCCCGGTCGCTCGGCTCCAGCACGATCAGCTGGTCGCAGCCGACCCCGGTGCGGCGGTCCGAGATGGCCTTGGCGAGCGCGGGCGTCACCTCAAAGGGCTCGGTTCGCGCGTCGACGATGACGAAGTCGTTGCCGAGGCCGTGCATTTTGTGGAAGGGGCGACGCATTGGGCGCGTGACTTAGGAAGCGGCCGGGCGCAAGTCCACCAGCGAGGGACCGGAACGAATGCAGAAAGCCGCCAATGACGTCATGCAATCGATCCTTTTCTCGGCGATCATCGATGCGGTCGCGGCGCTGAAGCGCGCGTCGGGAGGGCTGCCCAACCAGCTGCTGCGCGACGTGCAGGCGGTCCATCCGAATATCACGCTGGCCGATCTGCCCAAGGAGCTTCAGGACCAGATCGCCGAAAGCACGCGCTCGGCCTTCAGCCAGCTCCTGAAGGAAGGCTATGCGGTCGGCCCGCGCCAGCAGATGCAGCAGTCGCGGCCACTCGATCGTGTCCCCGAGCGCCAGCGCCCCGACCGCCGCGGTCCGCCGCGCGGGCCATCGCAGGGACACCGTCGCGGCGGTCGGCCTCCCAAGGGCGGAGGCAACGGGGGCGGCAAGCCCGGCGGCGGTGGAGGCACTCCGCGCGGTTGAACTTGCCGGCGTAAGCGGCTAAGCGCTCCGGCGTCTTAACGGACATACATCGATGCTGAGCGCCCACGGGTGCAGGCCGGCCGACGAGGTTTCGTCCGCCGGCTCAATTTGCGTTTTGGCTCCCCATATGGGCCGCGAAGCATCGCAGGAGAATTGAATGTTCGACACGTTGAGCGATCGGCTCGGCAGCGTATTTGACCGGCTTCGCGGGCGCGGCGCGCTCAGCGAGGCCGACGTGCGCGCTGCGATGCGGGAGGTTCGCGTCGCCTTGCTAGAGGCCGACGTCGCTCTCCCGGTCGCTCGCGATTTCGTCGACCAGGTCACCGAGAAGGCGGTCGGGCAGGAAGTGCTGCGCTCGGTCACGCCCGGGCAAATGGTCGTCAAGATCGTCCACGACGCGCTGGTCGAGACGCTGGGTTCGGAGACCGCCGAGCTCGATCTGAACGTCGCTCCGCCGGCCGTCATCATGATGGTCGGCCTCCAGGGGTCGGGCAAGACAACCACCACGGCCAAGCTCGCCAAGCGCCTCAAGGAGCGCGAGCGCAAGAAGGTGCTGATGGCCTCGCTCGACGTCGCCCGTCCGGCGGCGCAGGAGCAGCTCGCGGTTCTCGGGCGGCAGGCGGAGGTCGATACGCTGCCCATCGTCGCCGGGCAGCAGCCGGTCGACATCGCAAGGCGCGCTCTCAATTCGGCCAGGCTCCAGGGCTACGACGTGGTGTTGCTCGACACGGCAGGCCGGCTCCACGTCGACGATCAGCTGATGGCCGAGATGAAAGCCGTCGCGGCCGCGTCGAATCCGACCGAGGCACTGCTCGTCGTCGACAGCCTGACCGGCCAGGACGCCGTCAATGTTGCCAAGGGCTTCTCCGCGGAGGTCGACCTCACCGGCGTGATCCTCACGCGGATGGACGGTGATGCTCGCGGCGGTGCTGCGCTGTCGATGCGAGCGGTCACCGGCAAGCCGATCAAGTTCGCCGGCGTCGGCGAGGCGATCGACAAGCTCGAGGCTTTCCATCCGGAGCGCGTAGCCGGGCGCATCCTTGGGATGGGCGATGTCGTCAGCCTGGTCGAGCGAGCCGCCGAGACGATCCACGTCGAGGAAGCGGAGAAGCTCGCGGCCAAAATGGCCAAGGGAAAGTTCGACCTCGACGATCTGTGGGCCCAATTGCGGCAGATGCAGCGCATGGGCGGCCTCGGCGCGCTCGCCGGGATGATGCCGGGCCTAAAGGGCATGAAGGGCGCGATGGACAAGGCGCAGAACGACAAGGCGCTGGTCCACATGGAAGCGATGCTATCGTCGATGACCGCCAAGGAGCGGGCCAAGCCCGAAATCATCAACGCCAAGCGCAAGATCCGCGTCGCGAAGGGTTCGGGCACGACCGTCCAGGAGATCAACAAGCTTCTGAAGATGCATCAGGAAATGTCGACCGCGATGAAGCGGCTGAAGAAGATGGGTGGCCTCGGCAAGCTCGCGGCGATGTTCAGCAAGGGCGGGCTCGAAGGCGCGCTCGGTGGGCTTGCACCACCGGGCGCGATGCCTCCGGGCGGCCTTGGCGGAGCCGGAGCGGCCTTGCCGGGCTTGGGCGGCTCGCCGTTCAATCTCCCCCCTGGATTTGATAAGTTTTCAAAAAAATAGAGCGATTTACGAAAGGAAGTTACAATGGCAGTTGCAATTCGTCTCTCTCGCGGCGGCTCCAAGAAGCGGCCCTATTACCGGATCGTCGTGGCCGATAGCCGCAACGCCCGTGACGGCCGCTTCATCGAGAAGGTCGGCACCTACAACCCGCTGCTGGCGAAGGATTCGCCGGAGCGCGTGAAGCTCGACTCCGACCGCATCAGCCACTGGCTGAGCGTCGGCGCGCAGCCGTCCGACCGCGTCCTGCGCTTCCTCGATGCCGCCGGCATCCGCGAGCGGCCGGCGCGCAACAATCCGCAGAAGGCGGAGCCGGGCGAGAAGGCCAAGGAGCGCGTCGAGGAACGTGCCAAGAAGGCCGCCGACGCTGAAGCCGCCGCCAACGCGCCTGCCGAAGAGCCTGCGGCTGAGGCGCAGGAAGAAGCCGAAGCTGTAGTCGCCGAAGCAGTCGAGGAAGCGACCGCCGAGCCGACCGCCGAGGCCGAGCAGGTCGTCGAGGAGATCGCCGAGCAGACTCCGCCGGTCGAGGCAACGACCGAAGCGGAGGAAGTCGCCGCCGAGCAGGCGCCGGCCGACGCCGCCGACGTTCCGGCCGAGCCGCCGGTCGCCGAAGAAGCGGCTGTCGAAGCGGCCGCAGGTGAGGAAGAGGTCGTCGCCGAGCCAGACACTGTCGAGGCGCCCGCCGAGGAAGCGGTGACCGACCAGCCCGATGCGACCGATGAGGGCGCGTCCGCCGAAGCTCCTGCTGAAGGCGCCGACGATGTCGCTCCGCCGACCGAGGACTCGCCTCAGGCCGAGACCGAAGAGAAGGCCGAGTAATTGGCTGCTTCGAGTGACCGTGGCGAGCGCAGAATCGCTCTCGCCGCGGTCGCCGGGGCGCATGGAGTCAAGGGCGAGCTCAGGCTCAAGCTGTTCAGCGACAGCGCCGCGAGCCTTTCGAGCCACGAGACGCTGTACGTCGGAGGCGCCGAGCGGCGCCTCCTTGCCATTCGCGACAGCGGCAAGACCGCGGTCGCGCGGTTGGACGGAATCTCCGACCGTTCAGCGGCGGAAGCTTTGCGCGGATCGCTGGTCGAGGTCGACCGCTCCGCCCTGCCGCCACTCGACGAGGGCGAATATTATCACGCCGATTTGCTTGGACTTGCGGCCGTCGACGCCGAGGGCAACCCAATTGGCACGGTCGTCGCTGTCGAGAATTATGGCGCAGGCGACCTGCTCGAAATCGAGCTTTCCGACGGAAAACGCTCGCTGATTCCTTTCAGGTCCGGCATCGCCGACCTCGCAGGGGACCGCGTCGTCCTCGACCCGCTGTTCCTGGCCTAGTCGCGAGCGCGAAGCGCCCACAAACGGAACTCATTGTCCTCGCCTGACGTCACGAGCCAGCGGCCATCGGGGCTGAACGCGACGTAGTAAACGTCGTCGGGATGCGGAAGGCCGGCCACGAGCGCGCCGTCACTGGTGCGCCATAAACGCACTGCGTCGCCGCCGCCGCCGCCGCCCGTGACCTGATGCCAGAACTCGCCGATCATGCCGTGTGGATGGCCGCCGCTGGCGAGCCATTGGCCGTCACGGCTGAAGGTGACCTTGTCGACATGACGGCCGTTATCGACTGTTCGCAGCGGAGTGCCGTCCGAAGCGCGCCAGTAGCGAATCGTCGAGTCATCGCCGCCTGAGGCGATAAGTTTTCCGTCCGGGCTGTAATCGAGACCCACGCAGGATTGCTTGTGGCCGTTCAGGGTCTTGAGCAATCGGGCCTGCCTGGCGTCCCAGAGCCGGACCGAATAGTCGAAGCTGCAGCTCGCCAGCCGCTTGCCGTCCGGACTGAAGCGGACTTCCCAGATATTGCGGGTGTGGCCGCGAAGCTCGGCGGGCGGCGATTGCCTGTCGAGATCCCAGATGCGGATGATCGCATCTTCGCCGGCTGCCGCAATGCGCTTGCCGTCCGGGGACAGGTCGACGGTCCAGATCGTCGCCCCTTTGGCCCTGAGAACGCGTACCTGCCCGCGCCTGGCGAGATCCCACTCGCGAATGGTGCCGTCATAGCCGCCGCTGAACAGGTGCGTGCCGTCGCGGGTGAATGCCAGAGCCGTGGCGCCTCCCGGATGATCGAGGCGTTCGACGACCTTCCAGCCATGCGTGTCGCGAAGCTCGATCGTTCCCGAGGCATCGCTGAATGCGGCGATCTTCCCGTCCGGAGTGAAAACCGCCTGCCTCGCGGCTTTGGCGGTCGGCCAGCGAGCGGAGAGGGATGCGGACAGGCGAGGGCCGCTTGTCGCCGGTGTCGGCCCTCGATCACTACAGCCGGCAAGGAACAGCGAGAGGGCGAGGATGGCGATACGCATGAGAAATCCCTTTCGGGAGAATGCGTAACAGCAAGTGTATTACTTATACAATACACATAATCAGCTGCCGGTTTCGGCCTCTTCCAACTTGTCGATCGGATCGCGCCACCCGGGGTCCCTGGCGCACAGGTCATTGCGGATCGTGGTCGCCGCGACGCCGCCTTCGCCCATCGCGTGGCCGATCTGATCGAGTCCGTGGACCACGTCGCCGGCGGCATAAAGGCCCGCCACGCTGGTGCGCTGATGCGCGTCGCACAGAAAGCAACCGTCCTCGGCGAGCTTCGCCCCGACCATCTCGCCGAGCTGGGTGTGGGTGTCGCTGCCCAGCGCCGGGTAGACGCTGTCGAACGTGTAATGCCCTTCGGCGGTATCGACGACGATGCAGTCACCCGTGATGGCCACCGCCTGGGCAGGCCCGTCGACGCACTCGATCGCGGCCTCCTTCAGCTTCTCGCTGTCTTTCGGCTTGAGGCGAAGCGCCTTGTCGGGCGCGATCAGGGTGACGTCGGCCGTGTAGCTGCGCATGAACAAAGCCTCGGCGACGCCGTGGCTGTCGCTTCCGATCACTCCGACGCGCTTGTCGGTGACCTCGTATCCGTCGCAGATCGGGCAGTACCGGATGAGCCCGCGGGCGAGCGCGTCGTCGTGCAGCTCCTCGTCCATCGGCGGCCGGCGGTTGGCGACTCCGGTAGCCAGCAGCACCGTTCGAGCGGTTGCGCAGCCTGAACCCCAGGTCGCAGTGAAGACGCTGGTGTCCTTGTCGCGCTCGAGCTTCGTGACGAACTCGGTTTCGATTTTCGCGCCATATTTGCACGCCTGGTCGCGCATCCGCTCAAGCAGTTCGTTGCCGCTGATCCCGTCGGGGAAGCCGGCATGGTTGCGGGTGCAGGAGATCCATAGGGCGCGGCTCTTCCCGCCATCCACCACCAAAATGTCGAGGTGGAAGCGCGCGAGGTAAATCGCGGCGGTCAGCCCAGCGGGTCCGCCGCCGACGATCAGGCAATCGAGAATTGGCTCGTCCATGCGCAGCCCAATGGATTGCCGCCCCGGCTGTTCCCCATTAGCGCCGCGCCATGAACTGGACGCTCGTATTATTTGGCTTTGCGTCGTCCGTCCTGATGGGCGCTGCTCTCGTATCGCTATTTGCCACGATCCGGCCGGAGTGGAGCGAGCGACGGAGAAGGTTGACCTCGGCTTTGGTGCTGCCAGCGATCACGGCCGCCGTGACACTGCTGGGTATCCTGTACATTGCCACCGCCAATCATGGGCAAAGCCAGCAGATGGAGGATCTCGCGATTGCTGCGCTCGCGACCCTCGGTGGTGGGTTCATGCTCTTGGCGTGGATCGGCGGCCTTGTCGGCGCTACGCTCGCTAGCCGGAGGCACCAGCGATGACCTTCCGAGCCTCGGTCCTGACCCTCTACCCGGACATGTTCCCGGGGCCGTTGGGCACGAGCCTCGCCGGCCGCGCGCTGGAGGAGGGGATTTGGTCGCTTGAGGCGAAGAATATCCGCGAGTTCGCGGCCGACAAGCACCGCAGTGTCGATGATACGCCGGCAGGCGGCGGGGCAGGGATGGTGCTTCGGCCCGATGTGCTTGCCGCCGCGCTCGACAGCGTCGCCAACGGCAGGCCGATGCTCGCGCTGACCCCGCGCGGAACGCCACTCACGCAACAGCGCGTGCGCGCGCTTGCGAGCGGGGAAGGCGTCATCCTTCTCTGTGGCCGCTTCGAGGGATTCGACGAGCGGATATTCGACGCTCGGCCCGTCGAACCGGTGTCCGTCGGCGACTATGTCCTCTCCGGCGGAGAGCTCGGCGCGATGGTGATCCTCGATGCTTGCGTAAGGCTGCTCCCCGGGGTAATGGGCGCGGCCTCCAGCGGAGAGGAGGAGAGCTTCGAGCAGGGTCTCCTGGAATATCCGCATTATACCCGTCCTGTAGAGTGGGAAGGGCGCACGATCCCCGAAGTGCTGCGGTCGGGGGATCATGCGAAGATCGCGGCGTGGCGCCTCGCGCGCTCCCGCGAAGATACACGGCTAAGGCGGCCGGACCTGATCGAGCGCCACGGGGGCG
>Ga0207691_10006219_pt1 | contig 11530 bp, 7 predicted proteins | sample KBSM13metaG_FD_184327 | JGI IMG/M metagenome (GOLD analysis project Ga0207691, IMG submission 184327) | Miscanthus rhizosphere microbial communities from Kellogg Biological Station, Michigan, USA - KBS M1-3 metaG (SPAdes) (version 2) | ecosystem: Host-associated > Plants > Roots > Rhizosphere >...
TTTCCTGAAGACTGCGGCGGTCACGGGAGCGGCGGCGGCAGCCGTCAATCTATTCACCACGAGTCCCGCTTCCGCAAACGGCGCGGATCCGCCGGAGGCGAGCGGGCGCCCCGGCCGCCGCTACGTGATCCGCGGCGGCGCGGTCATGTCGATGGACCCGAACGTCGGAAATTTCGCCAAGGCCGACGTGATGATCGAGGGCACGCGGATCGTCGCGGTCGGCCCGAATCTGCCGCCGGGTGGGGGCACTCAGATCGACGCGACGGGCCGCATCGTCATGCCTGGCTTCATCGACACACATCACCATCAATTCGAGACGGCGCTGCGCAGCTTCCTCGCCGATGGCGTCCTGATCAACGACCTGTCCGGATCCGCGAGCGGGAGCACGACTTACTACAAATCATCCTCAACAAGTTCGCTCCGGTGTACCGCCCGCAGGACGTTTACATCAACGAGTTGTTCGGCGGGCTCAGTCAACTCGACGCCGGTGTCACCACCGTGCACGACGTATCGCAGATCAGTCATTCGCCGGCGCATTCGGACGCCGCCATCCAGGCGCTGATCGACACCCGGCGGCGCGCGGCGTTCGGCTATTTCGAAAGTGCCGGCAACTTCGGCGCCGGCGTTCCCGGAAACCAATATCCCCAGGACGCGGATCGCATCTACAACCAATGGTTCTCCGCGAACAACCTCTCGAGCAACGGGCTCGTCCACATGATCATGGGCGGCGAGGTCTATCTTGGCGATGCGACGACGGACCAGTCCTGGACGATCGGGCGTCGACTCGGCTTGCAGATTGCGGCGCATATCCTTTCGCCCTTCGGCATCCGCCCGATTTTCGACAAGCTCGCTGCCAGAACCGGCGGTAACGGCAAGATCGCGATCGGCCCCGATAACCTGTTCATCCACATGACGGGCATGTCGGACACCGCCTGGGAGAAGGTCAAGGACGTCGGCGCCCAGGTATCGATCGCATTCCCGATCGAGATGAACATGCGGCACGGCATGCCGCCCATCCTGAGGGTGCAGAGCCTCGGCATGGAGCCGTCGCTCTCGGTGGACGTGGAATGCACGCTCACCGCGGACTTCTTCACGCAGATGCGCGCCTGCATGAATCTGCAGCGCGCGCTCGTGAACCAGATGATTCTCGACAGCCCCAACGGGAATCAGAACCTGCCCGATCCTCTGGATTGGGGGCTTCCGCAATCCGCCGTAACCGCTCCCCCTCCGTCGTTCCCTTATTTCGCGAAGCCACCCGCGAACATACCGGACCCGCTCACCACGCGCGACGTCCTGCGCTACGCGACGATGAACGGCGCCAAAGCACTGCGGCTCGATCAGAAGGTCGGCTCGCTCACTCCGGGCAAGGAGGCCGACATCATCATCCTCGACGCGACCGCGATCAACGTCGCGCCGCTCAACCAGGTGCCGGGCGCGGTCGTTTCGTTGATGGAGCGCACGAACGTCGAAACCGTGATCGTTGCCGGCAATGTGCGCAAGTGGAAGGGTCGGCTCGTCGACGTGAACATCGACAAGCTGCGCCGCGATCTGGAGAACTCTCGCGACTACCTCTTCAATGCCGCGGGCATCCCGCAGAATCTGTTCAGCGACCAGTAGAGCGCGATCGCGAACTTCTTTATTTCCTTAGCATTTGAAACGAGGAGAGGTTTCCCGGGGCGAAACCCCGGGTAGCCTCTCCGGCCTTGTGATCATCGCGCGCCGCAGCACAGTCGCAATGCCGGCCGGGACCTCGAACGAAGCGGCTCAAGACCGACGGGCGAATCGTAGCGAATGCAACCGTTATTCCTGGCGATCCTGCTTCTCGCGAGCGTTGTCGGGGGTGTGCACTGGTACACGCATGAGCGGGAAGTGCGCCACCCCCCGGGCGTGCTCGCCGCTGCGGAGCCGGTTATCGTTTCTGCGCCCGATGCGCAATCATGGCGCGACGATCATGGCTTTCGATATCGCCCGCTGGGACGCTTCGGCGGGCGGGTGGTGGTCGTCGCCCGGACCAACTATTCGATCGGCGAATTCGCGCATCTTGCGCCCACGGATCTCGCCATCGCCTGGGGACCGCTTTCGGACGCACGCGCCTACTCGCAGCTCGAGTTCGATCAGCGAGGCTCGCCGTTGGCCGGGCGTTTCGTGTTTCCGCAGATCAGGTCGGGCACCGAGCTCGCGCATCGCCCGTTCGCAGAGGTTCAGGCGTACCTGCTCGCAAACCTCACTCACGTGCACACGATTGCCGCCAACCGGGAGATCGCAACGCGTCTGGCGACCATTCGACCCGGTCAACTCGTGCGATTCTCCGGCCTGCTGGTGGATGTGACCGCACCGAGTGGTGATCGCTATACGAGCTCGACGGCGCTGCACGATTACAACTGCGAGCTCGCCTGGGTGGACGAACTCGAGTTGATCCAGGCGAGCGGCCAGTAAGCTCCTCAGCATTCACTCAACGAGCCCTGTGGCGTGTGAGCGCCGCTGCACGGGGAAGCGCGGACGTCGACCGTGCGTTACCGTCACCCTCTCGCAAACGGCTCTTGATTGCGACGCCGTTTCACTTCAACTGCTCGTCCGCGAGCCCGACCTTGTTCAGGAACACGAGCCAGCGCGGATCGTCCTGCAGCCGCGCGAGCGACAGATCGAGTCGCGACCATGTGAGGCCGGGGTCGTGCTGCCGCAATGCGCGTTCGAGCCACTCGAAGGCCCGATCGTTTTCGCGGCGATAGGCATGAACCTCCGCGATCTGGTAAGCCGCGGTGTCTGCAAAGCGCGTGGTCAGGCGCGCGAGGACTGCATCGGACTCGGCCTTCTTCTCCAGCGCCCAAAGCACTTGTGCCTGGGCCGTCAACCGCGACCACTCGTTGGACTCGCGTTCCGCCTCGCGCAGCGCGTCGTCGAATCGTCCCTGGCGCAACAGCATCAACGCTACGCCGGCATGACCCCATGGGTTGGTCGGGCTGAGTTCGATCGTGCGCCGAAACTGCGACACCGCGTCGTCGTACCGGCCCGCGCTTTCCAGGGCAAACGCAAGGTTCATTCGCATTTCAGCGTTCACCGGATCCGACGCCACCGCCTGCCGCGCGAATTCGACGGCCTTTTCCCTTTGGCCGAGGGTGTAGGCGAGCTGTGCGGCCGCCGACAGGACATCGGGGTCCGTCGGTGCGGACTTCTGCGCGTGCTTGAGCGACTCGGTTGCCCCTCTCCAATCGAAGTCGTACCACATCTGCACGCGCATGCGGGCGAGATGCGCCTCCGAGAGATCGGGCTCGAGTTCAAGCGCATGTCCGGCTGCGCGCCGTGCCACCGCGAAGCCCTCGTCGAATTCGGGCTTGGTATCGGCAAACCCGCCGCGTACCGAGCTGGCCTGCGACAGCGCGGCCCACGCGAGCGCGAAGCCCGGATCCGCCTCCACTGCGCGTTCGAGGAAATCTGCCGCCCGAATGGCGGAATCGCGCGTGAACTGGTTCAGGAAATAGATTCCCTGAAGGTAACGCTGATAGGCATCCGCGTTCTTCGTGCCCCCTTTCCCCGCCGAGCGGACCTGAGCCTGGATCGCCGCTTTCGCCGACGCGTTGAGAGTGCCGCCGAGCTGCACGCGAAGCTGTTCGACGATCGTCTGGGCGACCTCACTCTGCACGGCGAACACGTCCTGGAGATCGCGCGTGTAACTGTCCGACCAGAGTTGCTCGCCTGTTGCAGCACGGCTCAGCCGAACGGTGATGCGCACGCTCTGGCCCGCCTTGCGAACGCTGCCTTCCACGAGATGGGCGACGCCGAGCTTCTCGCCGATCTCCTGCGTCGTCGCATTGGTACCCTTGAACGAAAACGCCGACAGGCGGGCCGCGACGCGCAAGCCGGCGATCTTCTGAAGCACCGAGAGCAGTTCTTCGCTGATGCCGTCGGAGAAGTACTCGTTGGCCTTGTCGTCGCTGAGATTCGTGAACGGCAGCACGGCGACGGTGTTCTGATCAGCTTTCGGCGCCTGGCGTGCCGTCGTTTCTGTCGGCGTGGACTGTCGCACCGCAACCGACGCCGGATCCTTGACATCCGTCTGCAAACGAACCGCTGCGATCAGCGCCACGATCACGGCGGCGAGCGCGGCGACGAGCCCTTTGAAGAAGCGCGACTTGCCGGCGATCGCTGCTGCCTTGGCTCGCACCGCGGAGGGCGCAATCGTTGCAGGCACCGCTTCACTGCTCCCCAGGAGACTGCGAGCGTGCTCGGCGAAGACGTCTGCATTCTCCCCGGCCGGCAGCCGTGACCATTGGCGTTCACGAAATCGATCCGGGACACGGGCGGAGACTTCGGAGGTGTCGTCGATCACGACGGGCAGGAGGAAGGGCTGGTCGTCCGCCATCAGGTGGGAGCGGTCGACGGCAAGCTTCCATTCCAAGCGGAAGTAACCTTCGCTGCGCGACTCGGTGTTCGCCGAGATGATCGGCACGAATAGCGCGCACTCCTTGATCTTCTTTCGAATGGAGGCGTCCCACGCGTCGCCTCCGCGCAGCTCGCTCTCGTCGAACCATACGACGACCCCTGCCGCGCGCAGAGCCTCGTCAATGCGCCGGGCCGCCGCAACGTCCTGCGAGGCGTAGCTCAGGAAGACCGCATTGATTGAAGCGTTCATCGAATCGGGCTGGGCGGCTCGCGGCAACGACGATCATCCGGGCGGCAATGATGCCGGCGCCGATTCTTACCCTATTCCCTCGGCGTCGCAATGACGTGCACGGGGAGCAGCCCGGCCGCTATCCTGAACGGTACTGCCGAGCGGCAGCACGGGCGCTCTCGCGCTCGTCTGGCGCGCGCGGCTTATCCTCCCAGGAGAAATGTGGCGACCGTGATCGCATGGCGCGCGGTGCTTTTCCTCACGGGGGACACGGCGGCGACCAATGTAAGGTGACGCCGCTCGATTCCATTCGAGCCGATCTAAGCTTCGTACTTCGACTGCTGCGTCAACTTCCCATGCGTCTTCTTCCCATGCGTCTTCGCACCAGCCTGTTCCTGATGGCCTTTGGCACGGCGGTACCGCTGATCGCGTTTGCGCTCGTTGCGGCGAATCTCGTCGTCAAGCAGGAGAACGAAAGCCTGCTCAATGCAGCGAAGGCGCGAAACCGCGCCGTGATGAGCGCCGTCGATGGAGAAGTCCGCGATGCCATCCATACCCTCCGCGCGCTATCGGTGACGCCGGGCCTCGACGCGGACGATCTGCAGGCGTTCTACACGCTTGGAAAGAAGGTGCTGGCGTCGCAGCCGTCCTGGAACAACCTGCTGGTCCATGACCCCCAAGGCAGGCAACTCGTGAATGTGAGCTTGCCGTGGGGTAGCACCCTGCTCTCCAACCCTATCGCACCCGCTTCGATCGCCCAAGCCGTATCCACCGGGCAGCCGGCGGTCGGCAATCTGACGGTCGCGCCGCTGCTGCAGAACCGCCTGGGTATCCCGGTTCGCGTACCAGTGATGCGCGACGGGAAGGTCGTCTATGTGCTCACAGCCGTACTCGAGCCTGCCGCATTCCAGGAGCTCCTGGTCGCGCAGGAACTGCCTCGTGAATGGGTCACCGGTCTCGTCGACGGAGAGGGCCGCCTGATTGCACGCGTACCACCGACGAATACGGGCACCTTGGCATCGCCGGACTACCTGGAGAAAACGCGCGGAGGCGCACGCGAAGGGTGGTATCGCGGCAAGACCTTGGAGAGGGCCGACACGTACACGGCCTTCCTGCGCTCCGACTTCACGGGCTGGACGATCGGCTACGCCTTGCCGGCGGCCATCGTCACCGGCGTGTCGGACCGTGTCGCGTGGTTGATGATCGCCGGTGTGCTGTTATCTCTCGCATCTGCCGCAGCGATCGGTCTCTGGCTCAGCCGGCGGATCGCGAAGCCCATGTCGGAGCTCGCCGCTGCCGCTGTCGTACTCGCGAGTGGGTCGGTTTCTCCGAAGGTGCAATCCTCGATTCGCGAGATCGATTTGCTCTCGAATGCGCTCGACCGATCCGCTCGCGCCATTGCCGAACGGGATCGCAATCTCCATCAATCCCAGGAGGAGCTGCGGAAGCAGGCGGCGGAACTCCGACGCGCGGACACGAACAGAAGCCAGTTTCTGGCGCTGCTCGCGCACGAGCTGCGCAATCCACTCGCACCGCTCCGTACCGGCGTCGCGATTCTTTCGATGCAGCCCGACTCGAAACGGGCCGCGGACACGCGCGCGATGATGGAGCGTCAGGTTGCGCACATGGCACGGCTGATCGACGACCTCATTGATGTGAGTCGCATAGACCGTGGAGTGCTCGAGCTGCGTCGCGAAGTCGTCGCGGTGGATTCGGTCGTCCGAAGTGCCGTGGAGACGGCCAAGCCGGGGCTCGAAGCGAAGCAGCAGCAGCTTGTCATTCGGTATGCGGCAGAGGCGCTCTACTTCGACGGCGATTCGCTCAGGCTAAGTCAGGTGTTGGCGAACCTGCTCAACAACGCCTGCAAGTTCACGCCGCCAGGCGGACATGTCGAAGTGGCGACAAGGGTGGACGGCGATGATGTGGTGATCACGGTCACTGATGATGGCATCGGATTCGCGGACGCGGACCGACACCGGATATTCGACATGTTCGTGCAGCTCGATGAGAGCCGCAGCCAATCGACGGGTGGTCTTGGCATCGGCCTCACATTGGTTCGATCCATCGTCGCGATGCACGGCGGGAGAATCGACGCGCAAAGCGAAGGGCCGGGAAGGGGGGCCACGTTCACGCTGCATCTGCCCAAGGCGTCCACGGTGACCGCGGCAGAATCGGCGGGTTCCGTCCCGTTGCTTCCTGCGAACAGAGGCCGCGTGCTGGTCGTCGACGACAATGTCGATGCAGCAGAGTCGCTCGCGGCCATGCTAAGACTCCACGGCTTCGATGTACGGGCGGCGTACGGCGGTGCGCAGGCGCTCGACGTGGCGCGCGGGTTTCGACCGGAGGTTGCTTTCATCGACCTCACGATGCCCGGCATGAGCGGCATTGAACTCGCCGCTCTGTTACGTGCGGACGCTTCGATCGAAGGGCTCCGTCTCGTTGCGCTCACAGGCATGGGTCAGAAATCGGATCTTGACGCAACGCGACGTGCGGGCTTCGAAGCGCACCTTACCAAGCCGGCGCAACCGGAGGAGGTCGTTCGACTGGCGGCGGCGAAACGGGACAATGTCGTCCGCATTCGCGCCGAGCGACCAGCGACGTGAGGAACAGCCGGCTGTTGCCGCTGCCGCTCGTTCCGCTGCGCGGCCCATCCTCCGGCGACTCCATAGGCCGTGACGCACCGCTGGTTGCCTCGTCTCGATCTTCGCAGTCCCCATCGCATCGCGTGCTCGAGGGCGCTGCGCGATGATTGAAATCGATCCGGACGAGATCGAATGGACGGCCATACGCGCGCAGGGTGCCGGTGGCCAGAACGTGAACAAGGTGTCTTCCGCGTTGCATCTGCGTTACGACATCCGCAACTCCTCGCTGCCCGATCCCGTCAAGGATCGACTGATGCAGTCCGGCGATCGGCGAATCACGAGCGGAGGCGTCGTGATCATCAAGGCGCAGCGCTATCGAAGCCAGGAAAGAAACCGGGAGGATGCGCTGGAACGTCTTCGGAAGGTGATAGACGAGGCAGCGCTCCTGCCCATCGCGCGTCGGGAGACCAAACCGACACGCGCGTCAAAGCGAAGGCGCGTCGACGCCAAGGTCAGGCACGGACGCACCAAGGCGGGTCGTCAAAGGATCGTCGACGGGTGATCGGTCCACGCGTGCGCAGCAAGGATCGTTTGACCGGCGATCGGTTCACGCGTGCGGCAGCAAGAATCGTTGACGGGCGATTGGTTCACGCGTGCGCAGCAAGCACGCGGCCAACTTCGACCGCCACGTCATTCTGATCCGTTTGAGTGAGGTCGCCCCACGCCGCTGCGACGTGACGATGAAGTCCCTCGACGCGGCCCGCGACTTCTTCGATGAGCGGTGGAACTCGCGATCGCTCGTTCACCGGGATCACGACCCGCAGCAAATAGGCGATGACGTGGCGCACGGGTGTGTCATCGGTGAAGCGATACGTATGCCGCAGGATCCAGCGCGCGCTTCCTTCCTCTTCCAATACGAGGTGTTCGCGCATGAGTCGAAGGATGCCTTCCATCGTAGCGAGCAGACGTTGGGCTTTGGCGGCGTCATGACCGCACGCTCGCAGACGCTCTACCAGCGCCCGCTGCCTGGCAACGCGCGGTTCCGCCTCCGCGACATGGCGGCGGGCGCGCTCGAGCGGTGTTTCGGTCGTGATCATCACGGATAAAGACGTGGCGGCGGTGTCCGATTCGTGCTCGGTGCACGGGCGCCCGCATGAGCAGTCGACGCTAAAGCGATCGACTCAAGCAAAACCAAAGCAATAGCCGAGCCCGTCAAAAGCCCTGTGTTTTCAGTAGCCTAAGGGCTGTTTATTGAAGAACGTGCAACGAAACTGTGCAATAGCGCGCTTGCCAATGTGCCGGAAGCCCTGCTTGCCAAGGCGGTGTCGCTTGAAAGGATTGATTGCGCGATCGGTATCCCGACGAGGCTGTGGCGGCACGGGCATCGAATCACGTTCCGCAGAACGTGCGATAGCGCGCAGTCACCGCAGCCGGCGCAGGCTGGGCGTATCGCGCGGACCCGGGTGTGTCGGTGTACGGTTCGCGCAGCGCTTCGAGCAAAGATCGAAAAGGCCCTAAATCATCGTCGCGCGACGCGGCGGTGAGCGCCTCCTCGACGCGATGGTTGCGTGCGATGATGATCGGATTGATGCTTCGCATCGCCTCGGCGCGCTCGAAATCTGAGAGCGCCGCGTCGCCTTCTGCCGCGCTCTCGGTGTTGCAGCGCGCTCGCCAACGGGCGAGCCACGCGTCCGGCGCGCGCGCATCCGTAAACAGCGCGCGAAGCCGAGCTTCGTCGCCCGCCGCAGCATCGGCAAGCCGGCGCCACGCGAGAGTGAAATCGACATGCTCGTGGTGGAGCAGAGACAGCCAGTCCGCGGCCAGCGCGGCATCGGCATCGTCGTGCGCGGGATCGTTTCGGCGCAGTCCGAGCTTTGCGCGCTGTCCGCGAAGCAGATGCGTTCGGTATCTTTCGGGAAACCGGGCCACCACTTCGGTGGCTGCGGTGACCGCCTGTTCGTGATCATCGGCAAGGAGGGGCAGCAGCGTTTCGGCAAAACGTGCGAGGTTCCAGCGTGCGATGGAGGGCTGGTTGCCGAACGCGTAGCGTCCGAGGTCGTCGATGGAGCTGAAGACGGTCGTGGGATCGTAAGCTTCCATGAACGCACACGGTCCGTAATCGATCGTTTCGCCGGATATCGTCATGTTGTCGGTGTTCATCACGCCATGGATGAAACCGGCGTTCATCCATTGAGCGATCAGCGCCGCCTGTCGCGCGGCGACGTTCGCGAGCAACGCGAGGAAGCGTTGCGGCGAAGCGACGAGTTCGGGGTCATGACGCGCGATTGCATATTCCGCAAGCCTGCGCACGCTCTGGACATCGCCACGTGCGGCATGGAACTCGAATGTCCCGACACGGATATGGCTCGCCGCCACACGGGTAAGAACCGCGCCGGGCAGCACGTCGTCGCGGTACACGGGCTCCCCCGTCGCTGCGACCGCCAGCGCACGCGTGGTCGGAATATTCAGCCCGTGCATGGCTTCGCCGAGCAGCACTTCCCGAAGCATCGGACCCACGGCCGCCTTGCCGTCGCCGCCGCGGGCGAACGGCGTGCGCCCCGACCCCTTCAAGGCGATGTCGCGACGCCGTCCATGCCTATCGATCACCTCGCCTAGGAGTAGCGCGCGACCATCGCCGAGTTGGGCCGAGAACCCGCCGAACTGATGACCCGCGTACGCCTGAGCAAGCGGTTGCGCGCCGTCAGGAAGGGTGTTTCCGGCGAATATCGCTGCCTTCGTCGCGCTGTCGAGCGAGGCCAGGTCGAGGCCCAGTTCCTCCGCCAATGCCTCGTTCAGAAACAGCAACCGAGGTGCGGGCACCACGGAAGGTTCGAGGCGAATGTAGAAGCCTTCGAGCTCCCGAGCGAAGGAATTGTCGAAGGGGAATACGCCGCTTCCCACGCGTGTCGTGTCCATCGTCAAGTTTGCCATGCGGCAGAACGGCGTGCGCGTACTCTTGCTTCCTGCCCCCGCGCTCCGGGACTAAAACGAGTGATACGACAGTCCTGCCAGGATTCAGTTGCGAGCCTTTCATGAGAGTCGAAGCCATCGACGCATCCAGGCAGGATCGCCGCTCGTCGCAGTCCAGGGCGACCAACGAGACCGACGGCATGGGGGAGCGTATCCGCGCCCTTCGTGACTCGATGCGTGGAATCGGGATCCGGCAGGTTCGGATCGGATGCGGACTGGTGCTCTTCGCCTACCTGCTTTCGCATTTCATCAATCATGCGCTGGGGAACATCTCCTATGAGGCGATGGAAGCCGGCCTCGACTATCACATGGGCTTCTGGCGGACTCCCGCCGTGGCAGGTGTCTTCTACACGGCTGCAATCACCCATTGGTCGCTGGGACTCTGGGCACTCTATGAGCGGCGGCAGTTTCGCTACCGGTGGGCCGAGATTTCGCAGCTCGTACTCGGCATCTCCATTCCCTTCCTTCTCGTCACGCACTTCGTCGGAAGCCGTTTGCAGTCGCCGTTGTTCGGGCGCGATTCCCACTACGCGCAGGTCCTGATCGCCGATTGGGTCAACCGCCCATACATGCACTGGATCCAGTTCACGCTGCTCATCGTCGCATGGGTTCACGGCTGCATCGGCCTTTACTTCTGGCTCCGCCTCAAGCGTGTCTTCCGCGCGACCGCCCCGTTCCTGCTTGCGATTGGAGTGCTCGTTCCCACACTCGCGCTGCTTGGATTGGTGCAGGGGGCGCGTCAGGCGATTGCGCTTTACGGAGAGCCCGAGTGGCGGGCCGCGAACTTTCCCCAGGGGCGACTGCCGACGCCAGCCGAGAGAGCATTGCTGGATGCAATCGTCGACGACTTCGTCATCGGGTATGCGGTCGTCCTGGGCCTGATCTTCGTCGCACGCGGAGCGCGCGGCTTGCACGAAAGGCGCCGCGGCATGATCAATCTCTCGTATCCGAACGGGCGTGTCGTTCGTGTACCGAAGGGTACGAGCGTGCTCGAAGCCAGCCTGCGAAACAGGATTCCACACGCAAGCGTTTGCGGAGGGAAAGCGCGGTGCTCGACGTGCCGCATTCGCGTGCAAGGCGACCTCCGCGCGCTACCGAAACCTTCGCGTCGAGAGTCATTCGTGCTGGACCGCGTCGGCGCCAGCGGCGATCCCGCCGTTCGGCTGGCCTGTCAGCTTCGCCCGCAGGTCGACCTCGCGTTCCAGTTGTTGTTCCCCCCGCGCCTGGACGCCGCCGGCATGCATCGCTCCAAGGGCTTGAACGTCGGGCAGGAGCGATACGTCGTCAGCATGTTCGTCGATATGCGTCGTTCGATTGGCATCGCCGAAAAGCGGCTGCCGTTCGATACGATGTTCCTCATCAACCGATT
>Ga0207691_10006220_pt1 | contig 11529 bp, 11 predicted proteins | sample KBSM13metaG_FD_184327 | JGI IMG/M metagenome (GOLD analysis project Ga0207691, IMG submission 184327) | Miscanthus rhizosphere microbial communities from Kellogg Biological Station, Michigan, USA - KBS M1-3 metaG (SPAdes) (version 2) | ecosystem: Host-associated > Plants > Roots > Rhizosphere >...
GACCAAGATCGCGCTCGGCCACCATCGCGACGACATGGTGCAGACGCTCTTCATGAACATGTTCTTCGGCGGACGCCTGAAGGGCATGCCGCCGAAGCTGGCCAGCGACGATGGTCGGCACATCGTGATCCGCCCGCTCGCTTATGTCGCAGAGGCCGATCTCGAGCGCTGGGCTGCGCTGCGTGCCTTCCCGATCATCCCGTGCACGTTGTGCGGCAACCAGGACAACCTGCAGCGCGTGAAGATCCGGCAGATGCTGCGTGATTGGGAACGCGAGTACCCGGGCCGCATCGACAACCTGTTCAATGCGATGTCGAACGTGGTGCCCTCTCACCTCCTCGATCGGAACCTCTTCCCGTTCGAGACGCTCCAAGCCAGCGGGGTCGCCGATCCGGCCGGCGATCGGGCGTTCGACCCCGACGATGCCTGCGAGGCGCCCGTCGCCACGCTGCCGGTCAGTCGCGTTTCGTGAGCGGAGGATGCAATGAGATCGATCCTGCTGCTGGTCATCGCCATCGCACTGGGCGGCTGCGCGTCGATGCGCAGCATCGACAGCGATGTGTCGACCTACGGCCGCTGGCCTGCGGAGCGCAAGCCGACGACCTACGCGTTCGAGCGCCTGCCGTCTCAGCAGGCTCGTCCGGAGCAGCAGCAGCGCCTGGAAGACGCCGCCCGCAGCGCCGTCGAGGCGGCAGGCTTCACCCTTGCGGCTGACCCGAAAGGGGCGGACGTCACCGTCCAGGTCGGCGCGCGCATCACCGCCTACGACCGCTCGCCGTTTGACGATCCGTTCTGGTGGGGGCCGGGCCTGTACCGGCCGTTCTTCTACAGCCGCGGTGGCCGCCTGTTCTTCGCACCGGGCTGGAACTCATACGGATGGGGACTGCGCTGGGACTATCCGACCACCTACGAACGGGAAGTCGCGCTGCTGATCCGCGACCGCACGAGCGGCGAACCGCTCTACGAAGCACGGGCGAGCAGCGACGGCTTTTCGCCGATGACCGAATCGGCCTTGCCGGCGATGTTCGAAGCCGCGCTGAAGGACTTTCCGAGCGGCGGCATCAATCCGCGCCGCGTGACCGTCGAGTTCAAGCCGGCGTCGAGCTAGCCGTCGGTTCTGCGGCGCCGTCAGCCGTCGGCGGCGAGCGCCCGTAGATCGCTCACCCAACCCTTCAACTGCTTCGCCGCGAACTGGCGCTGGGCCAGCGTCGTGCTGTTGTGCAGGTCGGCCGCCATCCGGCAGTTGTGCCGCACCAGGCGATCGCTGTAGCTTCGATAGTTGTCTCGCGGCGACCGTTCGACACGCTGCAGCCAGGCACCAATCTCGGTCCGCGCCACCGCCTCGTGCACATTGCCGCCGGCGACGCGGCGCAATGTCTGGAGCGAATCCTGCTGACGACGGCGTCGCTCATCGAAAGCCAGGTCGACATCAAACGGCGACTCGCCCACCGACTGTTCGATCCGCTCGCGCTGCGGCTTGCCGAGATCGCCGTACAGCCATTCGGCGCGGTTCGCGATGCGCTTGACCATCTTGCGGCTGCGCTTGACCGGATCGGCCTGCATGAACTCGTCGCGGTACTCGCTATTCGTCTTTACGAAGCGCTCCTCGATGCTCTTCAGTTGCGCCGGCTTCAGTGACATCGCGACATCGACGATGGCCGGCATCGCCTGATCAAGGCCGCGATCGATGCGGCTGCGTACCTCCGTCCACAGCGTGCAGAGGCGTTCGGCCGTGGTGTCAGCCAGCACGTCCGCCTCGACACCGGTCAGCAGGTCGGCATAGTCGGGCAACTGGGTGCGGCGGTGCCATGTGAACCACGCTGCGATCGCCTCGCGCACCCGCAGCGACTGCGCATCATCGAATTCGGCATAGCGATCGAGCCAGCGGAACGCGAGTGAGTCCGCCTGCTTGTAGACCAAACCGATTGCGCTGCAGCCGCTGACTAGCACGAGAACCGCGGACAGCGCCGCGATAATCGCGGCTCGCAGCAAGGGACGTGGCATGGCAACGACGGATTTGGCGCTGGACATCGTGATCATGGCGGCTGGCAAGGGCATCCGCATGCGATCGAAGCTGCCGAAAGTGCTGCATCGGCTCGCAGGCCGAAGCCTATTGCAGCATGTTCTGCAGACCGCGGCCGGACTGGGGGCGCGCCGCATCATCGTGATCACCGGCCACGGCGCCGAATTGGTCGAGGCCTCGTGCGCGCAAACTTCGGCCGTATTCGCGCGGCAGGAGCCGCAGCTCGGCACCGGACACGCGGTCCAGCAGGCGGTTGCCTGGCTCGGCGACGGCGGCACCACGCTGATCCTGAACGGCGATGTCCCGCTGATCGAAGCGGCGACTGCGAAGGCCCTCGTCGCCGCCAGCGAAGGCAGCCGACTCGCATTGCTGACCGCCGTGCTCGACGACCCGCGCGGCTATGGCCGCATCGTGCGCGGCGATCCGGCGGGCCGCGACGCCCTCGAGGGCGGCCGCATTCACCGCATCGTCGAGGACAAGGACGCTACCGCGGGCGATCGCAGCATCCGTGAGATCTATACCGGCGTGATGGCGGCGCCGACGCGCGACCTGAAGCGCTGGCTCGCCGCCTTGCGCAACGACAACGCGCAGCGCGAGTACTACCTGACCGACGTCGTGCAGGCCGCCGTCGACGACGGCATCGCGGTGGTTGCGACGCATCCGCATGACCCGGTCGAGGTGATGGGCGTCAACAGCGGGAACCAGCTCGCTGAGCTCGAGCGCCTGGTGCAGCGACGCCATGCCGACGCGCTGATGGAGCGCGGCGTGCGCCTCGCCGACCCGGCACGCTTCGACTTGCGCGGCGAGCTCGTCTGCGGCGCCGATGTCGAAATCGATGTCGGCTGCATCTTCGAAGGGCGTGTCGAGCTCGGCGACGACGTCACCGTCGGTGCGCACTGCGTGCTCCGCAATGCCACGGTCGGTGCCGGCGTGACGATTCGCCCGTACACCCACATCGACGGCGGCAATGTCGGCGTGAAGATCGCCGGTGGTGCCGAAATCGGGCCGTTCGCGCGTCTGCGTGCCGGCGCCGACCTCGGCTCGAACGTCCACGTCGGCAACTTCGTCGAGATCAAGAACGCCCGCCTCGGTGATGGCGCAAAGGCGAATCACCTGGCCTATCTCGGCGATGCGCAAGTCGGTGAGCGGGTCAACTTCGGCGCCGGCAGCATCACCGCCAACTACGACGGCGCCAACAAGCACCGCACGACGATCGGCGCCGACGCGCACATCGGCAGCAACTGTGTGCTGGTCGCGCCGGTCGAGATCGGCGCCGGAGCCACGATCGGCGGCGGCTCGACGATCTCGAAGGACGCACCGGCCGGTCAGCTGACGCTGGCGCGCGCGCGCCAGGCGACGCTCGCCAACTGGAAGCGTCCGAAAAAGGGCTGAATTCGCGGCGCCGGTCGACACACCGGCAACGCTTCGTGCCTGAACCTCAGCGCGATCTCCTCGAGTCAGCGACCAGCGGCGATCTGCTGGTTGCCGAAGCCAGGACTCGAACGCCGCGATCGGCAACGGCGCGCTGATCCACGACCCCTGCAGTTCGTCGCAGCCGAGTTTCGACAGGCAGCGCGCCTGACCTTTGGTTTCGATGCTTCGGCGATCACGGTGATGTCCAGGCTGTGACTCACCTGGATGATGCGCGCGTGATCGCCGCCGAGTCGCGGTTGGCGGGCAGGTCGTGGATGAACGAGCGGTCGATCTTGACCTTGTCGATCGGCAGCTCCTTCAGGTGGCCGAGCGATGAATAGCCGGTGCCGAAGTCGTCGACCGAAATCCGCAGGCCGAGCGCCTTCAGGCGCATCAGCCGCTGCTTCACGTCGGCGAGGTCGTCCATCAGCATGCGCTCGGTCAGCTTGAGCTCGAGGAGCCCACGGCGACACCGTCGGGCGGCAGAGCCTGCGCGACGGCATCGATGAACCCGATCGAGTGGAACGGCCCACGGCAGCCATCGAGCGGGCTTGTTGTCGATTGTCCGGAGCGCCGCCGATCATGGTAGCGCGCGGTCCTGGAAACGGCTACGTCAGATCGCTCTGCGGCGAATCGGAGCCGTGCGCGACCTCGAGCGCCAGGCAGAGGTCTTCCCAAGCGGCGGCCTTGTCCTGCGGATGTCTCAGCAGGTGGGCCGGCGCGTACGTCACGACGACCGGTACGCCTTCGAAACGGTGCACGCGACCGCGTAGCCGCGCAGTCGGCTCGGCCGTACCGAGAACGGCCTGTGCCGCAACGCGGCCCATCGCGATGATCAGGCGCGGCTGCACGAGGCCGACCTGGCGCGCCAGATACGGCCGGCAGCACTCGATCTCGCCGGGCTCCGGCACGCGGCCGGCCGGCGGACGGCACTTGACCGACGGCGTGACATACGCGCGGCTGGCTCGCGACGCTTCGCCGCGCGACAGGCGCAGCGCGGCGAGCATGTTGTCGAGCAGCTGGCCGGCCCGGCCGGCGAACGGCGCGCCGGTGGCATCGTCGTCGGCATCGGGCGCGTCACCGACGACCATCCAGTCGGCCTGCACGCTTCCGTTGCCGAACACCGAGCGCGAGCGTCCGGCGCAGAGCGCGCACAACGTGCAGGCGGCCGCGCGCGCTTCGAGCGCGTCGGCATCGAGCTTGGAGATGTCATCGGCCGCGCGAAGCTTATCCCGCGCGCTCACCGTGGGGGCCGGCGCCCTCGGCAGCTCGATGGGGGCAACCGCCACGGCGACGGGATCGTCCAATGCAGTGGCTGCCGCTTGCGCGCCGGATGCGCTCGGCACCCGCTCGACATCGGATGCGCCTGCGGCAACCTGATCGTCCGATGCAGACGCTGGCAGCGTCTCCGGCACCCACAAGCGGATGCCCATCTCCGCCAGCGTGGCGCGTTGCCGCTCAGTCCAGCGCATCGGCCCGGCTCCGTTCGCCATCGATCTCGAGGCTCATCACGACGGCGTTCTCGCGCTTGCCGTGAGCGGCCGGGTAGTAGCCGGGACGCGCGCCCTGCTCGCGAAAACCGAATCGCCGATAGACAGCGAGCGCAATGTCATTACTGACGCGAACCTCGAGCCAGATGCGATGCGCCTTCAGCATCCGGCTGCGCGCGACCAGCGCCTCCATCATCGATCGGGCCAGTCCTCGGCGCCGATGGTCGGGCGCGACCGTGATGTTCAAAAGGTGCATCTCGTCGACGCCGGCGAGTGCGACGAAGTAGCCGAGCAGGCGCCCGTCCCTTCCATCGCGCAGCAATTGCGCGATGTAGCCGGCGGCCAGCGAATCGATGAAGTTCCCGCGCGTCCAAGGGAACGGGTAGACGCTCGTTTCGAGCGCCATGACGCCCTCGACATCGGCGGCCGTCATCGGCACGAGCAACGGTGGGCCAGGGTTTGCCGCAGGCGTGCGAACGGCACTCATCCCAGAAGCCCCGGCATGAACTGCGATGACCTCACTTTGACTTCGCGTCTCAACCCATGAGCGTTCATGAGGACTTGGCGGTGTCCTGCCACCGGTTTCATGCTGCCGAGCGCGCCGCGCGTTCCATCGTCGTCTCGGCGACCTTGTCGCGCATGTACAGCGGCAACGCCTCGGCGACGTCGACCGCCCCGCCCTGCGCCGCGAGGGCCCGCGCGAGGTTGAGCATGCCGACTGCACGCGGCATCGCGTCGGGCTCGCAGCGCGCCCCGGCCGGCTCAAGCTCGCTCCGAAACGCATGCAGCGCGTTGCCAGCGACGACCTCCGGCGGCGTCGCTCGCCAGATTGCATGGAGCCGTTCGACGGTCGTCAGCATCGGCGCGTCGAAGATCTGCCAACTGCCTCCGCTGTAAGCGTACTGGGCGGCATAGATCTCGTGCATCCGCGCATCCATGACCGCCCAGATTCGCGTTGGCCCTTCGCCGATTCGCGCGTCTTCGGCAACCGCCAGCAAGGAATCGATCGGCAGCACCGGTCTGGCGCTGCCGAACGCGAGACCCTGGGCCACCGAGCAGGCGGTGCGCAGTCCGGTGAAGGCGCCGGGACCGCGCCCGAACGCAATCGCGTCGAGATCGGTCACCTGCACCGACGCGTCGGCCAGCAGCCGCAGGATCGTCGGCAGGAACGTGGCCGACGCCTTGGCGCCGCCGTCGCCTTCGTGCTCGAAGATCTGACCTCGCGCCGCCAGCGCGACGCTGATGCGTTCGGTGGCGGTATCGAAGGCGAGGAGGGTGTTCATCACGGCGCGCAAAGAGGCCGCGGCATCGGCGGGAGCGCTCGATTTTACCGATGGCACGCATGCGATCATCGTTCGCATGCAGGTCACAAGGTTCAGAGCGCTCGGGCTGGTCGCGCTGTCATTCGCAGTCTCCGCGGCGAGCGCCGCACCCCGCACCGGCTCGCTCGAGGTCGACTCCGCGCTGGCCCGCGCCAAGCTGCCGGCCGAAGCCATGGTCGCGCTGGTCCAGGAGGTCGGCGCCACCCGCCCACGTCTCGCCTGGCAGCCGGACCAGCCGGTCAACCCGGCCTCGGTGACCAAGCTGGTGACGACGTACGCCGCGCTCGACTTGCTCGGACCAGCATTCACCTGGACCACGCCGGTTTGGCTGCAAGGGACCGTCGCCAATGGCGTCCTTCAGGGCGATCTGGTGATCAAGGGCACAGGTGATCCGAAGCTGGTGCTCGAGCGCATCTGGCTGCTGCTGCGCCGCGTCCAGCAGCAGGGCGTGCGCGAGATCCGCGGCGACATCGTGCTCGACCGCTCCGGCTTCATCGTGCCCGAGCAGAGCCCGGCCGACTTCGACGGCGAGCCGCTGCGGCCCTACAACGTGCGCTCCGATGCGCTGCTGCTGAACTACCGCTCGGTGCTGCTGACCTTCACGCCCGACCCGACGCGAGGGACCGCGCAGGTCAGCGCGGATCCGCCGCTCGACGGCGTCGCCATCGACAGCGCGCTGCCGCTGGCCGGCGGACCCTGCGAAGACTGGCGCGGCGGCTTGAAGGCCGAATTCGCCGACCCTTCGCGCATTCGCTTCGCCGGACCGTTTCCGGCGGCTTGCGGCGAGAAGGTCTGGCCGATAGCGTACGCCGAGCCGGCCAGCTACAACCAGCGGGCCCTCGGTGGCATGTGGCGCGAGATGGGCGGGCGGCTCAGCGGCAAAGTCCGCGACGGCGCCGCACCGTCGTCGCCGCCGAGCTTCGAGATCGTCTCGCCGACCTTGCCCGAGGTCATCCGCGACATCAACAAGTTCAGCAACAACGTGATGGCGCAGCAGCTGTTCCTGACGCTCGGCCTCGCCGACCGTGGCATTGGCACGCCCGACACGGCGCGCGCCGCGGTCCGCCAGTGGATGTTCAGCCGCTTGGGAACCGCGAGCGCCGGCGCGGTGATCGACAACGGCTCGGGCCTGTCACGCGAGACGCGCTTGAGTGCACGCCAGCTCGGCCAGTTGCTGCTCGCGGCCTGGGCCAGCCCGGTGATGCCCGAGTTGATCAGCTCGCTGCCGGTGGCCGGCATCGACGGCACAATGCGGCGCTCGGCCTCGGCCCTAGGTAGAGCGCACCTGAAGAGCGGCTCGCTGCGCGACGTCGCCAGCGTCGCCGGTTTCGTGCTCGGCAATTCCGGCAAGCGCTATGTCGTCGTCGGCATCGTCAACCACACCAACGCAAGCGTCGGCCGGCCGGCGCTTGATGCATTGGTGCAGTGGGCGTCAAACGATACAGAGCCGGCGCCATCGTCGCTCGGCCGCTAGCTTCTCAGAACGGGTTGTTCGCAGCCCGCTGGCTGGCGAGCGAGCCGAGCGCCTGCTGGCCGCCGGAGCTGAGGTGGGTGGTGTCGGCCCACAGCCAGGTCGACGCACTGCCGCCGCTGACCAGCGTCAGCGAGGTGCATTCGGGCAGCGTCGGCGCCTTGGTCGTGTCGCAGACGACATTGACGACGTTCGTGAAGCCACCGCCGTTCACGACTGCCACGACGGACTGGATGTACTCGTCCAACAGGACCAGACCGATCCTGCGACCGTCGTTGACGATCGTCGCGCGCATGGTGGCGTTGAATCTGGCCGACAGGTGGCTCAGCAGCGCCGCGCGGTCGGCATCGGTGTGCGTCGCCCTCTCGACAATTGCGAACGGTGTCAGGCCGAGGTCGGGAATCGTCGAGATCAGCACCTTCGCGCCGGCGTTCGCGATCCGGTTGACCTGATCGCCGAGCGCTCTGCCGGCGGCCTCGACGTTGGCGACCAGTTGGACGTCGCTGACAGCTGGGTATTGGGCATACTGCGCCAGCACGTCGTTCTGACCAATCAGGACGCTGACGAGGTCTTTCGCGTTAAAGCTGCCTTCGGCTTGCTGAGCGTCGATCTGGGCGGACAGATCGGCCACCTTCGCGCCGACCGCAGCCCGGATCCGGCTGGTCGGAGCGGCAACCGGGGCCGTCCCGGCGTTGCATTGAGGAAAGACCAGGCCGTACGGCGTCGCGGCACCCTGGATCCAAAGCGGGTGCTGCTTGCAGTCGAGCGTCGCGTCGGTCGCCGACACGGTGCCGTTGACGGTGTACTTACGTCCGTTCCCAGGGCTGGCGGCATCGTCGATTACGCTGCTTTCGTCACCGAACGCAATCATGCGGTTCGGCGCGAACGCCTCGACCTGCTCACCGCCGCCGCAAGCGGCCACGCCGACCGAGGCCACCGCGGTGGCGTAGCGCAGCGCACGGCGCCACCGATCCATCTTCACATTCATTCGAGGCTCCAAGGCAGGGGATTTCGGGTCCGTCAGGTCGCTGCGGCGCGCGTCAGGCGATCCCGCACGCCGTCCCAATCGGGACCGGGCGGCGGCTCTTCGACCCAGATCAGCTGCACGCCCTCGTCGTCGAGTTCGCGCAAGACGGAAAAAAGCTCGTGGGCCGCCTGTTCCGGGCGCGCCGGCATGCGCCGCTGGCGCAAGCCGGGTGCCATGCCCGACGGCACCGTCCGGGAATATACCGCCAGCCTCATCGGCTGCCCGCCGAGCATCTGCAAGGCCGTGTGCAGCATCGATGTCGCCATCAGGCGAACTTTCGCGCGCGGCGCGTAGTGGGCGGCGAGCGTGCCCGGTGCCTGCGGCGCGCTGTCATCCGCCAAGGCGAGCGGCTCGCCGGCTGCCGCCTCGATGCGCGCCGGCGTCAGCACGCCGGGCCGCAACAGCATCGGCCGCGGACCGCTGCAATCGACGATGCTCGACTCGATGCCGATCCGACAGGCGCCGCCGTCGAGCACCGGAAGGTAGTCACCGAACTCGTCGACGACGTGCTGCGCCAAGGTCGGACTGACCCGCCCAAAACGATTGGCGCTCGGCGCGGCGATGCCGGCGACGCCGTGCCGCTGCGCCGCGACCAGCAGCGCATGAGCGACCGGATGCGCCGGTGCCCGCAGCGCCAAGGTGGCATGGCCGCCGGCCGCCGCACCGGCCATGCCGCTCGCGCGCGGCACGATCACAGTCAGCGGACCCGGCCAGAACTCGTCCATCAAGCGCGCGGCGACCGGCGGGATGCGGGCGGCGAACGGGACGGCGGCGGCGCGATCGACGACGTGCACGATCAGCGGGTGCGCGCGCGGCCGGCCCTTCGCGGCGAAGATCTTGTCGACCGCCGCATCGTCGTCGGCGCGTGCCCCGAGTCCGTAAACCGTTTCGGTCGCGAATGCGACCAGCTCACCGGCGGCGAGGCGCTCCGCGGCGCTCTCGATCGCCGCCGGATCGTGGCCATCGAGGCGCATCGGTCACCAGGCTCCGATGCCGAGGGTCGCGGCGACCTGGCGCGCTACCGCATCGACTGTCGCCGGGGTGGCGCCGGTCACGGTCAGGTGCCCCATCTTGCGGCCGCGGCGCGCATCCGCCTTGCCGTACAGGTGCAGGTGTACACCCGGCAGCGCGAGGACGCGGGCCCAGTCGGGCTCGACTGCGCGATCGCCAGCGGCGAACCACAAGTCGCCCAGAAGATTCAGCATCAGCGCCGACGAGTGCAGCCGGGGCGTGACCAGCGGCGCGCCGGCCAGCGCGCGGACCTGCAGCTCGAACTGCGAAACGTCGCAGGCGTCGATGCTGTAGTGGCCGGAGTTGTGCGGGCGCGGCGCCATCTCGTTGGCGACGAGGGTGCCGGCCTCGAGCAGGAAGAACTCGACGCACAGCACGCCGACATAGCCGATCGATGCGGCAACGCGACGGGCCGCATCGACGGCGGCGGCAGCGACGGCCGGTGTCACGTCGGGCGCCGGCACTTGCGTGACCGCCAAGATGCCATCGCGGTGCAGGTTCTGCTGCACTGGCAGGAAGACGCTTTCGCCATCCAGACCGCGGGCGACGATCACGCTGAGCTCGGCCGCGAGCGGCAGCATGCGTTCGAGCACGCAGGTGACGCGGCCGAGGCGCTCCCAGGCCGCGGCAAGCTCGGCGCGATCGGCGACGCGCGCCTGGCCCTTGCCGTCGTAGCCGAGACGCGCCGTCTTCAATATGCCCGGCAGCAGTGCTGCCGCGTCGAGCGCCGCGATCTGCTCGGCGCGCTCGATGACGGCGTGCGGCGCGCAGGGCACGTCGCACCGGACGAACTGCGCTTTCTCGGCGGCGCGGTCCTGACAGACAGCGACGGCAGCGCCCGCCGGAGCGACCCGGCGTCGGCGGGCGAGCGCCGTGAGCGCTTCGGCCGGCACGTTTTCGAACTCGGTCGTGACGGCATCCGCCTCGTCAGTCAGTGCGCTGAGCGCAGCAGCGTCGAGGTACGCGGCCTCGATGTGGCGATGCGCAATCAGCCCGGCCGGGCTGTCGGCATCGGGATCGAGCACCGCCGTGCGATAGCCCATGCGTTGCGCGGCCTGGACGAACATGCGGCCGAGCTGGCCGCCGCCGACCACGCCCAAGGTCGACCCTGGCGGCAGGAAACCGATCGATGGCGTTGTCTTGTTGGCCCTCCCAGGCGCCGTCAACGGATCTGGCCGGATCGAACCCATCGGTGAAGCGACGTGCGTTGGCGGACCGCTCATTTGAGCGCTGCCGTCATCGCCCGCGCGGCGTCGGTCTGACGCGCCCGGTACGCCTCGAGGCGCTGGCGAAGATCGGCGTTCTCATTGGCCAGCATCGCGACCGCGAACAGCGCGGCATTGGCGGCGCCGCCGGGACCGATCGCGAACGTTGCGACCGGGATGCCCTTCGGCATCTGAACGATCGAATGGAGCGAGTCGACGCCTTGCAGATGCTTGCTCGCGACCGGTACGCCGAGCACCGGTACCACCGTCTTCGCGGCGAGCATGCCGGGCAGATGGGCCGCGCCGCCGGCGCCGGCGATGATCGCCTTCAGGCCGCGTTTCGCGGCGCCTTCGGCATACGCGAACATCTCGTCGGGCATCCGGTGCGCCGAGACGACCCGTGCTTCGTGAGGGATGCCGAACTCGGCGAGAATCTCGGTCGCGGGGCGCAAGGTTTCCCAGTCGCTCCTGGAGCCCATCACCACGCCCACGACCACGGCGGCGTTGCTCAAAGCGCGCTCCCGGTGCAAAAAAAGATGGTCCTTGAATTGTAGGTGTCGCGGTGCA
>Ga0207691_10006222_pt1 | contig 11528 bp, 7 predicted proteins | sample KBSM13metaG_FD_184327 | JGI IMG/M metagenome (GOLD analysis project Ga0207691, IMG submission 184327) | Miscanthus rhizosphere microbial communities from Kellogg Biological Station, Michigan, USA - KBS M1-3 metaG (SPAdes) (version 2) | ecosystem: Host-associated > Plants > Roots > Rhizosphere >...
GAGGTTTAATTATTCTGAACCTATTGCAAAGGACAGATACCTGGATCTAATTTATAGCTACAGGAAGACTTATACAAAAAACGATAAAAAGACTTATGATATTGGTACAGGGCTGCCAGTCTATAATCCATTTTTGAGCAATGCTTATGAAAATGATTTTGATGAACAACGTATAGGTGCAAATGTGAGGACACAAAAAAAGAAATACAATTATACGCTGGGCGTAAGTGTGCAACCGGTGACCCTGGAAGGATATTCCATTACCAAAGACAGTGCCTATACACCACAGCAACGGGTAAACGTTTTTCCGGTTGCCCGGTTCGGATATAACTTTACAAGAACCAAAACGTTTAATGCAAATTATTCCGGAAATGCACGCCAGCCAAGCTTTTCACAGCTACAACCTGTTCGTGATAATAGCAACACGCAGTACCAGACGCAGGGTAATCCCGATTTGAAACCTGAGCGTGTGCACAATTTGAACATGTTCTATAATAATTTCAATTTTTCTTCCGGTAAAGTTTTGTTTACGGGGATCAATGCAAGTTTTATCCAGAACCAGATCGTGAATAACACTATTTCACTGACCAATGATGGTGCACAATTGACAATACCGGAAAATGTAAATGGTTATTATAATGTTTCCGTTTTTTATAACTGGAGCAAACCTTTCCAAAACAGGAAATATGTTTTATCGATAAACGGACTGGTGAATTACAATCATAATATTGCACTGATCGATAGTCAGCGGAATATTGGTAATAACTGGGTAGCAGCCCAGGGTGCTCAGTTTGAATTTAACCACAAGGAATGGTTCGAAATAGATTTCGGCGCCAGGTATAGTATTAACAAAACTTCATACTCTCTTCTCCAGCTCCAAAACTCCAATTCTAACTCCTGGACCCTCACCACAAATAGCCGGATGGATATTCCCGGGGGGTTGGTCTTCAGGTATGATTTCCAGTATATCATAAATAATGGTTTAACGATCCAGGGAAATACGAATGTTGCTTTGTTGAATTCTTCACTGGAAAAAACTGTTTTTAAGAAGAAAAATGGATTTATCAGGCTTACAGGATATGACATTTTGAAGCAGAATACCAATATCAACCGGACGGTCAATGGAAATAATATCACCGATACACGAACCAACCGTCTTACCAGGTATTTTATGCTCAGTTTTACCTACCGCATGAACAGGTTTAATGGTCAGCAATCAGGGAATCGCCAGCAGGATGGTGGGCCCCGACAAATGAGGATAATCAACCAATAAAAAGCAGGGAAATTCCTTACCTTTGCGGCCGAATCAATGAACCGATTGGTGGAATGGCGAATTGGCTGATTTTTAAGCGATTTTCCCCTCTGCCGGTCCCTCAATAGCAAATCCGCAAATATTATGGCCGGACAATTAAAAGAAGTAAGAAACAGGATCAAATCAGTACAGTCGACCCAGCAAATTACCAAGGCAATGAAAATGGTGAGTGCTGCAAAACTGAGGCGGGCTCAGGATGCCATCATCCAGATGAGGCCTTATGCCAATAAACTACAGGACATGCTCAGCAATATCGTGAGTAATGCTGAAGGCGGAGATTCCGGACTTGACCTGGCCACTGAGCGTACAGTGGAAAATGTGCTTGTGATAGTGATCACCAGCGACAGGGGACTTTGCGGTGGCTATAATGCCAATATTTCCAAACTGGCTAAATCTACCATTGAAGAACATTATGCCAGTCAGTTGAAAAAAGGAAAAGTGACGCTCTGGGGTATTGGAAAAAAAGGAACAGAATTTTTCCAGCGCCGCGGATTTAATATTAGCGTGGATTATCGTGACACTTTACACCAGATAACATTCAGCAATATCCAGAAAGTAGCTGAGGCTGCTGCGAAAGCTTATATCAATAAAGAATTTGATGTTATAGAACTGGTATACAGCCAGTTTAAAAATGCTGCAACGCAAAGGTTTACGGTCGAAAGATTTCTTCCAATTCCTAAAGTAGTAGTACCGGCAGGAAAGAAAGTGGTAAAAGCAGATTTTATTTTTGAACCTGCAAAAGACAAACTGATCGCTGAATTGATGCCTAAGATCCTGAATACCCAGTTGTTTAAGGCTATTCTGGATGCCAATGCTTCTGAGCACGGTGCAAGGATGACGGCGATGGATAAAGCTTCTGAAAATGCGGAAGACCTTATCAAATCTCTCAAGATTTCCTATAACAGGGCAAGGCAGGCAGCAATCACTACTGAACTTACCGAGATAGTTAGCGGAGCAGCCGCACTGGAGGGCTAACGCCCTAATGTGCAAATTTGAATATTTGCACATGTGAAGATGTTAATGTGGAAATGTAGTTGACTGCAGAAAAAAATAACCGAGTAAATTGTCGCATGGAAATTTCTAATCTTATACTTCATATAGAGGCCCTGATCTTTGCCAGTGAAAAGCCGCTCACGGCACTGGATGTTGTTGAACTCGTGAATAATGCTTTTGGCTTCATGGAAGACAAGATTACCCTGGACCAGGTGGAAGCTTCCATTGACGGTATCAGGGAGAAATACAATGCTGAATTTTATCCGTTTGAACTTCGCGAAAGTGGCGGCGGACTTCAATTCCTGACCAAGCGCGATTTTCATAAAACCATCGCCCAGCTAAATGGCGATAAGTTTTTAAAACGCCTTTCCACAGCAGCACTCGAGACGCTTGCCATCGTTGCTTATAAACAGCCCATCACTAAATCAGAGATCGAAGCCATACGTGGTGTGAATAGTGACTACAGCATTCAAAAATTGCTGGAAAAAGAACTGGTTGTGATCACGGGAAGAAATGAACTCATGCCAGGGAAACCACTGGTATACAGTACCTCAAGGCATTTCATGGATTATTTCGGAATTAATTCTGCAGATGAATTGCCAAAAATAAATGAAGTGCTGGCCGATCAGATCGTTAGTCCAACATTGGTACAGGCAGAGCATTTTGACGTTGACGAAGATGCAGTGTTGCTTGTAACTGAAGAAGGAGAGCTGATCGATAAGGGTAACGAACCTAATATCAATCCCGAGACCGAAGCTCCCGGTGATGATTCTCCCGCAGAATAAGCGCTAAGATTTTTTTAGTTTTCCATTTACATATTTTTCAGCATGGCTTCACCCGTATTGACGAACAAACAACTCATTGAGATCGCCAACCAGTTTGGCACTCCTGTATATATTTATCATGCAGAAAGGATCGCTGATCAGTATAAAAAGCTGAGTAATGCATTCAAAGGTTCAGATGCCAGGTTTTTTTATGCCTGTAAAGCGCTGACCAATATTAATGTGCTGAAACTGGTGAAGCAAATTGGTGCAGGACTAGATTGCGTATCAATTTATGAAGTGGAGCTTGGCCTTAAAGCTGGTTTTGCTCCGGAAGATATTCTGTTCACACCCAATTGCACAGATTTCCAGGAATATGTACAGGCCAAAGAGTTGGGAGTAAATATCAATATTGATAACATCTCTATCCTCGAACAATTCGGAAACAGTTTCGGTTCTTCTTACCCGGTAGTAATAAGGTTGAATCCACATATCATGGCTGGTGGAAATTTTAAAATTTCCACGGGTCATGTCGACAGTAAATTCGGTATTTCCATTCACCAGATCAGGCATATAGAACGGGTTGTAAAAACTACCAAATTGCAGGTCAGGGGAATTCATATGCATACCGGATCTGAGATCAAAGACGTGGGTGTTTTCCTGGAAGGACTGGAAGTTATGTTCCAGCTTGCCACGCATTTTCCCGACCTGAAATTTATTGATCTCGGAAGCGGATTTAAAGTGCCTTATCAGCCAGGCGATCCCGAAACGGATGTTGAAGGTCTCGGAAAAAGAGTAGCCGAAGCTTTCCGTGCTTACGAAAAAGAAACCGGACATAAACTTCAGGTCTGGTTCGAACCAGGTAAATACCTGGTGAGTGAGTCGGGTTATTTTGTGGTGAAAGCCAATGTAATCAAGCAAACCCCTGCCACCGTATTTGTTGGCGTGAACAGCGGTTTCAATCATCTGATCAGGCCGATGTTTTATGAATCTTACCACCATATTGTCAATATCACCAATCCTTCCGGACCGGAAAGAATCTATACTGTTGTCGGCAATATCTGTGAAACTGACACATTTGCCTGGGACAGGAAACTGAACGAAGTAAGAGAGGGTGATTACCTGGTATTTTATAATGCCGGTGCTTACGGCTTTGAAATGAGCAGTAATTTTAACTCACGGTTACGTCCAGCCGAAGTAATGGTAATCAACGGCAAATATCATCTTATCCGCAAACGCGATGTTTTTGAAGACCTCCTCAGAAACCAGGTGGAACTGGAAGAGTTAATGCGGTAGTTTGACAAGTGTGTTTAATGCGATAGTAAAATTGGAAAATCGGAAGAATTGAATGGGAAAATTTGAATGTGGACTTCAATTTCTCATTTCTCATTTGAACTTCCACATTAACCACACTTCCCGCACATTCCCACATTATAAATGTTGCCTACAGGCAACATTTATTGCTATATTGTATATCAATATAAAGAAATGGCAGGCACCACATCAGGCTTCATGGAATTGATGGGAAACCCAGTGAAGTTGAAATACTTCCTCTTTAGTAAGCTTCCCAGTGCATATTTTTCGGGAGTCAGGGTAAAAAAATTTGATCCGGGTTTTTCAGAAGTAACGGTGCCGTATAAGTGGTTTTCACAGAACCCGTTTCGGTCAACCTATTTTGCCTGCCTTTCTATGGCTGCGGAAATGAGTACCGGCTTCCTGGCCATGATGCATGTATATAAAAGAAATCCCGCGGTTAGTATGCTCGTACTTTCAGTCAATGGGAGCTTTCATAAGAAAGCTACAGGCGTCACTACATTTCGTTGTGATGATGGAAACCGTTTGCGTGAGGTGATCGACGAGGCTATAGCTACGGGTGAAGGAAAAACAATTCAAACAACTTCAAAGGGGACAAATGATAATGGGGAGCTGGTTGCTGATTTTGTAATTACATGGTCTTTTAAAGCAAAGAAAAAATAACATATGAAAATAGCTTTTCATGGAGCCGCTCGTTGCGTGACAGGATCAAAACATTTGTTGACACTGGGCAATGGCAGAAAAATATTATTGGATTGCGGACTATTCCAGGGCATGGGTAGTGATACTGATACACTGAACCGGAGTTTTGGTTTCAACCCGGAAGAAGTAGATATTGTTGTACTCTCGCATGCCCATATCGATCATTGTGGTTTATTACCCAAACTGGTTAAGGAAGGATATCAGGGAAAAATATATTGTACACCTGCAACCCGTGAACTGGCTGGAATTTTATTGGAAGATTCAGCAGAGATCCAGGAAGATGATGTGAAGTATGAGAATAAGAAAAGGGCTTCTCAGGGTCTGCCATATTTAAAACCAATTTATACAGTCGAAGACGCACTCGAAACCATCAAATATTTTACGGAAGTTCATTATGATGAATGGGTGAATATAGATGATGGGGTTGATCTTTTATATACAGATGCAGGTCATATCATTGGCAGTGCCGCGGTGCACCTGCGCATTACGGAAAATGGCGAAACAAGGCAACTGAGTTTCAGTGGTGATGTTGGTCGGTACAGGGACGTGATCCTCAAATCACCTGCTGAATTTCCGCAGGCAGATTATATTTTACTGGAATCAACATATGGTAATAGCCTGCACGATTTGCACGTTACAACGCCGGACAATTTGCTGGAATGGATCGAGAAAACCTGTATTAAGAAAAAGGGTAAACTCATCCTGCCTGCTTTCAGCGTAGGAAGAACACAGGAAATTCTCTACGCACTGAATCAACTCGAAATTGAAAGAAGGCTACCGGACCTGGATTATTTTGTTGACAGCCCGCTTAGTATTAAAGCAACTGAAGTGGTAAAAAAATATCCAGGATATTTTAACCGGACCATACAGAACATTTTAAAAAGTGATTCCGATCCATTTAATTTCAAAGGACTGAAATATATCAGGACAGTTGAGGAATCAAAATTGTTGAATTTCAGGAATGAGCCATGTGTAATTATTTCGGCAAGTGGTATGGCTGATGCAGGAAGGGTGAAGCATCATATTTTTAATAATATAGAGAATAGCCGTAACAGTATTTTAATGACTGGTTATTGTGAACCCAGATCTTTGGGTGCAAGATTGATGGCAGGAAATAAAGAAGTGAAAATTTTTGGCCTTGAACTTGAAGTGCATGCTGATATCGGATCGATCAGGAGCATGAGTGCACATGGCGATTATGAAGACCTAAGCCAGTTTCTGGCCTGCCAGGATATGAGAAAGGTTAGAAAACTTTTTCTTGTGCATGGAGAGTATAATGTACAAATAGATTTTCGGGACAGGTTGGCAAGGAAAGGATTTACAGATATTGAAATACCCGAACTGCATTATGAAATAGGACTTACTTAAAATCTTATGTGGCATAAATGACAGAAGCCTCCCCGTTTTGCAGGGAGGCTTTTTTTGTTACTCCAGGTCATAGACCTTTTGTGACGGGATCCAGTATGGGGTTTAGGGATTAGGGTTGAAGGTTTAATTTTCGCGCTTATTTTCCAGGTTAGCGCTTCGATTCACATTCCAGGTTTAGTATTAGCGACAGAGGCTTTTTTGTTTTTTTTGATTTGTTGATGATGTAAAGTTGGGCATAAAATAGCGCGCGTGAAACTTAATTCGACGAGCTGTCATAAAGCTTCGATAATTGTATGATATAGTTCGATAAGCGAAATCCTCGATCGGGTTTTTTTAGAAGCGTTCCACGCTAAATGGCTCAAGAGGAACGCTTAAGGATGATTTAGCCACCAGTTCCTCTACCAGTTTTCCGGTGGCTGCGGCAAGTGATAAACCCAGCATTGCATGACCACCGGCGATGGTTAAATTATCATATTTAGAATGTCTTCCGATATAAGGAAGACCATCCGGACTTAGTGGCCTCAGTCCGCTCCAGATTTTATCTACCGATGGAAATTTTACATCTAGTCCGGGGTAGTATTCTTTCGAAGCTTTAAAAATCGATTCAGCCCTTTTGATCAATGTTGGTGAATTCAATCCGCTGATCTCCATCGTTCCACCCATTCTCAGATCATTTCCCATTGGTGTCATAGCTACGCGATGATCAACAAGTATAGCGGGATAGGTAAGATTATTCTGCATATTTTCAAAAGTCATACTATATCCTTTGCCGGCCTGTAACATGATATCAACACCAAGAGATTTACTGACTACTGGTAACCATGAACCTGATGCAATCACCAATTCTTCGCAATCAAAATCTCCTTTGTCGGTTAATACCTTGCTGACATTGGATCCGTTTTTCTGAAATCCGGTGACCTCAGAGTTTAATTGAAATTCTACACCCTGGTTAGATAAATAGTTGAACAATGTGCGCATAAAATCACCTGGATGGAGATGACAGTCGATAGGATATAAAACACCACCCCTGACATTAACTTCTACCTGTGGTTCCAGTGCCTGCACTTCCTGTGCATTCATGATCCTTGTTTCCAGGTTGAATTTTTTTGCTTCTTTAGCAAGTTCTATTTCATGTTTTTCTGTATCGGCATTCTTATACAACATGAAACAACCAATCTCTTCCATCCTGAAACTATTGCCCAGATCATTTTTAATATCTGAAGTAAGTTCCCGGCTTAAATGAAGCAGGTCATTTAATGGTCTCGCATTTTTTTCGACTGTTTTTTCCGTGGCATTTTTCCAGAAACTAAAACCCCATCGGATCAGGTCCCAATCCATTCGCGGTTTAATATAGAAAGGAGAGGTAGAACTAAGCATCCACTGCAATCCTTTTGCAATAATACCAGGAGAAGCGAGTGGAACGAAATGACTTGGCGATACATACCCAGCATTACCAAATGAAGTACCGGTTTTAATGTCACCACGATCTATAACCCTTACGGAATAACCAGCTTTAGTAAGATAATAAGCGCAGCACAGTCCGATGACGCCTCCACCGATGATGGTAACTTTCTTCATATTAAACCTCAGTTAGAATTGCCCAATAGTAATGGAGCCGCTAAATTATTACATTAAGACGATTGGGTGCTGTACAATTACTGTTTAATTCCCTGTACGGTATAAAGTTTCTGGTTAAGTTTTCGAATCGCTTCGATATCAAACTTCATTATTTTACGATCATAGGTCATCAGTCCATTTACTTCTGATTCCACGTCTGTTGTTTGCGTATAGACAGCCGCAGACATTCCTTTCGGAATCAGCGTCTGAATTTTTTCAATCATGGATTGATATCGGTTGAATAATTCCTGCTTATTCTGGAAACTCTGGTATCCCCAATTAGCCTTATCCGTCCAGGTATGTTGTTCGATAGGTAATCCCAGTCCGCCAAACTCTCCCAATACAACCGCTCTTTCAAGTCCAAAAACTTCCGGACGATGGATGATGGGATCAGGATAATTGTGCAGGTCATGCAGATCACCGGTTGCGTGAAAATTCCCGCCACTGGAAGAGTTAACCAATCGTGAAGGATCATAAGCCTTGGTCCATTCCGTGATCTCTACGGTTTTGAATTGTCCCCACGCTTCATTAAATGGTACCCAGATCACAATGCAGGGAAACATCCTGAATGCGTCGATCATTGCTTTTAATTCACGACGATATATTTCTTCTGATGCAGGAGTTCTTACTTTATCAATGGGTTCCAGTCCGGGATTCTGTATCCATTTGTCTGTACTGAAATTCATATCGCCACTTGGCATATCCTGCCAGACCAGTATCCCGAGACTGTCGCAATGTCTATACCACCTGGACGGTTCAACTTTGGTATGTTTCCTGATCATGTTGAAGCCCATCTCCTTGGTCTTGACAATGTCAAATAACAAAGCTTCATCAGTTGGAGCCGTATAAAGTCCATCGGGCCACCATCCCTGGTCCAGTGGTCCGTATTGAAAGACAAATTTGTTATTCAGCATGATCCACTGAATGCCGCGTTCATCTTTCTTCAGGCTGATCTTGCGCATGGCAAAATATCCTTTGACATTATCCACCACTTTGCCGTTTCGTAAAATGCTTAATGTATAATCATACAGCACCGGAGTTTCAGGTGACCATAACTGTAAGTTTTCAAGGATGATATTAAAAGATGCATCATTCCGGAAACTGTTCTCATGGATTTTTTTGCCCTTATCAAAAATGGTGATCTGCAATTGGTCATCAGGGTTTGCATTCTGGAGCTTAGGAAAGAATTTAACGGATGACTGATCAATATCCGGAACTGAATAAACAGTCTGGATATAAGTAGGTGCAACGGCTTCGATCCAGACCGTCTGCCAGATTCCCGTTACTGGAGTGTACCAGATTCCTGATGGCTTTTCTTTTTGTTTTCCAATTGGCTGCGGACCCATATCTGAAGGATCCCAGACCCTTACCACGATTTCCTGTTCATTTCCTTTTACAAGTAATGGTGTGATGTCAACAAAAAATGGATCATAACCTCCGCGGTGAAGAATAGCAGGTTTGCCATTTACAAAAACTTCCGCCTCCCAGTCCACAGCTCCAAAATGAAGCAGAATATTTTTTCCTTTCATGGAAGCAGGGACAGAGAATTTTTTACGATACCAAAGATTATTGTTTTCGCCCACGGATTTACCAACACCGGAAAGTGCTGATTCGATCGCAAATGGAACCAGTATTTTGCCGGTATAAACATCTGGTTTTTTTTCATCTTTATACCTGAGGGCATATTCCCAGCTTCCATTCAGATTAAGCCAGTTCTCACGAATCATTTGGGGACGGGGATATTCGGGTAGTGGCAGATCTGGTTTCAGCTGTTCGCCCCAGGTAGTCCGGATAGAATTACCGGCAATTTTCCAATCCTGGGCAGGCAGGGCTACAAATGCGAAAAATCCCAGGAATAATAAAAAACTTGTTTTCATATTGCTAATTTATCCTGATGCTTTTTATACTAACAGGTAACCATACCTGCATTTCATTGCTTCCCCTGTTGCACCAGGTATAGTAGGGGATGGCAGTGATTGTTTTTTCTTCTGTTTTAAGTTGTTGGCCATTTTCGGTGATCGAAAAAGATGGCACTACAGCTTTTATCACCATTACGGGTTCATCTAATATCAAATCGGGTTTTGCGGTCAAGGCAACGTCTTTCGGAAGTATTATATTCCAGGCACTACCATTATTATCAGCTCCTTCCACGCAATAGACCAATGGTCCCCTTTGTAAGGCCACTCTTCCAATGTCTGCACCCACTTCCTGCCTGGATTTGATTCTCCGGATTTCCAAAGGCAGTTGCAGATCAATTTTATCTCCTTTCTTCCATTCTCTATCAATGACAGCATAACCTTTATCTACTGTGTAATCAATAGCTTTACCATTGACCATTATTTTTGTTTTTGCGCTGGAAGAATCGGAGAATGCATAGAGCCCACCCGGTACGGCAATATTCCTTGCCCATCCAGGTATCCTTATATGTAAGGCTGTTTTTGTTTTTTTATCAGGATCTACACTGATGGTGATATTTCCATCCCAGGGATAATTTCCTTTCATGTCAAGGTTAATAGTACGACCAGCAACAGGAATGGATGTTTTATTTCCAACAAAAAGATTGATCCATATTCCCTTGTCTGAAGATGCATAAATATAATTGCCGACTGATTCTACCAGGCGGGCAATATTGGCCGGACAACAAGCCGTCCCAAACCATTCCCTTCTTGCATTTTTGCCCATTGATGCTAATGGATTACCATAGAAAAAACGATCGCCCTTCAGGCTAAGACCATCAAGTGCGCCATTATATAAACTTCTTTCCAGGATATCAGCATATTCAGCATCACCAGATGCTTCATTCATGCGTTGGTTCCAGAATACCATTCCCACTGATGCGCAGGTTTCACAGTATGCCTGCTCGTTAGGAAGATCATAATCGATGGTGAATCCTTCATTACTACCTGCAGAACCTATTCCACCTGTGATATACATATTCCTGTAAACAACATCTTCCCATACTGTTCTCATGGCCTTCATGTAATCCTTGTCACCAGTAATCGCTGCAACATCTGCAACTCCAGTATACATATACATGGCCCTGACAGCATGGCCTGTAATTTCTTTTTGCTCTTTCACCGGTACCAGATCCTGTGCATATCCAGTGTCTTTCCATTCTGTCCAGGTATAACCATAAGCAAGTTTGTGTCCTCTTTCTTCAATGAGCCATTCTGCCAGGTCAAGATATTTTTTGTCCTGCGTAACACGATACAATTTTACGAGCGCCAATTCCAATTCCTGGTGGCCGGTTACCCAATGTTTTTTACCCGGACCAAATTGATCATTAAAGTGATTTGCCCATTTAATGGAAACATCAAGTAGTTTTCTTTTTCCTGTTGCATCATAATAGGCTACAGCGGCTTCGATCATGTGCCCGCCATTATAGTCTTCGTGCATACTCATGTCGGTCCAGCGTTTATCCAGTCCCCCTAATGTATAATAGGTATTAAGATAACCATCAG
>Ga0207691_10006224_pt1 | contig 11527 bp, 9 predicted proteins | sample KBSM13metaG_FD_184327 | JGI IMG/M metagenome (GOLD analysis project Ga0207691, IMG submission 184327) | Miscanthus rhizosphere microbial communities from Kellogg Biological Station, Michigan, USA - KBS M1-3 metaG (SPAdes) (version 2) | ecosystem: Host-associated > Plants > Roots > Rhizosphere >...
TGATCGAAGGCTTTCTCGAGGACAAGAGCATCATCGAAGGCCAGCAGCAGGTGCTCGACGCCGATCCCGACTTCAAGCTGCTCGCGATCGCTGCCGACGCGCCGCTGGCGCACTTTCGGCGCATCCTCGGCAAGCTGATCGACGACGAACAGGGCGCGCGGCGCGCGGCCTGAGCCGGCGCTCGAGCCCTCGATCGCGGCCGCCGTCGATGCACCGCGCCTTCGCTTGCCGGCATCGGGAGACCGCATGAGCTTTCTGGCGATCGACATCGGCAATACGCGGCTGAAGTGGGCGCAATACGCCTCGCCGCAGCCGAATGCCGCGCTGCTGGCGCATGGCGCGGTGTTCCTCGAGGCGATGGACGAGCTCGCCGAAAAAGACTGGAAGAAGCTGACGCCGCCGTCGAGCCTGCTCGGCTGCGTCGTCGCTGGCGAAGGGGTCAAGCGGCGCGCCGAGGAACAGCTCGAGCTCTGGGACCTGGCGCCGCGCTGGGTCGTCTCGTCGGCGCACGCCTGCGGCGTCACCAACGGCTACGAGCACCCGACCCGGCTCGGCGTCGATCGCTGGGTTGCGCTGATCGGCGCCTGGCACCGCGTCCTCGCGCACGGCGCGCCCCGTCCGGTGCTGGTCGTGATGGTCGGCACCGCGGTGACCGTCGACGCGCTCGACGCGACCGGGCGCTTCCTCGGCGGGCTCATCCTCCCGGGGTTCGGCCTGATGCTTCGAGCGCTCGAAATGGGCACCGCGGGTCTGAAGGCGCCGACCGGCGAGGCGGTCGACTTCCCGACCAATACCAGCGACGCGCTGATGAGCGGCGGTGCCGACGGCATCGCCGGCGCGGTCGAGCGGATGCACCGCAAGCTCCTCGCGCGCACCGGGCAGGCACCGATGCTGGTGATGACGGGGGGCGCAGCGGTCAAGCTGGCGCCGATCCTCGATCTCGAGTTCGAGACCGTCGACACGCTGATCTTCGAAGGTCTCCTGCAGCTGCAGTCGCGCCGGCTCGCGCTGTAGCGGGCGTCAGCAGCGCGTTCGATGCGCCGCTGTGCGCGGCTGCCTCAGAGGATGTAGCGCGACAAGTCCTCGTTGCGCGCCAGCTCCGACAGCTTCTTGTCCACCGCGCCCGCGTCGAGCACCACAGTCTGCCCGTCGCGATTCGGCGCATCGAAGCTGACATCGTCGAGCAGGCGTTCCATCACCGTCGAGAGGCGCCGCGCGCCGATGTTCTCGGTGCGCTCGTTGACGTCGTAGGCGATCTGCGCGATGCGGCGGATTGCATCGGCCTTGAAGTCGAGGCGAACGCCTTCGGTCGCGAGCAGCAACGTGTACTGCTTGACCAGGCTGGCGTGGGTCTGCGTCAGGATCGCCTCGAAGTCGTCGACGCCGAGCGAGGTGAGCTCGACGCGGATTGGAAAGCGCCCCTGCAGCTCCGGGATCAGGTCGCTCGGCTTGCTGAGGTGGAACGCACCGGAAGCAATGAACAGGATGTGGTCGGTCTTCACCATGCCGTACTTGGTGTTGACGGTGGTGCCTTCGACCAGCGGCAGCAGGTCGCGCTGCACGCCTTGGCGCGAGACATCAGCGCTGCCGCTCGACTCGGAGCGCGAGGTCACCTTGTCGATCTCGTCGATGAAGACGATGCCGTTCTGCTCGGCATTCGCAAGCGCGCGCGTTTTGATCTCGTCGTCGTTGACGAGCTTGCCGGCTTCCTCTTCGATCAGGAGCTTGCGCGCCTCGCCGATTCGGAGCTTGCGCGTCTTCTTGCGTGCGCCGCCGATGTTGGCGAACAGGCCCTTTAGCTGCTCGGTCATGTCCTCCATGCCGGCCGGGCCCATGATCTCGAGCGCCGGCTTCGGATCGGCGACTTCGACGTCGATCTCCTTGTCATCGAGCGTGCCTTCGCGCAGGCGCTTGCGCATCACCTGACGCGCCGTGTTGTCGGGCGCCGTCGTCGGAGTCAGGCCGAATTCGGCGCGCGCTGGCGGCACCAGGATGTCGAGGATCCGGTCCTCGGCGGCATCTTCGGCGCGCGTGCGCTGACCGCGCATCGCGCTCTCGCGCTCCTGCTTGACGGCCATGTCGGCGAGGTCGCGGATGATCGTGTCGACGTCCTTGCCGACATAGCCAACCTCGGTGAACTTGGTCGCTTCGACCTTGATGAAGGGCGCATCGGCGAGCTTCGCGAGGCGGCGGGCGATCTCGGTCTTGCCGACCCCGGTCGGGCCAATCATCAGGATGTTCTTCGGCGTGATCTCGGCCCGCATCGACTCCTCGACCTGCTGGCGGCGCCAGCGGTTGCGCAACGCGATCGCGACGGCGCGCTTGGCCTTGCCCTGGCCGACGATGTGGCGGTCGAGCTCGGAGACGATTTCCTGAGGCGTCATCGCGCTGTTGGAGAACGTGCGCGCTGCCGATTCGCGGACGGGAATGTCGGCGACCTCAGTCGAGGGTTTCGATGACATGGTTCTGGTTCGTGTAGATGCAGAGCTCGGCCGCGATCTCGAGCGATTTCTTGACAATGTCACGCGGCGCGAGCTCGGTGTATTCGAGCAGGGCGCGGGCTGCCGAATGCGCGTACGACCCGCCGGAACCGATCGAGACCAGCCCGTGTTCCGGCTCGAGCACATCGCCGTTGCCGGTGATGATCAGCGACGTCTCCTTGTCGGCGACCGCCAGCATCGCCTCCAGGCGGCGCAGCACGCGGTCGGTGCGCCAGTCCTTCGTCAGCTCGATCGCAGCGCGCGCGAGATGGCCCTGGTGCTTTTCGAGCTTGGCCTCGAAGCGCTCGAACAACGTGAACGCATCGGCCGTGGCTCCGGCAAAGCCGGCCAGCACCCGGTCGTGGTGGAGCTTGCGCACCTTGCGAGCGGTCGACTTGATGACGATGTTGCCGAGCGTGACCTGGCCGTCACCGCCGAGCGCGACGACATTGCCGCGCCGCACGCTCAGGATCGTCGTGCCGTGGTAGGTGTCCATCGAAACCAGATGAAGGCGAAGGGAGAAGGATTCAAGCGCCGCGGCCGGTGGCCGGGCGCTCAGAGCGTGCGAATCTTGACCGAGGCGTGCTCGTTGATGCCCATCGCGCCGAAGAACAGCGCGATCATGCGGTGCGCATCAACGAAGTGGACGCTCCGGTTCTCATTGCGGCGGGACAGCACCCAGTTCAGCAGGTCACCAGCGGCGATGAAGTCGACCCGGATCAGGCGCGAGCAGGCGACGTTGATCCGGCTCGCGCTGCCGAGCTCGGCGTCGATCTTTTTCAAGGTCGACGTGATATCGCCGATCAGCTGACCGGAGAGCTCGACGCTGTCAACCTGGACCCGTGAGGCCTCTTCGGCCGCCTGCGTCGAATCCTCGAAGCCGAAGCCTTTCGAAACCTCGCTGACGACCGACAGCGGCTGCTGCGTGGTGTGGTTGCCGGAGCCGCTGATGCGCACCTCGCACTGCGACGGTTCCCACGACGGCGGCGAGACCTCGTACGTCAGGCAGTAGTCGATCGCCGCCTCGTCGAATTGATCGGGGCGATTCGCCATCCGCAAGGCGTCGAGGCGGAGTTGCCAATAGGCCGGATCGGCATCGCGGACGCCGTTCGGGGCTGCATCGTGCAGCACGGTGAACAGCTTCTCGCCGCTGATCCAGCGCATGTCGACCGGCTGCGGGATCCAGCTCCGGAACAGGTCGCTCAGCTTGGCGCAGGCCTCGACGTCGATACCCTTGAGCGCGCTCCAGTCGAAGACCCAGGGCAGCGGCATCTGCAGCGCTCGCGAGGCCAGCGTCGCGACGCCTTCGGCATCGAGATAGTCGGGGCAGACCCAGCCGACCTGGCCTTCGATGCGGCTCGCGCTCGTCCGCTCTTCGCCGACCGCCTCGGCGACCAGGCGCGGGATCGAGAACCACTGCGGCGCCGACCAGCCGAAGCGCTGGGCGTAGTCCAGCGCCAGACTCTCGAACTTGTGCTGCTGGCCGATGGCGCGGTAGAGGTCGAACAGGACGAGCCACGTCTCCGGATGCTGCTCGCGCAAGCCGCCGGGGCCGGTCAGGTCGAGCAGCGCTTGCTCGCACGGCTCGAAGTCGGCGTTGGCGAAGGCGATGACGGCTTCATCGAGCTCCGGATCGTGGACCACTTCGGACGAGGCGGCCGAACCCGGATCGACCAGGCGCTCGGGCTCGGGCTGCAATTCGGCGAGCGAGATCGGCGCCAATGCGGGCCGCTGCGCAGGTGCCGGAGCGGCGGCCGGCTGCAGCGGCTGGCGGACAGAGACCGGCGGCACGAAATCTTCGACGCGGCCGCCTTGCCGATCGTGCGTGGGTGCCGCGGCCACCGGGGCTGGTAGCGGCGCTGCGGGGCGCGGGCGCTGCGAGCGCGAGTCGAGCCGCGCCGGCTCGGTCGGCACGTCGTAGTTCTCCGGGCCGCGCCGCGTCGTCGGCGCGTAGTGAGGGTCGCCGACCATCTGTTGCTCGATCTCGTCGATCTTCGCCTTCACGCCGATGTCCTGGCGCGCACCACCACCTTCGGCGAGGCGCGGCTCCGAGTCGTCGAGTCCGGACGATCCGCCGAGCGCCGCGAGCTGTTCGCCGGTCAGGCCTTCGCGGCGGACGTTGCGCAGCATGTCGAGCTCGCGCTTGCGCACGAAGTCGTTGCGGCGCTTGCGCTCGATCATCGCCTTCAGCTCGCCCTTCGCGTAATCGTTGCCGCGAAGGTCTTCGGGCGGGGCATCGAGTTCGGCCCATTCCGTGGCCGGATTGGCGACGAACTTGACGACCTTGCGGAAGAAGCTGGTCGTGTTGTCCTTCGGTTCCGTCATGGCGGTGCGCCGTTCAGCGAGCGGACGACGGCCCGATCGGGACTGGGAAACCGTCGGTGACGGTGCGGGATGTATCGCGACGCAAGCCAGTCCGCATGCAACGGACGGCAGAAGGGCGGGACTGGAACCATCCTGGCCGGACGGTCTCGATCCCGATCTCAGTCACCGAACATTTTTTGCTTGAGTTCACGCCGCTGCTGGGCCTCGAGAGAGAGTGTAGCGGTGGGTCGTGCGATCAGCCGCCCCAGCCCGATGGGTTCGCCGGTTTCGTCACAAAAACCATAGTCGCCCGAATCGAGGCGCGCGAGCGACTGCGAGATCTTCTTCAGCAGCTTGCGTTCGCGGTCGCGGGTGCGCAACTCGAGTGCATGCTCCTCCTCGATGGTCGCGCGGTCAGCCGGATCGGGAACGATCGAGGTGTCTTCGCGCAGGTGCTCGGTGGTCTCGCCGGCATTGCTGAGCAGGTCGTCCTTCAACTGCTGCAGCTTGGCGCGGAAGAACTCGAGCTGCTTCTCGTTCATGTACTCCGATTCCGGCATCGCCAGGATCTCGGGCTCGGTGAGGTCGCGGCCCGCCTTCGACTTCCAGGCGTTCGCCAGCTTCGGATCGGACTTCTGGGTATGTCGCACCACGTCGAGCTCTACGTTGTTCATCTGGCGGGTCGGAGGCCGAGGCGGTGCGAAGCGATCGGCAAAGCGGGAAGTGGGAGGTGGCAGCGGCAGCGGGGCCTGCGCCACGGCGTATTTGGAAGCAGCCCGGCTCGGCTTGCGCGGAGGCGGCGCTGTCGGGACGATCGGCGCTGCAGACGCCGTCGCGACGGCGCTCATGGCGACGGACTCGGCTGCCGCTTTTGGAGGCGGCTTCGCGACTGCAGCGGACTCCTTGGCAGGCACTGTTTCCTTGGCTCGGACCGGCGCCGGCTTGGCAGCGGTCGCCGGACGTGCGGCCGGCTCGGCCGCTGCGCTCGGGCGCGCCGGCGTACGGCCTTTGGCGGGGGCGCTCTTCGGTGCTGCGGCTGGCTTGGCTGCCTTCTTCGGGGCCGCGGCCTTGCCTGCAGCCGCCGGCTTCTTGGCCGCGGCTGGCTTCTTGGCGGTCGCTTTCTGAGCCATGATCTTTCTCAATGAGAGATGCCTCCACGCATCGGCGGTTATATACCCCTGCGACAGGGCACAGGACTCGCGGCCGCCATTTCGACCGCCGCGGATTGTAGCCACGCTCGAGGCCCTGCTGCGGGAACTATTTCAGGCCGGACCCAGACACGTTGACAGGACCAGTTGGGCGGCCTGTCGCGGCTGCCGGGAGTCGCTCAACAGGTCAGGCCAGACACTGCTCCAGGCCCTGCTGGAACACGTCGCGCGGCAGGTCAAGCCCGATGAAGACCATCTTGGTGTTCTTCTTTTCGCCCGGTCCCCATTTCGGCCCCATGTCGCTGCCCATCAGCTGGTGCACGCCCTGGAAGATCACCTTGCGATCGGTCCCCTTCATGAAGAGCACGCCCTTGTAACGCAGCATCTTCGGCCCGTAGACCTGGACGATCGAGCCGAGAAAGTCCTCCAGCTTGGCCGCGTTGAACGCGCGCTCCGACCGGAACACGAACGACTTCACGTCGTCGTCATGGGCATGGTGGTGCGGATGGTCGCAATGCTCGCCGTGCTCGTGGTCGTGATCGTGGTGATCGTGATCATGGTCGTGATCGTCGGCCTTGAGGAACTCCGGATCGATGTCGAGCTTCGCGTTGAGGTTGAAGCCGCGCAGGTCGAACACATCGGCCAGCGGCACCTCGCCGAAGTGCACCTTGTGCTGTGGGGCGCGCGGGTTCATGTGCTTGACGCGGTGGATCAGCGCCTGCAAGGTCGCGTCGTCGACCAGGTCGGCCTTGCTGATGAAGATCTGGTCGGCGAAGCCGATCTGGCGGCGCGCCTCCTGGCGCGTGTTCAGCTGCTCGTCGGCATGCTTCGCGTCGACCAGGGTCAGGATCGAATCGAGCAGGTAGCTCTCGGCGATCTCGTCGTCCATGAAGAACGTCTGCGCGACCGGGCCAGGGTCGGCGAGACCGGTCGTCTCGATCACCACGCGGTCGAAGCTGAGCTCGCCCTTGCGCTTTTTCTCGGCCAGGTCCGACAGCGTCGTGCGCAGGTCCTCGCGGATCGAGCAGCAGACGCAGCCGTTGTTCAGCTGGATGATCTGCTCGTTGCTGTCCTGCACCAGGATCTCGTTGTCGATGTTCTCGTCGCCGAACTCGTTCTCGATGACGGCGATCTTCTGGCCGTGCGCCTCGGTCAGGACCCGTTTCAGCAACGTGGTCTTGCCCGATCCAAGGAAGCCGGTGACGATGGTGGCGGGGATGAGACTCATGGGGAGGCAGACCTTGCGAGCGGTTAAGAGCCCTCAATTGGGGCGGGCTTGGCCCCGTGCAAGGTACCAGATCTGTCAAGCCTGCGTAGGGTAAGCTTCTCGGCTCCAATGAACCGGGTGTCCCCTTTCGCCCCCGGCGCACGCATGTCAGAACATCCAGTCAGCCGTCCCGCGCCATTGAGCGAGGGCTCGGCCGGGGCGCGGCCAGCGCGGCGCAATCTGTTCCAGAAGTTCCTCGAGCTGGTCGCACCAACTGCCGGAACCCGCGACCAGTTCATCGAGTCGCTGGCCGACGCCGAGCAGAAGGAGCTGATCGCTCCTGAGTCGCGGATGATGCTCGAGGGCGTGATCCGGATGGCCGGGCTGACCGCCGGCGACGTGATGGTCGCGGCACCGCGCATGGACCTGCTCGACATCGATGCCGATTACGACGACCAGCTGCACAGCGTGATCCGGACCGCGCACTCGCGCTTCCCGGTCTATGAGGGCAAGCGCGACAACGTCATCGGCATCCTGATGGCGAAGGACCTGCTCAAGCTGCAGCGCTCGCCCGACCTGAACCTGCGCACCCTGCTGCGGCCGGCCGTGTTCGTGCCCGAGTCGAAGGGGTTGAACGAGCTGCTGCGCGACTTCCGCTCGAACCGCAATCACCTCGCGATCGTGATCGACGAATTTGGCGCGACCGCTGGCCTGATCACAATCGAGGACGTCCTCGAGGAGATCGTCGGCGAGATCGAGGACGAGTTCGACGACAAGGACGGCGAGTCCGGCATCTACACGCTCGCCGACGGCAGCCAGCGGGTGGCTGGCGACGTCGAGATCGACGCCGTCAACGAGGCCTTCGGCACTGTGCTGCCGACCGCCGACTTCGAGACGATCGGCGGCCTCGTCAGCCACGAGGCCGGCCACGTGCCGCGGCGCGGTGAATCGGTGACCGTTGGCGGACTCATCTTCTCGGTCATGCTGACCCGGGGCGGTGCGGTGCGCTGGTTCAAGGTGACGCGGGCCCCTGAGGTCGCCCTCGGCTCCGACGGCGCTTGAACGGCTCGGTTCGAGCGCCCGAAACACCCGACGGCGGCGCAACCCCCGGCCGCTGGCCGCTCCGCGCTGAGCTCGTGTTGGCCGCGGCGCTCGGTGCCCTTCAGACCGTAGCCTTCGTCTGGACCGGGGCCTGGCCGCTCCAGCTGATCTGCATCGCGGCGCTCGCGTGGCGCGTCGTCCGCCAGACGCCGCTGCGCGCCGCCGGGCTCGGCCTCGTCTTCGGGACCGCCTGGGTCGGCGCCGGCACTTGGTGGCTGTTCGTCAGCCTGCATGTCTATGGCGGCCTGCCGGCCTGGCTGGCCGTGCTCTCGGTCGCGCTGCTGAGTGCGTCGCTGTCGCTCTACCTGGCCGCCGCGATGGCGACGTTTGTCGCGCTTCGGCGTGGTCGGCGGGTCGCTGACGTCGCCCTGTTTACCTCTCTCTGGCTGCTCGCCGAGTTGGCCCGCGGCGTCTTCTTCACCGGCTTTCCGTGGATCGCGAGCGGCTATGCGCACGTCGATTCGCCGCTTGCCGGCTTGGCGCCGTGGCTCGGCGTCTACGGCCTCGGCGCGGTTGGGGCCGGCCTCGCGGCCTGGGTCGCACTGCTAGCGCCGCAGCAAGCGACCGGCTGGCTCCGCACCGGGCTTGGCGTTGTGGGAGCGCTCGCGCTCGGCCTCGGGCTGCAAACCGTCGGCTTCACCGACCCGAGCGCTCGTCTGCGCGTCACGCTGCTGCAGGGCAATGTGCCGCAGGACGAGAAGTTCGCGATCGAACGGCTCCCGGAGACCTTGGGCTGGACCCGAGAACGCCTGCTGGCGGCGCCCGGCGAGCTCGTGATTGCGCCCGAAACGGTGATCCCGCTGCTGCCCGATCAGCTCGATCCGGCCTACTGGCAGCCGCTGCTACAGCACTTTCAGAACGGCGCGCAGGCCGCGCTGATCGGTCTGCCGCTCGGCAACGAGGCGGCCGGCTACACTAACTCGGCGGCCGGCATTTCGTCGCGGACCGCAGCACTCGAGGGCGGCTACTACCGCTACGACAAGCACCACCTGGTGCCGTTCGGCGAGTTCGTGCCGTTCGGCTTCCGCTGGTTCACGCGGATGATGAACATTCCGCTCGGCGACTTCAACCGCGGGCCGCTCGCCGCACCGTCATTCGCAGTGCGCAGCGAACGGGTCGCGCCGAACATCTGCTATGAAGATCTGTTCGGCGAGGAGCTGGCGACGCGCTTCACCGACGCCGCGGCCGCGCCGACGATGTTCGCGAACATCAGCAACATCGCCTGGTTCGGCCGCACGATCGCGATCGACCAGCACCTGCAGATCTCGCGTATGCGCACGCTGGAATTCGAGCGGCCGATGCTGCGCGCCACTAACACCGGCGCGACCGCGGTGATCGACCACCGCGGCCGGGTCACTGCCGCGCTCGCACCGCACACGCAAGGGGTGCTCGATGCCGTCGTCGAGGGCCGCGTCGGCCTGACGCCCTTCGCGCGCTGGGCCGGCCACCTGGGCCTCTGGCCGGCCTGGCTGCTCGCGCTCGGCGTCGTCGCGCTCGCCTTTCGGCAACGGCCCCGCCCCTAGAATTGAGGCGAACCGCGCGGCTCTTTTCGAGCGGCGCCACCCCTTGAAAGATCGATGCTGACCTTCCAGCAAATCATCCTGCGGTTGCAGCAATACTGGGACGAGCAGGGCTGCGCGCTGCTGCAGCCGTATGACATGGAAGTGGGAGCCGGCACCAGCCACACCGCGACATTCCTGCGCGCGCTCGGCCCGGAGCCGTGGAAGGCCGCGTACGTGCAGCCGAGCCGGCGCCCGAAGGACGGCCGCTACGGCCAGAACCCGAACCGGCTGCAGCACTACTACCAGTACCAGGTGATGCTGAAGCCGGCGCCAGCCGACATCCTCGACCTCTACCTGAAGTCGCTCGAGGCGCTCGGCTTCGACCTGAAGGCCAACGACGTTCGCTTCGTCGAAGACGATTGGGAGAACCCGACGCTCGGCGCCTGGGGCCTCGGCTGGGAGGTCTGGCTGAACGGCATGGAGGTCACGCAGTTCACCTACTTCCAGCAGGTCGGCGGGATCGATTGCAAGCCGATCACCGGCGAGATCACCTACGGCCTCGAGCGTCTCGCGATGTACCTGCAGGGTGTCGACAATGTCTACGACCTGACCTGGACCGACGGCCTCCGCTACCGCGACGTCTACCACCAGAACGAGGTCGAGCAGAGCACCTACAACTTCGAGGCCAGCGACGTCGAGTTCCTGTTCGGCGCGTTCGCGAGCCACGAGCGCCAGGCTGGGTACCTGATCGAGCGTCGGCTCGCGCTGCCGGCCTACGAGCAGGTGCTGAAGGCCGCACACAGCTTCAACCTGCTCGATGCGCGCGGCGCGATCAGCGTGACCGAACGCGCCGCCTACATCGGCCGGATCCGCAATCTGGCGCGCGCCGTGGCGCAGAGCTACCTCGACAGCCGCGCGCGCCTAGGCTTTCCGATGGCGCCGAGGACCTGGGCCGACGAAGTCGTCGCCCAGCTTGAGAAGAAGGCCGCATGACGGCCGCCAGGAGCCTGCTCGTCGAGCTGTTCGTCGAGGAGCTGCCGCCGAAGGCGCTGAAGATTCTCGGCGCGTTTTTCGGCGAGCACTTGGCCAACGGACTCGTCCGCTCGCAGTTGAAGGACCCGGCCGCGGCGTGGAAGAGCTTTGCGACCCCGCGCCGGTTGGCGGTCTGGGTTCCTGACGTCGCGACGCAGGCGTCCGATCGCACCGAGTCGGTCAAGCTGATGCCGGCCAGCGTCGCGTTCGCTCCGAACGGCGAGCCGACGCCGGCGCTTGTCAAGCGCCTCGCGGCACTCGGCGCCGAACCGAGCGCCGTGTCGCAGCTTCAGCGCCGCACCGAGGGCAAGAACGAGGTCGTCTACCTCGATCGCGCCGTGCGCGGCGCGCACCTCGCCGACGCGCTGCAGGCGATCCTCGACGAGACCCTCGCGAAGCTGCCGATCCCGAAGGTCATGCAATACCAGCTCGCCGACGGCTGGACCAGCGTCAAGTTCGTGCGCCCGGCGCATCGCCTGGTCGCGCTGCACGGCGCCGAGGTCGTGCCGATCGAGGCGCTCGGCCTGAAGGCCGGGCGGACGACGCAGGGCCATCGCTTCGAAGCCGCGGCGCCGACGATCAAGCTGCGTGACGCCGACGCCTATGCCGAACAGCTGCGCACCGAAGGCGCGGTGATCGCGAGCTTCGACGAGCGGCGTGCCGAGATCGTGCGCCAGCTCGGCGCTGCCGCTGCCGCTGCCGCTGAGGGCCTTGCGCCGATCGACGACGACGCGCTGCTCGACGAAGTCACCG
>Ga0207691_10006226_pt1 | contig 11526 bp, 11 predicted proteins | sample KBSM13metaG_FD_184327 | JGI IMG/M metagenome (GOLD analysis project Ga0207691, IMG submission 184327) | Miscanthus rhizosphere microbial communities from Kellogg Biological Station, Michigan, USA - KBS M1-3 metaG (SPAdes) (version 2) | ecosystem: Host-associated > Plants > Roots > Rhizosphere >...
GCTTCTTCAGCTACGGTGACGCGATGCTGCTCGAGCGCGCGGCGAACATGGGCTGACGCAGCCGGCCGGCAGCGCGCGTGCGCCGGGCGTCCCATGCGCGAATGCTTCCCCTCGGGCGGAAGGCGCGCAGCGTCAAGGGGGCAGTTATCCCGCTGCTACAATCGCCGCGATGCAATTCACGCTGCAGGCAATGTCCGGCCGTGCGCGCGCCGGACGGCTCGAGACCGCGCACGGTCCCATCGAAACGCCCGTGTTCATGCCCGTCGGCACGTACGGCACCGTGAAGGCAATGGCGCCGGACGAACTCGTGCGGCTGGGCGCGCAGATCGTGCTCGGCAACACGTTCCACCTCTGGCTCCGACCCGGCGTCGAAGTGATTGGCGCGCATCGAGGGCTGCATCGGTTCATGGGCTGGTCGAAGCCTCTGCTCACCGATTCGGGCGGATTCCAGGTGTGGAGCCTGGGGGCGCTGCGGAAGGTGCGCGAAGACGGCGTCGCGTTCGCGTCGCCCGTCAACGGCGACCGCCTGCTGCTCACCCCCGAGATCTCGATGCAGATCCAGCGCGCGCTCGACTCCGACATCGCCATGGTGTTCGACGAGTGCACGCCTTATCCCGCCACGCGCGACGAGGCCGCAACGTCGATGCAGCTCTCGCTCCGCTGGGCGAAGCGCTCGCGAAGCGAGTTCGACGCTCTCGCCAATCCGAACGCGCTGTTCGGCATCGTGCAGGGCGGCATGTACGACGACCTGCGTGACGAATCGCTTTCGGGCCTCTCGGCGATCGGGTTCGACGGCTATGCCATCGGCGGGATGTCAGTCGGCGAGCCGAAGGAAGAGATGCTCGCGGTGCTGGACCACACGGCACCGTCCCTTCCCGCCGACCGGCCGCGCTACCTGATGGGCGTCGGCACGCCCGAAGACATCGTCGCAGGCGTCGCTGCGGGCGTCGACATGTTCGATTGCGTGCTTCCGACGCGCAATGCGCGCAACGGCCACCTGTTCACGCGTTTCGGCGACATCAGGATTCGCAATGCAAAGCACCGCGCCGACACGCTTCCGCTGGACGAGACCTGCGGCTGCTACACGTGCAGCAACTTCACCCGCGCCTACCTCCACCACCTGCAACGGGTGAACGAGATCCTGGGTGCCCGCCTCAACACCATTCACAACCTGCACTATTACCTGGCGCTTGCCGGCGAGATGCGCGAGGCGATCCGCGCGGACCGCCTCCAAGCGTGGACCGCCTCCTTCCGGCAGGACCGCGCTCGCGTGGTAGAATGAAGGGTTAGCCACCACTTATCCCCCAGCTCCTCACCGGGCGGCACTAGAACGCCACCCATGGCGCCACCCGAGCCGGAGGAGCCCCCTGTTTCGGAGGACCGAACGTGTTGATCGACCTTATGATCGCCCCGGCGCACGCCCAGAGTGCGCCCGCGGCGGCCGCACCTTTCGGCAGCGACTTGATGGCGTTTCTGCCGATGATCGCCATTTTCGTCGTTTTCTACTTCCTGCTGATCCGGCCGCAGCAGAAAAAAGCGAAGGAAGCGCGGGCGATGCTCGAAGCGCTGCAGAAAGGCGACGAGATCGTCACCGCGGGCGGCGTGCTCGGCAAGATCTCGAAGATCGGCGAGCAGTACCTGACCGTCGAGATCGCCAGCGGGACCGAGATCATGGTGCAGCGCGGCGCCGTGGCCCAGTTGCTGCCCAAGGGCACGATCAAAGCGCTGTAACGGTCTTGACCGCGACATGAATCGATATCCACTCTGGAAGTACGTGCTCATCGCCGTCGCGCTCGTCGTCGGCATCGTCTTCACCGTTCCGAATTTCTTTCCCGAAGTCCCCGCCGTCCAGGTGTCGTCGTCCAAGGCGACGGTGAAAGTCGACAACGCGCTGCTCGGCATGGTCGAGGACACGCTCAAGGCGGCCGCCATTCCGTATCGCGGCGCGACGCTCGACGCAACCGGGGTGAAGCTGCGCTTCGACGACCCCGACACGCAGTTGAAGGCAAAGGACGCGTTGCAGACGAAGCTCGGCGACAACTACATCGTCGCGCTCAATCTGCAGTCGGCGACTCCGCGGTGGCTCACCGCGATCCACGCGCTGCCCATGTACCTCGGCCTCGATCTGCGCGGCGGCGTGCACTTCCTGCTCCAGGTCGACATGAAAGCGGCGCTCGACAAGGCCGCCGACCGCTACACGACCGACATCCGCTCGCTCATGCGCGAGAAGAAGGTCCAGTACGCCGGCGTAGCGCGCGAGGGCAACAATGTCGTCGTCCGCTTCCGCGACGAGGCGGAGCGCACGAAGGCTCGCGTCGAGATCGAGAAGTCGTTCCCGGATCTGGTGCTGCGCGACGCCGACACCACGGGCGAGCTCCGCCTCGTCGGCGGGCTCAAGCCCGAGGCGCAGAAGAAGATCCAGGACGGCGCCGTCCAGCAGAACATCACCATCCTCAGGAACCGCGTCAACGAGCTGGGTGTCGCCGAGCCCATCGTCCAGCAGCAGGGCGCCGACCGGGTCGTCGTGCAGCTTCCGGGCGTGCAGGACACGGCGCGCGCAAAGGACATTCTCGGCCGCACGGCGACGCTCGAGATCCGGATGGTCAACGACGAGCCGGGCGCGCTCGAATCTGCCGTGGCCGGCCAGCCGCCGCTCGGCAGCGATCTCTTTACCGAGCGCAGCGGCGGTCCGGTGCTCGTCCGGCGGCAGGTGGTATTGACCGGCGACCGGATCAACGACGCCCAGCCGGGATTCGACCAGCGCAACAACGAGCCCGCCGTGCACGTGAGCCTCGACGGCACCGGGGCGCGCATCTTCAAGGAAGTGACGCGCGAGAACGTCGGCAAGCGAATGGCGATCGTGCTGGTCGAGAAGGGCAAGGCCGAGGTCATCACGGCGCCGGTCATTCGCGAGGAAATCGGCGGCGGACGGGTCCAGATCAGCGGCCGGATGAACACCCGCGAGGCGAACGACATCTCGCTGCTGATGCGCGCCGGCGCGCTCGCGGCGCCGATGGAGATCGTCGAGGAGCGCACCGTCGGCCCGTCGCTCGGCAAGGAGAACATCGACAAGGGCTTCAACTCGGTGGCCTACGGCTTCATCGTGCTGACGATCTTCATGTGCGTGTACTACCTGCTGATGGGCCTCATCTCGGCGATCGCGCTGTCGGTGAACCTGATGCTGCTCGTCGCCCTCTTGTCCATGCTGCAGGCAACTCTCACGCTTCCCGGCATCGCGGCCATCGCGTTGACGCTCGGCATGGCGATCGACTCCAACGTGCTGATCAACGAGCGCATCCGCGAGGAACTGCGCTGGGGCGCGACGCCGCACGCGGCGTTGACGGCGGGATACGACCGGGCCTTCGGCACGATTCTCGACTCGAACGTGACGACGCTGATCGCGGGCATCGCGCTCCTGATCTTCGGCACGGGACCGGTCCGCGGCTTCGCAGTCGTGCACTGTCTCGGGATCATGACGTCGATGTTCTCGGCGGTGTTCGTCTCGCGCGGGATCGTCAACCTGATCTATGGCGGCCGCAAGCACCTCACCAACATCTCCATCGGGCAGGTCTGGAAACCCACGCCTGCCACCGGCGTCCCCGCCAAGTAGCGCGGCGCGCGACCGTCACGAGAGCCCTCGCAGAGACAGCACATGGAATTCTTCCGCATCCAGCGCGACATCCCGTTCATGCGGCACGCGCTCACGTTCAACGTGATCTCGCTCGTGACGTTCGTCCTGGCCGTGATCTTCCTCGCGGTGCGGGGCCTCAATCTCGGCGTCGATTTCCGCGGCGGCACGGTGATCGAGGTGGGCTACGACCACGCCGTCGACTTCAATCGCGTGCGTGCGGCCATCGACACGCTCAATCTGGGCGACTACGCGGCGCAGAGCTTCGGCCGCTCCGACACGGCGCTCATCCGCCTCCCGCTCAAGCCTGGCGTGTCGAGCGCACAGCTCTCCGAGCGCGTCATGGGCGCGCTGCGCGCCGACGACCCCAGCGCACGGCAGCAGCGCGTCGAGTTCGTCGGTCCGCAGGTCGGCAAGGAGCTCTACGAAAACGGCGCCCTCGCCCTCCTGCTCGTCTCCCTCGGCATCGTCGGCTACCTGGCGCTTCGGTTCGAGTGGCGATTCGCGGTTGCGGCGATCATCGCCAACCTGCACGACGTGATCATCATTCTCGGGTTTTTCGCCTTCTTTCAGTGGGAGTTTTCGCTGCCCGTGCTGGCCGCGGTGCTCGCGGTGCTGGGTTACTCGGTGAACGAATCCGTCGTGATCGCCGACCGGATCCGCGAGAACTTCCGCAAGATGCGCAAGGCGTCGGTGACGCACGTCATCGACGACGCCATCACGAAGACCATCTCGCGCACGATCATCACCCACGGCCTGACGCTGATGATGGTGCTGTCGATCCTGTTCTTCGGCGGCGAGACGCTTCACTATTTCGCGCTGGCGCTGACCATCGGCATCTGCTTCGGCATCTACTCGTCGGTGCTCGTCATGGCGCCGCTCGTGATGTGGATGGGCGTCTCGCGCGAAGACTTGGTCAAGCCCGAGAAGAAGCGCGAAGGCCCGGAGGGCGAGAAGATCCTTCCGTAGGCCGGCGGCAAACCCGGCGGCACAGCGCGACGGTCCCCCGCGCCGGGGAGCCCGCGCCGCCGCCGGGACCTGGCACCGGCCCTCCCCTTGCGCGCCACATGCTCACGACGCTGATCTATTCGTTGCTGGCGCTCGACCAGACGGTCGCGCAGGTCGCGGCCCAGTACGGCCACTGGCTCTACCTGTTCCTGTTCCTCATCATCTTCGTCGAGACGGGGCTGGTCGTGTTCCCGTTCCTCCCCGGCGATTCGATACTCTTCATCTCCGGTACCGTCGTGGCGAGCGCCGGCCTCGACGTCCATGCGCTGGTCGTCGTGCTGATCGCCGCGGCGATTCTCGGGGACACGGTGAACTACTCGATCGGCCACTACATCGGCCCCCGCGTATTCGATAAGCCCGATTCGCGCTGGTTCAAGCAGGAGCACCTGCGCCGCACGCAGTCGTTCTACGACCGCTACGGCGGAGCGACGATCATCATCGCCCGCTTCGTCCCGATCATCAGGACGTTCGCGCCGTTCCTGGCCGGCGTCGCGGGAATGACGTACCGCCGGTTCCTCGCGTTCAACGTGGTCGGCGGCGTCGCCTGGATCACGTCGCTCGTCTACGCGGGGTATCTCTTCGGAAACATCCCGTGGGTGAAGGACAACCTGTCGCTGATCGTGATCGCGATCGTCGTCGTCTCGCTGGTTCCCGCGGTGACCACGTACTTCCGCGAGCGGCGCTCGCACAAGCCGCCCACTCGCTGAAGGCGCCGGCGATCGAATCGCGGCGTCGCGAGCCCCCGCGGGTCAGACGCGACGCGCGAGATCCGCGGCCTTGCCGACGTACGTCGCGGGAGTGAGCGCCTTCAAACGTGCCTTCGCGTCGGCAGGGATCGCGAGCCCGTCGACGAACGCGTGCAGCGTCTCCCGGGTGATGCCGGTGACGCCTCGCGTCAGCGCCTTCAATTGCTCGTAAGGATTGGGCACGCCGTAGCGGCGCATCACAGTCTGTATCGGCTCCGCCAGCACTTCCCAGTTGGCGTCGAGATCCTCCCCGAGGCGCGCTTCGTCGACAGCGAGGCGCGACAGCCCTTGAGAGAGCGAGACCCAGCCCAGGAGCGCGTGTCCCAACGCCACGCCGATGTTGCGCAGCACCGTCGAATCGGAGAGATCGCGCTGCCAGCGCGAAACCGGCAGCTTTTCGGCCATGTGCCGCAACAGCGCGTTGGCGAGACCGAGGTTGCCTTCGGAGTTCTCGAAGTCGATCGGATTGACCTTGTGCGGCATCGTCGACGACCCGACCTCGCCTTCCTTGACGCGTTGGCGGAAGTAACCGAGGGAGACGTAGCCCCAAATGTCGCGATCGAGATCGACGAGCACCGTGTTGGCGCGCGCGACCGCATCGAACAGCTCGGCCATGTAGTCGTGCGGCTCGATCTGCGTCGTGTAGGGATTGAACTCGAGCCCGAGGCCCGCCACCACCCTGGCAGCAAGGTGCTCCCATTCGACATCCGGATAAGCGACGACGTGCGCGTTGTAATTGCCGACGGCACCGTTCGCCTTCCCCTTGAGGGGCACGCGCTCGATCGACGCGATCTGGCGCTCGAGGCGCGCGTAGACGTTGGCCATCTCCTTGCCAAGCGTGGTCGGCGTCGCCGGCTGGCCGTGCGTGCGCGACAGCATCGGCAACGCGGCGTGGGCATGCGCCAGCGATTTGAGAGCGGCGGCGATGTCGCGAAGCGCGGGCAAGAGCACCTGTGCGCGCGCTTCCGCGAGCATCACGCCGTACGCGAGATTGTTGATGTCCTCCGACGTGCACGCGAAGTGAACGAATTCGCCGACCCGCGCAATCTCGGGGATGCCTGCGAAGCGCTCCTTCAACCAATACTCGACCGCCTTGACGTCGTGGTTCGTCGTGCGCTCGATCGCCTTCACGCGGGCCGCGTCGTCCGGCGAGAACGACGTCGATCCGGCCTGCAGCGCCTCTCGAGCCTGCGCGCCAAACGGAGGGACTTCGGCAACCTTCGGTTCGTCCGACAGCGCGATCAGCCAGGCGACTTCGATCTGCACCCGGGCGCGGATGAGACCGTATTCGCTGAAGATGCGGGCGAGCGGCGCGACCTTCGCGCCGTAGCGGCCGTCCAGGGGCGACAGCGCCGTGAGGGCGGGGTGGGATTCAGCCATTGCAGAGCGGGCGCGTCGGGAGACAACAGGACGCAAAGTGCCCGTGAAGTCTAGCACAGCGCGATCCCGAGAAACCCCGTGCGCGCTAGGAAAGGAGCTCGTTGGCGCGATCGACGAGAAGGCGGGTTTCGGCCTCGCCGCGGAACTTCCTGATCGCCTTCGCATAGTCGGGCAGAAGCGCGGCGAGATCGTCGCGCGTCGAGCAGCGCTCGAGCTTCAGCGTGAACAGGAAAGCGCGAACGCCGAGGGCATCGACCACCGTTTCGTTGATGAACGACTTCGCGGCGCGAAAGCGCGCGAGCTCGTCCCGGCTCACTTCGCGAGGGGCCTCGGCGGCGGCCGGGCTTTCGGCTCCGCCGAGCGCGACGATGTAGCCGTCCTTCAGCAGCATGTCCAGGAATTCCGGTTCCACGCCGATCTGGCCGGCACTCGCCCGCAACTCGTCGCCGGTCTTCGACGGGTCGATCAGGATCAGCATGGTGCGCAATCGGCCGCGCAGGTTCTTTCCGCGCGAACGGATCTCTTCGGTGCCCTTTTCCGTCTTCGCGTACCGCCTCGCGTCTGCCATCGCCTTCCCATTCAGGTTCGCAATCGACCGGGACGCATCGATTCGCGAGCTCGGCCGGAGCCTGAGTTCAGGGATTGTAGCCAAAACGGGAGGCCAGCGAACGTGCGCCGTGGTCGTCACTTTGCTAAACTCGATTGAAGGTCGCTCGAGGGGAGCACGTGAGGCGACCAGCGAGGCCGCGAACGGAGGACGTGCCGGATGCGGATTCTGATCGCCGAAGACGACCCGATCCTGGCCGATGGTCTCGCGGTGAGCCTGCGCGAGGACGGGCATTCGGTCGACTGCGTCGCGACCGGCGCCGAGGCCGACTACGCGATTGCGAGCTTCGAATTCGACCTCCTGATCCTCGACATCGGGCTTCCCCGGATGAACGGTTTCGAGGTCCTGAAGCGCCTGCGCGGGCGCAGCCGCGACCTGCCCGTCCTCATCCTCACCGCGCAGGACGGCATTGAGGCCCGCGTGCGAGGGCTCGATCTCGGCGCGGACGATTACCTTGCCAAGCCGTTCGCGCTCGAAGAGCTGAAAGCGCGCGTGCGCGCCCTCACGCGGCGCGCCTCCGGCGGCAAGCCGGCGGTCGTCGAGTTCGGCGCGCTCGCCTTCGACCGGGCCGGCCGCGTAGCCAAGGTCCGCGGCGAATCGCTCGACCTCTCGGCGCGGGAGCTCGTACTGCTCGATCTCCTGCTGCAGCGCGCGGACCGGATGGTGAGCAAGGCGCAGCTGCTCGACCACATGTGCGAATGGGGCGACGAGGTCAGCACGAACGCCATCGAAGTCTACGTCCACCGGCTGCGCCGGAAGCTCGAGGCCGCCGGCGTCGAAATCGTCACGCTGCGCGGATTGGGCTATCGCATCCAGAAGACAGGTTCGGTCTGAAGCTCGCTCTGTTCGCCGACATCCACAGCAATCTCGAAGCGATCACCGCCTGCCTCGCGCATGCGGAGGCCCTGGGGGCGGACCGCTATGCATTTCTCGGCGACCTCGTCGGCTACGGCGCGGATCCGGTCGCAGTGCTCGATCTCGTCGAGCAGTACGGATCGAAGGGCGCCGTCGTCGTGCTCGGCAATCACGATGCGGCGGCAATGGGGCGTCCGGACGACGCGCTCAACAGGAACGCGTTGGCGGCCGTCGACTGGACCCGCGCGCAGCTCGGGCCAAGGCAACGTGAATTCCTGGCCTCGCTGCCGCTGACCGTGGAGGAAGGCGATTTCCTGTTCGTGCACGCGAGCGCGGCAGCGCCAGGGCAGTGGATTTACGTGAGCGGCCCCCGGGAAGCGGCGGAGAGCATCGATGCCGGAGGCGCAGTCTACGTCTTCAGCGGCCACGTGCACGAGCAGAAGCTCTACTACACCGGCACGAGCGGCAGGCCCATGTTGTTCCGGCCCGTTCCGGGAACACCGATCCCGACTTCGAAGCATCATCGTTGGCTCGCCATCGTCGGGTCGGCAGGCCAGCCCAGGGACGGCAACAACGCGGCGTGCTACGCGCTCTTCGACACCGAGCGCGAGCGCGTGACGTTCTTCCGCGTGCCGTACGACCACGGGGCCGCGATGCGGAAGATTCGCGCAGCAGGACTCCCCGACCGCCTCGCGCGGCGGCTGGAGCGCGGATTGTGACGAAACTCCCGGAAACCGGGAGCGTGATCGACGGCTTTCGCTTGGGCGAGATGATCCACGCCGGAAGCATGGCAACGATCTTCCGCCTGACCGGTGACGAGGGCCCCCTTCCTCTCGTCATGAAGATCCCTCGGCTCGGACCGGGCGAGCGGGCGGTCAACGTCATCGGCTTCGAGGTCTGCCGCACGGTGCTGGGAGCCGTCGCGCAGAGTCGTCATCACCCGACGCTCGTCGCGTATGGCGACGTCGAAACCACGCCCTACCTCGTCATGGAGCACATCGACGGCGTCCGGCTCGACGACTGGCTCGGCCGTGCGCCGATGCCGCCCGAGGAGATCGCGCGCCTCGGCACCGCGATGGCGCTTGCGCTCTCCGACCTGCACCGGCAGGACGTCGTCCATCTCGACCTCAAACCCACCAACGTGCTGTTCCGGTCGAATGGCGAAGCCGTTCTCATCGACTTCGGGCTCGCCCATCACGGGCACTTTCCGGACCTCCTTGCCGAAGAGCTTCGAATTCCGCTCGGCAACTGGGTCTACATGGCGCCCGAGCAGGTGCTGGGCGTGCGCTGCGATCCGAGATCGGACATCTTCGCCTTGGGCGGCATCCTCTACGAACTCGCGACGGGGCGCCTCCCGTTCGGCCATCCCGCGACCGTGGCCGAGTTGAAGCGGCGCTTCTACCGCGATCCGGTTCCGCCGCGCACGCTTGTGCCCTCGACGCCGCCATGGCTGCAGGAGATCGTGCTGCGCTGCCTCGAAGTGGACGCCCGCGATCGATATGCGTCCGCTCGCGAGATCGCGCTCGCGCTCTCCACGCCGGCCGAGATTCCCCTCACGGAACGCGGCTCGCGGGAGCGCCGCGCCGGCCTGCCCACGCTCGCACGACGCCGGATACGCGCCGCACGATTCGCACCCGCGCCCTGCCCGCCCCTTTCGACAGAGCCGCAGGTGATGCGTGTCGTCGCCGTCGCGATCTCGCCCCGGGAAGGCAACGAGGCGCTTCGCGTCGCCCTCCGCGACGCGGCGCGCAGCGCGATCGCCGCGGATCCGGGTTGCCGCATTGCGTGCATCACCGTCGTGCCTCCCGCGGCCACGCTTTCGGGCGTCGGCGAGGAAAATTCCGCGACTGGCCGGCACATCAATCGCCTGATCGAGTTGCGCGGCTGGGCGAAGCCTCTGGAGTTGCCCGAGGAGCGCGTGACCTATCACGTCCTGGAATCGGACAAGCCGGGAGCGGCGCTCGTCGACTACGTCCGGATGAACGACGTGGCGCACATCGTGATCGGCGCCCCTGCTGCCGGCACGCTTCCGTGGCGATTCGGAGGCGCAGGTACGCAGGTCGTCGGCAGCGCGCCTTGCACCGTCACGGTGGTTCGCCCCCGTTCGGAAGGCTAAACTCCGCGCGGGAACAAGAAGGAGGTTCGATGAGCGATTTCGAAAGCAAGGGGCAGCGCTTCGTCGCGCTGTGCCTGCTCGGCGTGCTGCTCTTCAACTACCCGATCCTCGCGCTCTTCAACGTGTCGGGGACGGTGCTCGGCGTGCCGGTGCTCTACGTCTACATGTTCGGCGCGTGGTCGGCGCTGATCGCGCTGATGGCCTGGATAGCGGAGTCCGGGCGCTAGCACGCGCTTCGACGAAGGACGGCGCCATGCTCCACGGCACGACCATCATTCTCATCTCGTTCGCATACCTGGGACTGCTGTTCGCGATCGCTTATTTTGCCGACGAGCGTGCCGACGCCGGCCGGTCGGTCATCGCGAGCCCGTACGTCTACAGCCTGTCGCTCGCCGTCTATGCGACGGCATGGACGTTCTACGGGAGCGTTGGGCGGGCAGCGAGCGACGGCGTCGGGTTTCTGCCGATCTACATCGGGCCGACGCTGATGATCGCGCTGTGGTGGGTGGTGCTGCGCAAGATCCTGCGCATCTCGAAACAGAACCGCATCACGTCGCTCGCCGACTTCATCGCGTCGCGCTACGGCAAGAGCGCGCTCCTGGGCGGTCTCGTCACCGTCATCGCCGTCATCGGCATCCTGCCGTACATATCCTTGCAGCTCAAGGCAGTGTCGAACAGCTTCGCGATCCTCGTCCAGTATCCCGAAATCATCATGCCGGACAAGGTCGGCGCGGCCTCGTTCCGCGAGGATGCCGCGCTATGGATGGCGCTGATCCTGGCCGCGTTCACGATCGCCTTCGGCACGCCACCTCGACGCCGCCGAGCACCACCAGGGCATGGTGGCCGCGATCGCGTTCGAATCGCTGGTGAAGCTCCTCGCCTTTCTCGCGGTCGGCGCCTACGTCACCTTCGGCATCTACGACGGCGTCGGCGACCTCTTCGCGCGTGCGGCGGCAGTGCCCAGGCTGCAGGCGATGATGACGCCGCTCGAAGGCGTTGCCGGGGGCTACGCGAACTGGGCGTGGCTCACGATCCTGTCGATGATGGCGATCATGTTCCTGCCGCGCCAGTTCCAGGTCGCCGTCGTCGAGAACGTCGACGAGAAGCATCTCAACAAGGCGATCTGGCTGTTTCCGTTGTACATGCTCGCGATCAACATCTTCGTGCTGCCGATCGCCTTCGGCGG
>Ga0207691_10006228_pt1 | contig 11523 bp, 9 predicted proteins | sample KBSM13metaG_FD_184327 | JGI IMG/M metagenome (GOLD analysis project Ga0207691, IMG submission 184327) | Miscanthus rhizosphere microbial communities from Kellogg Biological Station, Michigan, USA - KBS M1-3 metaG (SPAdes) (version 2) | ecosystem: Host-associated > Plants > Roots > Rhizosphere >...
CGGCCGCGCCGCCTTGGTTCTCGATGACGAATTGCTGCCCCAGCCGTTCCGAGAGCTTCTGCCCGATGATGCGTGCCATCACGTCGGTCGGGCCCCCGGGCGGGAACGGCACGATGATGCGCACGAGCTTGGTCGGGTAGGGCTGCGCGGATGCGGCGCCGGCGAAAAGCGCGGCGCACAGCGCCGCGATCCGGACGATCGTCCTCATCGAACTCCCTCCCCGGTCGCGATGCTTGCGGCAGGCAAGTCGATGCGGCCCTTATTCGGCCTGCAATATTCGCCGCAAAGTGTGCGACTGCGGCCGAAAGAAATCAAGTTTCCGGCCCGATCGTGCGCGGTTCTCGCCGCGAAAACGCCCAGCCCCGTTGATGAATTTGCCGCGCGGCTCGATGCCGGCGCGTAGCGCATGGTCTCGAAGAGCGCGTCATGCATCCGGTGGGAGACGGGGAGAGTTGATGGCGCTGGGCTGCATCACAGCGGCGGTCACCGGACAAGTTGAATTCGGGATTCCTTGCGTGATCGGCGGGGCCGCGACCTCGGCGGCCTTGCGGATGTGGGATGGGCAGAAGTGAGGGGTTCGTGGTTTTCGGGTCGGTTTTGCCACCAGATCGCCGTAATGATGTCCGATCCCGGTAACAGCTTCTTCACCCTGATCCCGCACTGTATTTTCCGAGGGGGAGCGTGGGATTTACGATGAAATTGATGCGTTTTTGCGTCGTCTCGCTGGGTTGCGTGGCCGTTGCGGTCGCGTTTGGTGTCGTCGCCAATGCGGCTATCGATCTGGTGATGCCGCAGGGGCCGAAGGAAATCGCCTTCCCTGCCGCGCCGATCAAGGCCGCCGCGACGCCCGCTGAGGTCGCCGCCGAGGCGCCGCCAAGCTTCGCGCTCGCCTCGGCGACGTCGACCCCCGTGGACGGCCCTGCCATCGTGAGCGACGGCCAGCTCACCGAGCAGACCGCCGAAACACAGGTTGCGCCGATCAAGACGGCCATTCCGCTGCCCCGGCCGCGCCCGGCCACCGCTCCGACCCACGAGACGACCGCCTCGCTCGCCCGCCAGCCCGGATCGCTCGCGATCACGGCTGCGACCCGCAAGGCCAATCCGGACGACGGCGATCCGCTCGGCGTTGCCGGCATCGAGCGCATGAAGATGGCGCTCGCGCTGACCGCCGAGCAGGAAGAGTTCTGGCCCGCGATCGCGGCCGAGCTGCGCGCGCTCGGCAAGGCGCTGAAGACCGCCAAGGGTCAGTCGGGCAATGTCACGATCGACGGCGAGGCGATGCAGCGCCTCTACTACGTGGCGGCGCCGCTGATCTCGCGGCTGTCCTATGAGCAGAAGCTCAAGGTCAAGCAGATGGCTCACGTGATGGGCCTGCATCAGGTCGCCCAGGCGCTCTGACAGCGGCGGCATGGTACGCCGCTCTCCCGCCGGAAATCTACACACGCGGGGCCTTCAACGTCGGCCTCAACGTCGGCCACAGGGCATCGCGACCGCAACTACGTTGATCTGGCCAACGATTGGGCAAGTTCGCGGGCTGCCTCGATGAACATTTTCGCGAGCGGGCTCAAGGTGCGGTTCTTCAGCGTGAGAATCGCGACCGTGCTGGGCCGATGCGGCAGCGCGGCCGGCAGCACCTTCAGCCCGAGCTCCTTGGCGCGGAAGCGCAGCAGCGAGTCCGACATGATGCCGACATAGCGGCCGGTCTTGATGATGTTCACCTGCATATTGATCGAATGGGTCGTGATGGCCGGCTCGGGCAGTTCGACGCCGCTGACCAGGAAAGCCTCGCGGATCAAGGCGCCGACAACACTCTCGTAAGGGGGTATCGCCCAATCGTCGTCGGCGAGGTCCCGAAGGTGGACTGTCCGGCGGCGCGCCCACGGACTGCTTCTCCCGACGACCACGCGAAGCTGGTCATTGAACAGAGCCTCCGCCTCCATGTCCGGTTCGGGGCACGGGACGGGCGAGCGCACCAGGATCATGTCTGCCTTGCGGGCGCGCAACTCGCGCTGCTTGAGCGTAACCGTGTCGGCTTCCTCGAGCTGAAATCGGACGCCGGGTTGGCGTCGCCTGATGCGCTCGATCACGACGGCAGCAAACCCGCCCGCGTGCGGTTGATTGCAGCCGATGCGTATCTCTCCCGCGCTCGGATCGGCCATGTAGCGGATTTGCTTCACGCTCTGGCGCAGTTCGTCGAACACCGTATTGCCGCCGCTCAGCAGAGCGCGCCCGTAGATCGTCGGCTCGGCACCGGTCGGGGTGCGGTCGAACAGGCGCACGTTCAGCGTCTGCTCCAGCGCGGCGATCGCCTTGGAGACGGCGGGCTGCGAGATGTTCAGGAACGACGCCGCGCGCGCCATGCTGCCGCGCTGGGCCACGGCTTCCAGCATCCTGAGGTCGCTCAGCTTGAGACGGCGCAGAACGCGATCGGACTGGTCCATGACACCCTATGAAAACCAGTTATGGCAACCGCACAATATAGAAATTGAGTTCATATGCCAGCCCGGTACAGTCGCGGCTGTTGGTGACTGCGCAGTCGTTCGGCATCTTGGTTCAAACCCAGGGGAACGAGACATGATCGGGATGATGCAACGAATGGCGCGCGCCGCACTGGCTGCGCTCGCGATCTGCGCACTCGGCACCGGGCAGGCGCCGGCGAACGAGTATCCCCAACGGCCGGTCACGATCATCGTGCCGGCGGGCGCTGGGTCAGGCCCGGACGTGATCACCCGCCTCGTCGCAGAGCGATTGAGCCGGGGCTGGGGGCACCAAGCGGTCGTGAGCAATCGGCCGGGCGGCGGCGGAATGATCGCCACGCAAGCGATGGCCGGAGTGGAGCGTGACGGACACACATTGTTCATGCCGCTCTCTTCGACGCTCACAGTGATGCCGGAGCTGCAACCCAGGCTGCCGCTCGACTTCGATCGCGACCTGGTTCCGATCGGGCTTGTCGCCACTCAGCCGATGATGATTGCGGTTCATTCGTCGCTCGGGATCAGTTCGTTGTCGGAACTGGTGGCACGGGGCAAGAGCCGGCCTGCCGATCTTCTCGTCGGGGCTTCGCGTGGCACGATCCCGCATATGACCTGGGAGATGTTCCGGACGCGCGCAGGAATGGACGCGACGCTGGTTCCCTATCCGAGCGTCGCGCGGGCGATCCAGGATGCGATGGCCGGCACGATCAATCTCATCACGGAGAGCCCGGCGGGCCTCGCGCCCGCGCTTCAGTCCGGCGCATTGAAGCCGCTGGCGATCGCCTCGGCGACGCGGCTGCCGAACTATCCGGATGTGCCGACGGTCGGGGAGGCGTTGCCCGATTTGGCGCCGTTCGAGGCGGAGGGCTGGTTCCTGCTGATGGCACCAGCCGGCACGCCTGAGGCGGTCGTCACCAAGCTCTCGGCTGATCTGCGCACGGTACTCGGCGATCCGGAGCTAAGGCAGCGCTTCGAGGGGCTGGCGAGCTACGTGCGCCCCCTCTCGCCAACGGAAACCGCCGCGTTCATCCGTGCCGAGCGCGACCTCTGGCGCCCGATCGTGCGTCAGGTTGGCGCTGCGCAGTAGCCCAACCGAGGACCAGGTTATGGAGACTGGACGACCCAGCCGCACATTGCTCGCGCCGGCGATCCGGCGTGCGGCGCACCAGCTTCTCGATACGCCGCTGATCCTGGAAGACCCGGTTGCGGTTGGTCTGGTCCCGGAGGCTGGCGCGAATGCGATCCGCGCCGGGCTCGCCGAGCACCAAACGGAAGAGTCGATCCTGTTGCGCTCGCTGTTCGTGATGCGCAGCCGCTTTGCCGAGGACCGGCTGGCGGAGGCTGCCGCGCGCGGCGTGCGACAGTACCTGATCGTCGGCGCCGGCCTCGACACCTTCCCGTGGCGCCAGCCCGACTATGCGCGCGACATGCACATCTTCCTCGCGGACCACGTGTCGAGCCTCGTGTGGACGCAGGAGAAGTTCTGGGAGCGGGGATTGGCCAAGCCAGGAAATCTCACCTTTGTGCCGCTCGATCTCGAGGACGGCCGGCTCGGCCCGCACCTTGCGGGGTTCGGATTCTTGGCCCAACCCGCGTTCTGCTCGGCACTCGGCGTCACGCAATATCTCGAACCCAGCGCGGTCGAGGCCCTGTTGCGCTTTGTCGCCTCGCTCGGCCGCGGCAGCGAGATCGTGTTCTCCTACGTGCCACGCGCCCAAGACCTCGAAGGTGCAGACCGCGACTTCGCCGAGGCGTCGGCCGCGCGCACCGAGCGGTTCGGCGAGCCGTGGAAGGCGCGGTTCAGCGCAGACGAGCTGCACGCGTTGTTGTTTGCGGCCGGCTTCGGCGAGGTCTCGCACCTCACCCCGGAGCACGCATGGCAGCGCTATTTTGCGGGGCGCGCCGATGGACTGCGTCCAGCCAGCTGGGAGCAATCGATCGCAGCGGTGGTGTAGGGCTGGATTCGCGCGGGCGTTCGCGTGCTAAAGTGCCAGCATGACAGCACGCCGCACCGTTCTCGCAGGGCTCGCAGCCGCCGCAGCTTTCCCGCGCGCGACGTTCGCGCAAGCCTATCCGAGCCGCCCGATTTCACTGCTGGTCCCGTGGGCGCCCGGCGGGTCCACCGACATTCTGGCGCGCATCGTCGCCGCTCACCTGCACCAGTCGATGGGCCAGCCGGTGATCATCGAGAACCGTACCGGCGCGGCCGGCAACATCGGCACCGGCGCGGTCGCGCGCGCGGCGGCGGACGGCTACACGCTCCTGTTCAACACCATGAGCGTGCACACCATGAACCACGCGCTGTTCGCCACCATGCCGTTCGACGGCGTGAAGGATTTCTCCGCGATCACGCTGCTCGCCTACGTGACCAACACGATGGTGGTGCACCCGTCGGTGCCGGCGAACACGGTCGCGGAGTTCATCGCCTACGCGAAGGCAAATCCCGGCAAGATCGCCTACGCGTCGTCCGGCCCGGGCTCGACCAATCATCTGTGCGCCGCGATGCTGGAACGGATGGCCGGCATCGAGATGCTGCACGTGCCGTATCGCGGCGGCGCGCCCGCGGTGGCCGATACGGTCGGCGGGCAGGTGCAGCTTTTCTTCACCGCCGGCACGCAAAGCCTCGAGCACGTCAAGGCCGGTCGGCTGAAGCTGCTCGCCGTCACCGAGGCGAAACGCTCGCCGTTCCTGCCCGACGTGCCGACGGTGGCCGAGACCGTGCCGGGCTACGAGATGACGGTGTGGTATGGCGCGTTCGGGCCGCCCGGCATGCCGAAGGAGATCGTGGCGCGGCTCAACGGCGAGATCGGCCGCGCGCTGTTCCTGCCCGAGGTGAAGCAGCGGATGGCCGACATCGCGGTCGAGGTCGCGTCGTCGACGCCCGAAGAGCTCGCCGCCCGCATGCGCAACGACGCCGACAAATGGGGCGGGATCATCAAGAGCATCGGCATCACGCCGCAGTAGTTTTGCGCTGGCGCACGGTCTGTTGCGAAAATCGCGCCTGCCGCCGACGGCGGCGACAACTTTTTCGTTTGACTTTTGAATCGCCACGCTTCGGAAATTCACTGCCTGTCATCCCGGGCGCCGCGGAGCGGCGACCCGGGACCCATCGTGAGACCGGCACGAGTTTCGACATGGGTCCCGGCTCTCCCCCGGCTCAAGGCCGGGGTCGGCCGGGATGACAATCGAGGAATTTGGAGGATTGGCATCCATGCAAAGATGCGTCAGGAATTTCTCTGTGTTTTCAACGGGCCGCTCTGTTATTTCCTGTTATTTGCACGACGTCCGCTGTCGTGTTGGATTTATGTGCTTGGCAAGATTGGACAATCGGCATACGCGCGAGCGCGTGCCGCTGTTATTTTCCTGTTATTTACAGGAACGCCGGGCACGCCGGACTCAGCGCGGCTACAACTCCGGCCGTCGCTTCCGTTCTCGCGGCTCACCGATACTTGCGGTCGATGCGACGCTGCCGAAGCCCGGCAAGCGCGGTCCTTACAAGAAGCCCGTCTAGCGGGAGCGAGCGATGCCAGCGAGCTGCCACACCGAAGGCGGAGAACCGGTTCATCATCTCGTGGAATTGCCTGATGGTGCGGGCGTCGTGATGGTTCTTGACTGGTCGAATAAGTTGGAGAGTCGACTTCAGAACCTCGTTTGCGTCGCTCATGATCAAAGCGTCAAATGGCGAGCAGAGCTTCCACAAACAGGCGGGCCAGATTGCTTCGTTCATACCAGCATGGATGGAACGTTAGTTCGAGCCAATACTTGGAGTGGCTACGCAATCTGGATCGACCCCGAAACCGGTCGTGCCCTTAAGTCAGAGTTCGTAAAGTAGCGGCCCAGAAAATTCAAACTGAAACACTACGGGCTTTTCACCCATCCGCCGCGCAACCTTTGCTGTACAATTCCCGGCGACTGAGGCTCAAAACAACCGCACGGGAGGCGACACATGAGCATGACCATGGGACGTCGAACATTTTTGGCGGGCGCGGGTGCTGCGTTCGCGGCCGGTTCACCGGCGCAGGCGCAGCAGGTGCCAAATTCCACGGGCACTGAAGCGCCGAAGCTGAAAGCGCCGGCGAACGCCTGCGACTGCCACATGCACATCTACGACGGCGAACGCTTTCCGCCGGCGCGTCCGGGCCCGCAATCGCGTATGCAGAGCAACGCCGCGGTCGACCAGTACCGGCTGCTGCAGGCGCGCATCGGCACCACGCGCACCGTGATCGTGACGCCGGCGGCTTACGTCACCGACAATCGCGTGACGCTCGACGCCATCCAGCATCTCAGCCCCGAGAACACCCGCGGCGTCGCGGTGGTGCATCCCACCGTCTCGGACGCCGACCTCACCGCGATGGCGGACGCCGGCATCCGCGGCATCCGCTTCACGGTGTTCGACCCGGCGAGCGCCGCCGTATCGATCGACATGATCGAGCCGCTCGCCAAGCGCGTCGCCGATCTCGGCTGGCATGTGCAGATCCACATGCGCGGCGACCAGATCGTGGACAACGCCGACCTGCTGCAGCGCCTGCCGACTCCGGTCGTGTTCGATCACATGGGACGCCTGCCGCAGCCGAACCCGCTCGATCATCCGGCCTACCGGATCATCCGCGCGATGCTCGACAAGGGCCGCACCTGGATGAAGCTGTCGGGTGCCTACATGGACACGAAAAGCGGCGCGCCGTCCTACGCCGACAAGACGGCTGTCGCGCAGGCGTATCTTGCGGCCGCGCCCGAGCGCATGGTGTGGGGCTCCGACTGGCCGCACCCGACCGAGCGCGAGAAACCGAACGACGCGACGCTGTTCGACTTGCTGACCGAATGGGCGCCGGATGCCGCGCAGCGCCAGCGCATCCTGGTGACCAATCCGGAAGCGCTGTACGGCTTCGCGCGATCCGCCTGACTACTCGGGCTCGATGCCGGCGTCCTTGACCAGCTTCGCCCAGCTCGCAACCTCTTTCTTGATGTAGTCGGCGAAGTCCTCCGGCGAGTTCGGCCGCAGATCGACGCCGAGCTCGAGCAGCCGCTGCTTCACGTCCGCGCGCTCGAGGATCTTGAGGATTTCGCTGTTGAGCCGCTGCACGATCGGCGCCGGCGTGCCCGCCGGCGCGAGCACGCCGGTCCACGACTCGATCGCGAAATCCGGCAGCACGGTTTCGCGGATCGTCGGCAGGTCCGGGATGATCGCGCTGCGCTCGCGCGACGTGATCGCGAGCGGCCGCAGCTGGCCGGCCTTGACGAACGCGATCGCGCTCGAGATGTCGACGAACATCATGGAAATGCGCCCGCCGATCAGATCGGTCAGCGCGGGCGGATTGCTGCGGTAGGAAATCTTCAGCACCGGGACGCCGGTTTCGCGCTTGAACGTCTCGGCCATCACCATGCTGGTCGAGCTGCCGGCCGCATAGTTGAGCTTCTCGGGATTGGCTTTCCCGTAGGCGATCAGCTCCTGCGGCGTCTTGGCGGGAAGGTCGGGATGCACGATCAGGAAATACGTGAAGATGCCGATGCGGGCGATCGGGGCGAAATCCTTCACCGGATCATAGGGCAAATTCTTGAACAGGCTCGGGTTCGAGCCGTGCGTCGAGTTGGTCGCCAGCAGCAGCGTGTGGCCGTCCGGCGCGGCGCGCGCGACCGCCGCGGCCGCGAGCGAGCCGGTCGCGCCGACCTTGTTCTCGACGATCACGTTGCCGCCGAGCGCGGGCGCAAGATGCTGCGCCACGATGCGCGCCGCGGTGTCGCTCCCGCTTCCGGCGGCGAACGGAACCACGATGGTGACGGTCCGGGTCGGGTAGCTCTGCGCTTGGGCCGTCAGCGGCATGGCGCAGACCACGGCAGCAAGGACGGCGAGATACCGGAACATGCGTTTGCTCCCTGACGATCGTTGCCTAACCGTATCGAAGGCACGCAGCGCGGCGAAGCGAATTCAGGCGATGTGAACTTGCCGCAAACCTCACGTGCAAGATGCAGACTTGACGGCGCTCTCGCGAGCCGCTTTTTGCTGATGCTCGAAGCGCCGTGCCGACCGGAGGAATGCCAATGACCAACGCCTTGCGCGGCGCCGATATCGTCGCGCGTTCGCTCGAACGGCTCGGCTGCCGCCATGTGTTCACGCTCTCCGGCAATCACATCATGTCGGTGTTCGACGCTGCGCTCGAGACCAGGCTCGATCTCGTGCACGTGCGCCATGAGGCGGCCGCCGTGCACATGGCGGACGCGTGGGGGCGCCTGACCGGCGAACCCGGCGTCGCGATGGTGACCGGCGGGCCGGGACATGCCAATGCGGTCGGTGCGCTGTTCACCGCGCTCGGCGCGGAATCGCCGATGGTGCTGCTGTCGGGGCACGCCGCGACCTGGGAACTCGGGCGCGGCGGCTTTCAGGAAATCCGCCAGGCCGACATGGCGGCACCGGTCAGCAAGGCGTCGTTCACCGCCACATCCGCTGCGACGCTCGGCCGTGACATCGGCGAGGCAATGCGCATCGCCACCTCGGGCCGGCCGGGGCCTGTGCATCTGAGCCTGCCGTCGGATTTGCTGGAGGAGAGGGTCGAGAGCAACGCGATCGTGTGGCCGGACGCGCGCGCGGCGTCGGGCGTTCCGGCGCTGGCGGCTTCCGTTGCGGACGCCGTGCTGGCCGAGATCGCCTCCGCGGCGCGGCCGGTCATCTTCGCGGGCCCGCAGCTTTCCAATGTCAGCGGACGCGCGCTGCTCGCCCGGCTGGAAGCCGCCGCCAAAGTGCCGGCCGTCATTCTGGAAAGTCCGCGCGGCATCGCCGACGCGACGCTCGGCGCGTTCTCCGACATCGTGCAGCGCGCCGACCTGATCGTGCTGCTCGGCAAGGCGCTCGACTTCACCACGCGCTGGGCCACGGGCAAGGGCTTCGATCCGAAGGTGCGCGTGATCGCGATCGATCCCGAAGCCGCGCTGGTCGAGCGCGCCGCAAAGGAAATGGACGGCCGGCTCGCGCTCGGCAGCATCGCGGATATCCGCTCGGCGGCCGAGACGCTGATCGTTCGCGCCGCCGCGACGAAGATACGCAGCGACGGCTGGCTCACTGAGGCGCGTGCCGCGCTCGACAACCGACCCGCAGCCTGGGCCTCGATCGCGGCGCAAACGCCGGGCCGCCTGCATCCCGCGCAAGTGTTCCGCGCGTTGCGGCCCTATGTGGAGCGCGATCCCGATACGGTGCTGATCTGCGACGGCGGCGAGTTCGCCCAATGGGGCCAGAGCATGCTTCCTGTGCGCCGCCGCATGATCAATGGCGTCGCCGGTTCGATCGGCGGCTCGCTGTCGTTCGCGATCGCGGCCCGGCTGCGGGAGCCGAAGGCTCCGGTGTTTGCCGTGCTCGGCGACGGCACGATCGGCTTCCACATCTCCGAATTCGAGACCGCGGTGCGGCGGAAACTGCCGTTCGTCGCGGTGCTCGGCAACGACGCGCTGTGGAATGCCGAGAGCCAGATCCAGTTGCGCGAATACGGCAAGGAACGCATGCACGGCTGCGACCTCACCCCCGCGCGCTACGATCTCGTGGTCGCGGCGCTCGGTGGCCACGGCGAGTACGTCGAGAACTCCGCCGATCTGCCCGGCGCGATCGAACGCGCGCTCGCCAGCGGCAAGCCGGCCTGCATCAACGTGATGATCGAGAGCGTTGCCGCGCCGGTGATCCGGCTCTGATTGGTGGAGCATGATCTTTTCCGAAAACCGGTGTCCATCCCCGATCGGTGTCGAGGACATGCTTTTCGGGATCATGCTCTGATGCGCGACACGGTGATCTTCGATCTCGGCGGCGTGCTGATCGACTGGAATCCGCGCCACCTCTTTCGCAAGCTGTTCGACGACGAGCAGGCGATGGAGCACTTTCTCGGGCACGTCTGTACGCCCGAATGGCATTTGCAGCACGATGCCGGGAAGCAGTTCGCCGAGACGCGCGACGGGCTCAGGCAGCGATATCCCGAGCACGCGGCGCTGATCGATACGTTCGGCGACCGCCACAGTGAAATGATGGCTGGCGCCATCGAGGGCACGGTGGTGCTGCTCGAACGCCTCGCAGCGGCGAACGTGCCGCTGTTTGCGATCACCAACTTCCCGGCACAGATGTACCCCGTCGCACAGCAACGCTTTCCGTTCCTGGGCGTATTCCGCGACGTCGCGGTGTCGGGTTACGAGCGCCTGGTTAAACCGGACCCCGCACTCTTCCATATCCTGCTGCGCCGGAACGACATCGCGCCGTCTCGCGCCGTGTTCATCGACGACACGCTGCGCAACGTCGAGGCCGCCAATGCGCTCGGCCTGCACGGTATCCACTTCACGTCGCCGGAGGCGCTTGAACGGGAATTGCGCGCGCTGGGGCTCTTGACGGAGCAGGGGCAGGCGCCCTCTGGCGGATGCGCGTGACGCATCATTGAAGGTCACAAAAAGGGCCGCTCGCGAGCGGCCCTCGTTCAGTTCAATTTGCGACGGCGTCAATGCATCGCGAGCTGCGGCTGCGTCGGCGGCGATTCCATCGCCGCCACGCGGTTCTTCACCGCCTTCTGCACCTTCTCGAAGGCGCGCACCTCGATCTGCCGCACCCGCTCACGCGACACGCCGAACTCGTCGGCGAGGTCCTCGAGCGTGATCGGGTCTTCGGCCAGGCGGCGCGCCTCGAAGATGCGCCGCTCGCGCTCGTTGAGCACCGAGAGCGCATCGCCGAGCGCCTTGCGGCGGTTGTCGGCCTGCTCGTCGGCGACGAGGCGCGTTTCTTGGCTCGCGGAATCGTCCACCAGCCAGTCCTGCCACTCGCCGGCATCGCCTTCCTCGCGGATCGGCGCGTTGAGCGAGGCGTCGCCGCCGAGGCGGCGGTTCATGTCGATCACGTCCTGCTCGGGTACGCCGAGGCGCTTCGCGATCAGCTTGACCTGATCGGGGCGCATGTCGCCTTCCTGCAGCGCGTCGATCTTGCTCTTCGCCTTGCGCAGGTTGAAGAACAGCTTCTTCTGGTTCGCGGTCGTGCCCATTTTGACGAGCGACCACGAGCGCAGGATGTATTCCTGGATCGACGCCTTGATCCACC
>Ga0207691_10006229_pt1 | contig 11523 bp, 9 predicted proteins | sample KBSM13metaG_FD_184327 | JGI IMG/M metagenome (GOLD analysis project Ga0207691, IMG submission 184327) | Miscanthus rhizosphere microbial communities from Kellogg Biological Station, Michigan, USA - KBS M1-3 metaG (SPAdes) (version 2) | ecosystem: Host-associated > Plants > Roots > Rhizosphere >...
CACGAGTAGTAAGCGAGCATGCGCCAGTCCTCTGGCGCGAGCTTGTCGCGCCCAGGCGCGCCGGTTGCGAGCGCTGCCGCCAGCGTGGCCTTCACCGGCCGCGCGCCGTTCATGCCGAGCGTCAGCACCCGCATGTACTGGTCGCCTTCGACTTCGCCGGGCAGCCGGGTGATCTCGGTGCCGTCCGGCGTGAACAGCACCATCGTCGGATATCCGCTGACCTTGAAGCGCGCCCCCTCCTTCTGCGCGTTCGGCGCGTCGCCGTCGATGTAGACAGGAACGAAATGGCGGGACCGCTCGATGAAATCCTGGCGATTGAAGATTGTCGCCTTCACCTGGTTGCACGGCGGACACCATGTCGCGCCCCAGTACAGGAAGACGGGCTTGCCTTCGGCTTTCGCTGCCGCAAAGGCAGCGTCCACGCCGCCCTTGTGCCAGGCGATGCCGGAGTCCTCGTGGGCGGACGTCGGCGGCGACGGCGCCGCCACGGGTGCAGGCGCCGCGGCCTGCTGCCCACCCGTTTTCGCGGTCGCCGCAGGGTCGGACGATTTCGAGCAGGCGGCGAGCCCGACTGCGACCAGCAGGACGGATATCGTGGCGAGGCTTGGAATCTCTGGTTTCATGACCGATGACGCGCGGAGGCGCCCAAGATGAATATGGCCGCCATTATAGGCGGGGCGAAACTACGTCGCTTGGCTCGGTTTCGCTCAGTCTCCCCCGTGCCGCGCGCCTTGCGGGTGGGCCGAGGGTCTTGCGCTCGAGTTGTAGCGTCCAACTCTGCGGCGTCGCACCCCGGCCGTAGGCGCCAATGGCGCCCGGTGCGCGTGGAAAGCCGTCGAAATCGCGCCCCCAATCCGGCAACGGCTTGCGTGCGATAGCGTTGCCGGAAACCGCGCTCGCGAGATTTCGCACCGGGTGAAGATCAAGACCGGGAGGCGATGCGAACGGACTTCGGACGTACGACGCGGCGTCGGCGAGCGGGGCGTCGAGATTTCGGAAGCCATTGGCAGCCGCAACCGGCATCCCCGCGAAAACGGCGTTTCCGCTCACCTCCTGCGGGTAACGGGGCGTGCCGTCCCGCACCGTGACTGCGATGCCGGCACCCTTGGCGATGACGGTGTTGTAGGCGATCGCGATGCGGCGTGGAACATCGTTGTGCGGCTGGATCCGCACGCCATCGCCGTAATCGTTGACGAAGACGTTGGAGTAGACCGCGACGTTGCCCTCACCCTGGAACAGCGCCTCGTGGCGGTTCTGGTAGAAGAAGTTGCCGTAGATCGCGTAGGTGTCTTCGGCACCTCGCCCTTCCTTCGGAAAGTGGCCGACCAGCACATTGGGGCGCGCCTCGAAGGGCGAGCCTGCGTTCGGCTTGGCGAAGACGTTGTGGCGGATGACGGTGACGCTCGTTCCCATCGGCATCCCAGGGAGGTCGGGCCGGACGAGTTGATGCTTGATCTGCAGGTTGTAACCGATCGAGTCGACGATCACGTTTCGCTCGATCAGCCCGGCGACGAAAGGCGCGTTGCCGTTCGAATCCCCGAGATACATTCCCGTGCCCGCGCCGATGATCGTGACGCCCCGAATAACCCAGTTCCACGCGGGGCACTTGGTCGAGATGCCGACGTTCTGCTGGTGGTTGCCGTGACCGCGGATGACGAGGTTCTCGAGCGTGATGTCGTGCGCCGAGATGGAGGTTCCCTCGGCCTTCACCGCATCGACCGGAAGCTTGTTGCCTTCGAGCGCGAGGTTCCTGATAAGCAAATAATGCGAATTGGAGATGCTGATCGTATTGTGGCCGGGGCGCGCGACAAACGTCGCCGATCCTCGCTGCTCGGGTCCCGCGATGACGATCGGCCGACCCGGCGCTCCGGAGAGCTCGTGCAGGGTCAGCCCGTCGAGATACTCGCCGGCCGCCAGCTGAAGCGTATCGCCGGGTTGGAGGAGCTTCACCATTTGGCGATAGTCGGCGGGCGTCGCCTCGTAGACGGCCGACTGCGCGATGCCGGCGAACACCGCGAACGCGATGGCAACGAAACCCCGGATGACTTGCTCCATCCGTCACCGGTCCGATCGACAGGCTGCTCGCGTCCCCGTCAAGCGAGAAGCCGCGCCAGTGCGCTGTCCGGGCGCTCGAGCTCCGCGAAAGTGCCCTGCTCGATCAACCGTCCGTCGTCCAGCACGAACAACCGGTCGAAGGTCCGCGCCAGGTCGGCGCGCCCCAATGCCCAGACGACCGTGCGCCCTTTCGCCCAGTCGAGCACGCCGTTCAGCACGCGCAATTCGGACGCCGGATCGAGACCCGAGGTGGGCTCGTTGAACACGAGCACGTCTGGGTTCTTCATGAGAGCCCGCGCAATGGCGAGGCGTTGCCGTTGCGAGTACGAAAGGCGCGACCCGCCGTTGCCGACCTCGTAATCCAGACCGATCCGGACGAGCTCGGGGTTCATTCCGACCTCGGAGGCCACTTCACGCACCAGCGTATTCACGCGGGCCTGCGCGTTCGCGTGCTCGAGGGCCACTCTTCCAAACAGGATGTTGTCCTGGATGGACAAGGTCGAGCTGAAGCGGTCGGGCTCGAAGAACTCGACGACATCCTTGCGATTCTCGTAGCGGCGGCGAAATTCCGCCCGCGCCTCGACAATCTTGCGCTGCATCGGCTCGTCGAGCACGCCCAGGCGATGCTGCGCGGCGACCAGCCGGAACGTCAGCGCCAGAAGGCGGGCCCCCTCCTCGTCCGACGTCGCGGCGAGCGAACCATCGGCGATCTTGGCGAGCAGAATCCGGAATTCGGGCAGGTCGTCGGCGCTGATGAAGCTGTACTCGTCGAAGAGATCGCTGTCAGGCGCCACGTCCGCGAACAGCTCGACCATGAGCCCCGCCACCTTCACGCCAGCGGCGGTGAGGTCCTCCAGGAGCCCGACCTCGCGCAGCAATGCGACGAACTCGGGGTTACCCGGCAGGTTGGCCGGCTGGAACGCGGGGCTTCGCGGCGTTCCGAACAGCAGGTTCTCGGCCACGCTGATATTGGAATGGTAGCGCGTGGGATCGAAGAGCTCGACGAACGACGCCAAGTCTTCCCTTTGCACGCGATCGCGGATTCGCGCCCGCGCCTCGAGGCCCATCGCGGCGACGGAAGGATGCGCCACAGGGTCCGCTGCGCTGGCGAGGCCGAAGCCGACGATCTCCTGCTCCATCTCCACGCGCCGCAGCACCGCGAGCGCCGTTTCCGCCAGCGCCGTTGAATCGGCAACGCCGGCCGCCTCGTAGTCGATCCAGTCTGCGCGGATGTCGTCGGTGCTGTTGCCCGCGATCACCGCGTCGCGCACGCGCGTTTCCTCGCGCTTCGCCCCGGCCTCGTCGTAGGTGTCCGGACGCAGCGGCTGATGCATGAGTCCGTAATAGAGATTCTGCGACAGCGAGCCCGAGAAAATGTACGCATTCTGGGTTGCGTACGCGATCCGCCGTCCGGGAACGGCCTGATGCGCGTCGGCAAAGTTGACGCCGGCCATGGCGAGGCGGCCCCCGGTCGGGAAGATCAGTCGCGCGAGGAGGTGCGAGATGTCGTCCTTGCCGCTGTGGCCCTTGCCGAGCAGCGCGATGTGCGCAGCGGCGGGCGCATTGAACGACACGCGATCGACGCGATTCGCCCCGCCGTCTTCGGCATACACCAGTCCGGACACCGCGATATCGCCGGAAAGCGAGGGGATCGCAGCCGGGGGCTCTTCCATCAGCTTTGCATCGATCATCCCCGGGGGCTCGAACTGCGTGACGATCTGCTCGTACTTGATCCGGATGTCCTCCTTGGTCGAATACCACGTGAGGAGCTCCTTCCACGGCGCGAGGATGTCCTTGTAGGCTGCGAGCACGGCGACCAGGGCGCCGAGCGTCAGCTTGTTCGGGTCGCCATTGCCCTGGATCACCAGATACCCGCCGACGGAGTAGAAGAAGAACGGCGTGATTTGCCCGAGGAAGTTGTTCAGGAACTTGACGAAGAACTTGCGCTTGAAGATGTCGAAGCGAATGGCGTAGATCCTGCCGAGCCGGTCGCTGATGTCCGCGCGCTCGCGGTGGAACGTGTCGTTGCTGCGGATCTCGGCGGCGCCCGCGACCGTTTCGCCGATCTTGTCGGAAAGCTGGCGCGCCTGCTGCACGCGCTCCTTTGACAGGAGATTGATCCTTTTCTGCAGGCGCGGGATCAGCCATACCTGCGGCGGATAGAGCGCGACCGCGGCGAGCCCCAGCCAGAAGTCCTGCATGAAAATGAAGACCATGTACGTGACGAGCAGGCCGCCCTGGAACGCGGGGAGGCTGATCGACTCGCCGATGAAGCCGCCGATCGGGTCGGTCTCGGCGACGATCATCGGAATGATCTCGCCGGAGGACATGGTCTTGAACTGCGGCAGAGGAAAGCGCAGGACCTGCTGATAGAGATCGTGGCGCATCCGGCGCAGCGCGCGCTCGCCGATGACGCCGCTGTACACGTTGAGCCAGTACTTGATCATGCCGTTCAGCGTGATGAGCGCGAGCAGCAGGAACGACAGCGCCATCAGGTACGAGATCTGCGTAACCTCGAAGCCCAGCACCGTCTTGGGGATGTGCTTTCCGCCTATGGCGTTGTTGACGATTTCCTTCGGAATTGCGAGGTTGACGTAGATCAGCGGAAAGCTGAGCGCGGTGACGATCAGCAGCAACACCTGATTGCGCCAGGTGTGCTGGAAGATATAGCGGAATAAGGACCGTTCCATGCGTCGCGAAGCCTCTCGACCGGGTTTTTATCGAAAGCCGATTGCCGGACGACGGCAACAGCGAACGTGGAGGCCCGGCGATGGTAACATCGGACGCTCCCCGCGCGACAGGAACGAGAACCGGATGGATGGTCCGCACGCGGCCGGCGTCATCGCAGTGATCCTCAAGGGTTATCCGAGGCTGTCGGAAACCTTCATCGCGCAGGAGCTTCATGCCCTGGAAGAGCGCGGCCTGCCGCTCGCCCTCTATTCGCTGCGCCACCCGACCGATCGCGAAACGCACCCGATCCATGGCGAGATCCGCGCAGCTGTGTACTACCTGCCCGAATACCTGCACCAGGAACCGCTCCGCGTGCTTCGCGGGTGGCAACACGCGCGGCGCCTCTCCGGTTACGGGAAAGCAGTCGCCGCATGGTGGCGCGATTTCCGCCGCGATCCGACGCTGAACAGGATTCGCCGCCTCGGCCAGGCCTTCGTGCTGGCGGCCGAGATGCCGGACAACGTCGTGGCGCTGCACGCGCACTTCCTGCACACGCCGGCATCGGTCGCGCGATACGCCGCCCTCCTCCGCGCGCTGCCCTGGAGCTGCTCGGCACACGCCAAGGACATCTGGACGACCCCCGAATGGGAGAAGCGCGAGAAGCTCGACGCCTGCACGTGGATGACCACGTGCACCGAAGTCAATGCGCGGCACCTTCGCGATCTCGCGCGACCCGGGCGGATCGTCGACCTCAACTACCACGGAATCGACACGCAGCGATTCCCTGCTCCCCCTGAGAAGACCGGGGACAGCGACGGCAGCGATCCGCATCGCCCGGTCCACATCCTCGCGGTGGGCCGTGCGGTCGACAAGAAAGGCTTCGACGACTTGCTCGAGGCGCTTGCGCAAATTCCGCCCGACCGGCACTGGAGATTCACGCACATCGGCGGCGGTCCGATGCTGGGCGAGCTCAAGCAACACGCGCACCGCCTGGGCATCGACGCGCGCATCGAGTGGCGAGGCGCGCAGGCGCAAGCGGCTGTCCTTGCCGCGTACCGGATGGCGGACATCTTCGCGTTGCCGTGTCGCGTGAGCCCTGACGGCGACCGCGACGGATTGCCCAACGTGCTGCTCGAAGCCCAAAGCCAGAAACTGGCGTGCGTGTCGACGCGCGTTTCCGGGATTCCGGAACTGATCGAGGACGAGGCGACCGGGATTCTCGTTGAGCCGCGGGCCATCCGTGCGCTGGCGGAGGCGCTGTCGAGGCTGATCGGCGACCCGGCGCAAAGGCGACGCCTGGGCGATGCCGGATTCGCGCGAGCGACGGGTACCTTTTCGCTGGAAGCCGGTGCCGATCGTCTTGCGGTCCGCCTCGGGGCCTACGTCGGCGCAGCATGAGAATCGCCTTCTATGCGCCGTTGAAGCCGGTGGATCACCCTATCCCCTCGGGCGACCGGCAGCTGGGACAGTCGGTCGTCCGCGCGCTGCGCGTCGCGGGCCACGACCCGTTCGTCGCGTCGAGATTCAGGAGCTTCGATCGTGCCGGAGACGCGGGCCGCCAGGCCCGGCTGGCTCTGATCGGGCAGCGAATGGCGGGGCGACTCGCCCGCCGGCTCGCGCGTCCTGCAATTCGACCCGACGTGTGGCTCACCTATCACCTCTACCACAAGGCGCCCGACTGGCTCGGGCCAACGGTGAGTCGCGAGCTCGACATACCGTACGTGGTCGCGGAGGCGTCTGCCGCGTCGAAACAGCGGGACGGCAAGTGGGCGATCGGTTACGCGGCATCGGTTGCCGCCATCGAGGCCGCCGCCGCGACGATCTTCTTCAATCCGGTCGACGTTCCCGGCATTCGCCATCTGCGTGGTCAGGCGCGAGAGGATGAGTGCGTGCCTCCGTTCGTCGACGTCGGATCCTTTGCCGCGCTTCCCGCAGCATCGGCCGAGGACGAGCCCGTACGCGGCAAGCGCTTGCGGCTCGTCACGGTCGCGATGATGCGGCCGGGTGCGAAGCTCGCATCGTACCGGCTGCTGGCCGACGCGCTGGCCCGCGTCGCCTCCCCGGATTGGGAGCTCGTCATCGTCGGCGACGGCGTGGCTCGCGCAGAGGTCGACGACGCCTTCGCGCGCTTCGATCCATCGCAGATTCGCCGCGTGGGCTTTCAGGATGCGGCGAACGTGGCCCGCTGGCTGCGGGCCAGCGACCTTTTCGTCTGGCCCGCGATCGACGAGGCCTTTGGCATGGCGTTCATCGAGGCGCAGGCCTGCGGTCTCCCTGTGATCGCGGGCAACGGCGGTGGCGTGGCGAGCGTCGTGGCGGCGGATCGCACAGGCCTGCTCGTGCCGTTGGGCGATGCCGTCGCATTTGCGCGGGCCATCGACCGGCTCATAACCGAAACCGGGCTGCGTCAGCGAATGGCGGCTGCAGCCCTCGCGTATGCAAGCTCGCAGCACGATCTTTCCGCCGCCGCCCGGCGCCTTGACGCGGTGCTGCGTCGCGTATGCGCAGAACACGGATCCGCCGCCGATCGCGCCGACCAAGCTTCCGCGGTTCCGCGATGATCGTCACCTTCCTGCGTCATGGCAGCACAGAATGGAACGAGCAAGGCCGGATGCAGGGCCGCCGCGATGTCCCCTTGAGCGCTGCGGGCCGCAAGGAGGTCGAAGCGTGGCGAACGGGAATGAGCGACGCGTCGCTGATTTCGCGATCGGCGCAGTGGTACTCGAGCCCGTTGCGGCGCGCGGTGGAAACTGCGGAAATCCTGTCGGGCGCCTCGCCGCAACACGAGCCTGCGCTGATCGAGATGGACTGGGGCGACTGGGAAGGCCTTCGCCTCGACGAATTGCGCGAGCGCCATGGCGCGGCGTTCGCGCGCAACGAAGCGGCAGGACTGGATTTCCGGCCGGCCGGCGGCGAGAGCCCGCGCGACGTGCGCGATCGCGTCCTGCAGTGGCTCCGCGCGACTGCGCACCGGCACGAATCCGTGGTCGCAGTAACGCACAAGGGCGTGATGCGGGCAGTGCTCGCTGCCGCCACCGGCTGGGACATGACGGGAAAGGCGCCGCTGCGGCTCCAGGGCGGCGCGCTCCATCGGTTCGAAATCGACGCCGAGGGCCGGATTGGCGTGCACGAATGCAACATCCGGCTTGCGGCATTGCCGGTTGCGGGTTCGCGCTAGAGAAGCGCTACAAGCTCGGCGGCGCCGTGGTGCCGAATCCCTTCGACCGCAGCTCGGCCAATACGCGCCGCAGGTTCTCTCGCGCGTTGCTCTCGAAGCGCGCGCGAAAATACTCGGTCGCAAAGAAGTGGCGGCGCTCCTGCAGGCGGCTCAGGAACGCCACCTGGCCGTAGTGGTACTTGATGTCGTTCTGCCCCGAGCTTTCCTCGCGCAACAACGCGCCGTTGCGCATGAATTCCTCCCACGGCGCGCCGAAGCCCGACAGGTCGATGTCGACCAGGAAACGGCGGTCGGGATCGCGCACCGTCGTCGAGTGCCGGGTGGCGAGGATGTGATCGCAGACGCGGTGGCGGAAGAGGAAGGATGCGCCGGGCGACATCGTCAGGAACAGCTCGGCGCTGCGCAGCTCGTTGGTCGACGTGCCGGTGTCGTAGACGGCGTCGTGAAACCACAACGCCAGCTCGACCGCATCGCGATCGACGAGCAGCGACGCGACTTCGTCGCAAAGCCGGAGGCAATCGAGGATATGGTGCAGGTTGTGATACTGGCGAAAGGGCTCGTCGTACCGCCGGCGAAGCTCCCCGTACACCGTTTCGGCGTCGGGCGACGGAGGCGATGCGATGCGACGCTCCCACACTTCGGCGAAGCGCGCCGCGCCCAAGTCCAGATCGATCGCTGCGCGCGCGCTCCCATCGCCGCCCGGACCCGGGGCCGCGCGAGTGTCCTCTCTTGCGTCACGACGGGGCGCGGTCGCCGACGACATTGGCAGTACCCTTCAGTTGTGACTTGAGCGTTTCCACGTCACGGAGCGCCGTCGCGACACGGGCGTTGCCGGCGACGACGCGGGCGCTCAATTCGCGCATCACGTGCAGCGCGCAGCCGGGGTTTTCCGTGAGGAGGCGCAGGAAGATGTCCGCGGCAATCCGGAGCGCGCGCACTGGCGTCCTGGCACGCACGGTGGCACCCCGGGGAGTATTCTGGATGACGCCCATTTCGCCCTGCAGCTCGTTGCGGCCCACGACCGCGACAATGAACTCCCCTGCCGGCGTCTCGCCGACGATTTCGACTTCGCCTTCGATGATCACGTACACGCTGTCCGGGGGATCGCCGCGGGTCATCAGGAGCTCGCCGGGACCGAACTTCACCGCGCGGCTGGTGAACGCCAGCAGCTTGAGCTTGGCCGGATCCAGTCCCCCGAAGAAGGGGACCTTGCGCAGCATTTCCGCTTCCTGAAACACATCCACTAGGGGAGCCTCCGCGGGCGGGGCGAACGCCATTTCGGCAACAGAATACGGCATCGCCCGACGGGAGGAAAGGTGGGCGAGGCGAGGAGAAGGGAGGTGGCTGTTATGCTGCACTGTGGCAATTCCAGCCGCAGGGAGGACGGGACGTGACGACGGCTGTCGACGAATTCTACCGCGACATCATCGAGGGCCTTTCGATCTACTCGGGGAGCGCGTTCGAGCGCGACGTCCTCGCCACGATCAGCCGGCATCAAGCGCAGGATCTCGGCGCCGCGTTCAACAAGAACCAGATCGCGAGCAAGATGTGGCTCGCCGAAGCACTGCTGGAGGCCGCGGGGCCCGGCCACGCCAATGTCACCATTCTGGGCGGCTGGTTCGGCGTGCTGGCGGCCGTCCTGCTGCACGATTCGCGCTTCTCGATCGGCAGGGTGACGAGCATCGACATCGACCCGCGGTGCGCGCCGATCGCCCTCGCCGTGAACGCGACGCACGCCCGCTCCGGCAAGTTCGGGGCGCGCACGGCCGACATGCTGGACCTCGACTACGGTCCGGCGATCGCCGGCGCGGCTGACGCTAGGGTCACCGACCTCGTCATCAACACGAGCTGCGAGCATCTCGCGGACTTCGCCCAATGGTACGAGCGCGTCCCATCCGGGCAGCGGCTCGTCCTCCAGTCGAACGATTATTTCGCCTGCGACCAGCACGTCAACTGCGTGCCTGACCTCGCGGCCTTTCGCGCCCAGGCGCCGATGCGCGAGATCCTGTTTTCCGGCCAGCGGAAGATGAAGCACTACACGCGATTCATGCTGATCGGGCGGAAATGACGGCGTCGAACGCCGTGTGAGCATCGATCCACGCCGCGGCGTCGTGCTCGCGCGTGCGTGCGAAGAGCTCGGCCAGGAACTCCCAGGCGCCGGCGTCGAGGTCCAGGTGGTGAGTGAGAATCCCGCTCGGCTCCGTGGCGTCGGCGCTGCCTTCGCGCCGCGCTTTCAAGTGTGCGACCAGCCGCTCGATCGCGGCCTCGGTTCCAATGAACGCTCGACCGCGCCGCCACGCGATCAGGTCGACATGCGTGTTGCATTGCACAAAATCTTGGAACGGGTGCGACGTTTCCCGCGTTCCAAACGTCGATAGCCCCTCGAAGCCGGCTGCAGGCAGTCGCGCGGCCACTTCGGGGTCGATGCGGTTCCACGGCGGAACCAGCACGGGCGCGAACCTGCCGCCGAAGCGTTGTGCGAGCACGCTTCTGCCCTCCTCGAGCTCGGCAATGACCTCGCCCACCGGTCGGTGCGCGCCAAGCTCCCAGTTCCGCGCTCCGGGCGGAGCGTGATTCTTGTGCGCATAGCCGTGCTGGACGATCGTCGCCAGAGGTGCATCCGCAAGCCGGTCCGCCAGAGTCTCTTCCATGAGCGCAGGAATCACCGCGAGCGCGACGGGTACGTGCGCACCGTTCGCGATTTCTAGCAATCGGCCGAGCGCGGACGAGTCGCGGCAGGCGTCGTCGTCGCGGCACCAGAGATCGGCGCGCCGCCCCGCCCCCCGCCAGGCGTCGAGCTCGTCTTCCAGACGCTGCCATCCGTGCATTGGACTATTCCTCCGCGCTGCGCGCTTCGGGGCATGTTCGCGCTCGGGAGCAGCCCATCGTGCTCACAGGACGATCCCTCCGCGCTACGCGCTCGGTGCGTGCGCCGCGAGGAGCTCCGCGACGATTGCTGCGCTTCGCATCGCGCCGTCGCTGTCGAAGTTCCACGCACCCCAGCGCTCGCGGGTACCCGCCGAGTCCACGGCCGCCGCCAGGATGTCGGGAGTGCACGTTCGATCGTCGACGACGATCGCGAGGTCGAAATCACCGAGACGCATGCCGCGCGCGCGCTGCTCGGTCTCGCCGTTGCCGGTAAAGGGAACGACGACCGGCCGCGCGCCGCTGGTGACGACGTCGAGCACGGTGTTGTACCCGCCTTGCGATACCGACACGAACGCGCGCTGCAAGAGCGCAGCGAAATCGACGCGCGAGCGTTCGACGACGGCGTTGGGTCCTGCTTCGCGCATCAGGCGTGCCATGCCGTGCTCGGGAATGTTCGGGCCGGCGAGCACTCGCCAGGTCAGGTGACCGAAACGCGACCTCTGTTGCGCCGCAAGAGCCAGCGCCAACAGCTCGATGCCGACTCCGCCTCCGCCGGCCGAAACGACGACTTCCTCCCGGCCGTCGCCCTCGCCTATCGCAAGGCGTTTGCCCGGCGTCAGGACGAAGCCGGTGTAGTGCACAGGCGGCCCCAGCTCGTGGAGCAGCGGAAACGTCTCCTCGAATTTTGCAAAGCGCGGATCGCCGTGCACGAGGATCGCATCGAACCAGGTCTTCGCCCAGCCCAGCATCTC
>Ga0207691_10006230_pt1 | contig 11522 bp, 7 predicted proteins | sample KBSM13metaG_FD_184327 | JGI IMG/M metagenome (GOLD analysis project Ga0207691, IMG submission 184327) | Miscanthus rhizosphere microbial communities from Kellogg Biological Station, Michigan, USA - KBS M1-3 metaG (SPAdes) (version 2) | ecosystem: Host-associated > Plants > Roots > Rhizosphere >...
GCTGAACGCGCTGGACATGGACGAGCTGCCTGCGGGTTTCGAATTCCTCGCGGGCCCTGCCACCAGCGTCATCCCGGAAATTACTGAGCGCTGGTCACGCGCGCATCGGTGATCTGCGGTTCACTCAGATCAGTCTCGCAGGCGCTAAAAATACGCATCACGCGTTGCAGACGTGCGCGGCGCGTGGCATCGGCCTCAGTCCGCCATTCGTGCGCGAGCAAGGCATCGCGGAATCGCCCGAGGGATTCGTAAAGCTGCAGTGACTCGGGAACCTCGCGCCCCACCGCCCGATACAGCCCGGAATGCGATTGGCCGCCCTCCTGCAGGAGCTGGAGCGCCTTCGGATCCTGGGCATAGAGAGGCATGGTGGGAAGCGCGTCGTCTGGCAGCGCATACAACTGATCCAGGACTTCACGCTGATGTGCCGTGACCAGTTCAACGCGGCCCACCATGACGCGAGTGATATCCGCCGGCGTGGAAATGGACAACGGCAGATACGCCTCCGTCCAGACTTGCGGCAACAGGAAGAACACGCGCAGACCTTCGCTCTCGAAGTAGGACAGGCGCCAGGTGGCGAGCATGGCCGCGGCTTCGTCGGTAAAGAGTCCGTCGCCGGTCAGCGCGGCCGCCAGTTCAGCAGTCAGCGCGTCGAGACCGCTTTTCTGGTTTTCGACGGTCCAGGGAAATGCCGGAGTGCTCACTGAACGGCCTTTCGGCTCCAGCGTCAGGTAACGCACGCGCTTGTCCGGCATCACCTCGACCACCCACAGCCGCGGCAGCCGCTCGAGCCCGGGTTCGCCGTCGCGCAGCGAGATGCTGATCTTTCCACCCTCTTCGCTCACGACCAACGGTGCATCGAGATTCCCGACTCCGCGGTAAAACAGGTACTTCTCCGCCTCCTGCGTGACGGTACTCACGACGAGAGTGGATCCAACCTTGCGAGGTGCCTGCCAGACATGAGAACTGGTCCTGGGCATGAGCGATGCGGCGGATGGGTCGAGACGCACCTGGCGCCAGAGCAGTGAGCCGCGCGCCTGCCCATCGACCACTTTCAGCACATTCATGCCTTCCATGGCCGCGGTCGGATAGAACTCGGTGAGCCAGCCGCCGACGAACGTCGCCTTCACATCGAAGGGCCGCGCCTGCCAGCCCGCGGGTGGATAGAAATAAAGCACTGGCGTTTCCAGCCGGAGCGTCACGCCGGGCGAGCAGCGGGGGGCGCCCTGCGACCAGCTTGCGGGCAGGGAAGTCGTTCGAAAAGTCTGGAAATCCCGCAACCTGTGCACGAATGGCGGCACCGGCTCATCGTCGACATTGATACCCTGGATGGTCCTGCCATTGGCGTCCTGGAAGGAGGTGAAGGTGCCCCATTCGTGCACCACCAGAGGGGGCGCGGCGTGCACTGCGGCAACGGAAAGGCCGGCGGTCAGGAGAGCGACAATCGTTCGAATGTGTTGCCCGGGCATGGCGACCTCGCGGGGTAGATAGCCGGCGTCGGAGTGTTGACCGGCGGATTCTTCGCCAGTTCCGCGTCTTTCGCCAGACCTGCGGGCGGTAACGGCCCGTTTATGATCCAGACATGAGGCGGCCCGTCCCCATCCTGACCGTCACCAGCCTGGTACTGCCCGCGACTCGTGGGCATACGCAGAGCAGCAGGGCAACCCGAAATGACTACGCTGACGCCTTGCGCCCGCCGCGTTCGATGGAGGCATGCGTCATCTCGCGCTCCAGCAGACACTTGGCCATCTCCGCGCTGCGCATCAGCAGCTCGCGCGCGCCCTTGCGCAGCGCCTCGCTGTGTTCGACCAGCTCCACGTTGCGGTCCATCTCCTCGAACTCCCAGCCGAGGGAGTGCGCAATGAAGGGAAACTGCGGCACGAGAAAACCAATCTCGCTGAAGAACATCATCATCTGACCGGCGACGGCCTGGATGCCGTCCTGGCCGCCGGTGATGATGAAGGCGGCGACCTTGTTTCGGATCAGGACCTTGTTGTTGATGGTGATCTGGTTCTGCACGCAGTTCATGCGCTCGACCATCTTGTAATAAAGCGAACTCGCCGCGCCCCAGCGAATCGGCGTCGCGATCAGCAGGATGTCGGCCCAGTGCACGGCCATCTCGTACACCTGCTCCAGCTGGTCGTTCTTGTCCATCGAAGTGATGGAACACGGCCAGGTGCAGGCCTTGGCGGCCTTGGAATAGAAGCCTTCGCAATTGCGGAACCTGAGATCGTTGAGCCGGATCATCTTCGCCTCGGCGCCCAACGCCGTGCGTGCGTGTTCCAGCGCCACGCCTAACAAGTGCTCGGAGGTCGAGAAGCGCGGATATTTCGGATCCATCGCCGTGGTCGAGATACCGCCCACGCGCAGCGGACCGGGTGCGCGCTGATCGGTGGAACGGGTCAGGGGATGCGGGTCGTGTGGCAGATGGCCGCGCTTGCTGACCGGCTTCGCCGTGACTAACAACCGGCCACTCTCTTCCCTGACGCCGTAGCTTGGAACCTTGTCGGCTTCGTAGCCGGGCTCACCCTCGCCCGTGCAACGATGAAAACGGTACTGGTGCCAGGGGCAAACGACCATCTCGCCCTCGAGAATGCCCCTGCCCAGTGGTCCACCCACGTGATTGCAGACATTGGAGAGCACGCCGAACTTGCCATCCTTGTACGAGATGGCCACGAGCCGCTCGCCGAGCTTCGCTTCGCGCAGCGGCGTGCGCTTGAAGTCCTCGGCCGCGCCAACGTCGATCCATTCACCGGGCTCGTTCATGCTCGTCTCCAGTCGAACTCTGCGACTGCGGCAATCATATCGCCTATTTTCTGGCCTACACTGCCGGCTCATGCAAGAAGCGAACACCAACGACGAGCTCGAGCGGGTCACCATGAAGCACGTGGCCTGGAGGCTTCTCCCCTTCCTGCTGCTGCTGTACATCATCTCGTGGCTGGACCGGGTGAACGTCGGCTTCGCGAAGCTGCAGATGAACGACGACCTGGGCTTCAGTGAAACCATCTACGGCATTGGCGCCGGAATCTTCTTCATTGGTTACGGGCTGTGCGAGGTGCCGAGCAACCTGTTGCTGGTGAGGTTCGGCGCGCGCGCGTGGATTGCGCGAATCATGATCACGTGGGGAATCATCTCCATCGGCATGATGTTCGTGCAGGGGGTGTACAGCTTCTACGTCATGCGTTTCCTGCTGGGAGTGGCCGAGGCGGGATTTCTGCCCGGCATCATCTATTACCTCAGCCAGTGGTTTCCGCGCGCGTATCGTGCCAAGGCGGTGTCGTGGTTCATGATCGGTATTCCGCTTTCGCTGGTGTTCGGCGCGCCGCTGTCCGGCTGGGTCATGCAGAACATGGACGAGGCGATGGGCCTGCACGGCTGGCAGTGGATGTTTCTCCTCGAAGGTGTGCCCGCGGTCATTCTCGGCGTCGTGGTGCTGGGCTTCCTGACCGAGACGCCCGCCGAGGCGCACTGGTTGACGGCTGAGCAGCGTTCCTGGCTCTCGCGGCACATCGAGACAGAGCACCAGGAAGCGCATGCGCGCCATGGGGTCACTCTGCGCGCCGCGCTCACGCATCCAACAGTGTGGTTGCTCGCGCTCGTGATGTTCTGCTGCCAGACCGGCAGTTACGGCCTGACGTTCTGGGTGCCGACCATCGTCAAGGGATTGTCCGGCTACAGCGAGTTCGAAGTGGGCTTGTTCTCGGCCGTCCCGTACATCGCGGCTGCGCTGGGCATGCTCGTGGTGGGCTGGAATTCGGATCGCACCGGAGAACGTTTCATGCACGTCGCCGTGCCGTCGTTGTTAGGCGCGCTGGGATTCATCGCAGTGGGCTACATGCATGTGCCCGCGCTCGCGATGCTGGCGCTGTGCGTCGCCGCCGTCGGTGATTACTCCACGCGCGGCCCATTCTGGGCACTGCCGGGGAAATTCCTGGTCGGCAGCGCCGCCGCAGGTGCGATTGCGCTCATCAATTCCATGGCCGCGTTCGGCGGCGCCATCGGACCGAGCGCGGTGGGCTGGCTGAAGGACCAGACCGGCGGCTTTCTGGGCCCCATGTTGATGCTGTCAGGCGTGCTCGTCGCTGGCGCCATACTCACGATGGTGCTGCGCCACTCGCCCATGCTCCGCGACTAAATGGGGACATTCCTATTTTTCGCCGCGAAAAATAGGAATGTCCCCATTTAGTGTCCCCATCTAGACGTAGCTCAGCCACCAGGCGCGCGAGCGCGCCTTGACGCCGGCCACCCAGCGGCAGAACGGATACAACAGCAGGACCACGCCAGCCCACACGCCGTACACCGCAAGCAGCGAGACGCCGTAACCCTTCGGATAGAACGGCGGAAAGGTCATGAGCTGCGCCGCGTCGAAACCCTGCATCACGCCTAACAACACGCTGAGTGCGTGCAGCAGGTAGAAGTGCGCCACGTAGAACGCGAAGGGCACGCGGCCGAACATCACCAGGGCGTCCTTGAGGAAGCCGCGCATGCGATCCGCGTACGCGCAGAAAATGGCCGCGGGGCCGAGCGTCATGGTCAGGAACACCAGGCTCGGTGGGTACTTGGTGGCGTTCAGGAAATCGATGAGGGTGCCGGAGGCATGGGCCTGTGCCTGCCAATGATTGGGCTCGCCATAGCCATCGATGAGGCGCAGCACCAGATAGAAACCAGTAATCGCGACGCCCCACCACAACAACGCACGATCGCGCGCCGTGGCCTCGCGCTCGAACAGCACCGAGGCACCGAATCCCAGCAGCATGACGCCGAGCCAGGGCAGCAGCGGATACAGCATCAGGAAGTGGAACGGCCCGTACACCTTGGACATGGAGATGTGCAGCGACGCCCAGAGCGGCGGGGTAGTGTCCAGGATGCTCTGCGACACGGGCCAGTGCCCATCGAGCGCATTGTGGCCAAGGACAATAATGACGCCCAGCGCCAGGCAGACCTTGCGACCCAGGAACTGCGCGAAGGCCAGCAACACCATGCTGGCGCCGATGGACCAGATTACCTGCATGAAAATCAGCGTGCGACCACCAACCTGCTCGATGCCGCCGGGAGAAAACGAGGTGGCCGTGGAGATCACGAAGAACTCGACGAAGATCAGCCACAGGCCGCGCGTCAGCAGGAAGGCGCACAGATCCTGCGGTGACTTGCGCGCCGCCATGAGTCCGGCGCTGGTCCCGGACAGGAACACGAACACCGGCGCGCAGAAGTGCGTGATCCAGCGAGTGAGCGCCAACGGCAGGCCGACATTCGGATCGCCCATCGGGTCGATGGCCGCTCCCGAATGGAAGAAATCGCGCGTGTGATCGATGGCCATGATGATGATGACCAGGCCACGCAACATGTCGATCGAGGTGAGTCTGTAGGCTCGCTGGTCAGCGGATGCGCTCACGGGGGCACCTGTCCTGATTCTTGTCGCGCATAATCGTATCCCCGTCATCCGCAAGCAATGGCAGTTCGTGAAAAATCCGATCCGTCTGTACGGCATCCCCAACTGCGACACCATGAAAAAGGCGCGCACCTGGCTCGAGTCACACGATCTCGCCTATGAATTCCACGACTACAAGAAATCGGGAATCGAACGCGGAATGCTCGAGACCTGGATTGCTTCGGTCGGATGGGAAGTTCTGCTGAATCGCGCCGGCAGCACATTTCGCAAGCTGTCGGATTCCGCCAAGGCGAATCTCACCGAGGCGAAAGCCGTGAAGCTGATGCTCGAGCAGCCATCGATGATCAAGCGCCCGGTGCTCGAGCGCGGCAAGACGCTGATTGTCGGCTTCAGCCCGGAGAAGTACTCGGCACTGAAGTAACCGCAAGCCTTCAGGGATTCATGTCCAAAAAAGAAAAGGCGCCGCCCGACGTGCGGACGGCGCCTCCTTCTCGGGAACCTTGCGGTCCCCTCTCCCCCCCATCATCGCTAACTAGAAGCCGTACTTGGCCGTCACCGCCCAGAACGTGCCCGGCAGGTCATAGGTGCCTGCGTCGTAGCCATTGAGTGAGCAGCTGTAGCAGACCGGCGGATCCTCCGCGAAGATGTTGTTGACGCCCAGCGCGAGCTTGAGGCCATCCACGTTGAACGCCTTGCTCCATGCCACCTGCAGGTCGTTGTAGACGGTTGAATCCAGCGTGTGGATCAGGTCCGGGGTTTCGCAACCCGGGGCAGGGGCAGAAGACACTGCGTTGGCACAGTACTCGTCGACCGAGTCGATGAAGCGCGTAGTGAAGCTGACTTCCCAGCCTTCCCTGCTCCAGCCGAGCAGCAGGTTGGCCTGGATTTCCGGGATGGCGCTGTCGCTCACCTCGATACCCACGGTGCGCTGCGAGACGATGCCGTCAGTGTCGGTGGCGGTGTAGTCGTTGACGAAGGTCAGTTGCAGACCCGCGTTCAGCGCGCCCCAGGAATGGTCACTGCCCATCCAGTCGACCTTGAAGTCGAAGCCATCGGTCGTGATGGAACCCAGGTTGTCCAGGAAATTCTGCGGAGGCTGGAGATTGCCGCCGGCCTGCCGCGTGAACGGTGAGCACAGCGTCGGATCCGTGCCACCCGCCGCGAGACAGGCGTTGATCAGCGCCTGGATGTCGCGCGCCTGGATGGCGTCCTTGATTTCATAGTTGAAGTACGTGGCCTCGAATGTCAGGCGCTTGGCAAAGCTCTCCGCCCAGGTCGCGTTGTGCACGATTCCCACGGTGTAGCTGTCCGAGGTCTCGGGCTTCAGATCGGCATTGCCACCGGTGAAGGTGGTGATCTGCGTGTTGGCCTGCTCGAACCCGGAGGGCACGCCCTGCGCCCGGCACGCGGTTTCCAGCGGTGTGGTGGCGGGCCCGTCCGAGTCCAGAACCACCGGCGGAGCACCGACCGGCCCGCAAGGATCGCTTAGCGTCGCGCCGAACTGGGTGAGACCATAGAGTTCGCCCAGATTTGGCGCACGGAACCCCGTCGAGTAAGTCGCCCGCACCGCCAGCGCTTCGACCGGCTGCCAACGGAAGCCGAGTTTGCCGGTGGTTTCACTGCCGAATGTCGAGTAGTCAGACCAGCGCACCGCGGCACTCAGATCGAGCGTCTCAAGCAATGGCACGCTGAACTCGGCGTACACCTCGTTGACGTCGTAATCCGCCGAGACTGGCGCCGCAAAGGAGTCCTGCGACAGGCCGGTCTGGCGCAGCGGATCCGGCTGGAAGTCACCGGTGTACTTTCGATGTTCGGCGCCCGCGGCAAAGCCCGCGGTGCGATCGCCGATGTTGAACAAGTCGCCGGTGATGTTCGCCGATGCCAGCTGCAGAGTCTGCTTGGAAGAATCGATCTGCGTGGCGCGGATGAAATTGACCATTTCCGGGGTGAAAGGACGTCCCTGGCCACCGAACAGGTCGAGCGGTACGCAGTTCGGCACCGCCGCGCACACCGCCGGATCGCCCAGCGCCAGCGCGACGTTGCCGATGTTGTAGCCGTTCTGGAACGTCTGGTCGGCGCTGTTCTCCGAACTGACGAAGTTCACGTCCCAGTGGTAGGTACGATTGGAGCCGAACGAGCCCTCCACGCCCATGTTGAGATACCAGGTGTCCACGTCCTGTTCGAAGGTGCGCGGACCCACCTCGATTGGTCGTCGTGTGACCCAGCCGAAGTTGCTGCTGGGGTCGAGGTCGATGCCAAACGGGTTGTAGGGATTCAGCGCCGAGATCGAGATCGTGTCGGCGAGACCACCGCTGCCGGCATACGGACCGACGAAGATGGGCTCTGGGGCAGCCTGATTCCGCGACACGCGGCTATTGAACAGACCCTTGGCGTAAATATTCACGTTGTCGGAGACGTTGAAGTCGACGCGCGCGAACATGGCCTTGCGCTTCGACGGCGTCAGCAGCAGGTTGTAGGGCGCGTAATTGAAACGGTCGGCTCCGGAAAAGTCGTGGTACGTCCCCGTGGAGGGAGCAGCCGGATTCCAGACCGGTGTGGTCGTGCCGTCGTTCAGCGTGACGTCGTAAAAGAATTCCTGGCTGGCGCTGCACGAGCCATAGCTTGCGGCTGGACGCGCCGGATCGCAGAAGGTGTATCGACCCTGCGGAATGCCGGAGCTTCCCGCCGCGAGGCCCGCGTCCGGTTTCGGGAACGAAGACTGGTCCCAGTCTCCGGAGCTGATCTCTTCCTGGTCGTAGTAGCTCGCGACGAACAGTCCATGAAAGCGTTCACCGCCGCCGCCTAGCGTGAGGCTGGCCTCGGTGGTGGGGCCACCCAGTTCGTATTCACCACGGTAGGCATTGACTTCCACGCCCTCGAAATTCTTGCGCGTGATGATGTTCACCACGCCGGCGATGGCGTCCGAGCCGTAGATGGAGGACGCACCGTCCTCCAGCACCTCGATGCGATCGATGATGCTGATGGGGATGGTGTTGAGGTCCGCCGCGCCGGAGACACCCGAGGCTGACGACTCGTTCACCCAGCGGATGCCGTCGACCAGCACCAGCACGCGCTTGGAGCCCAGGCTTCGCAGGTCGACCTGCGCCGAACCGGCACCGATACCGCCACCGTCGGCGGGGTATCCGAAGTTGCCAGAGGAGTTGAATTTGGTATTCAACGCCTTGCCGCCGGTGGTCACCTGCTGCAGCAGTTCACCGATGCTCGCGAGGCCGGTGCGTTCAATGGCCGAGCGATCGATGATGGAAAGAGGTTGTTGGGAGTTGGCGCTCGTCTGGATGATGCGAGAGCCGGTAACCACCACTTCCTGCAAGGGCTCATCAGGTTTGGCCTCCTGAGCGAGAACCGCAGGTGCAGCAATCGAAGTCGCGATCAGACCAGAGAGCAAGCCGATTGAATTTTTCATACGGACACCTTCCTAGTTGTTTGATCGCCGACCCCCTCCCTTACGGCGACTTGCCCGCATATGTACGCCTCGGCCGCTGAAAAGGAAAGCCGGGTGTGGTGTTAGCGCGACCAACGAACTCCAAGATGCGCCGAGTGGAAGGGCGTTCTGTCGGTTCAGGGCAACGCACCTGCAACTGCGTCTTCGCTGATTGAAGCGCCGTCCGACCGCTGCTAAACCGGGGGGGCTAAAAACAGAAATTCGAGGAAATCCAATGAGAGCCGCCGCGGCGCTATTGGCGCTCATCGCCGGCTGCACCGGTATCGTCGTGCCCGGCGCGGCGCGCGCTGAGGAAGGCCGTTTCTACGGAATGCTGCGCGAGCGCGATCTGTCGCCCTTTGGCTTCCTGCGGCTGGATATGCGCCCTGCCCACGCCGTGAGCATCGAGCCGCACAGCTTCGCGATCGAGATGGAACTCGGCTACCAGAACACCTGGGCGTTGAGTCCCAACGTGGAAAAGTTTCTGACCACTCGCGAGTCCGCGGGCCGCCACGACCTTGGCCCTGCCGACATCGAGGCCATTCGCAACCTGCCAGGCGAGAACTATCTCGTGGATCTCGAATCCGCGACGCTCGACGTTGGAGTGCACTACAAGCTGTCGAGCCAGTGGACGCTGTACGGCTTTGCGACCTGGGTGTCGTACCAGGGCGGCTTCATGGATTCGAGCATCGAGCAGTTTCACGATGCCGTCGGCTTCAGTTCCTTTGGTCGTCCTGCTGTGGCCCGTAACCAGGCAAACATCGTCCTGGATCTGAAGGGCGCGCAGGTCACGCTACTGAACGTGCCGGAGACCCAGGGCTTCACCGACCCCATCTTTGGCCTGCGTTATGGCGGCATCGATCTGCCGGGTCGCTGGGACATGTCAGTCGAGGTGGCCACCAAGGTGCCGCTCGAAGGCGAGCGCATGCTGCTGTCCACCGGTCACACCGACTACGGCATGCAGGCCTCGGTCCGGCACCTGGGATCCCGCAATGCCGTTCACGTGGATCTCTCGGCGGTGTACTACGCGGGTGAATCAATGCCGGTGCCACAGGATGAGCAGATCGTCCCCACCGTCGTCATCGGCTGGGAGCACCAGATGACTGCGCGCACCAATTTCAATTTGCAGGGATATGCGAGCCGGAGCGTCTACACACACGAGCAGACTGATCTCGACGATCTGCTGGACGACAAGTACCAGCTCAGCCTGGGGATCCGGCATCGCTTCGACTGCTGCCTGGTGTCCTTCGGCGTGACCGAAAACCTGCAGAATCTCAACAACACGCCGGATATCGGCTTCCAGCTGGGTTTCGCCTGGCTGCCGGCGCTGGCGCCACAGCGCCAGGACTGAATCAGGAGACGCGGCCCCGCTTGGCGGCGATCGAGGTAACGCGGCCGGGCTCGTTGCCGCTGCTTTGCCGGGCCGGCACTTGTGCGCGGGTGCGCAGCGCAGTGGTTATCGTGGTATCGCCGCTGGCGGCCATCGCCGTGGCATTGAACTCCGCGATCCATGCCAGGCACTTCTCGGCGGGCAAGGCGCCGCAGTAGTGAAACCCCTGCACGTAGTCGAACCCGGCCGCCGCCAGGAACTGCGCGTCCCATTCCGATTCCACGCCCTCGGCCACGAGCTCCAGGCGCATGGCATGTCCCATCTGCGCGGTGGACTCGACGATGATGCGGTCGTCGGCGTTGTTGCGCATGCCGGCCACGAAGGATCTGTCGATCTTGAGCGCATGCACCGGCAGATCGCGCAGGTAACCGAGCGAGGAATATCCGGTGCCGAAGTCATCGATGGAAATGAGCACACCGAGCTTGTCGATTTCCTGGATCACGCGCAGCGCGCGCGCCGGATCCATCATCATGGCGCTCTCGGTGATCTCGAGCTCGAGTGACGTGGCGCTGACCGCCGCTTTTTCCAGCAGCTGACGCAGGCGCGCCGGGAAGCCGGTGTCCTGCAGGATGCGGGCCGAGAGATTTACCGCGACGCGCACGTGCACGCCGCGATCGCGCCAGGTGCGTGCCTGGTTGAGCGCGGTGGCCAGCGACCATTCCGTGAGCGGGCGAATGAGATCGGTGGACTCGGCGATCGCGATGAACTCGGCCGGCGAGATCGACCCTTGCGTCGGGTGGAACCAGCGCACCAGCGCTTCGACGCTATCCACCATGCCGCTGCGCAGGTTCACCTGCGGCTGGAAATGCAGCTCGAGCTGGCTGTTGGCAATTGCCGAACGGAGCTCGCCGCCGATCGCGAGTTTGCGCACGCTGTTTTCATCGTGTGCGGCGTCGTAGTACTCGTAGGTAGAGCCACGACGCTTGGCCACGTACATGGCGACGTCGGCGTGCCGCAACAGAGTCTGTGCCTCACTGGCATCCTGCGGAAATCTCGCGATTCCGATACTCACGCCGACCTCGATGGAGATTCCGGCGACATCGATCGGCGCCCGCAGGCTGTCGATGAGTGCCTGCGAGGTCTTGACGACGGTCTCGGCGCTGTGCGGCCGGTCGACGACCACGGTGAATTCGTCGCCGCCGATGCGCGCGATGAAGCCGCGCTCGCCCAGCGCCTGGCGGAAGCGGGTCGCGACTTCGCACAACACCCGGTCGCCGACGTTGTGACCGAGCGTGTCGTTCACTTCCTTGAAGCGGCACAGGTCGAGCATCAGCAGCGCGATTGAAGGCTGCGATCGGTCCGGC
>Ga0207691_10006231_pt1 | contig 11521 bp, 10 predicted proteins | sample KBSM13metaG_FD_184327 | JGI IMG/M metagenome (GOLD analysis project Ga0207691, IMG submission 184327) | Miscanthus rhizosphere microbial communities from Kellogg Biological Station, Michigan, USA - KBS M1-3 metaG (SPAdes) (version 2) | ecosystem: Host-associated > Plants > Roots > Rhizosphere >...
CGCCGCGCCCTCTTAGCTCAGTTGGTAGAGCACCTCCATGGTAAGGAGGGGGTCGACGGTTCGAGTCCGTCAGAGGGCTTGCCAAAGACCCGCAAATCAACCTTTTCGGTCATCGGCCGGCGTACGGGTCGATTGTCGGCCGCGCGGTATGTGACGGGGACGCGCCGCGCCTATGGCGGCCTCGGCACCGGTCGCCTCGTCGAAGACGTGCCGGTCCGGATCGAGGCCATGCTCGGGCCATGGCCACCTGTCTGCCAACCTCGATCGCCTTCTGACGTCGTTTGTCGAGCGTGCGCCCGGCGGTCGCCGTTCAGGCTCCCGGCTCGGATCCCGAGAGGGTCGGCGCGTCCTCGTAGAGGACGACCGTGCCGGCGAGGAAGTCCGGTAGCGCGCGTCGCCGCTCGGTGAACAGCGCGGGGAGGAAGCCGGCGAACAGGGGCACGATCGCGAGCAGGAGCCCGACGAAGCGCACGAGCGATCGGCCGACCGAGAGGCTGTTGCCGGTGGGGCCGCGGAGACGAAGTCGGAGCAGGCGCATCCCCGGCGTCTGCCCGGCGGAGCTCCAGAAGAGCACGAAGTAGGCGCCGACGACGATCATCCAGCCGGAGCCGAGGAGCGCCCCGACGAGCCATTCGGGCCGGAGGCCGCCAACGAGCGACGACACCAGCGCCGCGACGCCGACGATCGACATGAAGATGACGATCGTCACGGCAGCGTCCGTCCCGAGCGCGAGCGCGCGGGTCGCGATCCCGGCATAGGGCGGGCGTGTGGCGCGCGAGGGACGGCCCACGACCTGCTCGGCGCGGTCGTCGAGTCGCACGGCGGAGGCCCGTGCGCCGTCGACGACCTCCTCGGCGAGCCCTGCCGTCTGGCGGGTGATCGCGTCTCGGAGCTCGGGGCTCGAAGCGACGTGACCGAGGGCTCGCTGGGTCTCGTCGCTCGCGAGCACTCGGTCGGTGAGCTCGAGAGCCTGTGGGCTCGCCAAGGCGGCGTTCACGAGACGTTCCAGCTCCCCGCTTGCTGCGAGCTCCCTCCCGATCCGCTCCAGCACGCGGTGACGCACCAGCGAGCGTGCCACCGCCTCGGGGAGCGAGCCGGCAAGCGCTCGATCGAGGAGGCGGGCGATCTCGGGCGCCGACAGAACCTCGTCCGCAACCTCCTCGAGCGGGCCTCGCCAGGCACGCGCCGCCGCCCGTGCGGGAAAGAACGCGGCCCGCCCGGCTGCGTCGGCGAGCCCCGCGCGGCGCTCGTTGTCCCTTCTTGCCGTCATGGGCGGTTTGCTCGCCGCCGAGACATTTCGCGCTAGATCCGCCGGCGGCGACCCGCCCGGCCGGGTGTGACCGCGGCGGCCACGACTGCGGTCTTCGCGACCGGCGCCGGGCCCGGGGTGACCGCCTTGGCCACCACCGCCGTCTTCGCCACGGGGTGCCCGATGACCCCGACTCGCCCTACGCGTCCTGGTCCGAGTGGCATCTCAGTCTCCTTCGGTTGCGTGCGCCTCGTCGGCCTCGATGGAGGCGATGATGGCCTGGATCGGAATCCGTCCGGTCGCGATCAGCTGACCGCCGGACCGCCGGGCGGCGGACGCGAACGGCGCGGCCCAGAGGTTCTCCCAGATGAGCACGCCCGCGGTGCTCCCCGGGTCCATCGCCGCCGCGAGATGCTCGACGTCCTCTGCCGCCAGGAGCTCGGCCAGCTGAGCCTCCACTCTCTGAAGCGGTCCGAGCTGCTCGATGTCGGAAAGCTCCATCGCGTCGACGGAGCCGTCCTCGTTCTTGGTGAGAATCAGGACATCGACCACACGAATCGTTCCCGCGTCCACGAGGGAGAGCAGCGCCTCGGACATCTCGCCCGTGAAGGAGCTCGCGCCCGCCGGGAACTCCACGACGATGTAGTCGATGGGGCCCAGCGAATCGAGATAGGTGTGCTGGTCGATGAGCTCGGTCGTCATGTCAGTCATGGAACCCCTCTCTATGCGGTCGCGTAGCCCGACCTGTCCGAGACCATGTAGGCAACGATCAGGGCCGCCGGGAAGAAGACGAGGCTGAACAGGAAGTAGCCGAGGAAGCTGTGGCCCTTCCGCGCCGCAACACGTGCCGGCCAGAACGCGATCAGCACCCAGACCGCGATCGCCAGGATCGTCCAGATCCACCATCCGTTCGCTGCGACAACCATCTACGTCACCTCTCTGTCGTGGTACGACGGGCCTTCCGCGGGGAGCTCAATGCGCCGCCGCGGAAGACGACGGTTCGTCACTGGCGCGCCATCGCGACGCGAAGCCGTTCCTCCGCCGTGATCAGGTGGTCGGCGTCCTCGGCGTCCTCCCCGAGGTCGATCTGCACCCAGTTGACCGTGCCGGTGAAGACGCTGCCCTCGCCGGCGTAGTCGTCGCTCACGGGGGAGGCAGTGTCCATTCCGACGTCGGCAGTCTCGTCCCCCGAGAAGATCAAGGGCACGGTTGCCTCGACGCGACCCGCGCCCACCTGGTCGCCGTCGAGATAGAGCGTGACCGCGCCGCCCTTGGCGAGCCCGCCGCCGTCGTAGGCGAACTCCATTCGCGCCTGGTGGGTTCCCGCAGGGATCGCCCCGTCGCCCTCGACGACGAAGCGTTGCAGGCCGAGGAAGTTGTAGCAGTACTTGAGACGTCCGCCCTTCGCGTAGAGGCTCCAGCCGGCGAAGGCCCCGCCCTGCGCGATGATCACGCCTTCGGCGCCTGTCTCGGGCACCACGATCTCGGCCGTTACGGCGTGGGACTTGTTCTTGGTGTTGAGGATGCTGCTCTCGCTGAGGCGGCCCATGCCGCCGAAGAGCAGCTGAGAGTTGCCCCGCACGAGCACCGGCCGGCCGACGAGGTCCGCGTTGAATCGCTCGACGCGACGGTCGTCGAGCGGCAGCACGTTGTACGTGCGCGCCTCCTCGAGCCAGAGGTCCTGGAGCTCGGCGAGCTTCTCCGGCATCTCGGCCGCCACGTCGCGGGCCTGGCTCCAGTCGTCCGGCGCGTAGAGCTCCCAGACATCGTCGTCGAAGGGAGGCAGGGCCTGATCCACGACCCACGGTATCGAGTGGCGGGTGACGGCGGTCCAGCCCTGGTGATAGATGCCGCGGTTGCAGAACATCTCGAAGTACTGGGTCTCGTGGCGGTCGGCTTCCGCCGCGCCGTCGAACGAGTAGCGCATGCTCGTGCCTTCGATCGGGTGCTGCTCGACGCCGTCGACGGTGGTCGGATGCGGGAGGCCGGCGACCTCGAGCACGGTCGGGGCGACGTCGATCACGTGATGGAACTGCGAGCGCACCTCGCCGCGGGCCGTGAACCCGCTCGGCCAGTGGACGATCGTCCCGTTGCGCGTCCCGCCCCAGTGCGAGGCAACCTGCTTCGTCCACTGGTATGGCGTGTCCATCGCGTGCGCCCAGCCGACCGCGAAGTGGTTGTAGGCCGACGGGGTGCCGAACTCGTCGATGCGAGCAGCGACGAACTCGGGCGTCTCGAGCGCGGCCGCGCCGTTGAAGACGAACATCTCGTTGAACGTCCCGTTGACGGTTCCCTCCGCCGAGGCGCCGTTGTCGCCGATGATGTAGTAGACGAGCGTGTCCTCGAGGACGCCGAGGTCGTCGAGGGCGTCCACGAGGCGGCCGACGTGGTGGTCGGTGTGCTCGAGAAAGCCGGCGTAGACCTCCATCTGGCGCGCGAGCACGGGCTTCATCTCGTCGGCGACGTCGTCCCAGGCCGGGATCTCCTCGTGCCGCTCGGTGAGCTCCGCGTCCGGCGGGATCACCCCGAGCGCCTTCTGGCGTTCGACGATCTCCTCGCGCAGCACGTCCCAGCCCTGGTCGAAGCGGCCCTTGTACTTGTCGGCCCACTCCCTGGGCACATGGTGCGGCGCGTGCGTCGCCCCCGGCGCGTAGTACACGAAGAAGGGCTTGTCCGGCATGAGCGACTTCTGCTGGCGAACCCATTTGATCGCCCGGTCGGTCATGTCCTCGGTGAAGTGATAGCCCTCCTCGGGTGTCCTGTCGGGCTCGACCGGCGTCGTTCCCTCGTAGATCGCCGGGTAGTACTGGTTCGTCTCCCCGCCGATGAAGCCGTAGAAGTACTCGAAGCCGCCGCCACCACTGGGCCACGCGTCGAACGGCCCCATCGGGCTCGACTGCCAGACGGGCACCTCGTGGCACTTGCCGAACTGCGCCGTCGAGTACCCGTTGAGCTTCAGGGTGTGCGCCAGCGGCGCGCAGGTGTTCGGGCGGAGCGAGTTGTACCCGGGCGCGGAGGTTGCGAGCTCCGTGATGACCCCCATGCCGACCGTGTGGTGGTTGCGACCCGACAGGAGGGCGGCCCGCGTGGGCGCACACAGCGCAGTCGTGTGGAAGCGGTTGTACTTCAGGCCGTTCCCCGCGAGCCGCTCGGCCGTCGGCGTCGAGCACGGGCCGCCGAACGCGCTGGAGGCGGCGAAGCCGACGTCGTCCAGGAGGACGACCAGGACGTTCGGAGCGCCGGCCGGTGGCCGCAGCGGCTCGATCGGCGGGAATGTCGCCTCGGGGTCCCTGGCGTCCAGAGGCAGCTCGCCCTCGTACCGGCGATCGGGGATCGGGAGCACCTCTCGGTCGATCTGGCCGGTCACTCTGGACTCCTCTCCGCGCTCGCGAGCGCCTTGGACGTGATCGCGTGAACCCTGCGGCTGCGCGATCGCGCAGCGTCGCGCTCGGCAAGCCACGGGTAGCGGCGATCATCACACGGTGACGCCGTGTGTTCGTCTCGCGGCACGTCATTCACCCGGGTGAATCCACGGTCAGGGGCGGGGCTCGAGCGCGCCGCCGGCCGGCAGCGCCGGGTCGTCCTTCGCCACCGGGGTCACGCTGACGAGCGAGAGCCCGAGTGCCGCGACCGTGTCCAGAAGCCCCGTGAGCTGTGCGTCGTCCTCGATCCAGCCGACGATCGCGGTCATGCCGTCGCCGGGGACGAGTTGCATGGGCTCGAAGGATGCCGCGTACCGCGACCCGAGTTCGCCCGTGATCACGATGCGGTAGTCGGACGGCTTCAACTCCACCCAGCCTCGCACGACCAGCGCCTGGTTTGACGACTCGGTGGTCGGATCACCCAGGTGAATCGGCGCACACGAGGAGACCGAGGACGTTCGCCTGGCGGACCGCCTCCTCCCTGGAGCGGACGCCGAGCTTGCCGTAGAGGTTGCGCGTGTGCGTCTTGACGGTGTTCATCGACAGGAAGAGCTCGCTTCCGATCTCGCGTTGCGTGAGCTCGGAGGCCAGTAGCCGAAGCACGGCCAGCTCCGCGGGCGACGGCGGCTCGACGGCTCTCGGAGAGCCCGTTCGCGCCTCCTCGAGCTGCCGCTCTACGTCGTCGGCAAGACCCGAGAGGCGCGCGACGTCCACGAAACCGTCGAGGTGCTCCCGGGCGGCTGCGAGCTCCGTGGCGGCAAGCGTGAGCCGCCCGCGCGCGATGCGGGCCTGCGCGAGGGCCAGGAGTGTATGGGCATGGTCGAGACGCGGGTCATTGGAGCGACGAAGGACTTCGGCCCGCTCGAGCTCGCGCTCCGCCTCCTGGACCCGACCGAGCTGCAGCAAGGCCTGGCCGAGCGAGTGATGTGCGATACCCGCTGACCAGAGCCCCGCCAGGCCGAGCTGTCGTGCACCGATCACCGTCTCTCGCGCCTCGGCCTCCGCCATCTGCGGGCGCCCCGCCTCGCACTCGAGGAGCGCGTGCACCGCACGCGCGTAGGTGAAGCCGTGCAGCTGTCGAGGGCCGTTGGGGTGGGCGATGCCCTCCTCGACAGCCGTGCGGGCGCCGGTGGAATCGCCGCGCAGGTAGGTCGCATACGCGAACACGGCAAGCGTGATCACCAGCAGGTCGTCGACGTGCCGCCGCGCGAGGTCGACGCAACGACTCGCGTTCGCGAGTGTGGTCTCGAGCTGCTGGTCGAGAAAGGACGCGCGACTCAGGGCGACGACGAGCTCCACGTACCGTTGCTCCGCCTCCGGAAGGCCCCCTCTGTGTGCCTCGGCGATGTCCTCCAGCCGCTTTCGCCTGGCCGTCGGCTGTCCCCACGCTCCCGCCACGATCGCGCCCCCGGCCGCGGCCATAGGGTGCCGCTCGAGCTCCTCGTCGGAAAGGAGGTCGAGGTACCGCATCAGGACGTCGACCTTGCCTCCGCGGATGAGGTTGAGATGCTCGGCGCCGAGCAGCGTGGCGAGCTCGTCGTGGCTCACCGCGGCGGCGTGCGCGAGAGCCTCTTCGACGAGGCCGTTCGCGCGGAACCAGTCGGCCGCCCGCCCGTGAAGCTCCCGCACCGTCTCCGGTCGGGTGGTGCCGAGCTCGATGCGGAGGAGCTCGCGGAAGAGATGGTGGTAGCGGTACCAGTCCCCACGACCGTCGAGCGCGACGAGGAACAGGTTCGTCCGCTCGAGGTCCGCAAGACTTCGCCTGGCATTCGTCGTACCGAGAACGGCGTCGCATGCCTCCGCCGAGAACCGGTCGAAGATGGACGTTCTCAGCAGGAAGTCCCGTTCGTCGTCGTCGACGGCCTCGAGCACCTCGGTCGCCAGGTAGTCGGCGATGTGACGATGAGTCGCGGAGAACTGCCGGATGCCGTCCCGCGGCTCATCGATCCCGGCAAGCCACAGCGCGGCCAGGCTGACCCCTGCCGGCCAGCCCTCGGTCCGCTCGACGAGAATCTCGATGTCCTCGGTGGTCACAGGGATGCCGGTCCGCGTCACGAGGAGCTCGTGCGCCTCCTCGGCGGTGAAGGCGGTTTCCTTCGCGCGCAATTCCCCGAGGGCGCCTCGGGCGCGCAGTCGGCTCAGCCGTCTGCCCGGGTCGGAGCGGGTCGTGACGACCATCCTGACCGAGGGCGGAAGCCGCTCGACCGCGTAGGCGAGCGAGCGGAGGCAACGCTCCGTGCTCACGTGGTGGAAGTCGTCGAGAACGATGACGATGCGCCCCTCGTAGCGGGCGAGCCCGTTCAGGAGCTCGTCGATCGCCTCCTCGACATCCGACCTCGGTAGCTTCAGCCTGGCCAGAGCGGGCCGAGCCAAGCCTTGTCGCACACGATCGACGGCATGCGAGACGTAGGTCCAGAGCCGGTACAGGTTGTCGTCACCCGGGTCGAGTGTCAGCCAGGCCGGCGCCAGGTCGGGGCGTGCCGCGAGCCACGACGACGTCAGGACGGTCTTGCCCGAGCCCGCGGGGCCGCTGATCACCGTGAGCTCGTTGCCCTCGAGCCGGTCCAGGGCGGCGAACAATCGGGCGCGTTCGATCACTCCGGCGCGGAGCCGAGGTTGCGCGAGCTTCGCCTCGACAAGAGCCGGTCCCGTCGATTCGATCTCGGCGGCACCCGGTGTGTTCACGATGACATGAGTATCGCGCACCGATCGCGGAATTCACCTGGGTGAAACCCGCGACCTGGCGCCGACTCACGCAGACCCGCGTTCTAGGTTCCTAGCCGCGTGCGTGATCGCACGCACCGATGCCGATCCACGCGCGGCACCATCCGGCGCCGCGAGAACAATCCCAAGATGGGCGGTCGACGCCCGCGAGGCGCTCACATAGCCGTCCGTCGGCCGCCGAGTCCGCCAAGGAGCCAGGAGCGATGAGACACGTGGAAACGACCTTCGGGGCTCCGTCCCCGGGCGCCGCAGCCGGATCGGCCCCGTGCCGGCCATGAGCGGGTTCTTCGAGCGATTTCGCCACGGAGGCTCGGCGGCGCACGACGAGGCGCCTGCCCGGACGGTCGTGGAGATCGATGCGTCGTCGCTCTCTCGGGTGTTCTCGGCACCGATGTGGCTACGAGACCTCGGTCTTCTCTCCTGGTTCCTCGTCGGGCTGGGGCTGCTGCTGGTGGGCCTGGTCTGGCTGCTCGGCCTGACGTCCACCATCGTCGAGCCCGTCCTCGTCGGCGCCATCCTCGCGACCGTCGCGGGTCCGCTCGTCACCAAGATGCAGCGGCGGCGCATCCCGCGAGCTGCGGGTGCGGCGGTCGTCCTACTGGGGCTGCTCGCACTCGGAGTCCTGATCGCGCTGCTCGTCTTCGGGGGCATCGTCGAGCAGTCCTCGGAGATCAAGGCCGCCGCCTCGGAAGCCGCGGACAAGGTGCAGAAATGGGCCGAGGACGCCGGTGCCGGAGGCACGTCCGGCGCCGCGGACGACGTGAAACAGGACACGGCCGCAACGGGCAAGACGCTGGTGCAGGGAGTGGTGGACGGGATTCAGGGCCTGACGTCGCTCGTCTTCTTCTTCACGTTCCTGTGCTTCAGCACGTTCTTCCTCCTGAAGGACGGACCGGCCATCCGGGCCTTCATCGATCGCAGCCTCGGCGTACCGCGGGCAGTGGCGACCACGATCACGGACAACGTCATCCGCTCACTTCGCAAGTACTTCCTCGGGGTGACGATCGTCGCCGCGTTCAACGCGGTCGTCGTCGGGCTCGGCGCCCTGGTCCTCGACGTGCCTCTCGCAGGCACGATCGCAGTGGTCACCTTCGTCACGGCGTACATCCCGTTCATCGGCGCCTTCGTCTCCGGGGCCCTGGCCGTGATCCTCGCGCTCGCCGGGCAAGGCGAGGAAACGGCTCTGATCATGCTCGTGATCGTGATCCTCGCGAACGGCCTGCTCCAGAACATCGTCCAGCCGATCGCGTTCGGCGCGACGCTCGAGCTCAACCCCCTCGTGGTCCTCATCGTCACCATCGGCTTCGGGGCGATCTTCGGGATGATCGGCTTGGTTCTCGCGGCACCGCTCACGTCGGCTGCGGTCCACATCAGCCGGGAGCTCGCTGCGGCCAAGGCGAAGGAGACGGCCCAGGACCCGGAGCGTGCTCCGCCGGCCGAGCCGAGCCCCGCCAGCCCGATCTAGGAGCCGCCCGACCTCACCGAGCTTCGCGCGGCCGCGGTCGTACGTGGGTGCCGTCGTCGAATCCCAGGTCCGGTCTCCCGCGGGCTGCCGCTTTCACCTGGGTGAAACCGCGCCGCGTCGTTCAACTCCTCGTGGCGACGTGTCATAGATCGTCCGGTGATCGGCCCGCCGGGCCACGAGCCAACGGCTGAATCGAGCCGAGAAGGGAGAACCATGTCAACGCAGGAGTACGACGAGGCCCGTTCGGGTTGGTTGACGTTCGCGGCGGTCCTGATGTTCGCGGTCGGCTTCGTCCGGATCATCTCCGCCATCCGCTACTTCGACGACGGCCAGGAGATCAACGACCTCAGCGCCGGGCTCTTCGGCGACAGCCTGTGGGCCTGGGGGGTCTGGGACCTCTGCGTTTCGGCGCTCGCGCTCTTCGGCGGGTGGTCGCTGCTCAGCGGCGGCGGCTTCGGCCGCGTGGTCGGCTATGTCTGGGGTGTCCTCGTCATCGTCCAGGGCTTCCTGATTCTCGAGCACGCGCCCTGGTACGGCGCCGCGGGGATAACGCTTGCGGTGCTCGTGGTCTACGGCCTCGCGTCGACCTCCGGGTGGCGCGCGGCGGAGGTCCGGCCATGACTCGCAATACATGGATCATCGTGCTCGTCGCGGGGGGTGTCGGCCTGGCCGTCCTGGTCGGGCTCCTCGGCGGCAGGGGTGGCGAATCGCAGGCAGAAGCGCAACAGAGCTTTTGCTCGAGTCTCAGTGGGCTCCAAGGCTCGATCCAGGCACTCGCTGGGCTCAGCCCCACGTCGGCTTCGAAGGACGACTACCAATCCGCGGTCTCGAACGTCGACAGCGCCTGGGATCAGGTCAAGACCGACGCGGGCGACCTGAAGGACGTGAGCATGGGCACGCTCGACAGCGCGTGGGACAGCTTCACGTCCGCCGTCGACGACGTCCCCGACGACGCGTCCGTCAGCGACGCATTGGACGACGTGTCGCAGGCGGCACAATCGCTGCTCTCCACCACGAAGTCGACGATCACAGGCCCCGACTGTTCGTCATCCTGAGGCCGAACCGAAGCTCATGGCGAAACGACGAAGCACCTGGACCCCCGGGCGGGAGCGGACGCCGCAGGCGCAAAGCCGGCGCTCCCGATCCGGGACCAGAGCCTCTGAGGGGAGCACGCGATGACGAGCGCGAACGACCGCGACCTCCAACCGTCCTCGGGCTCAGCGGCGGCCGAGGAGACCGACCCGCATGTCGTGGACGAGCGGACACCGACGCCGGAGACAGCCTCCGGACCGGGTGCGGTGGCGCACTTCACGCCGGCCGAGCGGAGTGCCCGTGGCAGGGCTGCGCGCGCGGAACTGCCGCGCTCGGCCCACGCCGACTGGCAGCCGGGATCGATGCGGCGGGACCCGGTCGAGCTCCTCGAGGAGCAGGCGCAAACGCGGCTGCCGGAACTCGGGCCGATCCGGTACGGGCGCATGCTCGAGTCCCCGTTCACGTTCTTCCGGGGAGGCGCCTACCTGATGGCGGCAGATCTCGCGGACGGACCCCGCACGGGATTGCATGCTCAACTCTGCGGCGACGCTCACCTGTCCAACTTCGGCGTGTTCGCCGCCCCGGATCGAAAGCTCGTCTTCAGCATCAACGATTTCGACGAGACTCTCCCCGGGCCATTCGAGTGGGACGTGAAGCGGCTCGCCGCGAGCTTCGCGGTCGCGGGCCGCGAGAGCGGCTTCGACGAAAAGGCGCGCCACTCGGTCGTGATGGCGGCGGTACGCGAGTACCGCGAGTCCATGGCGCGCTTCGCGGAGATGCGCAACATCGAGGTGTGGTACACCCGCCTCGACGTCGAGGGGATCCTCGATCGCTTCCGCGGTGCGATGTCGCGCAAGCAGATGAAGCGTGTCCACAGCGATGTCGCCAAGGTGCGCACGAAGGACAGCCTGCGCGCGCTCAGGAAGCTCTGCCGCACCGTCGACGGCGAGCTTCGGATCATCGGCGACCCGCCCCTCGTCACTCCGATCGAGGACGTGGTGCCCGGGGCGGAGTGGGACCACCTCGAGGACGTCGCGCGGCGAATGATGCGCACGTACCGGCGTACGCTGCCGCGCGACCGCCGACATCTGCTCGAGAGCTATCGCTACGTCCATGCGGCCCGCAAGGTCGTCGGCGTCGGCAGCGTCGGCGCCCGCGCCTGGATCCTGCTGATGGTCGGCCGCGACGACAACGACCCGCTGTTCCTCCAGTTCAAGGAGGCACAGGCCTCGGTGCTCGAGCCGTTCCTCGGAAGGAGCCGGTTCGCGCAGCACGGACAACGCGTCGTCGAGGGACAGCGGATGATGCAGGCCGCGCCCGACATCCTGCTGGGCTGGGAGAGGGTTGTAGCGATCGACGGGGAGAAAAGGGACTTCTACATCCGGCAGCTCTGGGACGCGAAGGGTTCGGCGGAGGTCGAACTGATGGACGAAACGGCGCTCGCTGCCTACGGCAGGATCTGCGGCTGGACGCTCGCCCGAGCCCATGCGCGCTCGGGTGACCGGATCGCGATTTCCGCGTATCTCGGCAGCAGCTCCTCGTTCGACCGCGCGATGGCGGCGTTCGCCGAGAGCTACGCCGACCAGAACGAGCGCGACTACCGCGCGCTCCAGGAGGCGGCGGCTTCCG
>Ga0207691_10006237_pt1 | contig 11514 bp, 10 predicted proteins | sample KBSM13metaG_FD_184327 | JGI IMG/M metagenome (GOLD analysis project Ga0207691, IMG submission 184327) | Miscanthus rhizosphere microbial communities from Kellogg Biological Station, Michigan, USA - KBS M1-3 metaG (SPAdes) (version 2) | ecosystem: Host-associated > Plants > Roots > Rhizosphere >...
TCGCTTGGCATCGTTCTCTTCGAGATGCTCACGGGGCAGCGTCCGTTTCGAGGAGAATCCGCGGTCGAAACGCTGAGCGCCACTGTGAAGGAGGCGCCGCCGCCGGTGACGGCGCTCACACCTGGAGTGCCGATTCCGCTCGAGCGTATCGTGATGCGCTGTCTCGAGAAATCCCCTGCAGAACGTTTTCAGTCCGCGCGAGATTTGGCGTTCGCGTTGTCTGCGCTTGCCACGCCGACCAGCGCGGTGCCTGCGGTCGGCACGGTGCGATCAGACGGCGCGATGAGGCTGCGGCGATTCCTCATGGCCTGTGCAGTCGTTATCGGTCTGTGGGTGGCATCCGTGGCTGGCCCTCCCTTCTGGGCCGCCGTGAGGTCAAATCGGCCGCCGCTGGTGTCGTTCACAATCGCGGCGCCACCGGGCACCGTCCTGGCCAATGTGCCCTCGAAGATGTTGACGATCTCGCCCGACGGAGACCGTATTGTTTTCGCCGTGACCAGGGCCGGTCATCGAGAACTGTGGATGCGTAACGTCGCGTCGACACAGGCGGAGTCGCTGCCAGGCACCCAGGACGCGAGCGAACCGTTTTGGTCACCTGACGGACAGCACATCGGCTTCTTTGCTGACTCCAAGCTGAAGCGAATGAGGATCGATGGGACGATGCTCGCAACGTTGTGTGATGCGCCGCTCGAGGCGCGGGGTGCCACATGGAATAGCGGGGGAACGATCCTCTTCTCGGATGCTTACGGCGGGCTGAGTCGCGTGGCAGCCACGGGAGGCGTGCCGACCCGAGTGACAACGCCCGACCGGGAGCAGCTTCAGGAAACGGATAGTTGGCCGCAGTTCCTGCCGGACGGACACCGCTTTCTCTACCTGCGGCAGCGCGGTCCGAGTACGGAGCTGGGCGACGCCGTCCACCTCGGGACGCTTGACGGCATATCGGCGCAGCCGTTGCTGGCCGGTGTGTTCAACGCGCTGTTTCTTCCCCCGAGTGCTCTCGTGTTCGTGGACGCTCGTGCCGTGAAGGTCCAGCGAGTCGATCTCGATCGCGGCCAGATGGTCGGCGACATCGAAGAACTCTCACTGGATGTCGATCGCCATCTCGGCCACGCGGCGCTTACTCTCTCTCGAGGCGGTACGCTGGCATACGCCGCCGCCGGTTCACAAGATCATCGCCTCGTGTGGGTTGATCGTAATGGCCACGAGACAGGGAGCGTCGCATCAGATGACGGCTGGCGCGACATTGCGCTTTCTCCAGATGGTTTGCACGCGGCGGTCCAGCGCATCGTGCCTGACGCGAATGACATCTGGACCATCGATCTCGCGCGCGGCGTGCCGTCACGGTTCACGTTTTCGCCGGACGTGGATGACGATCCGGTCTGGTCGCCCGACGGGACAACGATAGCGTTTTCGTCGGTCCGCGATGGAGTACCTGGGATCTACCAGAAACGTGTGCATACGGCCGCCGATGATGAGCTCATGTTCACGAATCACGCGACCATTCATCCGACCACCTGGTCTCGGGACGGCCGGTTTCTGTTGTTCGATCAGATGAATGCGGCTAGTGCGTCAGACATCCAGGTCCTGCCAGTGCAGGGCGATCGATCGCCGCATCCGTATCTCGCCACGCGTTTTTCTGAAGGCGATGCGCATTTTTCACCGGACGGGAAGTGGGTGACTTACACGTCCGACGAGTCCGGACGCAGCGAGGTGTACGTCCAGAGCTTCCCGGACCCGCACGAGAAGGTGCAGATTTCGACTCGCGGTGGCGCGTCACCGCGCTGGGCCCCCTCGGGACGTGAGCTGTACTTTCTTTCAAACGAGAGGCGGCTGGTGGCGGTGCAGATGGCGCTGTCGAATCCGCTCCGCGTGGGCGCGACAACGCCTTTGTTCGACACCGCCGTGGGTCTCGGCGAAAATCGGTACGCAGCAAGCCCGGACGGCAAACGCTTTTTGCTGAATATGGGAACCGCCGAAGGTAATTCCGCACCGCTCGTCGTGGTGCTCAACTGGGCCGAACATCTGGCCACGACGCAACGGGCGCACTGATCCGGTCGAGAAGGAACGAACGTGCGTGCAGTTACGCAGTCGGCAACGTGAATTGAAACGTAGCGCCTGGGCGACCCCGGTTCGCGGTGGCCCACAAACGGCCGCCATGAGACTCGATGATCCTTCTGCTGACGGACAGTCCCATGCCGGTGCCATGCCGGCCCCGCTAGGGCCGATATGCGTCCGCCGTGAGGTCGAGGAGCGGTGCTGTTTGAAAACGCGCAGATTCGCGTGGATTCCACGCCTAGATTCGCGCGGATTCTCAGCTTGAGAAACGTGTCCATCGAACTGGAGCGCGTCACAGGTCTCTCGACGAACGAGCGAATCGATGTGGCAAGGGTGACGGGTATCCCTCTTGCACACCAACCTACTAAGCCAAACGACGTACTTCGTCGTGATGTCATGACGGATCCGCCTCGGTACCGACGCTTCAGCATCAACGCGCATCGCGACCTGAGCAGCCGTGTCCCACGCTGACGCCGGAACACATATCCCGCATCGCCGCCCGCGGGCGGCGGCGCTCGACAGCCCGGGGTGACGTGCTCGTGGAGGTCGGAGACAGAGTTGTTCCTGCCTTTCTCGTCGTGAGCGGTGAAATCAGGGCGCTGCGAACACTCGACGGGGCGGAGATGGTGAACACAAGCCTGGGAGCGGGGGAATTCTGGAGCGAAGGCAGCCTGCTCAGCGAGCGCCAGTCGATGGAGCGGCTTCGCGTCAGCGAGCCGGGCGAGGTGATCGAGCTGAGTCGACAGCAATTAATGGTGCTGGTGCAAACGGACGCCGAGTTGAGCGAGATCCTGATGCGCCCATTCATCCGCCGACGCCTCGAGCTGATTGCTCGCGACCTCACCGACGTCGTGCTCAATGCGCTGTATACGAGGACGGACGACGAGACGAAGCCGTTCGGAGCTGAGAACGCGCTGACGCGGATTCAGGCTACGCTGGGTCTTGTCGAGAACTTCGCGGCGCCTATTGAACCGATCTCACGAGGCGGGTTGGTGGTCGATCGAGAACGATTCCGAGTGTTCAGGGATGGCGAAACCGTGCGGCTGACGCCGAAAGAGTTCGAGCTGCTGACTATCCTCGCGCGGCATCCTGGACGCGTCCTTCCGCGCCTCAGGATCCTCAAGGCGATCTGGGGACCGCATGCCGTCGATCGACCGGAGCAGTTGCGGGTCCTCGTCGGTTCCTTGCGCAAGAAGATCGAGCCGAACCCGTCGGCCCCGAAATACATTCTCACCGAACCCTGGATCGGATACCGATTCACGGACGAATGACAGCATCCGGGCATCCGACGGACTCATGTTGCCCGCCGTTCACGTTACGCAAAACCCGAAGAGTACCAGACGCACGGCATCGTCGCCACGGTTCTCGATCACGGATCCTCAACACTAGGAGCGGTGCGCTTGGGCTCCCTCTGAGCTCAACGCCAGCCGCGTCGGCCAAGCGCCGGCGAGGGACGCCGCGTGGAAGCACGCAATCGTGTCCAGATTGTGTGTGTGCCGACAAGCAGTCACACACCACGAGCGCGCCGATCCGCGATCGTAGCGTTCGGATCGTGGATTGCTCTAGTTGCTCGCGGTGAGGACCAACCGAAGGATTGGGTTCGCAGTTTCGTTGACAGGTCTCGCCGTTACTGGCTGCGAACGAGCGCCCTCGGTCGACGTCCTCGGCTCGTATTTCCCGGGATGGCTGATCTGCCTGGTCGTGGCGCTGCCGTGCACCGTGCTCGTGCGATTGATTCTGCGGCGCCTCCAGGTTGAGGTGAGTGCGCCCGTCATTGTGTATCCCAGCCTGCTGGCTCTGTTCACGTTTGCGCAATGGCTGATCTTCCTGCGGTAGACATCACTCGGGCGCGTCTCGGGCGCTGGCTGAGCATCGGCGTTGTGGCTGCGGCGGTGATCCTCGGAGTGGTGGTCGTGTCTCACACGACTCGTTATCCGCGCACCGACGATGCCGCGATCCTGGCGAACTTCATCGGCATCGCGCCGCAGGTGGAAGGGCCGATCGTCCGCTTGAACGTGCACGACAACCAGTTCGTCACCAAAGGCACGCTGCTCTTCGAGATCGACGATCGGCCGTATCGCTACGCACTCGAGCGGGCGTTGTCGGAGCAGGCAGCGCTCGAGGGGCAGATTGCCGACGAGCGCCGCAGAATTGCCGCCCTGATGAGCGCCGTCTCAGTATCGGCGGCCGTCGTCGATGGATCACACGCCGACGTGGGCCACTGGGCCGCGTCCGTGGAACAGGCGCGCGCCGAGGTCACCAGCGCCGAGCAGGGCCTGCACCGCGCCCGGGCGGAGTGGAGCTACGCGAGCAACAACCTGCGCCGGCTCGAGCCGCTGCTGTCGCGGCAGTTCGTCACGGTTGATCAAGTCGATCGCGCACGAACCTCCGAGATTGCGCAGGCCGAGGGACTCAAGCAGGCCGAGTCGCAACTCCAGCAGGCGCATGCCGCGCTGGCCGCGGTGCAGGCGCAGTATGTACGGTCGCAGGCAGCCGAGGGACAGAGCAAGGCCGCGCATCAGCAGGCTCAGCATGCGGTGACCACCCTCGAGCCTCTCATCACCCAGCGCGGGGCACGGCAGTCGGCGGTCGATACCGCCCGCTATAACCTCGAGAACTGCCGGGTGTATGCGCCGTTCGACACGCGAGTCATCAATCTCACGATTTCTGAAGGCGCCTACGCGCATGTCGGTCAACAGATTTTCACGCTTATTGACACGCGTACGTGGTGGGCGGTCGCCAACTTCCGTGAAGGCCAGCTTCGGCACATCGCTCCGGGCATGCGCGCCGAGGTGTACGTAATGTCGAAGCCAGATGTGCGCTTCCGGGCCACAGTGGACAGTATCGGCTTCGGCGTCACTCCCGATCCGGACGTCGTCGGGAAACTGCAGCCCGGTCTTCCCGACGTGCAACGGACGCTCAACTGGGTGCACCTGGCCACGCGGTATCCGGTGCGCGTCCGCGTGGACAATGCGCCTCCCGACCTGTTCCGGGTCGGAGAGTCGTCGGTCGTGAAGATTCGCGGACGGTGACGTGGCGTACGTCGCCCGGCTGTTCGACTACCTCCGCGAGGAGCTCTCGCCGTTCGCGAGGAAAACGGACGAGCGCCGTGCAGCGCTGCTGTCGTTCCTGAAGGAGGAACTCGCCCCGTACGCGGGCCGCGGCGCGCTGGTGGCCCGCATGGTGATCGCCTCGACGGCCGTCATGGTCGTCACCATGGTGTTCCGCATCCCGTTTGGTTCGCACGGGGCAATCTTTGCCCTCACCATCTCGCGCGAGAGTCCTCGTTCGACGTTGAATGCGGCCACGACGATCGTCACTGCGTTCTCTCTCTCTGCAGCGTTCGTGTTGATCGGCTCCATCGTCTCATTGGGTGATCCGCTGCTTCGGCTGCTGTGGGTTGTCATGGCCCTGTTCGCGAGTTTCTTTGCGCTCAGGGCGGTGACCGATTACGTGGCCGCAACGGGCTTCGGCATCGTCCTCGTCGTGACACTGTCACTGTGGGACGAGTTCATCTCACCCGAGCTCAAGGTGGAGAACACGCTGTGGGTGCTTGGGCAGACGACGATGGCTTGTCTGTTTGCTCTGGGCATCGAGCTCGCGTTTCCCGCCTGGAAACCCCGGAATGACGTGACCGGCGCGATTGTGGAGCGCCTGAGAGCTGTCGAGGATTTTCTCAACGCTGCAGCCGAAGGGTGTCTTGCCGGCGAGGCGGAACAGCACCTCACGCGCCTGGGTTTGCAGGGGACATCGAGGTTGCGAGAGTTCCTTCGACGTTCCACATACTCGCCCTCGCAGGTCGAGAAGATGGGTGCCGTTGTGGCGCTTGCGGACCGTCTGATCGACATCGCAGTCAGCATGGCGAATCACGGCGCGGCCGTGTCGAACGACGCTGCATCGCGGATGCGCGCCGTCGTCGAGAGGATTAGCACAATTCGTCAGGATCTTCTGCTCGAGCGCGGTCCACAGCGTATCGAAGGGCCGGGACCATACGGCGAATCGGATCGAGTTCCGCTCCTGATCGAATTGGAGAAAACCGTGTCGCTCATTCCGGAGGCCTTTGCGGACCCTGAAACGCACGCTGCGTTCGCGCTCAAGCCAGCCAGCGACGGGCGATGGCAATGGTTTCGGCCTGACGCGCTGAGTAACCCTGATCACATCAAATTCGCGTTGAAAGGCACGCTGGCGGCAACCCTCTGTTACATGTTCTACACGGCGGTGAAGTGGCCGGGTATCAGTACCTCGGTTGTGACCTGCCTGTTGACGGCGCTGACCACGATCGGCGCGTCGCACCAGAAGCAGACCCTCAGGATCGGAGGCGCGATGGCGGGGGGGCTGATTGCCATCGGCGCACAGGTGTTCATCCTCCCTTATGTCGACTCCATCGCCGGGTTCACGCTGCTGTTCGTCGCCGTCACGACCGGGGCCGTGTGGATTGCAACGTCCAGTCCGCGTTTGTCGTACTTCGGCATCCAGCTGGCGCTCGCGTTCTATGTCGTGCACCTGCAGGAGTTCGCGATGCAGACGTCGCTTGCCGTCGCACGGGATCGCGTCGTCGGTGTCCTGCTGGGCCTTTTCATGATGTGGATCGTGTTCGATCGATTGTGGGGCTCTCCAGCCGGGGTGGCGATGAAGAGAGAGCTCATCTCCACGCTCCGACTGCTGGCTCAGCTCGTGCGAGAGCCGTTGTCATCGGACACGCGTGTGGTGGTCGATCGCGTTCGTGCGCTGCGAGAGATGATCAATGGCGGGTTGGATAGGGTACGGGCCCTGGGCGACGGTGTGCTCTTCGAATTCGGGCCTTCGCGACAACAGGATCTCGTGCTGCGCAGTCGGATCAGGAGATGGCAACCGCTCCTGCGCGTGGTGTTCCTCACACGTGTAACGCTGCTGAAGTATCGGCTCGGACTTCAGGGGTTTCAGGTGCCGGCCGAACTCGTCGCCGCGCAGGCCGAATTCGATCGTGAGCTGGCGAAGCGGCTGGACGTCATGGCCAACCGGCTGGAGGGGAAGGCATCGACGACGACGACCGAAACGCTCGAGCTTTCCCTGACGCGCCTCGAGGAGGCGAGTCGGATTCATGCGTCAGCTACCCCGCACGATTCGTCGGGATCCGTTCATTCCTTGCTGTTGCTCTCACACAGGATCGAGAGTTTGACGGCGTCGCTCGACCAGGAAGTCGTGTGAGTTCCGCCGAACACGCTTGCCACATGCGATCAGCAATTGCGCACAGGAGTGTGTGTTGTCATACAGGCCGGAGGCCCCCGTCCGTACATTTTCAGTCTGTTAGGCTGCCAAGCGACTGGCCCGCCGTTTGCCGCCGCCAAGACCTGTGGGAACGCCGTCGCTGCACTATTACTCCCGCTTCGTCGTCGCCTGGACGCTGCTGCTGATCCTCGCCGGCAGCTTCGTGACGAGCACCGGGTCCGGTTTGTCGGTGCCGGATTGGCCGACGACCTACGGCGAGAACATGTTCACGTTTCCGCCGTCGAAGATGGTTGGCGGGATCTTCTACGAGCATGGACACCGATTGATCGCGAGCGGGGTCGGAGTGCTGACGCTCGGCCTTGCTTTATGGCTCTGGTTCGCCGATGGGCGGCGCTGGACGAGATGGCTCGGCATCGCGGCGCTCGCAATGATCCTTGCGCAGGGCATGCTCGGTGGCCTGACCGTTCTCTTCTTCCTGCCCCCCGCGGTGTCCACAGCGCACGCCGGCCTTGCAGAGCTCTTCTTCTGCGCGACGGTGGCTATCGCGCTCTTCACGTCGGCAGGTTGGTGCTCCGAATTCGGACTGTCCACTGCCATCGACGATGCGTGGCTGCGGCACATCACAACGTGGACGACGATCCTCGTCTATGCGCAGATCCTGATCGGCGCGACGATGCGGCACATCGGCGCAGGACTGGCCATTCCGGACTTTCCGTTGATGTTTGGACACATCATTCCCGACCATTGGTCGGCCGGGATTGCCGTCCACTTCGCGCATCGTGTCACTGCCGTGATCGTCACGATGGCGGTCGCGACGACCTCGATCTACATCTGGCGTCGGCACCGCGACCGTCCAGAGCTCACTCGACCGGCGACGCTCCTCGCGTTTCTCCTGAAGGTGCAGATAACGCTCGGCGGATTGACGGTGCTGAGCGGGCGAGACACCTGGATCAACAGCCTGCACGTGGTCTGCGGCGCGCTGGTGCTGACGACTTCGCTGGTGATCACGCTGCGATCGTGGCGCCTTCGGTTTACTGATGTGCAGTCCCCGGTGCCACTGCGGATCCGCAGAATCGTTCGCACGGCGGCAAGCGAGGGAGCCCGAGCGTGAAGAGTCTCGACGTCACGCGCGATGCCGCGAGGCTCGGGCAGCCCTTCGATCGGCCGGCAGACGCTATACGGTCACGACAGTGGGCGCCGGCGTCCGTCGGGAGTCGCACGCTGGCCGACTATCTCGCTTTGACAAAGCCGCGCCTGAACGCACTCGTTGTCGCCAGCAGCGCGGCCGGATACTACCTGGGTGCTCGGATGCCGATCGATGCCGTCGACATGGCGCAGGCAGTTGCAGGCACCGCACTCGTGGCGGCTGGCGCGGCGGCACTCAATCAGTGTGCGGAACGCGATATCGACGCGATGATGCGCCGCACCCGCACGCGTCCGCTTCCCGGTGGCCGCCTTTCGCCCTCGGAAGCGCTGACGTTTGGCCTCGCACTGTTCGCGACCGGTCTCGCCGTCCTGGCGCTCACCGTAACAACGCTGGCCGCGACGCTGGCGTTCGTGACGTTGGTGGTGTACCTGGGTGTGTATACACCGATGAAGCGGCGCACCCCGCTGGCCACGCTGGTCGGAGCGGTTCCTGGCGCGCTGCCACCGCTCATTGGATGGAGCGCCTCGCACGGCAACATCGACGGGGGAGGTGCTGCGCTCTTTGCCGTCGTGTTCCTGTGGCAGATCCCCCACTTCATGGCGATCGCGTGGCTGTTCCGTGATGACTACGGCAAGGCCGGGCTACCGGTGCTGCCCGTGCTGGAGCCTGATGGGCGCCGCACTGGTCGGACCGCGATGGTGTACGCGGCCGCTCTCATTCCTATCAGCCTGTTGCCGTGGTTGATCGGCATGACTGGCCTGTCGTACGCCGCGGTCGCGGCTGCACTGGGGCTGGGTCTCCTCTTGCTCGCGATTCGATTCGCAATGATGCGAAGCAATGCCGCGGCGCGTGCCCTGTTTCTCGGATCGATCATCTACTTGCCGGTTCTGTGGATCGTGATGATCGCCGATCGCATTTGAAGCGTCAGGCGCTCCGGCGCGCCGATGTGTGCCGGCGGCAAACCTCACACAACGTCGATTCCCAATGGCATTGCTTATGCGTCTACACCCCGAGAGGAGAGCGACGATGACGAGCGATATCCGGGTGTACGGAACCGATTGGTGTGGCATTACGTACAGTGTTCGGAAGTACTTGAGGAACTCGCGCATGGCGTACGAGTTTCACGACGTCGACCGGGATCCCGTTGCCGAGAAATTCGTGCTCGCCACACACAATGGCCGTCGCCGATTCCCCGTTGTCGTCGTGGAGGACGAGGTCCTCACATCACCGACGATCACTGAACTGCGGCTTGTGCTCGACGCAAGAGGCATTCGACCCGCTGCGCCGCGACTTTGAAGTAGCACATCAGTTGTATGCCGGAGTCCGCAGGTGATCATCACACCTGCGCAGATCGAGACCCAGGTACGCACAGCGTGAGGAGATTGTCCCAGCTAGATTGGAGGCAGGACCGTGGCTTTCAAGACTCTCGACGTCGATCAGATTATCCGTCGCGCGACACCAGTGACCAACCAGCATGCTCACGAGATTCAGCCGTTTGGCCATCTCATCTCGATGCCGATCGCGCTGCCCGCCGGTGTGTGCAAGGAGAGCGTCGACCATCTCAACCAGCTCCTTGCCGATACGATGACGCTGCGTGACATGTACAAGAAGCATCATTGGCAGGTCGCCGGGATGTCGTTTTACCAGCTCCACCTCCTCTTCGATAAGCACTACGGCGAGCAGAACGAGCTGGTCGACCAGATCGCCGAGCGGGTCCAGTTGCTTGGTGGCGTCAGCCTGGCGATGGCCCATGACGTCGCGGAGACCACGATGATCCCGCGCGTTCCGAAGGGTCGGGAGGAAGTCCCTGTTCAGATCTCGCGTCTGCTGCATGCCCATGAAGTCGTCCTCAAAGAAGCGCGCACGATGGCGCGCAGCGCCGCTGAGCGCGGCGACGATGGAACGAACGACTTGCTCGTGAGCGCTGTGATTCGAACCAACGAGCTCCAGGTCTGGTTTGTCGGGGAGCACGTCGTCGACGTACCTCTTGTCCGCGCCGAGTAGCGTGGCACGCGAGTGGTTCGACGCGCACTGTCCATATCCTCGACAGATCGTCCACTCGCGCACTCGAGTTCGCAGGCGATGGGATGAGAACGGCATCACGTTCAACAGCATCCTAAGGCTCTCCGGATCAGAGCTTGCACCGTCGATCGGTCAGGAGAAGATCGATGAGGCTGGGAGCTCTTGTTATCGCAATGTCAATGGTTGGCGGATCGTCGCTCGGGGCGAAGCCGACGCTCAACCTGCATGTGTCGCCAGCAGTGTCGAGCGCTCCGGCGACGGTGAGAATCCGGATCACTGTCCCGCCGGATGCTGGAAATCGTGCGCTCGAAATCATGGCGGACTCGGACGTCTATTCCCGGAGCAGCCACGTGGCGCTCGAGGGCGAGAATTCACCGGGCAACATCTTTCTCGAGTACCGGAACCTTCCTGAGGGCACGTATCAAGTTCGTGGCGTGCTGGTGAACGCACAGGGCAAGCAGGTCGCCGTTGCGCAAAGCATCCTTACGATCGTTGGGACGGGCGCCAACTGAACGGCGGAGTCTGGTCACCCGCGTCGCACCCGGCGCGGCTAAAACCGAGGGAATAGAGTCATGGCACGACGCACGTGCACTTTCGTCGCGTTCTTGCTGCCCGTCTTCGCGCTGGTGGTCGCCAATCCGGCTGACATCACCGCGCAGGGTTCTACGTTCAAGAGCGGTGTCGAGATGGTTCCGCTCACCGTGACCGTCACCGACGGAGCCGGCAACTACGTCGGCGGGCTCTCCGAGCGCGATTTCGCGGTGTTCGAAGATGGCGTACTGCAGCCGCTGTCATTTGTTGCGAGCGAGTCGGTGCCCGTTGACGTCGCCTTCGTGCTCGACACCAGCAGCAGCATGAGTGCGGATCTGCCGCTCGTACAACAGGCGGCGAAGGGGCTGGTGAGCGCGCTGCGCGACGGCGATCGCGGGGCGGTCGTATCCGTAAACAGCAAGGTCGACATGCCTCAGCGATTCACGACGGACCATGCGGAGGTTGCCGCGGCGATCGACGCGCTGCGCACCGCTGGCTCCACTGCTCTCTATGACGGTGTGTACATCATCCTGAAGGAGTTCGCGCGCGTG
>Ga0207691_10006238_pt1 | contig 11514 bp, 8 predicted proteins | sample KBSM13metaG_FD_184327 | JGI IMG/M metagenome (GOLD analysis project Ga0207691, IMG submission 184327) | Miscanthus rhizosphere microbial communities from Kellogg Biological Station, Michigan, USA - KBS M1-3 metaG (SPAdes) (version 2) | ecosystem: Host-associated > Plants > Roots > Rhizosphere >...
CAGATCCGATAGCCAGTCGGTCCAGCCCGGTCCGGCATTCGCTTCATCCGCACTGACGAATCCGAGCCAGACCAGCGCATCGTGCAGCTCGTCGGCGTTGGTGGCCTCGGGCCATGCTTCGGATCGCACTCGCGCGATCGCCTCCGGATCAAGCCGGCCGATGTCCGATGCCGCCTCGGGCGAGAGCCAGCGCCGGCTCATCACGGCCTGGGTCCGGCGCTCCTCCAACGGCGCATCATCGAGATAGGCATAGGGACGCGCCGACAGCACCTCGAGCGCAAGCGGCGAGGGCTCGGTCAGATCGCGCGCGACGATTTTGATATCACCCGACTCGATGCCCGCGAGCACGCGTTCGAGGCCGGCAAGGTCCATCGCCTCGTTGAGACAGTCGCCGATGGCCTGGCGCACGAGCGGATGATCCGGAACCTCGCGCTCGCCCACGAGATTCTCGGCGCACGCGATCTGATCGGGAAACACCGACCCGATCAGGTCCTCGGCGCCCATGCGCGCGAGTTGCGGCGGCACCTTCCGGCCGCCGCGGAAGCGTGGCAGCGCCAGCGCGACGCCGATCACCCAGCGCCAGCGCGTGACGAACATGGGAGCATCGAGCATTGCCTGGATCAGCAGGGGCCTGATGGTGGCGGAATGCAGGTAGCGGGAGACGTCGGCGAGCTCGAAGCTGTGCGCGGTGGTGAGCGAGAGGATGATGTTGTCCTCGGTCGCCGCCGCCTGCAGCTCGAAATTGAACTTGCGGCAAAACCGCTTGCGCAGCGCCAGGCCCCACGCGCGGTTGATGCGGCTGCCATAAGGCGAATGGATGACGAGTTGCATGCCGCCGACCTCGTCGAAGAAGCGCTCGAGCACGATCGTGTCCTGCGTCGGCAGGCAGGTCAGCGCGCCATGCGCCGCGGCGAGATACTCGGCCAGTTGCTCGGCGGCTGGCGCGACGACACCGAGGTCGTCCACCAGCCAGCGCAGTGCTTCCTTTCCGCTCGGGTCGCTGCGCAGGCGCGCCGCCATATCCGCGCGCAGCCGCGACACCGCGACCGAGAGCTCGTCGCTGCGGCCGGGCGCCTCGCCCAGCCAGAATGGAATGGTCGGCGCCATGCCATGGGCATCCTCGACCCGCACCACGCCGCGCTCGACGCGCATGATGCGATAGCTCTTGTTGCCGAGCTGGAAGATGTCGCCGGCGAGGCTCTCGACCGCGAAATCCTCGTTCACGCTGCCGACGACGTGGTTTTCCGGCTCCAGCAGGACTTGAAAGTCGGCGTTGTCCGGGATCGTCCCACCGGAGGTCAGGGCGGTGAGCCGTGCGCCACGCCGCCCGCGTAGCATATGGTTCACGGCGTCGTGGTGGATGAGCGCGCCGCGGCGGCCGCGGCGCGTGCTGAAGCCCTCCGCCAGCATGGTGACCACCGCCGCGAAGTCTTCCCGCGCCAGCGCGCGATAGGGCCACGCGCGGCGGATCAGCGCGAACAGCTCGTCCTCGCTCCATTCCTGCGTCGCCACCTCGGCCACGATCTGCTGCGCCAGCACGTCGAGCGGCTGCTGCAGAATGGCGAGCCGGTCGAGCTCGCCGCGGCCGACGCTGTCGATCAGCGCAACGCATTCCACCAGTTCGTCGCGCGAGAGCGGGAACAGCCGGCCCTTGGGCGTGCCCGCGACCGCGTGCCCGGATCTCCCAACCCGCTGCAGGAACGCCGAGATCGAGCGCGGCGAGCCGAGCTGGCAGACCAGGTCGACCTCGCCGATGTCGATGCCGAGCTCGAGCGAGGCGGTCGCCACCAGCGCCTTGAGCTTGCCGTGCTTGAGCCGCTGCTCGGCGTCGAGGCGCTGCTCCTTGGCCAGGCTGCCGTGGTGTGCGGCCACGTGCTCGGCGCCGATCCGATCCGACAGCTGGCGCGTCACCCGCTCCGCCATCCTGCGGGTATTGACGAAGATCAGCGTGGTGCGATGCGCCTCGATCAGGTGCGCGAGACGCTGATAGACCTGCTCCCACACCTCGGCCGACATCACCGCTTCGAGCGGAGCGTCCGGGACCTCGAGCGCGAGATCGCGCGCGCGGCGGTGGCCGGTATCGACGATGGTGCAGTCGGCACCGGCGCCGCTGTCCGAAGCCGCTCCGACCAGAAAACGCGCGACCTCCTCGATCGGCTTCTGCGTGGCGGAGAGGCCGACGCGCTGCAGCCGGGCGCCGCACAGCGCCGCCAGGCGCTCGAGCGAGACCGCCAGATGGGTGCCGCGCTTGTTGGGCGCCAATGCGTGGATCTCGTCGACGATCACGGTCCGGGTGGTCGCAAGCATGGCGCGGCCCGATTCCGAGCCGAGCAGGATGTAAAGCGATTCCGGCGTGGTCACCACGATATGTGGCGGACGACGGCGCATGCGGTCACGCTCGCCGGCGGGCGTGTCGCCGGTGCGCACCCAGGTGCGGATATCGACGTCGGGCAAGCCCTGCGCCTGCAGCGCAGCGCGGATGCCGGCGAGCGGCGCTTCGAGGTTGCACCTGATGTCGTTCGACAGCGCCTTGAGCGGCGAGACGTAGACGATCTGGGTTTCGTCCTTGAGCCCGTGCGCGAGCGCCTGGTGCACCAGGGCGTCGATGGCCGCGAGGAAGGCCGCGAGCGTCTTGCCGGATCCGGTGGGGGCCGCGATCAGCACGTGCCTGCCGGCCTGGAAGGCCGGCCAGGCCTGCGCCTGCGCCGCCATCGGCGCGGCGAAGCTGTGGTCGAACCAGTCGGCGACGGCCGGATGAAACAGGGACACTGGGTTCATTCTCACCGGAGACAGATGGCAAGCGGCACAGACCACCGCCAGGGCCCGATCACTGCGCTTTCCGCCCTGGCCGCACCGATCGGCTGAGACGGCAAATATGGGGCTTGGCCCGGCCGAATCAAAGTGTCGGCGCTGCTCTCCGGGTCGCCGTAGGGTGGGCAAAGGCGCGGAGCGCCGTGCCCACGCGGACATCAGCCGACAACGCCGAAGATGGTGTCCCTTTCGTGCAAACTCTCATCCCACGTGGGCACGGCGCACACCAGCAACCTGCGCAACCCGGTGAGCCTGTCTGCGCGTGCGCCTTTGCCCACCCTACGGACCGCGACGCTTTAGTTCGTCACCAGCGTGTTGATGCGCTTGGGCACTTCACCCACGGGAACGACCGCCTTCACCGTCATGCTCTGCGTATCGATTGCCGTGACGGATTTGATCGCGGCATTGGAGATGTAGATCGTCTTGCTGTCGGGCGTGAACGTCACCCAGTTCGGCACCGAGGCGATCGGGCCATGCCCGGGCAGCTTGAGGGCCGGCAGCGCGACCTCGCCGATGAGCTTGAGGTCGGCGAGCGAATAGACGAACACCGCGTTGTTGGGGATGCTTGTCACCCACAGAGTCTTGCCGTCCGGCGCCACGCCGATCCCGTGCGAGGGCGATGTGGCGCGCCCGGCGTCGGTCTCGAATTCGGTTGCGCTCGCCGGCAGCTTGATCCTCGCCACCTCCTTGCGCGCGGCGAAATCGACCACCGCGAATCCGTTGGTGTCCGAGAGCTGCACGAAGATGCGCTTGGTGGCGCCGTCGGGGCCGGCCTCGATCGTCATCGGGCGCACGCCGAGATCGAACGGCAGCTCCCATACCGGGACTTCGCGTTCGAGATCGATGACGGTCATGAGCTTGCCCGGGATCGAGCCGGTGATCAGATGCTTGCCGTCCGGCGTGACATAGATGTTGTGCAGCCGGCCCTTGACCAGGATGCTCTTGGTCCGCGTCAGCGTCTTGGCGTCGATGACATCGACCGCGCCCGGCCCGCGCGCGATGCCGACCAGGATGCGATCGCCGTTCTTCGTCACCGCGATGTTGTTGGGATGGTTGCTGAGCGGCACTTTCTTGATCAGGGCGCCGCTTTCGCGATCGAACACATCGAGCGTGCTGTCGGCTTCGTTACTGACATAGACCCGCGATCCGTCGGGCGCCGGCGCGATGCCATGGGCCGCCTCAACACCCTTGATCTCCTGCACCACCTTGTTGGTGACGGGATCGATCACGTGAATGCTGTCGCCCGCGCTGTTGGTGACGTAGATCAGCGCGGTGCCGCCCCAGGCGGACGATAAAGCGGGCGGGAGCGCCGGCAGCGACGCGGCAAGCGCAAGCACGAACCAGGAGCGGCGGAAGGGGCGAGCACGGGCGGTCATGGGATTCTCCTCATGCCTCGGTGCCGGCGAGCGTACGCTCAACCCTCGGTAAACATCAAGACGAGGACGGCGCGCGCACGCAGGACTTCGGTGCAGCTGGCGTGGTAGGATGGCGGCCGAATTCGGTGCAGCCGACCGCGGCCAAGGAGACAGCTAATGCCCCGTCACCCTCATTATATTCCCCACGGCGTCATTCCGGCCGTACTGCTGCCGTTCAACGACGATCTCTCGATCGACGAGAAGAGCTTTCGCGGGCACCTGCGCGACGTGGCGGCGGTCAAGGGGCTTTCCGCCGTCACCATCAACGCGCATTCGACCGAAGTCGCCTCCTGCAGCTTCGATGAGCAGCGGCGCGTGCTCGATATCACCCAGAACGAGATCGGCGACCGGCTCCCCATCGTCAATGGCGTATGGGCCGACGGCAGCATCGAGGCGGCGCGGATCGCGCGCATGGCGGCGGAGGGCGGCGCCTCGGCGGTGCTGGTGTTCCCGCCAGCGCCGTTCACGCTGGGACAGTCGCCAGACATGGCGGTCGCGCATTTCAAGCGCATCGCCGACGCCACCGATCTCCCGATCATCGCGTTCCAGTATCCGCTCGCCACCGGCCAGGGCTACCCGCGCGACACGCTGCTGAAAATGATCGAGCAGGTGCCGAGCATCCGCGCCATCAAGGACTGGGCCGGGAACGTACCGCAGCACGAGATGCACATTCGCACGCTGCAGAACCTGGCGCGGCCGGTGAACGTGCTCACCACCCACAGCGCCTGGCTGTTCTCCTCGCTGGTGCTCGGCTGCAACGGCCTCCTCTCCGGCAGCGGCAGCGTGATCGCGGACCTGCAGGCCCAGTTGTTCCGCGCGGTCGGTGCCAACGACCTCGCCGAGGCGCGCCGCCTCAACGACCGAATCTATCCGCTGGCGCGCGTGTTCTATGCCGAGCCCTGGGCCGACATGCACAATCGCATGAAGGAGGCACTCGTGCTGCTCGGGCGGCTGCCGCGCGCGGTGGTGCGCCCGCCCCTGGTCAAGCTCGGCCGCGTCGAGATCGAGCGCGTCCGCGCAGCCCTGGTGGAGTCGGGCCTACTCGACGCCAAGGCGAGCCGCGATGCGGCGTAGCCAATGATGTCGGGGCCGCACGGCGAGGATCTATGATCTGGGCGGAGGATTGGGCGACGTAGCTTGCCTATAAGGCGAATGATGCGGGCCAATTCCGAAACACAATTCTCCGAAAACCAGCTCTCCGACGCGCAGAGCCGATCGGTTGCCGCCATCGTCCGCGAGGAGCTCGCGCGCCGCCGCATCTCGCGCCAGTACCTCGCCGAGATGGCCAAGATCAGCATCTCGACGCTGGAAAAGGCCCTCTCCGGGCGCCGGCCGTTCACGCTCGCCACCACGATCAGGCTCGAGCAGGCGCTCGGCGTGTCGCTGCGCAAGCCCAACGCGGAGGCCGCGCGCGCGGCGGCGGTCGCCATCACCCTGGCGCCCGGCGAGCTCGGCTTCTACTCGCGGCCCTCGGTGTCCTTCATCGAGGGAAATTACCTGACCTTACGTCCGTCCTTTGGCGACCCGAGCGCCATCTATGCCTACCGGACGGAAATCTGCTGGGATGCCGGCACGTCGAGCCTGATCTTCCGGGAGTCCGAGCGGCTGGACGCCAAGTTCGCGCAGCAGGGTGTGATCTCCGTACCCAACCAGTCCGGCTACATCTACCTCATCACGAACCGGCTCGGGCAGTTTCGCCTGGTGCTGATCTCGCGTCCGACCATCAACGGCGAGATGTTCGGCATCATGACCACGCTGCAGGCCGGGCGCGGCGCCCAGCTCATACCGGTCGCCTCCCCGATCGCGTATGTGCCGCTCGACGGCCTAGGCGATGTCGAATTCGGCCGGATCGCCGCCGATCATCCGCGCCACGACAGCTATCGCAGCTACCTCCGGCGCACGGTCGAGGAGCCGTTCGCGCTGTTCCTGCCGGCATAGCTGACGCTGCCCGGCGCCCCGGCCTACGCGTCCGATGGCCGCCCGGGCGACTTGATTCCGCCATCGCTTTGGCCGAGATTGCGCCCGCCAACAGGGACCCAGGCCATGAACGGCAAACCGAGCGGCGGCAGCGGCCGTATTTTGTGGCAGAACGTGATGACCGTGGTCAGCGCGGCCATCCTGATCGGGGCCGAGGTGTTCGGCGCCGCGTTTGCCGGCGGCTGGGCGGTCGCCAGCTATCTGGATCTGGGGATCTACGGCGAGCACATCGTGCAAGGCGTCTTCTTCATCTGCGGCGTCGCCGTGATGATCGCGTTCCTGCGCAACGCGCAACGCGTCGAGCCCTTCGTCACGCGCGGCTGACGGCGCAGGAGGTCTGGCTACGCGCCTCGCGACGCGTTCGCGATGGACTGCGCTGGGCATTTCTGAAAAAAATTCTTGTAATGCGCGCGCACATCGCTTATGTGCGCGATTGCCCAATTTCGCACGTGCCTGTGGCCGTGTGTCGGTCGGTGGGCATCCGGACAAGAGGCCGGACAGCCGCCCGGAGCGAGATCGCAGCAAGTCGCTGCGATCGTCTGAGCTCCGAAACCACTTGACCGGCAGCCGGAGGCGAAACCGGCGCACCCCGCTCTCAACGGGGGACGCGGCTTAAAGCAACGACGGACCGGGCTTTTTTGGTCTCTGCCGGCTTTCCATCAGCCGGCGTGGCTACCGAAGAGGCTTGTTCATCATTGCCGGCCGTGCGGAACGGGACGTCCCCATTCCAATCCAAGGCAGCACAAGCGGGTCGAGAGCCCACGTTCGCCTGCGCGTCCCCATCGCGCGCGGGCGACGAACTCCGATCCGCATCATCGGGCGGTTCGCCGCCCCCTGAGCTGTGGGGAGAGCGCCATGACTGCGCGCATCCGCGAATTCCTGCGTAAGCGGGCCGACGACGGCCCTTGCCTGGTCGTCGACCTCGACGTCGTGCGAGAAAACTATCTGGCCTTCGCCAAGGCGCTGCCGGACACGAAAGTGTTCTACGCGGTCAAGGCGAACCCGGCGCCCGAGGTGCTCGCGCTCCTCGCGGGGCTCGGCTCGAGCTTCGACACCGCCTCGGTCGCCGAGGTGGAGATGGTGCTCGCGGCCGGCGCCAAGCCGGACCGGATCTCGTTCGGCAACACGATCAAGAAGGAGCGCGACGTCGCGCGCGCCTATGCGCTCGGCGTGCGCCTGTTCGCCGTCGACTGTGTGGCCGAGGTGGAGAAGATCGCCCGCGCCGCCCCCGGCACGCGCGTCTTTTGCCGCATCCTCTCCGACTGCGTCGGGGCGGAGTGGCCGCTGTCGCGCAAGTTCGGCTGCGAGCCCGCCATGGCGGTCGACGTGCTCGAGCACGCCCATCGGCTCGGCCTCGAGGCTTACGGCATCTCGTTCCATGTCGGCTCCCAGCAGCGCAATCCGCATGCGTGGGACCGGGCGCTCGCCTCGGCGGCGGCCGTGTTCCGCGAGTGCGGCGAGCGCGGCCTGACGCTCACCATGGTCAATCTCGGCGGCGGATTCCCGACCAAGTATCTCAAGAACGTGCCGACGGTGAAGACCTACGGCTCGGCGATCTTCCGCGCGCTGCGGCGGCACTTCGGCAACCGCATCCCGGAGACGATCATCGAGCCGGGCCGCGGCATGGTCGGGAACGCCGGCATCATCGAGGCCGAGGTCGTGCTCATCTCCAAGAAGAGCGAGAACGACGACGTGCGCTGGGTCTATCTCGACATCGGCAAGTTCGGTGGCCTGGCCGAGACCATGGACGAGTCGATCCGCTATCCGATCCGCACCACGCGGGACGGCGACGAGCTCGCGCCCTGCGTGCTCGCCGGGCCGACCTGCGATTCCGCCGACGTGATGTACGAGAAGCAGCCATATGCGCTGCCGATCAGTCTCGAAATCGGCGACCGGATGCTGATCGAGGGCACGGGCGCCTATACCGCGACCTATGCCTCGGTGGCCTTCAACGGCTTTGCGCCGCTGAAGACATTCCACATCTGACCGGCGGGGAGGACACGATGGTGACCATCCGCCGGGAGCGGAAGGCCGACGTCGCGCCGCGCGAAGCGCTGCTCGACGTCTCCTATGGGCCGATCCGTTTCAGCAAGACCTCCGAGCGCCTGCGCGAAGGGCGCCGGCCGGGCCTGTCGTTCGTTGCCGCCAGCGGTCGTCGCCTGGTCGGCACCGTGCGGCTGTGGGACGTGTCGGCGGGTCCGGGCCGGCCGGCGCTGCTGCTCGGGCCGCTCGCGGTCGCGCCCGACTGCCGCAAGCGCGGCATCGGCTCGGCGCTCGTGCAGGTCGCGCTGCGTGAAGCGGCCCTGGCAGGCCATGCGGCCGTGCTGCTGGTCGGCGATGCGCCTTATTATGGACGGTTCGGCTTCTCGAACGAGAAGACCGCGGCGCTATGGCTGCCCGGACCCTACGAGCCGCATCGGCTGCTCGCCTGCGAGCTCAATCCGCGCGCGCTCGACGGTGCGCGCGGGCTGATCAGCGCCTCCGGTCGGCCCGAGCAACAGCCCGACCTCGCCGCGCTCGTTGCCAGCCTCGCCGGCAGCGAGCCGACGCTCGCGCCGCGCGCGGCGTGATCCCTCACCCTTTTTGCTTCAGGAGTAGTAAGAAATGAATGCACCCGCCGCCGTGACCGAAGGCTGGCCGCTGCACGCCCGGTTCGAGGGTCCGATCGTGATGATCGGCTTCGGTTCGATCGGCAAGGGGACCTTGCCGCTCATCGAGCGCCACATTGCCTTCGACCGCTCGAAGTTCGCCGTCATCGCGCCGGAGGACAGCGATCGCGGCTTGCTGGACGAGCGCCAGATCCAGTTCATCCACCAGGCCCTGACGAAGGAGAATTATCGCGAGATCCTCACCCCGCTGCTGACCGCGGGTCCCGGCCGCGGCCTGTGCGTGAACCTGTCGGTCGACACCTCCTCGGTCGCCCTCATGGAGCTGTGCAAGGATCTCGACGCCTTCTACATCGACACCGTCGTCGAGCCGTGGCCGGGTCTCTACACCGACCGCAACCGTTCGATCTCGGAGCGCTCGAACTATGCGCTGCGCGAGAGCCTGCTCGATCTGCGCCGGCGGCGCCCCGGCGGCATCACCGCCGTGAGCTGCTGCGGCGCCAATCCCGGCATGGTCTCGTGGATGGTCAAGCAGGCGCTGGTCGACATCGCCGGCGAGCTCAAGCTCGATTTCGCCGAGCCGCAGTCGCGCGAGGATTGGGGCCGCCTGATGCAGCGCGCCGGGGTCAAGGGCATCCACATCGCCGAGCGCGACACCCAGCGCGCGCGCGACCCCAAGCCGAAGGGCAAGTTCGTCAACACCTGGTCGGTCGAAGGCTTCATCTCGGAAGGCATGCAGCCGTCCGAGCTCGGCTGGGGCACGCATGAAAAGACGCTGCCGCCGGGCGGAGCCCGCCACGACTTCGGCTGCGACGCCGCGATCTACCTCAAGCGGCCGGGCGCCGGCACGCGGGTGCGCTCATGGACGCCGACGGCGCAGGCCCAGCACGGTTTCCTCGTGACCCACAACGAGTCGATCTCGATTGCGGATTACTTCACGGTGCGCGAGGGGCTCAAGGTGGTCTACCGGCCCACCTGCCACTACGCCTATCACCCCTGCGACGATGCCGTGCTCTCCTTGCACGAGCTCGCCGGCGCGCAGTGGAAGCCACAGCAGACCTGGCACATCCTGTCGGAGGACGACATCGTCGACGGCATCGACGAGCTCGGCGTGCTGCTCTACGGCCATGCCAAGAACGCCTACTGGTACGGCTCGCAGCTCTCGATCGAGGAGACGCGGCGGCTGGCGCCTTACCAGAACGCGACCGGCCTGCAGGTGACCTCGGCGGTGCTCGCCGGCATCGTGTGGATGCTGGAGAACCCCGAGCGCGGCATCGTGGAGGCCGACGAGATGGATTTCCGCCGCTGTCTCGAGTTGCAGCGGCCTTATCTCGGGCCGGTGGTCGGACGCTATACCGACTGGACGCCGCTCGACCGCCGCGGCGAGCTGTTCCCGGAAAACCTCGACACCAGCGACCCCTGGCAGTTCACCAACGTGCTGGTCAACTGACGGGAACGGTGCGGCTGCCCCGGGGGCGGCCGGACGATGAGTCCACCAGAAACGAACGGGCGGCCCCACGGCCGCCCGTCTTGTTCCGGACGCTCGTTCCTGCCCTCGCCGGCCGGCCCCTTTTCTCGGCTCCGCCCGGAAAGCCATGAAGTTGGCCGCTTTTTTCGATTGCAGGACGGGATATCCCCCCGGTTGTCGGGGCGGCGTCAGATGGAATTCCCCGACATTGAAAGTTTCCGCGAAATCACCACAGTCTGAGGCCATGGGACGGTGTCGAAAACCGCCCCGATTGGGCATCGGGATCAAACAACTTTTCAGGCTCAAACAGATCGCAGGTGTTGTGATGAGAGGGTCGTTGCTGAAACTGATTGTCTCGGGTGCCGTCGCTCTGGGCGCTGTCGCTGTGGTGGCCACCACGAGCGTCCCGCTGCGCGCCGCCGACCCGACGGCCGTGGGCCTGTGGGAGCAGGTCGATGAGAACTCCGGGAAGCCCGAGAGCTGGTTCAAGATCGTCGAGCGGAACGGTGCCTACGAAGGCAACCTCGTCAAGATCTTCCAGAGGCCCGGCGAGGATGAGAATTGGGTCTGCAGCAAGTGCGAAGGCGCCGAGAAAGGCGCTCCGGTGCTGGGACTGGCGCTGATCAAGGGAATGAAGCGGAACGGAATGTCCTACGAGGATGGGACGATCATGGATCCGCGCGATGGGTCGATTTACCGCGCGTTGATGAAGCTCAGTCCGGACGGTCAGAAGCTCGAGGTGCGCGGCTATCTCGGCATTTCGCTGTTCGGCCGCAGCCAGGTCTGGAACCGGCTGCCCGACAATGCGCTCGGACCGCAGCCGGCGGGCGCGCGGCCCGCACCCAAGGGCGGAGCGCAGAAGAAGCAATAGCGGCGACGCCTGTGATCTCATCCGGCCCGGACCCGAAGGCGGTTCGAGCCCGGCCATCACCACGGAAGCGTCAGCGCGCGCAGCACATCAGGCGAGATCGATGACGCCTGCCGCGCCGTCCTCCGCGGCGACGGCGAGCAGGTTGCCGGTCGCGCTCCAGGCGAGCGCCGTCACCGGCGCGTCGCTTGGCCGGCGTGCCAGCACTTCGGCGCCGTCGTCGAGGCGTACAAGCAGCACCAGGCCGTCGGCATAGCCGACCGCCACCACCTCCTGTTTGGGATGACAGGCGACGACCTCGACCTGCGCCTCCGCCGGCGCCAGGATGCGCGGGGTCTTGCCCATGGGGCCGTCCTTGGCCTGGAACGG
>Ga0207691_10006240_pt1 | contig 11513 bp, 11 predicted proteins | sample KBSM13metaG_FD_184327 | JGI IMG/M metagenome (GOLD analysis project Ga0207691, IMG submission 184327) | Miscanthus rhizosphere microbial communities from Kellogg Biological Station, Michigan, USA - KBS M1-3 metaG (SPAdes) (version 2) | ecosystem: Host-associated > Plants > Roots > Rhizosphere >...
GAAGGATCAGGCCCGAGATGAAGTTCTGCACGATGGCCTGCAACCCGAAGCCGATCCCCACCGAGAGCGCGCTTGCGATCCAGGCGATGCGGTTGATGCTGATTCCCAGGGCCGAAAGCGCGAGGGTGACCACCAGAATGCCGCCCACGTAGCCCAGCAACGTGGTGAGCGAACCGCGCATGCCCGTTTCCAGGCTGGTGTGGGGCAGGTAGCTGTCCTTCAACCAGCGCTTGAAGAGCCGCATCACGACGAACCCCACCGTCAGCACCGCGAGGAAACTGAAGATGGCGCCCGGCAGCAGGTCGACCTCGCCCACCTTGAGCCCCGAGCCGTACTTGCCGCTGCGCTGGAGCAACTGCCCTGGACTGCTGCCGAGCGGCGCGACAAAGGCGATCACCATGTAGAAGAAGATCAGGATCCGGCTGAGGCCCGAGAGCAGCACGGCCGCCTGGTCGAGCAGCTGCGGCGCCAGCCCGAGCCCCTTGTGCAGCCGCTCGCCGAGCGGGCCACGTGAGGACAGAAGAGCCAGCCACAGGTCGTCGGCGAACTTGAAGAGCAGGTAGGCCGACGCCAGGACGATGCCGGCCCAGGTCGCCTGCCCCGCGATCACTCGCGCGAGCGCGAGGTAGCCCACGGCGACCAGCACCAGCACTGCCGCGACCAGCACCGCCGTCAGGCCCATCAACAACCCGAACCCCAGGGGTCGTTCGACGCCGAAGTCGGCCTGCCTGCGCGCGTGCTGCGGCGGCGTTTCGCCATGCCGCTCCCGTGTCCCACGCCTGAGCAGGGAGAGACCGACGATGCAGGCGAGGGCAAAGGCGACGGCGGGAGCGAGGTTGCCGATCACGCCGTTGAGCGGAGTCTCGAGCACGTCGTTGAGCGTGATCGGCAGCCAGGCGACCAGGGCGACGAAGGCGAACAGCGCGGGCAGCGGCGACAGCTGTCGCGCCAGGTCGTCGCTGATCGGGGGCAGCCGCCAGGAGCTGCGGCCGTTGGCGAGCAGGGATCGACCCAAGCCCAGCACGAAGGCCAGGAACATCGCGAAGCTCACCGCCGACTCTGCCAGGCGTGTGCTTTGCGTTCCCCAGCTGCCGGCGTCCTTCAGCCAGTCCCACACCAGAGAGAACGCGACTCCGGCGATCAGGATGTAGGCGACGACGGTCAAGAGTGCCAGCAGCGAGCGCCGCAGCCGACCGACCGGAACCGTGTGCGCCACCAGGCGGGCCAAGCCACGTTCAGCCAGTCGGAGGGTCGCGGCCAGGATGCCCAGCACGCCGAGGGCGCCGATCAGCACCTTGACCCATGCCGAGTCACGCAGAGCGCTTGCCAGTCCGCGCTCGAACTCGTCAGCCAGGGTGCGCAAGAGCGCTCGATCATTGCGCCATTGCGCGCTCGCCTGATCCCAGAAGGCGGGGCGCAGCGGCGAAGCGGAGCGCTGGAGAAGCTGCGCCTCGAACACCGCCCGCCGCTGCGCCAACACTTCGGCGCGGCGCTGCTGCGCATCGACCGAAATCAGGCGCGCCAGCCGGATGTCGGCGTCGAGCGCGTTGCGCTCACTCTCCAGGGCGGCGCGCTGTCGCGTCACATCGGGGTTTTCGGCGCTGCCAGCGCCGGTCGGTGCCGGACCGAGCTCGCCCAGGCGGGCGTTGAGGTCGGCCAGTTGGGCGGTGCGCGCGGCGACGAACCGTTCGGCCTGTGCCACGACGTCGTTGGTGCGGGTGCCGATCGACCGCAGCTCCTCCTCGCTGTCGGCCGTCTTGGGCGTCTGCTCCGCCAGCGCGCGCAGGCCCTTCAACGTGACTTCGGTCGCTGCCGCGTCAGGCGCCGCCGTCTGTGCGCCCGCGACGGTGCACAGCACCGTCACGAACCAACAGGCCGCAAGGCGACCGATCACCGAATGCATTGGACACATCTTAGGTAGTCGCGCGGCCCGCCAGTCGGGCGGCAGCACGGGCGAGACCCGATGACCCCTCAGGGCACGTTCTGCCGGCCCGGGGTCGGGTCGAAGCGAGCGTAGCGCATTGCCGTCACGCGCGGCCGGCAGCTGCGACCCTCACTGCGCCAGGGGGATCGCCTTGGCGGTTTCGTAACGGACGACGGCTTGGAGCTTGCTTTCGATCTGCATGTAGCGCGCGGCCCTGACCGCCGGCAGCACCTTCAGCAATCGCTCGAAGTGCTTCTGGTTCAGCCGCGCCTCATCCAGCGCCGCGCGCTGGACCTGTTCCACCAGCCGCTTGGCGTTGGCGTCGGTCAGCGTGCCGTCAACGGCGACCAGGTCGAGGATCGCTCGGTTGGCGACCGACCGCGGACGCGCCAGCTCGCGCTGGAACTGGTCGTACAGCGGCCAGAATTTCGTCGCCTCTTCTGGCGACAGATTCATCGACTTGGTGACGATGGCCTTCTCGTCGGACTGGATCCGCGCCAGCCACTCGGCCGAGCTCAGCTGGCCCGCCGCCGTACCCTGCGCCAGCGCAGGTGCGGCTGCCGCGAACCCCGCCATGCAAATGAGTGCCCAAAGCCGTGTCTTCATGAACTTCCCTTGTGCTGGTGATGCGTGCCGGGGGCCGGCGGGCCGGATGTTGCCACGGGCATGGCACCGGCAGGCGGCCGCGGCCGAGTTCGCGGCGCAACAGGATGGCGCGGGGCGATCTGCCCGTGGTCGTCACCGTCGCGAATCGAAGACCAAGACAGCGGTTCAGCCGAGGTTGACCTCGCCGTCGAATGTGACGTCGAGATGCAAGCCGGCAATCGCCAGCGTCATCGTCGCGGGGAAGGCTGTCCGGGTCTCGCCCGCGGCGACCGCCTTGGCCACCGCCTGCTCGATTTCGCGCTGGGAACTGACGCCGACCATCTTCAGGAACTTGCGAATGCTGAGGTTCAGGGTCTCTTCGTTCATGGCGTTCTCCGCGAAAGGGGGTCGAACCCGTAGTCTGGCTCAAGACGCAGCGACCTCGTGCGTCGGCAGCGTCGAGCCAGCGGCAGGGAGGACCCCGTCCTGACGAGTTCGCCTCTGAAGCAACGCCGCGCGAGCTGCTCGCTTCATGGCGTGCCGTTCATTTCCTGAGCCCACGATGACATCCTTCGTTGCCAATCCGGCGACCGACCTCATTCAGCGTGGGGACGCACGCTCGCTGAGTCCGGTCTAAGCTCGTGTCATGCAGTGCGGGCCGATCAGCCTCGGCTGGTTGCACCGCAGCGCCTCTCGGCAGCGTGAAGGGACGACATGAATCTCATCGCATCGATTCGATTGCTCTCGCTGGCCGCGTTCACGCTGCTGGCGGCCGCACCCGCCCATGCACTGGCGCTGACGGGTGGCGTCGTCTCCCTTGTCGGCGGTCTGGGCACGTGCAACAAGAGTCAGCTGGTCCCGCTCGACACGGCCCAGGACACGTTCGCGCTCGCGCTGTCGACCGGCTGCGGCGGCGGCTCGGCATCGGGTGAACTGCGCAGCGACGCGTCGAGCACCTCGGTCGGCCTGCACGTGGCAGTTTCGGGCGCGGGCGCACAGGCTGCGGCCGAGGTCAGCCTCATCGATCACTGGACGATCGGCGTCCCGGTCGGTACCGCGTCCGGGACGGTGTTCACGCTGCCGGCGTCGTTTCGGCTCGAAGGCGACATCGCGTCCGGCTCGACGTTCGGCGCCGCCTTCGGCCGGTTCCTGGACTACAGCATGTCGCTGAGCCAGCTCGGCAGTCTGTCGGGGATCCTGCAACGAACCGGCCAGGTCGCCGCGACCGGGCATTTCGACCAGACCTTCAGCGGACCGGTCAGCTTCACGTATTTCGGTCCCGGGGTGGCGACGATCGCCGACTTCGAGATGCAGTTGTTCGTCTTCGACCTCACGCAGGGCGACATCGACTTCTTCCACACGCTGTCCGCGTCGCTGGCGGTGCCGCCGGGCTTCACCGCAGCGTCGTCCTCCGGAACGGCGCTGTTCGTGAGCTCAGCCGTGCCCGAGCCGGAAACGCTGTCGCTGATGGTTCTGGGCCTGATCGCCGTCGCCAGGGCGCGCTTCAGACCCAGGCGCGCACGCCGCTGACACGGCGCGGCATCGCTTGCGACGAAGCGCAGGCGGGAAGTGCGAATCGACCGCCGGCGGTCGCCGACCGTGCGCCGGAGGCTGCCGAACTAGCCAGCGGCCCTGGCCTGCGCCTCGCGCGGCCGGATCAGCCAGCCCCACAGCGCGGCGCCAGCAACCTTGGCGACGAACTGCGCCACGACGAGCGCCGGAAGGAGGGCGCCGAAGGCCAGCGTCGGGAACAGGATCGAGTCGACCGCCGCTCCCACGGTCGCCCCGGCAACGTTGCGTCGTATCCAGGAACCGGAGACGGCGCGGAAGGTCGCCCAGTCGGCCAGGGCCGCGGCCGTGAACGCGACGGCGGAGGCGATCGCGATGCTTCGTGCCGCCGGGTTGACGAGATAGGTCACGACTCCGGTCGCGAGAATCAGGATGCCCATCGCCAACGGCCGCATCCGAAGGTTCAACCAGTTGCGCAGTGCCAGGTCGAGGCCGATGAGGAAGAACGCGACCAAGGGGATGACCGGCGGACCGAATCGCAGGACGAGCAGGTTCGCCGAGATGATCGCGAAGGCGTAGGCGGCTATCGCGACCGGGATCATTCTTCCTCCATTGGCATGCCGTGGCGTCGCGGCTGATCGCGAATGCGATTCGCGGAGCGCTGTTCGCCGATTATCAAGGGCCGGCTTCAGGCGGCTCTTGGTGGCCAGTGCCCGAGCGCCAGTCCGCGCGGCGTGGTCGACGGCGTCGTTCGCCGCTTGTTGCCATGCAGCATCAAGAAGATTCCAAGGGCGGATATCCGCTCTACAATGCCTAGATGTTGCAGTGCAGCATATTCATCCAAAGAAGCGCCACGCAAATCGGTCCCATACTCCGCAACACGACGCCATGTCCGCTTGCGTGAGCGACTGCACCGCCTTGGTTTCATGACACTGACCGCGATCGTGATGGGCACGGGGATGCGCAACGCCGACGGTTCGAGCCGTTCGCGCGTCATCCGCCGGCGCTGCGCAGTCGGCAGCGAGGTCGTGTTGCGCAACAGTCCGGAGGCCGGAGCAACGTCCAGCGCCGTGGCGGTGTATCTGGGCGTGCCCCGGCTCTTCGGCTTGCGAACCTCGTATGCGCAGATCGGCCATCTCGACGCCCAGGCCGCCGCCGCCCTGGCCGCGCGACTCGACTCCGGCGGCGACGTGCGAGCGCGGGTGAAGAGCGTCTATGCGCCCGAGGAAAAGGACATCCCGCGAGTGAGCCTGGTCATCGAGTGACGCGATGACGCCGACCGAGTTCTACAACTGGTGGATCATCGACGAGCGCACGGGGGCGCGGCGGCTCACGACCTACAAGCTGACCCGCGCCGACGCGGAGCGGGCCTTCCCGGGAGCCCAGCCGGAGCTTCAGACACGCGAGCTCCGCTACCTGCCCAACGCCGGCGGCGCGCCGGCGAGCAGCAGGCCCGGAGGCGAGTGGTCCTAGCGAAGGTTGCGACCCGCAGGCCACGCTGGCAGTGGACTTCGGGGCGAACGGGCTCAGTGGCGCGACGCGCCGCCGAGCGACGGTCCTAGCCGACCTTGCTGTTCTTGACGTCGAACTTGAAGAAGACGCCGGCGTCGAGCGAGCCGTCGGCCTTCTGCGGCTTGTACTCGTATTCGACCTTCGCGAAGACGAGGCTCACGGTTTCCGCGCTGCCGGCGTCGGAGCCGCTCTGGTCGACGTTGTCGACGACGACGTCGCTCATCCTGACGATCAGGTATTCCTGCTGCGCCTTGCTGCCCGGCTTGCGCACCGTGATCGTCGCCTCCTTGATGTGCTCTCCCGTGGCGCAGGCCTTGAACAGCAATGGCGACGCCTTGTCGATGCGGTGAGTGATGACGAAGTCGTTGAACGACGCCTTGCCGGCGGCGGCGCCCGATCCCGCGGTGGCGCCGGCCGCTCGCGAGGCGCCCCACGACCACGAGAGGACCTCCACCTCGTCCTTGTGCTTGGCGTCGAGCGACTCGCCCTTGATGTCGCCGATCTTGGCGAAGATGTCTGCCGCCATGGGGGTCTCGTCAGGCTGAGCGGCGTTCCACTCTACGCCGTTTCGCGGCCCGAATCACCAGTCCTGGCACGGCTGCTCCGGACTCCATTCGCAGATCGGCCTCCACGATCTCGGGCGCCCACCCGAGGCCGCGAAGGATCTCCTCGACGTAGCCGCGGGAGTGGCTGTAGCGACCGTGGAGCTCGAGCCGATAGCCGCCCGCCGCCGCGCCGATCGGCGCATGCTCGAGCGTGAAGACGAGAACGCCGCCGGGCCGCAACGCCCGCGTCGCAGCGGCGAGAACGTCGTCGAGCTGGCCGAAATAGACGAGCGTATCGGCCGAGACGATCAGCTCGAAGGCCGCGGGGTGATGGCCGAGGTACTCGGCCAGCTCCGCCCGCGTCAGCTCGTCGTACACCTGCTTCGCCGCGGCGTGGGCGAGCATCTCGGCCGACAGGTCCACCCCGCACAGCCGCCGCGCGTAGGGCGCGAGCAGCGGACCGCACAGGCCGGTTCCGCAGCCGGCGTCGAGGACGTCGAGCTCGCCGGACGGTGCCAGGCGCGCGCCGGCCAGCATCGACACCACGAGCGCCGGGGCTCGATACGAAAGGCGAGCGAGCTTCGCTTCGAAGCTCGCGGCAAAGGTCGCGAAGGTGTCGGTCACGAACCCATCCGACGCGCGCGCCGGCACGTCGCGCCCGGTGCACGCGGCCAGCATGTGGCGTGCGATCGGATTGGCCGGCTCCTCGACGAGCCAGTCCTCGAAGATCCGGATCGCCGCGTCGACCTCGCCGATCGCGCAATGCGCCAGCGCGAGCAGCTTGCGCGCGTCGGGATGCTTCGGTCGCAGGGTCAGCGCCTTGCAGAAGCACGCGACGGCCTCCTGGTTGCGTTGCAGGCTGGCCAGCAGCACGCCGAGGTTGGTGTGCGCGTCGCTGTGCTCGGGCGCGATTCGGATCGCCTCGCGATAAGCCCGCTCTGCCTCGGCCGGCCTTTGCGTCGCGCGCAGCAGCACGCCCAGGTTGCTGTGGGCGTTGGCATGCTCCGGGTCGAGCTCGATCGCGCGCGAGAACGCGGCGATGGCCTCGTCGACGCGCGCCTGTGCCTGGTAGGCGATGCCGAGGTTGCTCTGCCAGTCCGCGCGACCGGGCTCGCGAGCCAGGCTGCGCTGCATCAGCACGACGGCCTCGTCGCTTCTTCCTCGCTGCTGAGCGAGGACGCCCGCGTAGTGCAGCGCCTCGGGATGATCGGGGACGGACGCGAGGATCCAGCGGTAGAGCGTCTCGGCCTCGCTGAACTGCTGATTCCTCTGCAGCAGGATGGCGACCGCGATCGCTTCGTCGAGCGTCAGCTCGCGGCGATGCGCGTCGGGCGCGAACGGCAGCGGATTCCCGCTCGCGGCGATTCGGCTGTCGTTCGCGAGCTCGCGGGTCGGGTTCATGGCACGACCAGCAGCGGCACGAGCGAGCGTACGTCGTCGAGTCGAGCGAGGCCCTGCACGGTCTCCAGCAAGCGGTCGACTTGTGCCGTGGCGATCCGCGCCGGCGCGTAGGCAAGACAGTCGTCGAAGCGCGCCCGATGCTGGGCATCGTCGAGCTCCGCGCCCGGGAAGCCGGGCGGAACGTCGAGGGCTCGCTCGAGGACCAGACCATCGTTGGTCGTGATGTCGAGGTCCACGGCCGCGTGGCCGCGAGCGTTCAGGGCCGGATCGGCGACCACGCTGACGCGCTCGATCATCTGCCGCAAGGCCGGATCGAAGACCTGAGCCGGCGCGAAATGCTGCAGCTGCGACGTCCGGCGCACGAGGGCGTTCGCCACGCAGTACGCAGCACTGAACTGCGCGTCGACACGCGGGTTCGAGCCGGGATCGAAGACCTTGCCGACCAGCCTGAAAGCGTAGGGCGGCAGCCGGACCTCGACCGACCGAACGTTCTCCGCCCGGAGCCCCTCGGCGACGAGGGCCAGCGCGAGCTCGGTCAGCCCCTGCGTGACGCCGCAGCTGGGGTACTTCTTGAAGACCATCCGCTGCAGCAGCCACGCCCGGCCGAGCTTCGCGCCGATCGCCTCGCTGTCCAGAGTGTCGCGACCATAGAGGTGGCGGTAGCCGTAGTGACCGCTCAGAAAATTGACCGGGCCGGTCACGCCGCGCTGCGCCAGGCGGGCGCATTGGACACCGGCCTCTGCCACCCAGCCCTGCACGAAGCGCACGCCCAGCGAGCCGTCGACGTGGCTCTGGAAGCTGCCGCCGCAGCGGTTGAAGACCAGCGCCAGCGCGTGCCGCGTCTGCAGCGGCGTGAGCTTCAGGATCCGCGCCGCGGCCGCGGCGGCCGAGAAGGGCACCGCGATCCCGGTCGGATCGAAGCCGTCGTACTGGGCCTCGCTGAGGTTGAGACGCGAACTGATTTCGGCACCGGCCGCCAACGCCGCCATGAACTCGGCCCCGGTGCAGCCACCGGCGAGCTCGGCCGCGGCCAGCGCCGCCGGGAACAGGGCCGAGCCGATGTGCGGCCCCGGGGCCATGGCGTCGCAGTAGTCGAGGGCGCGGCACATCGTGCCGTTGAACTGCGCCGCGGCAGGCGCGGGAAGGCGATCGCCGAACACCAGCGTCGTCGCCTGCGGCGTTCCGCCGGTCTCGCGCAGGAGATCGCGCAACGCCGCGATGCCGTCCTCGTCGGCGCCTGCGATGGCCGTGCCGACGACGGCCATGACCATCTGGCGCATCACGCGCTGCGCTGAGGCCGGAACGTCCTCGGCCTGCAGCTCGCAGACGAAACGGGCAAGCAACTCCTCGATCTGCATGTTCGCGCCTCGGCTCACATCCGCTTGACGGCCCGAAGGGTGGCTCAAGGCGTTGCGCCCGGGACCAGCTCCTCCGGCTGCGGTTCTTCCGCGCTAGGGTTCGGCCTGGGGCCGCTGCCGATCCGTCCGACCATCGGCAGCTTGACGCCGTTGGTACCGATGCCGAAGTTCAGGCCGAGCACGTTGAACTCGAGGCCGTCGACGGCGCTGACGGTCACGCCCAGCACGCCGGCGAGCGACAGCTGGACACCGCTGCCGCTCGGCGCGGCACCGACAATGGCGCTGCCGAGGTAGTCCTTGCCGATCGCCGTGGCCGGGAGATCGACTTGCAGCTCCGGCACCGCGCGCGTGATCCAGGCGGTGAACGTGTTCGAGTTCGGGCCCGGCCAGGCCCGGTATTCGGCGCCGTAGGGATAGGCGCGAGCGGCCTTGTCGATGCGTTCGATCAGCTGGTCGACCCCCGGCCCGCGTCGGTCCGCATACAGCTCGGGGACCGCGCCGTACCAGCGCGCGTCGGGAGACCGGCTGTGCACGAGGATGGCGCTGTCCGACCAGCGCAGCTGCCAGCCCACCACCTCGTAGACCGTCCACGCCTCGGCGTCGGCCGGCTTGACCGCGATCCAGGTGTGGACGCCGAAGAGGCCCTTGGCGCCGATGGTGCGAGCTCCGTACACCTGGACCACCGCCTCCTTCACCGCCACCGGATCGGGCGCGAGGCCCGCCGGCTCGCGGCTCGCGGTGCGCCAGTCCGAGCGCGTGGTCGTGCACGAGGCGGCAGCCGTGACGGCGGCGAGCACGACGGCGTGGAGGACGAGTCGAGGGCGGTGCATGGCGGGTCGCGATCGCGTCCGGAGTGGCGAGGGCGACCTCCGGAATCACGATCCTACGTCGGCGGTCGCCGTATCGCAGGCGCTGAACGCCGCCGCGCCGCTATTCATCGGCGCCGCGCGAGCGCAGGCGGTCGAAGAGCGCGGCGACGATGATGAAGCTGCCGACGAACGTTCCCTGCCAGAAGGTGCTGATGCCGAGCAGGGTCAGGCTGTTGCGGATGACCTCGATCAGCGCGGCGCCGACGACGGCGCCGAACGCGGTGCCGGCACCGCCGGCGAGATTGGCGCCGCCGATCACCGCGGCGGCGATCACGGTCAGCTCCATCCCCTGCCCGAGCCCGGTCGTGATCGTGCCCAGCCAGCCGACTTCCAGGATGCCGGCGATTCCCGCGGTGAAGCTGCAGAACATGTAGACGCTGAGCTTGGTCGCCTTCACCGGCACGCCGGTCAGCGTGGCCGCGCCTTCGTTGCCGCCGATGGCGAACAGGTGCCGGCCCCAGCGTGTCCAGCGGAACGCGAGCCCGGCGGCGAGCAGCAGCACGAGCAGCACGATCACGGGGTTGGGAATGCGCACCGCCGCCAGCAGCGGCAGCGGCAGGTCGACGAAGCCGCCGCCGAGCGCCAGCAGCTGCGGCTGATCCGGGCCGAACTGGTAGACCATGCGGTTGTCCGACAGCACCATCGCCAGGCTGCGCGCGATCGACAGCATGCCGAGCGTGACGACGAACGGCGGGACGCCGACGTACGCGATCAGCACGCCGTTGATCGCGCCCACCGCGAGCGATGCGCCGAGTGCGAGCGGCACCGCGAGCCAGATCGACATGCCGCCGTTCATCGCCATCCCGATCACCATGCCCGACAGGACGAGCACGGCGCCGACCGAGAGATCGATGCCGCCGCTGACGATGACCGCGGTCATGCCGATCGCGATGATCGCGACGAAGGCGAAGTTGCGCGTGACGTTGAACAGGTTCTGCTGGGTCGCGAAGACGTCGCTCGTGAACGCGAGCACGACGAAGGCGGCGACCGCGGCCGCCGATACCCAGAACACCTGCTGACTGGCGACCCACGCCAGCCAGTTTCCATGGACGCGGCCGGAGATCGTTTCCTCGAGCGACGGTCCGGCCATCAGGCGGTTCCGATCGCGCCGGTGATCAGGCCGGTCACCTCCTCGGGCGAGCTCGCCGCGACCGCCTTGTCGGCCACCTTCTCGCCGCGCCGCAGGACGACGATCCGGTCGGCGACGGCGAACACGTCGGGCATGCGGTGGCTGATCAGGACCACGGCGATGGCCTGCTCGCGCAGGCGGCGGATCAGGTTCAGCACCTCGGCGACCTGGCGCACGCTGATCGCCGCCGTCGGCTCGTCCATGAGCACGATCTTCGCGTCCGAGAGCCGCGTGCGCGCGATCGCGACCGCCTGCCGCTGGCCGCCCGACATGCGCCGCACCAGATCGCGCGGCCGCGTCTCCGACTTCAGCTCGGCGAACAGCTCGCCGGCGCGCTTGAACATGCCGCGGTAGTTCATGATCCGCACCGGACCGAAGCCGAACACCAGCTCACGCCCGAGGAACACGTTCTCGGCGGCGGTCAGGTTGTTGCACAGCGCCAGGTCCTGGTAGACGATCTCGACCCCGGCGGCGCGCGCGTCGGCCGGCTTGTGAAACGCGACCTTGCGGCCTTCGAGGGCGATCGTGCCCGCGCTCTGCGGGTAGTTGCCGGCGATGATCTTCACCAGCGTCGACTTGCCGGCGCCGTTGTCGCCCATCAGGCCGACGACCTCGCCCGCGCGCAGCGCGAGCGAGACGTCGGTCAGCGCCTGGATCGCCCCGAAGTGCTTGGAGATCCCC
>Ga0207691_10006242_pt1 | contig 11512 bp, 13 predicted proteins | sample KBSM13metaG_FD_184327 | JGI IMG/M metagenome (GOLD analysis project Ga0207691, IMG submission 184327) | Miscanthus rhizosphere microbial communities from Kellogg Biological Station, Michigan, USA - KBS M1-3 metaG (SPAdes) (version 2) | ecosystem: Host-associated > Plants > Roots > Rhizosphere >...
GTTCGCTGGTCACGTAGTAGTTGACACCGATGATGTCGGGCGGACAGGGGTGGGCGGAGAACCAGCGGATCTCCTCGGGACACGCGCCGCTGTCGACGAGGTAGGCCCAGAGCGGATGCTGCTCATCGACGCGTCCGCAAAGCAGGTCCCAGGCGAGCCAGCGGCGCTCGTTGTAGAAGCCGATCACACCGGCGAGCCGATCCGTCCCGTAGGTTCGACCCAGGTCGTCGGTCTGGACCAGCTGGGCAGCGGGGTTCACTTCGCGGATGGCGGCCATGGCCAGCACGGTGGCCCGGCACTGATTGAGAAGTGCCGTCACGAAAGCGCGGTCGTCCCGCGCGTGCGGATACCACAGGCCGTAGAGCGCGCTGAACCTCGCTGTCGTGAGCGGCTCGTTCACGGGAGTCCAGCGATCCACCCACGGATAGCGAGCGGCGACGGCGCCGGCGAACTCGGCCAATCCGGCCGCGAATCCGGGATCGAGAAGGCTGGTGTGGCGCGGTCCGCTGCCATGGTGGACGAGGCCGATGATCGGTGCGACGCCGAGGCGTCTCAGCTCCGACAGGCCGGAGTCGGCCAAGGACCAGTCGGCGCTGTCGAGCCCGTCGGGCGCGGTGCTTTCCCAAAGGACCGGGTAGCGCAAGGCGCCGATGCCGAGCGCGGCAAAGCGTGCGAGATCATCGTCCCGCCCGTGATGCCCGCTGCGGTCGAGTTGAGTGAAATATCGGTCGCCGACCCGGTTGACGGTGCATTCGATTCCGCCCCACATGGCAAGCGGTGGAGGCGGCGACGACCCTGGCCACGGGGGAGTGGGCTGCATGCCCGTCGGGGAGGAGGGAGCTTCGAGTTGCAACATTGGGCGTGATTCAAGGCGGAGCACGGTGGAGGGCAATTCGTGAGCCAAGCCAGCCACCCGCGCCGAAAGGAAAGGACGGCACAGTGATTGCCCTTGCGGGATCCAAACGCGCCCTTTGTCGCGTCAAAAGGAGGATCCCCATGGCTACTGCCAAGAAAGCCGCCGCCCGACCGCTGGCCACGGCCACGGCCGCCAAGACCGATGCGACGGCATTGCTGGCTCGCGATCATGCCGAGGTCAAGAAGCTTTTCAAGCAGTACGAAAAGCTTGCCGATGCCGAGGCCGAAGGCGAAGAGCGGCAGGCACTCGCCGAGCGGATCTGCGCCATGCTGACGGTGCACGCCACGATCGAAGAAGAAATCTTCTACCCTGCGGCTCGCGAGGCCGACGTCGAGGACGACCTGCTCGACGAAGCCGAGGTCGAGCACGCCTCGGCCAAGGAGCTGATCGCACAGATCCAGGGCATGGAGCCTGACGACGACCTCTACGACGCCAAGGTCACGGTGCTGGGCGAGTACGTCGAGCACCACGTTCAGGAAGAAGAAGGCGAGATGTTCCCGAAGTGCCGGCGCGCGAAGATGGATCTGGCGGGGCTCGCAGCTTCGCTCGCAGAGCGCAAGGCCGAGCTGATGGCCGAGCAGCCGGCCTAGCCATGAAGGGACCCGGCGGCCGAAGTGTCAGCCGGTCGGGTTCGCAAGGGGCGCCTCCTAGAGGCGCCCCTCTCGTTTGCGATGCGGCTCTGACCTCGTCGATGTGCCGGGCTTTCGGGCACGCAACCTGCCGAACCGCGGCCGAACGCCGCTCGGTCTGGGGCGACGTCTCAACGCAACCCCTTGGGAGAATTTGATGGGCTTGATCGACAAGGTGGTCGCCGCGGTAACGCCTGAACCGAGCGACGAAGAACGGGCCGAGGCCCGCGCCAAGGCGCGGGCCTCCTCGGGTGGTAACGGATGGCTTGCCATGGTGCTCGACCACCACGAGCAACTGGAGGCGGCGTTTGCCGCCGTGAGAGACGCGGGAAGCCCGGCAACGCGAAGGGCAGCTCAAAAGAGCTTGTCGCTTCTGCTGACTGCGCACTCGATCGCCGAAGAGGCCGTCTTGTACCCCGCGATGGCCCTGGCCGATCAGAAAGCGCATTCGGGCGAAGCGTACGTGCAACAAAGCGCGGCCAAGGTGCAGGCCGCCGCGCTCGAGGACCTCGAGCCGATGTCCGAGGCCTTCCTCGACAAGCTGGAGCATCTTCGCGCCGCAGTGGCTCATCACATGTACCAGGAAGAGAGCACGTGGTTCCCGCGATTGCGTGAAGCCGGCGAGGCGGAGAAGCAGGCCCAGTTGTCGCGTCGATACCAGCAGGAATTCGAACGCTATATGGCGTCTTAGGAGCGCGGCTGTCGCCAGGAGCTCCGGGCCCAACGGCAATGAGGTCAGGCTCGGCCAGCAACGCGTCGGGCCCGGTTTTTCGGCCAGGAGCCGCGCCCGGGGCTGGCCTACGACTGCTTCTGTTTGCGGTACGCCGCATCCGTAGCCTCGCTACGGTCGGTGGCGGTCTTGCCGCTGTCGACGTCGGCCTTTGCCTGCCGAATGATCTTGCGCGGAGCATCCTCGGCTTTCCCAACCGATTCATCGCGTTCGTGCGGCAACGGCGGCACCGGTTTGTGTTCAAGGGCGTCTGGCAGTTTGTCTTTGCCTGGCGGGGCGTTGATTGCCATGTCTCTCTCCGTCCTGTGATGGAAGGCGCTTGCTGGTTTCGCCAGCCCGCGTAAGGCGTGCTGTCGATCAATCGGCGCGCTGCAAGGCGCCGGCATTCTGCATGCCGCCGTTCCTTCGTCGACCAGGGGCGAGCGCGCCTCAAGTCCGGTACGACCGGCGGCACAGTGCTTGCCGACGGGAGCGCGCAGGAAGAGGCGGTCGCAAGGTCGTCCTGTCACCCGGCGCACGACGCTGATCAACCAACTCGCACAGAAGGAGCCATGCCATGGCAGCGCAGAACAAGGGCAAGTTCGCCGTCGTCACCGGCGCGTCCACGGGGATCGGCCGTCAGCTCGCGCAGTGTTGCGCGGAAGACGGCTTCGACCTGCTCATTGCGGCCGATGAGCCGGCCATCGAGACTGCGGCCGAGGAGTTGCGTGGCCTCGGGGTCACGGTCGAGGCGCTGCAAGCGGACCTGGGCGTCCAGGCCGGCGTCGACGCGCTCGTCGCCGCCGTGCGCGGCCGCCCGGTGGACGCGCTCCTCGCCAACGCGGGTCGAGGTCTCGGCAAGGGCTTTCTCGACCAGGACTGGAAAGAGATCAGCGCCGTCGTCGGCACCAACGTCGTCGGCACGATCTACCTCGTCCACCGGCTCGCGCCCGCGATGCGCGCGCGTGGCTCGGGCCGAATCCTCTTCACCGGCTCGATCGCCGGCTTCATTCCGGGCACCTTCCAGGCCGTCTACAACGGCACGAAGGCGTTCATCGACTCGTTCTCGTTCGCCCTGCGCAACGAGCTGAAGGACAGCGGAGTCACCGTCACCGTGCTGATGCCGGGCGCTACCGACACCGAGTTCTTCGAGCGCGCGCACATGCTGGACACCAAGGTCGGCGCCGACAAGAAGGACGACCCGGCCGACGTCGCCAAGGTCGGCTACAAGGCCATGCTCGAAGGCGAAGGCGACGTCGTGTCGGGCTGGAAGAACAAGGTTCAGGCGGCGGTCGCGAACGTCACGCCGTCGTCGCTGCTGGCGGCCCAGCATCGCAAGATGGCCGAGCCCGGATCGGCCAAGAAGTAATGCGCGCGAAGCGGCGCGGGACGAAGGGCACGGCGATTGCCGAATCCGGGACCACCGGCTTCGGAGAAAACAGCATGGCATCGCTCCGCGTTGAACGATTTCGTCCCTTCCTGCTCGCGTCCGCGCTCGCGGCGGCGACCTTCGCGGCGGCCCAGGGCACCGTCCCCGCGGCCGATCGGGCCTTTGCGGAAAAGGCGGCGATGGGCGGGGCGGCGGAAGTGCAGTCGGGTCGCATGGCCGAGCAGAAGGGAATGAACAGCCAGGTCAAGCAGTTCGGCGCGCGCATGGTGCAGGACCACTCGAAAGCCAGCGACGAGCTGAAGCGGATCGCCGCCGGCAAGGGCCTGACGCTGCCGGAGGCGCCCGGGCCTGACGACAAGCGCGAGATGGACAAGCTCGACAAGCTGGCCGGTGCCGACTTCGATCGCGCCTACATGAGCCACATGGTGGCCGACCACAAGAAGGACATCGCCGAGTTCGAGAAGGAAGCCTCATCGGGGCAGGACACCGACATCAAGGCGTTCGCTGCCAAGACCTTGCCGACGCTGCGCGAGCACCTGAAGCTCGCGATGTCGGCAGAGCAGGCTGTCCGGAAGTAGCCCGGTCATCCCTGCGGCTTGCCGCCGGTGCTGCCGAAGATGTCGCCGCTGGTGAAGCTCGACTCGCTCGAAGCGAGGAGGACGTAGAGCGGCGCGATCTCTGCCGGTTGGCCTGGCCGGCCGGTGAGCGAATCGGCGCCGAACTTCGGCAGCTTTTCGGGCTTCTGGCCGCCGCTCACCTGGAGCGGCGTCCAGTAGGGACCCGGCGCGATGGCGTTGACGCGAATTCCCTTGGGCGTCAGCTGCTTCGACAGCGACTTGGTCAGGCTCGCGATCGCCGCCTTCGTGGCCGCGTAGTCGATGATGTCTTCGCCCGGATCGTAGGCATTGATCGACGCCGTGTTGATGATCGTCGCACCCGGTGGCAAGTGCGGAAGCGCCGCCTGGATGATCCAGACCAGCGCATAGACGTTCGTCTTGAAGGTGGCGTCGAGCTGCTCGGTCGTGATGTCGAGGATCGAATCCCGCGCCTGCTGATAGCCGGCGTTGTTCACGAGGATGTCGAGCCCGCCGAGCCCGGCGACGGCGTCCGAGACCATCTTCCTGCAGAACGCCTCGCTGCGGATGTCGCCCGGCACCGGCACCGCCTTGCGGCCGGCGGCACGGATCAGGTCGATGACGGCGCGCGCGTCTTCCTCCTCTGCAGGCAGGTAGCCGATCGCGACGTCGGCGCCCTCGCGCGCATAGGCGATGGCCGCGGCGCGGCCGATGCCCGAGTCGCCGCCGGTGACCAGCGCCTTGCGTCCCGCGAGCCGGCCCGAGCCGACATACGACTGCTCGCCGTGGTCGGGGCGCGGCGTCATCCGACTCGCCAGGCCGGGGCGGGGTTGCTGCTGCGGCGGAAACGGCGGCTTCGGAAAGAGCTCACGCGGATCGGTGACGCCGCTCGGTCGCGCCGGCGCGGCTGCGGGCGAAGCCCCCTGGGCCGCCGCAGTTTCGGCGGCGAGCAGCGCCGGAACTGCGGCGATGCCGACGCCGACGCGCTGAAGCGCGTCGCGTCGTGAGGTGTTGTCGATGCTTTCGTCGATGGCCTTCATGGTGCTTCCTTCATGGAGCCCTCGGCAGGCAATCGACGTGCGCCTCCCACCGCTCAGAAATCTCGACGGCGCGGGGTTCTGGACCTCGGTTCGCGGCCGCGATCGCGGACGCCGAGGTGGAATCGGCGCTTCAGCGCGCGGCCGGTCAACGTCGTGCTTCCTGCAGATGAACCGTCCCCACACGGCGAGGGCTCGCGGCACGCTCGCCGTGCGGGGTACTGCCGTCATCTGCTCTTGCCGCCGCCGCTTTGCGACGAGCCTTTTTCGTGGCTGCCTTGCTGACCGCTCTTGCCGCGCTGGTCTTGCTGCCCGCCTGAGGAGCCACCCTTGCCGGACTGACCGCCAGAGCCGCCGCCTTGATTGGACTGTCCCTTCGATCCGGAACCGGATTGATTGCCTGCCATCAGAAATCTCCGTAGCGCGCGAGATTGCGCCTCGAAGAAGTGGCAACAGTCGTGCCTTCACGGAGCGATGCCAGCCGCCGGCGCGCGTCGACATGGCCGGCCCGATGCCGCTCGCCAGCGCCGTTGACCACGGCGACGTTGCTAGAAAAACCTCGGTTGAGGAAGCGGCCTATCGAAAAGCCAACGTACCGTCGTCCAGGTCCGCAATCGGCATCTCGACCTTCTCGATCGCGTAGTCTTGGTCGTGCGACCACGGGGCCCGATCGCCCTGGCGCGGCAGCAACGAGAGGCTGCGCGCGAGATAGCCAGGGTTGAAGTTCTCCGGGTCCACCCAAGGCTTCAGCGCCATGCCCTGGTCCTGCGGGCGCAGCACCGGCACCACGACCTGAGCGTCGAGCGCGTCCATTCGGTTCAGGAGACGGCAGATCAATGCGCTCACCAGGTCGGCGCGCAGCGTCCAGCTGGAGCGGAAGTACCCGAACACCCACGCCATGTTGGGTATCTCCGTGAACAGGGTGCCGCGCCAGGCAATGCTGTCGGCGAAGTCGAGCGGCTGACCGTCGACGTCGAACCGGATGTCTCCCAAGACGCTCAGGTTGAAGCCGGTGGCGGTGACCACGACGTCGGCCTCCAGCACGTCGCCCGACTTCAAACGGATGCCGTCCGCACTGAAGCTCTCGATCTCGTCGGTCACGACCGAAGCGTTGCCTTCGCGCACGCTCGTGAACAGATCGCCATCGGGCACATAGGCGATGCGCTGCTGCCAGGGCCGATAGCGCGGGTTGAAGTGCTTTTCGACGACATCGTCGAAGCCGGGCCCCAGCGCTGCGCGCACCCCCTCGAGCAAGTCGTGCCGGGCGGCCTCGGGCTCCGCCGCACAGCGGCGCGTGAAGGCGGCTTGATCGAACACCACCTTGCGTCGCACGATCTCGTGCGTCCATTCAGCGGGGATGTCCAGCTGGCGAAGGGTGTCGGCCAGGGCATTGGCGTTGCGAACGGCGTTGAAGAAGGTGGGGGAGCGCTGAAGCATCGTGACGTGCTCGCACTGGCGGGCAATCGCCGGAATCAACGTCGCTGCCGTGGCGCCCGAGCCGATGACGACGACCTTCTTCCCCGCGAGATCGAGATCGTCAGGCCAGCGCTGCGGGTGCACGACGCGGCCTCGGAATTGATCCGCTCCGCGCCATTGGGGCGTATAGCCCTCGGAATGGCGGTAATAGCCCTGGCACATCCAGAGAAAACCGGCGGTGATCTCGACCGTTTCCGAGCCGCCGTCGGCACCGACCCGCGTAGCCGCGATCCGCCAGCAGCGAGCGTCGCTCGACCAGCAGGCCGATTGAATCGTGTGGCGATAGCGTATGCGAGGCGCCAGGCCGTTCTCTGAAATCACTTCGCCGAGGTACTTCAGGATCTCGGCGCCCGATGCGATCGGCGGACCCGTCCACGGCTTGAAGCCGTAGCCAAACGTGAAGAGGTCACTGTCAGAGCGGACTCCGGGATAGCAGTGCGTGCGCCAGGTACCGCCGAAGTCGGCCAGCGACTCCAGGACCACAAACGACTTGCTCGCGCAGTGGTGCTGGAGATGCCACGCTGCGCCGATGCCGGAGATTCCAGCGCCGACGATCAGCACGTCAAAGTGCTCGCTTGCATTGGCGGCTCTGGAGGTGGGGCTCAGGACGTTCTCCTCGTCTGGTCGAACTCCGACATCGTCCTCGCTTCGCAAGACGCCGGACTCTGGCCGCCCCGGGATGCGACCGCTGGAGTCGAGTGTGACATGCCTCGGGTCACGGCTACCGGCTCGAGGTGTCGCCGACGAATCAGACCCGCCCGCCGCCGCGATGGCCGACCTCTGCGCAGAAAGTGCAGAGGCCGACGCCTCGTCGTCAGAGGCTGCTCGTCTCGAGCGCCAGCTTCTCGTCGATCTGCGTGACGATGGCCGAGAGCATTTCCACCCGCTCTGCCCAGCCCTCGAGACGCGCGTGGTCTTCCTCGCCGATCAGGCTCGCGTACTCTGCGCGCAGCCGCTCGAGGCGTCGCCGCGCGATCGGCGACAAGGTGGCCATCGGCGGCGTGTAGATGCGGTTGCCATCGAGCTTGTGCTGCGGGACGGTTTCCATCGAGCCGGGGATGAGCTCGGCGCCGAATCGCTCGATCGTCTCGAGCTCCGCCTTCCCGATCGAGGTGACGTACTGGCCGCTGCGATCGTCGAACCGGCGGAAGCGCCAGACCTCGACGTGCTCGTACGCCTCCGGCGCCGAGTCGCTCATGATGGTTCCTCCCCTGGGAGCCTCGGTCCTTTCGCCGCCCGCGGGGCGACGCTGGCGAACAGACCGACACGAAGGAATTCTGCGCCTCGAGCCCGCCGCGACGCAAAAGTCGTCGCCCGGGAGCGCGATCAGCTCGCCGGCAACCAGGTACTGTCGTCGCTCTCGACGGTCTGCAGGAATTCGGAGTCGAGCGCGGTCGCCGTCGAGCGATGCGATCGCGCTTCGGGGAGGGCGATCGGCAGCGAGAACTGAATTCGTGTCACTGGTTCGTCCTTGGTGTGCGGGCCGGACCCGGCGCCTGCCACGCGCAGCCTGGCGCCTGTGACGCCGGCGCTTTCGACGGCGGTGACGGCGACATCGAAGGTGATGTTGCTCGGTCGCGCGCCGGCCGCCGTGTGCGCAGCCGCGGACGGATTGCCCTTGCCGACGAGGTCGGCGGCGGGATTGAGCGTCGCGCCGTGCGCCGCAGCAGCAGCCTGGGCAGCGACCATCCCTTCGACGATCTGCGAGACCGCGCTCTGAATGAAGTCCTTGAGGTCCATGACGGTTCCTTTCTCCGGCGAGTAGAAGGGAAACGCGCCCGTCACGGCGCGCGTGCCGTGCACTTCATGGGCCTCTCAGCGGTAGTTCTGCGCATTCGCCCCGATAACCGAAGGTTCGAACGGCGCCGCGTAAGCGGGTGCGACGAGAAAGCCTCGCTGCCGCCCGGACGGCCTCAGCAGTCGTTGAGCGGACTCGCGGATCCTTCGATCGGCGTCCCCGACAGCACCGCCACCGCCGCCTGCCGAGCCGTCATGCGTTGCTTCTCGGTGATCGTCGCCGCCTCGAGCGCCTTGGCCTCGATCGTCGCGCTCGTCGGAATGCCGCTGCACGCGAGCAGGTAGACGACGCGACGCGACGTGCCGATGGTCGCGCCGGTGCGGGCAGCGACGCGCGGGATCAGGGCATCAAGCTCTTGCGCCTGCATTCCGACCCGCGGCGCGACGACGGTGAGGTGCTTGGAATCGATCCGCCCGGTGAAGAAGACGACGACGAAGGCAGCCGCCAGTCCGAGGCCCGCGACGCTGAAGACGTGTTTCATGAAATCACCTCCAAGCGGCGAAGGTTCATTGTCAAGCAATGGTCAGACCAGAGCCATCCGCCCGGTGGCCAACGCGCGCGATACTGTATATATTGACAGTATGAACTCGCCGCCGCCCAAGGGTCAACGTTCGATCTCGCGCGACGAGGCCCCTCGTCCCGAGGACGCAGGGCGCCTGCCGGCCAAGGGCCGGGGCACGGTCTGGGCGATCGAGCACCGCTACTCGCGCCAGATGGGCGAGAGCTACGACGACGGCTGGGGCACGCTCGACCAGGAAGCCGCCGAGGAACGCCTCGGCCCCGAGACGACGGTGATCGAGGAACGCGTCAAGTCGATCCTCTCCAAGAACGACTCGCCGGACCTGAGCTTCGACCTGTCGATCAATCCCTACCGGGGCTGCGAGCACGGCTGCATCTACTGCTTCGCGCGACCCACGCACAGCTACCTCGGCCTGTCGCCGGGCCTCGATTTCGAAACCAGGATCCTCGCCAAGGTCAACGCCGCCGAAAGGCTGCGCGAGCAACTCGCCGCGCGTTCGTACCGGCCGAGCCCGATCAACATCGGCTCGGCGACCGACGCCTACCAGCCGGTGGAGCGCAAGCTCGGCATCACGCGCGCGGTGATCGAAGTCCTGTCCGAATGCGCTCATCCGTTCTCGCTGGTCACGAAATCGTCGGGCGTCGAGCGCGACCTCGATCTCGTCGCGCCGATGGGCGAGCGCGGCCTGGCGGCGGTCTACGTCTCGGTGACCTCGCTCGACCCGGCGCTCGCGCGCATCCTCGAGCCGCGCGCTGCCGCGCCGCACCGGCGCATCCGCACCATCGAGGCCCTGGCGCGCGCCGGCGTGCCGGTGGGCGTGAGCGTGTCGCCGATCATTCCCTTCATCAACGAGCCGGAGATCGAGCGCATCCTCGAAGCCGCCGCAGGCGCCGGCGCGAGCTCGGCGTTCGGCATCGTGCTGCGCCTGCCCTGGGAGGTGAACCCGCTCTTCCAGCGCTGGCTCGACCAGCATTTCCCGGACCGTGCCGCGCGCGTCATGGCCCGCATCCGCGACATGCGCGGCGGCAAGGACTACGACTCGTCGTTCGGCACGCGAATGCGCGGCGACGGTGTCTGGGCCCAGCTCATCGCACAGCGGCTTGCCAAGGCGAAGCGGCGCTTCGGCCTCGTCAGCGATCGTCGCGAGCTCGACCTGAGCCAGTTCCGCAAGCCCTTGGCCGCGGCCCGGGCAGGGCAGGGCGACCTGTTCGGCTGAGCTCGGCGGCAGCGCCGAGGATCAGTCGGCGACGTCGGGCTCGAAGAACAGCCATTTCACCTGCGGAAACGCGGCGCGGAATCCGACCTCGACGCGATTGACGGCCTCGACCAGCGCATGCGCCGATGGCATCGGCCTCATCTTCGCCTTGACCGCGACCATCACGACGCCGCCCATCTGCTGCGTCAGCAGGTTGTAGAGGGTCTCGACATCGTCGTGCCTGGTGAGGTGCCCGCGCATCTGCTCGAGGACGCGGCTCTCGACGCTCTGGCCGATCAGCAACGCCTTCACCTGGACGCCGACCAGGACGGCGACGAGGACGAGCAGAACGCCGATGCAGATCGAGCCGGCGGCATCCCAGGCCGGGTTGCCCGTGACCTGCGCCAGGGCGATGAAGCCGAACGCCAAGGTCAGCCCGCCGAGGGCGGCGATGTCCTCGGCGAAGACGACGAGAAGCTCGCTGTGGCGCGACGTGCGAAACCAGCGCCACAAGCCTTGCTCGCCGCGTTCCTTGTTGACTTCACGCAGGCAACCCCAGAGCGAGACGCTCTCGGCGGCGATGCCGAACGCCAGGATCCCCATCGCCACCCAGGCGTTCTGGATCGGCTCGGTCGCGCCCAGCTTGTGGACGCCCTCGTAGATCGAGAACAGGCCGCCCATGCTGAACAGCATCAGGGCGACGATGAAGCTCCAGAAGTAGATCGCCTTGCCGTGCCCGAGGGGATGATCGGGGCTCGGACGGCGCTTGCCTTCGCGCAGGCCCCAGAGCAGCAGCGCCTGATTGGCGCAGTCGGCGTACGAGTGGATCGCCTCGGCGAGCATCGACGACGACCCGGTGAAGACGGCGCCGCCGGTCTTGGCGAGGGCGATCAGGAAGTTTGCGCCCAGCGCGAAGAGGATCGACTTGACCGAGTCGGCGCCCGTGGACATGGCGGCATTTTCCCGTGAACGCGCCAGGCCGGTCGGGCGTCAGGCCTTGAACAGGTCCTTGACGCGGTCGCTCCAGGTCTTGGCGGTCGGTGAGTGGCGATCGCCGGCCTTTCGAAACGCATCGTCGAGCTCGCGCAGGAGCTTTCTCTGGTGCTCGGTGAGCTTGATCGGCGTCTCGACGCTGACGTGGCAGTACAGGTCGCCGGGATAGCTCGAGCGCACGCCCTTGATGCCCTTGCCGCGCAGGCGGAAGGTCTTGCCGTGCTGGGTGCCTTCGGGCAGGTCGATCTCGGCCTTGCCGCCGAGCGTCGGCACC
>Ga0207691_10006245_pt1 | contig 11511 bp, 8 predicted proteins | sample KBSM13metaG_FD_184327 | JGI IMG/M metagenome (GOLD analysis project Ga0207691, IMG submission 184327) | Miscanthus rhizosphere microbial communities from Kellogg Biological Station, Michigan, USA - KBS M1-3 metaG (SPAdes) (version 2) | ecosystem: Host-associated > Plants > Roots > Rhizosphere >...
AGCTTCAGGACGGCGGCAAGGTGTGGACCCGCCAGACGAGGACGCTCCAGCCGGACGGGGCGCGGGAGACGTTCCTGGTGTTCAGGAAGAGAGAGACCGAGAAGAAATAGTTGAGAGTTGAGTTAAGCGTTGAGCGTGCGCTCAACACTCAACACTTGACGCCCAACACTCCTCACTTCATCGCCAGCGCGGCGGGGTTGTAGGGATCCAGCGCCAGCGCGCGATCCCGGGCGACCCGGGCGGCGGGCAGGTCGCCCCGCCGGTACTCGACATCGGCGAGACCCACGAGCCCGGCGACGTTATCGGGATCGAGGCTGACGGCGAGCGCGTACGCGGCTCTCGCGCCCTCGACATCGCCGATCGCGAAGAGCGCGGCGCCCGCGTCCCGCTGCAGGGCCGGGTCCTGCGGCGCGGAGGAGGAGGCTTGCCGCAGAGCCGCCGACGCTTCCGCGGCCCGGCCGGCGGCAGCGAACGCCTCGCCCGACGCGAGGCGCAACGACGCGTTTGCCGGCTCCTTTTCGAGAGCCGGAGCCACGACCGCGACGGCCTCCGCGCCGCGCCCGGTCTCGAGGAGCAGGCGCGCCGCGGCGCGAGCGAGCTCGGCATCGTCGCGCGTTCGCGCCAGCGCCGCGCGCAGAGTCTGCTCGGCGCCCGCGTCGTCGCCCACCGACCGGCGGGTCTCCACGAGGTGCAGCGCCGCTTCGGTATCCGCCGGATCGACGGCGAGCGCGCGCTCATACGCGGCGATCGCCTTCCCGTTCCAACCCTTCAGTCGATACTGGTTGCCGAGACCCACGAGGAACTTGGCGTCCTGGACCGGTCCTTCCACGCTGTCCTCCATCAGCGCGATGGCCGGATCGGTCCGGCCGATCGAGGCCATCGCGAATCCGAGGAGATATCGGGCCCGCGCGTCGAAGTCCCGGCCTTTCTCGAAGCCGGCGATGGCGGGGAGCCGCTTCGTCTGGAGAGCCTGCACGCCGGCGTCGTTGATCGAGGTCGTGTCCTCGTAGCCGGCCCGGGGTGAGAGGTACTCGATCACCGGGTGGTCGTCCGAGTGCAGGTCTCCGACGCCCGAGAGCATGCGCGCGAGGTCGTCGCCGTCGAGCACGAACGGCGCGAAGATCGAGAGTGGGTGCCAGAAGCCCATGGAGAGGAGGTCGTCGCGCACACCCGGGACGGAGGCCACGCGCTCGCGCAGCCGCGCCAGGTCCCAGGGCGTGGGCTCGACCGTGCCCATGAGAATCACGTCGCCGCGGTTCGGCCTCCAGAACGAGGTGTGCGGAAACACGGAGCGGAACGTCGCGACGATCAATTTCATCTGCTCGGGCGGAAGCGAGTGCCCGTGGAACCACTGGACCATCACGCCGCCGGGCCGCAGTCGCGACCGCGCGACGGCGTAGAACTCGCGCGTGAACAGGTTGCCCACGCCGGCCACCCAGACGTCGGAGGGGTCCGAAAGGATCACGTCGTAGGTCTTCTTGCGGGCGAGGAGCGCGTTGCGCCCGTCGGCCACGAGGAACGTCACGCGCGGGTCGGCGAGGATGTTGCGGTTCTCCTGGGCGAAGTACCGCGTGGCTTCGCGCGAGCCCGACTCGATGTCCGCGATGTCGATCGACCGGACGGGGTACCGCGCGATGGCCGCCGCCGAGACTCCTGTGCCGAGGCCGAGAACGAACACGTCCTTCGGATCGGGATGGGCCAGCATCGGCAGGTGGCCGAGGAGGAGCTGGTTCGCCATATCGCCCGGGTCGGTCGAGGCGTCGGTCTTGCCGTTCGAGCGATAGAACCGGTGCGTGCCCTGCTGATCGACCGAGAGCGTCGTCGCGATCCCGTCCTCGTAGAACAGGAGCTCGGAGCGCTTCTCGGCGTCGCGGAGCCCGCTTGCGGTCTCGTAGATCGCGGCGTAGAAGCCGGCGCCCTGCGCGAGCAGGTTCAAAGGCCAGGCCGGAAGAAGCAGCGCGGCGGCCAGCGCCGCCGCCGTCGCGGCCGCGCCGATCCTGCGGAACCGCGGTGAGGGGTCGGGGAGGAGCATGAGGATCGCGGCGATCCCCGTGGCCGCCGCGGCCAGGGTGAGCGTGGGCCGCAGGCCGAAGCGCGGCACGAGCACGAACCCTCCGAGAAACGCGCCGCCGACCGTGCCGATCGTGTTCCAGACCGTCACGCGCCCGACGCCCCGGCCCATGCGGCCGACGTCGGCGATCGCCGCGATCGCCGCCGGGAAGGCGACCCCGAAGGCGATCGCGAGAGGCAGCAGCAACGGCGCGGTCTCCAGAATCTGCCAGAGCTGCACGAGCCAGAAGGAATCGCGGACGGCCGGAAAGCCGCGCATGTAGAGAAGCGGCAGCCGGGGGACCGAAGCGATGCCGAGGAGCGCCGCGCACGTGCCGGCGCACAGCGCGATCCCGAGAACGCGCCGGGCGGGCCACCTGCGGATCCGCGAGTAGATTGCGCTCCCGATCGCCATGCCGGCGAGGAACTGCAGGAGCATCAGCCCGAACGCGTAAACGGAGCTTCCGAAGACGAGCGCGACCAGCCGCGCCCAGGCCACCTCGTCGACCATGCAGGCGAAACCCGAGAGTCCGGTGGCCATGAGCACGCGGCCGGCGCTGAACGGCGCCGGGGATGCTTCGGGAGACTCCCCGGCGACCGCGGAGTCCGGTGTCGGCACGACCGGGGTCCTCGCCCTCCGGGCCATCGCCAGGGCGACGAGCCCCGCGGCGAAGTTGATCGCGACCGCGACGAGCTCCCCCTCGCGCACACCCAGGCGGGGGAGCAGGAAGTACGTCGCCGAGGCCGTCCCGATCGCCGCGCCGAGCGTGTTCGCGGCATAGAGCCCGCCCACGCGCGCGCCGATCTCTTCCTCGCGGCCCACGAGCCAGCGGGCCAGGATCGGCAGCGTGCCGCCCATCAGGACGCACGGCAGCACCAGCACCAGACCCACCAGAACGAACTGCACGATGAAGAAGGCCATGGGCACGCGTTCGAGGGCGGGCGCGACGGCGAGGTAGACCGCTTCGACCGCCTTCAGGAGCGCCGGGACGGCGAGCGCGAGGATTCCGATCGCGATCTCGAGGAGACCGTACGTGCGCAAGGCCCGGTCGCGGTGTCGATCTGCCCAGCCCCCGAGAAGGTAGCTTCCCGCGGCGAGGCCGCCCATGAACGCCGCGAGGACCGTCGACACCGCGAGGGTCGTCGACCCGAAGATGTGCGTCAGCCGCCGGGTCCAGAGCACCTCGTACACGAGGCCGCTTGCGCCGGAGAACGTAAACACCGCGAGCAGCGCGGCGCGCCGCCACAAGATCGCTCTCGGTGCCCGGGACATTGGCCTAAGGATGGGGGTTCGGATCGCGGGATTCAAGACTTCGAAATCCCCAGCCGCTCGGCGAACAGCCGGTGGCGCCCGCGAGGCAACGGGCGCGCCACGGGCGAAGAGAGGGTGGCCGCCGCCGCAGTTGGCCGCATTCATGCAGTGGTCCCTGTGGGAGCTGAAAAACTGCCCAGGAAAGGAACCGCAAATGGACGCAACCACCCTTCTCACACAGGATCACGAGGCCGTGAAAAAGCTTTTCGAGCAGTACGACGCCGCGGGCGATGCCGCGTATCGGACCAAGAAAGCGATTTTCGAGACGATCAAGAGCGAGCTCCTGATCCACATGGACATCGAAGAGTCGATTTTTTATCCCACCGTCAAGGCGCAGCCCTCGGAGGAGCTCAAGGACGGGATTCGCGAGGCCGATGAGGAACACCATGTCGCGAAGCTCCTGATGGAGGAGATCTCCAAAATGAAGCCCGAGGACGAGCAGTACGACGCGAAGGTGACCGTCCTGAAGGAAAACATCGAGCACCACGTCAAGGAAGAGGAAGGCGAGATGTTTCCGAACAGCCGGAAGCGGCTCACCAAGGAGATGCTGGAACAGCTCGGAGACGAAATGGAAGAGCGGAAGGCCGCCTTGATGGAGAACGCCTAGGCTTCGGGGTCAGTCTTGATTCGCGGATTTCGGGTGTCTCGGAACACGCTGGAGTAGTCCAAGAGCAATATGAGGACGGACCCCAGCTAGGTCGTCCCCAGCCGCTCGTCGATCAGCCGGTCGGCGCGCGCGAGGTCGACCTCATCGAGGCTCGCCGCCCTGCTCGTCAGCTCGTCGAGGATTCCTTCCTGAATCGCTCCCCGCCGTCTTGCCTCGGCGTAGGGAATCGTGTGGAACATCACCATCGAGTAGCGGGGGATGAACCGGCCGGGGTGCCTCTCCTCGAGGCGGAAGGAAAGGTCCTTCTTCAACTGAAACTTCGGCTCCCGGACGGTCGACCGCATCTCGACGTAGTTTTCCAGGGCCATGTCGGCGATCGCGTCGGTATTGGGCCGGCGGCGCCTTTCGAATTCCGCGAACACGTCGTTCCACGGTCGATCCGGATCACCCAGACATCGATCGAAGGCGCTGCAATCTTCGAATGCCGCGTTCATGCCCTGCCCGTGAAACGGAACGATGGCGTGCGCCGCATCCCCGAGGACCAGCGCATGATCTTCGAACGACCAGGGCTCGCAGCGGATCGTCTCCAGATGGCCGGTGGGATTTTCGAAGAAGTCCTCGGCGAGGCGGGGCATGAGCGGAATCGCGTCGGCGAATCGGCGTTCGAAGAGCGCGGAAACGGCCTCGGCCGTCGTCAGGGCCTGAAAGCTCTCTTCTCCCTGATTCGGCAGAAACAGGGTCACGGTGAAACTGCCGTCGACGTTGGGGAGCGCGATCAGCATGTATTCGCCTCTCGGCCAGATGTGGAGCGCGCCCTTTTCCATGCGGAACCCGCCGGCGGGCGCGGCAGGGATCGAGAGCTCCTTGTACCCGTGGCCGAGCGGCTCCTCGTCGAGCCGTCCGCCGGTCCGTTCCAGGATCGCGGCACGCACCGCCGAGGCGCTGCCATCCGTCCCGATGAGGACTTCGTAGGGTGTCGTTTGCGGCTGCGAATCGTTTCCGGAGAGAAAGCGCACCCGGCGGCCCGCGAAATCGACGCCGCTGACCGTCGCTCCGAAGCGGATCGAGACTCTGCCGGTCGATTCGGCGGCATCCAGGAGGAGCGTGTTCAGGCCCGCGCGCGACACCGAATAGATGACTTCATGCGGCTTGTTGCCGTAAGGAATCAAACGGAGCCGTCCCTCCTCGTCGTGAAGCATCCTCCCGGCCATCGGAATGAGCTCGGATCGGACGCTCTCCATCACGCCAACCTCTTCGAGCGCGGCGATGCCGCGATTGGCGAGCGCCAGGTTGATGGAGCGACCGGCGGACGCCCCGGTCTTCCGGGGATCGAGGCGGCGCTCGAGGAGCGTCACGCGGTACCCGCGCCGGGCGAGAAAGATCGCCAGGAGCGAGCCGGCGAGACCGGCGCCGACGAGGGTGATCTCGGGGGTGCCTGTGGGGGTTCTCACAGGAGTACAGCCGTCATCCTGAGGAGCGTAGCGGTCCTGAGGAGCCAGCGACGAAGGAGGGATCCCCGACTCGAGGCGACACGGATGCCCTGAATCTCCGCCCCCGTCTCGTAAGCCTGCCGGTGACAGGATCCCTCGCTATCGCTCGGGATGACGGCTAGGAGTGTGGCGAGACGGATGGCGTAACTCTCCCACACCGTCACTCTCACAGCGCGCCCCGCAGAATCTCGACGAAGCGGTGGACCTCTTCGTACCGGTTGTAGAGGGGCACGGGCGCCACCCGAATCACATCCGGCTCTCGCCAGTCGCAGGTGACGCCGGAGGCTTCGAGCTTCTCGAGGACCGTTCTGCCCGAGACGTCCGACTTCACGCGAAACGAGAGCTGGCATCCTCTCTGACGCGGGTCTCCGGGGGTGAGGATCTCGACCGCATCGCCGATTTCTCCGTGGAGGAGCCATTCGAGGTAGGCCGTGAGGCGGAGCGACTTCTCGCGCAGCGGCTCCATTCCCCCCGCGTCCATGAAGACGTCGAGCGAAGCCCGGATCGCCGCGAGCGAGAGGATCGGAGGGTTCGAGAGCTGCCATCCCTCCGCGCCGGGGATCGGTCGAAATCCGGGTTCCATCCGGAAGCGCGATTCCTTGTCGTGGCCCCACCAGCCGGCCAGACGCGGCAGATCGCGCCGCTGGCCGTGCCGCTCGTGGACGAAGCAGCCGCCGACCGAGCCCGGGCCGGAGTTCAGGTACTTGTACGTGCACCACACGGCGAAGTCCACGTTCCAATCGTGAAGGCGCAACACCAGGTTTCCCGCCGCGTGCGCCAGGTCGAAGCCGACGACGCACCCCTTCGCGTGGGCAAGTTGTGTGATGGCTTCCATGTCGAATGCCTGGCCCGTGTAGTACTGGACTCCCGGAAGCAGGACCAACGCGATCGATTCCCCGTCGCGGTCCAGCAGTCGGGCAACGTCCTCGGTATCGATCGTGTGTTTCCCATCGCGGGGGCGCATCCGAACGAGCGCTTCGGCCGGATCGAAGCCATGGAGGGCGGCCTGGGATTCGACCGCGTAGTCGTCCGAGGGGAACGCATGATCCTCGAGGAGAATCCGATGTCTCTCGCGCGTCGGCCGATAGAAGCTCGTCATCATCAGGTGCAGGTTGACGGTGAGCGAGTTCATCGTCACGACTTCCGTCGGAGACGCGCCCACCAGCCGGGCCATCGGCTCGGCGAGGAGCTCGTGGTACGGGAGCCAGGGGTTCTCCCCGTCGAAATGCGCTTTGACGGCGAGCCGCTTCCACTTTTCCAGCTCTTCTTGTACGTAGCTCGCAGTCCTCCTCGGGAGAAGCCCGAGCGAATTGCCGACGAAATAGATCTCTTCCTCGCCGTTGTCTCTCTTCGGAACGTGGAATTCGTCCCGGAACCGCCCCAGCGGATCGCCTCGATCCAGCGCGACCGCGTAGTCGCGTCCGGGCTGAAACGGCTCGCTCACCGGCTAGCCCCCAAACCGTGTCGCAGGGAGCCCGAGCCATTCGAGCGCCGTGCCGTGCATGAGCCGGGCGCGGGTCTCCTCCGGGAAGCCGCCCGAATCGATCAGCTCTCCCGGACGAGGCTCGCCGAGCGGGAAGGGATAGTCGCTGCCGAGCGCGATCCGATCGGCGCCCATCAAGTCCACGAGGTAGCGCAGCATCCGCGGCTCGTGGACCAGCGAATCGACGTAGATCCGCTTCAGATACTCACGCGGGGACACGTCGTTGGACACGGCGCACAAGTCGGGCCGTGCTTCGAAGCCACGCACGATGCGCCCGATCGTCGCCGGAAACGCGCCTCCGCCGTGGGCGAAGGCGATCCGCAGCGACGGCAGCCTTTCGAGCACTCCGCCGAAGATCAGCGAGCAGATTGCGAGGGACACTTCCGCGGGCATCCCGACGAGCCAGGGGAGCCAGTAACGCGTCATCCGATCCTTGCCGACCATCTCCCACGGATGGACGAAAACGGCGGCGCCGAGCGATGCCGCCGCCTCGAAGATCGGAAAGAGCTCCGGGCTGTCGAGATTCGCTCCGTTGACGTTCGATCCGATCTCGACACCCTGGAGCCCGAGGTCCCGCATGCAGCGTTCGAGCTCCCGGATCGCGAGGTCGGGGCTCTGCATCGGGATCGTTCCGAGACCGGCGAACCGTGAAGAGTGCGCGGCCGCGAGCCCGGCAATGTGGTCGTTCAGGCGCCTCGAGAGGTCGAGCGCCACATCCGGCTCCGCCCAGTAGCTGAACATCACCGGTACCGTCGAGAGCACCTGCACGTCGACGCCCGCGGCGTCGCAGTCGGCCAGCCGCGCCTCGACATCCCAGGTGTTGCTCTCGATCTCGCGGAACAACGAGCCGTTGACGATCATCCGGGCGCGGCCGCTGCGGGACGTCGGGTGCTCGAGTCGAACGAACCGTTCGGCTCCCGGCACCTTCCGCTTACGGTAGTCGGGCAGATTCTCGGGAAGAATGTGGGTGTGGACGTCGATCTTCAGCAAGTCAGGCGCCGGGCGCAGGTGGCGCGGGCATCACCGTGCCGCAACGCTTGCAGGTCCGGTTCTTCTCGTCGGCGAAGAATTTGTCGAAGATGGGGGGGAAGTCCTTTTCGACGTTATGGAGAGTGAAGAACTCTTCGTACAGCAGAGACGTGCAGTTGTCGCAGTACCACTGGAGCCCGTCCTTTTCGTGCGGGAGCCGTTTGCGTTCGACGACGAGACCCACGGAATTCGGCATCCGCTGGGGCGAATGCGGGATGCGCGGCGAAAGGAGATAAATCTCGCCGGCGCGAATCGGGATGTCCACGACCTTCCCGCCCTGGATCGTCTTGAGGACCATCTCGCCTTCGAGCTGGTAGAAGAACTCGGGCCCCTCGTCGATGTGGTAGTCCTTTCGGCTGTTCGGCCCGCCGACGACCATGACGATGAAATCGTCTTCCTCGAAAACCTTCTTGTTGCCGACCGGCGGCTTCAAGAGGCTCCGGTGATCGTCGATCCATCGCGCGAAATTCAGCGCCTTGGATTCCATGGCGTTTAGTATATCGGCGTGAATCGCGACCCGAAGACCCCTGCCGCGTCGGCCATCGTCTCCGCGCGCGCGCCGCGGCCCCTCGGTCCCTATCCGCACGCGCGCCGGCTCGGCAATCTGCTCTTCCTTTCCGGGATCGGTCCGCGGCATCGCGTGACGGAGCAGATTCCCGAGGGCATCGAGGCTCAGACGCGGGCGTGCATCGAGAACGTCAAGGCCATTCTCGAAGACGCCGGAAGCGCGCTCGAAAAGGTGGTCGATGTCACGGTCTTCCTGACGAACATCGACCGCGACTTCGCGGCGTTCAACCGGGTTTACGGAGAGTTTTTCGAGCCGCTCCCGGCTCGCCCGACGCGGACGACCGTGGGCGTCGTCGCGCTCCCGGTTCCGATCTCGGTCGAGCTGAAGATCATCGCGGAGAGTTGAATCCCATGCGGCTTCTCACTTCAGGAGGAAGTTTGGGAAGCGCCGACCGGGGAATGTAGAAGCTCGCCAGAGCCGAGAGGTCCGCGAACACCCTGTGGCGCTCGGCCGCCCGGTCGAGATACTCGTGCCCCGACGTGCCGCCGGTGCCGATCCGGGTGCCGATCATCCGCATCGCCATCTGGGCGTGGCGCTGGCGCCAGGTCGTGAAATTCCTTTCGATGTCGGCGAGGAGCGCCAGCAGGCGGAAGGGCAGGTGCAGGATCGGCTCGTCGCGATAGAGGTTGATGAGGAGCGCCGCCTGGAGCGCACGCCGGGAAAAGTGGCGCCCCGGGGCCGCCCCGGGCTCAGCGGCCGTCTCATCGAACACGTCCGCGAACCGGCGCGCCGTCGCTTCGACGCCAGCCAGCTGTGTCGTTTTCTCTTCTTCCGTCAGCGTGGGGTTGCTCCGGATCGAGGCGCGATCGCGGGCCAGCATCGCTTCGACCGCTCGTCGATACTCCCGCCAGAAGTCGAAATCGCCGAAGTGGAGGAAGGGCGTTCGCTCGAGCCAGCCCTCGATCAGATCGAAGAGAGAGGGCTCCTTCTCCGACGCCTCCACGCGCGCGGCATCGGCTTCACTGAGGCGCGACGTGTACGGGGCGCCGTGGAGCTGGAGGCGGTCTCCGCGTCGCATTCCCAGCTTGTTCTCGACCAGCCGGAACTGAACGCTCTGGAGTCCCGAGGCCGGCATCAGGTCGTCCCGGAAATCGAGGAAGTCGAGAGGGGTCATGGTCTCGAGAACGTCGACCTGCTGAATCATGACGCGCTGGATCTCGACGATGCGCCCCAGACGCAGGATCGCCTGCCCCAGCTTTTCTTCCGGAACAGGAGAGCTCCGAAATGTCTCGAGCACGGCGTCGAGCTCCCACAGGATCTGCTTGAACCACAGCTCGTAGGTCTGATGGACGATGATGAACAGCATCTCGTCGTGAGCGGGCCGGCCGCGGAGGGCGCTCTGCATCTGCTGGGCGCCGAGCAGTCGATCGGTCTGGATGTAGTCCGCGTAGTAGAGAGGAGAGACAGGACGGTCAGGCTTTTCTCGTTCCATCTTGGCTAGCTTCGTACCATGATGCCCGGAGCGATTCAAACTGATGGGCGCTGCGCCGAGCGTCGGCCTGTCAAGTTCGGGATCTCTCCTTCGCGGTCCGCTTCTCGGGAAGACGGCTCAACGCGAGGCGTGGTCCCAAGTTTCTGCCGTCATCCCGAGCGATAGCGAGGCAGCCGACCACCGAAGGCAGACCCCCGGCAGTAGGCAACGCCGGGCGAAGCCCGCGCGTTCATCCCGAACTCGGCAGGCCTACGAGACGGGGGACCGGGATCCACGGCATCCGTCTCGCTTCGAGTCCGGGATCCCTCGTCGCTTTGCTCCTCGGGATGACGGCCTATTGCCAGCCGCTTCGAGTCCTCCCTCGTCGCTCAGTACCTCAGGACCGCTGCGCTCCTCGGGATGACAACCTGCCGGGATAGGATCTTTCAGCCGTGGAACGCATCCTCAATTTCATCGACGGCCAGTTCCGGCCGCCCTGCTCGGGACGGTACCTTCCGAACGTCAACCCGGCGACGGGGCAGGTCATTGCCGAGATCGCCGACAGCGGCGCCGAAGACGTCGATGCCGCCGTCGCCGCCGCGTCCCGCGCGTTCGAGTCGTGGCGCCGGACACCTGCCGAGGAACGATCCCGACTTCTGATCCGCGTGGCCGAGCTCATCGAGGAGAACTTCGACGAGCTGGCGCAGCTCGAATCGGAAGACAACGGGAAGCCGATCGCGCTCGCCCGCCGGATGGACGTGCCGCGAGCGATCCTGAACTTTCGATTCTTTGCCACGGCGATCCTGCACGCCGAAACGGCGTGCCACGTCACGGACGATCGGGCGCTGAACTACACGATCCGGCAGCCGCTCGGCGTCGCCGGGCTGATCTCACCCTGGAATCTGCCGCTGTACCTTCTGAGCTGGAAGATCGCTCCGGCCATCGCCGCGGGGAATTGTTGCGTCGCGAAGCCTTCGGAGCTGACGCCGCTGACCGCCGACAGGCTCGCCGCGCTGACCCTGGAGGCCGGCATTCCGCCCGGCGTCGTCAACATCGTGCACGGCCCGGGAGGAAGCGCCGGCCGCGCCCTCACCTCGCATCCGAACGTCCCGCTCATTTCGTTCACCGGGGGGACGAAGACGGGCGCGGACGTCATGGCCCAGGCGGGACCGCTCTTCAAGAAGGTGTCCCTGGAGCTCGGCGGAAAGAACCCGAACATCGTGTTCGCGGACGCCGATCTCGAGCAGGCCGTCGCGACATCGATTTCGTCGAGCTTCTCCAACCAGGGAGAGATCTGCCTCTGCGGATCCCGTCTGTTCGTCGAGAGAACCATCTACGACGAATTCCTCGACCGCTTTCTGGAGGGGACGAAGAAGCTCCGGATCGGTGACCCGCAGGACGCGTCGACCGACGTGGGCGCGCTCGTGAGCGAGGCCCACCTTCGCAAAGTCGAAGGCTACGTCGCGCTCGCGAAAGAGGAAGGGGGCTCCATCCTCGTCGGCGGAAAGCGTCCCGGGAACCTCCCGGAGCGTGTCCGGGGCGGCTACTTCCTGGAGCCCGCG
>Ga0207691_10006246_pt1 | contig 11509 bp, 10 predicted proteins | sample KBSM13metaG_FD_184327 | JGI IMG/M metagenome (GOLD analysis project Ga0207691, IMG submission 184327) | Miscanthus rhizosphere microbial communities from Kellogg Biological Station, Michigan, USA - KBS M1-3 metaG (SPAdes) (version 2) | ecosystem: Host-associated > Plants > Roots > Rhizosphere >...
GATCTGGTCCTGTCGTATCGGGGAGGGCGCGCGAAGGCCCGCCTGCAGCCGGCGCCCGCGGCGCGCGCCGCCGAGCTCGCGCGCGCGCTGGCTCCGGTCGCGGCACCGGCGGACGCCTGCCGTCGCGCCGAGGCCTGCTGCAAGAAGGCGATGCCGCTCATGGGCGCGCAGTGCGACGTCGCCTTCCAGCTCGGCGACCGATCGACGGCCACATGCACGAACTCCGTGAAGGGCATGCAGATGCTGCTCGCGGACCAGAAGATCCCGATCCCGCCCGAGTGCAGGTAGGCGCGGGGTGCAGGCGTTCCCAGGTCGCCGGGCTGGCGCTATCCAGGTTCAGAGATATTGAGCTGCAACTTTGCCGTTATTTCGTGTCAAGCGCCCACGAACGCGCATTCGATAGCTAACGGTGTTAGAAGTCAGCGACAGAGAAAGCGGGGGACACACAATGGCAAAAGGTACCGTGAAGTTCTTCAACGCAGCCAAGGGCTTTGGTTTCATCACACCGGACGAGGGCGGGAAGGACGTGTTCGTTCACGCCAACGACACGGGTGGCGCCCTCCTGCAGGAGGGCACGAAGGTCGAGTTCGAGGTCGTGCAGGGGAAGAAGGGTCCCCAGGCAAGCGCAGTCAAAGTGGTCTGATCCCGCTGCGTCGCCCGCGGAGGTCGTTCTACTTCGCTGGGTCCTTGTCGTCCTGATCGCGTGGGACGCCCTCCACGGACGGAATGCTCATGATGTCCTTCCGGGCGGCCTTCCATGCCTTCTGGACGATCCACGAGAGCGAGCGATCCTGACGGGTCGCCTCGGCTCCGATCTCCTTCAACATCTCCTCGGGAAAGTAGAGACTCTGCTTTCGCTTGTCGCTGGTGGCCATGCGGAGAGCGTACGCGAGCCTCCGCCGGAAGGGAATTAGTACAGCAGAACGCGCCGCGACGTAATTGCGAGGGCTATCCTTGGGCGGAGGTCTGCCCGGTGGCGAAGCCCATCAATTTTGCGGTCGCGGCCGTCTTCGTCGCGGCGTGCGGCTCGAGCGCCGGTCGGCCGGCTGGCGACGGCGGAATCGACGGCCAACCTTCTGCTTGCTCGAACGACGAATGCGGGCCGGAACCGCAGTTCGCCCGCACCCTTCAGTGCGCCGATGGCACCACTGCCGGCCCGGTCTGCGGTCGATATCCAAGCGGCAAATGTGCCTGGAGCCTCACGGCTTGCCCCAATGCGGTCTCATGTACTGGTCTTGACCCTTGCGGACCCGCGCCACCCGGCGGTTTCTGTTCGGGTCTGGGAAACAGCGGCGTGTGCGTCACCGACGGCATGAATGGCTGCACATGGCGGATCACCTGTTCGGATCTGCCTGGGTGACGTAGTGTCGAGCGCGGCGCCGGGGCGGGGCACGCCGCCGTAGCGCCAGGCCCAGAAGGACGATCGCCGCCAGACCTTCGAGACCGCCGCCTGAATTCCTCGCGACGCCGCAGGCGCAGCCTGCCGGCGGCGTCTCGCCCGCGGTTCCTCCGCTGCCCGTGGTCCCTCCGGCGCCGGTCGTGCCAGCGCCGCCGTTGCCGGCCGCACCGGTCGATCCAGCCGCGCCGGTCGATGCACCTGCGCCCGTCGACCCACTGGCGCCCGCGCTGCCGCTCGCGCCCGCGGTGCCCGTCGTTCCGGCGCTGCCGGTCGTACCGGCAACGCCAGCGGCACCGCTGGTACCGCCTCCACCAGCGTTCGTGCCGGCCGCGCCGCCGCTTCCGCCCAGGCCGCCCCCGGTCCCGCCGCGGCCACCCGCGCCGCCGCGTCCGGCCGCGCCACCCGATCCACCCGCCGCGCCACCGGCGCCGCCGGCGCCACCCGCTCCGCCGCCGGTGCCGCCCGTCGCGCCGCCCGTCCCGCCCGTTCCGGTTCCGCCGCTCGCACACGGTCCGAACTCGAACGCACCCAGGTCGGGCGCCGATCCGGAGAACGGAAGGTTCACGTTCTGCCCCTTGTCGATCAGGTCGCTACCCTGCGCCAGTCGCATGAACGGCAGGCAGGGCAGGCTCCCGTCGGCCTGGCGGGGTCCGTCCATGCCCGTGATCGACGTGCTCTGAAAATCGGCGGCGCTCACGCTGACGCCCGTCGACGAATCCCAGGTGTTGTAGGCGGTGTCGACCATGCTCCCGGTCCCGCTCGCGAGCGCCGTCCCGCCGAGGGCGATGTTGTTTCGCAGGATCCCGACGTTGGCGGTCGTTCCGTCCGCGAGCGTGCCGTGCATGTTGAAGTTGGCGCCGTTCATGTAGGCGGTGTTGTTGTACCAGTGGTTGGCGACCGGCTCGTAGTTGGCGTCGAAACCGTTGTTGATGTTCATGAACGACAAACAATTGCGGACGGTGTGGCTGGGCGGACTGGCCGGCACCCGCGTCGGGGGGAGATCGAAGCCGCCCCCCTTGATGCCGTTGCCGTTGCCGGCCGCGGTGCGGGTCATGGTGCCGGGCAGGTATCCGCTGTACCAGGCCCAGCAGTTCTCGATGATCACGGCCTCCTGCGCGTGAATGAGGTCGAAGCCGTCGTCGCTGTTCCACCAGGCGCGACAGCCGCGAAAGATGTTTCCTGAGCCGCCTTCGTGGGCCCCGAAGCCGTCGGCGCTCTGCCCGGCGCCGTTCGAGGTCATCGGGTCGTAGTTGTCATGCGAGTCGCAGTTCAGGACCAGGTTGTTGCTGCCGCCCTGAATGAACAGCCCCGGGCCCATGTTGTGGTGGGTGTTGAGCAGCTCGAAGATGTTGTTGCTGCCCGAGATCCAGACGCACCACGATTCGTGATTCAGGTTGTTGTTCTGGGGGACGCCCTTCACCTCGAGGCCCTTGAGGTGAAGCCAGCTCCCCGTGACGTTGAATCCTTTGACGCGGCACGAATCCTTGATGCCCGCGAAGTCGAACACGGGAACCTCGCCCGGGTACGCCCAGTACTTGATGAGGTTCCCCGACGTCCCGCTCTTGTTGAGCACGACGCCGCTTATGGTCGCCGTCGTGCTGCTGCAGGTGGAGGTGCCGGCGCTGTAGCTGTACGTGCCCGCGCGAAAGTAGACGGTGTCACCGGCCGCGGCCATCGATTGCGCCTTCGCGATCGTGGCCCACGGCGCGGTCTGCGATCCCGCGGCGCTGTCGCTGCCTGTGGGCGCGACGTAATAGGTGGCCGCCTGCGCGCCAAGCGGCGCGACTAGGGCGAGAAAGCCGCCCGCCAGCGGCGCGAGCAGGGTCCGCTTCATCTCGAGCTGCATGCAACCCGTGCATGTCGCCTCGCCGCCAAACCTTCGAAAGAATGGTCGCGGCGAATCCGCCCAGCGTCAGCGGCCGAGCAGCGAATACAGGGCCCACAGCCCGACGATTGCGAGAGCAACGACGATTCCGAGCTTGCTCTTTTTTGGTGGTCTCTGGGCGAGGGCGGACGGGTGACCGGCAGCAGCAGGCATTTCGGCGCGGTTCAGGACTTCATTGACGCGATCGACGTTGATGTCCGCGAGCAGCGACCAGCGGTGCCGGGGCCGGCCCTCGTGCGGGTCCGTGCGATGGACCGCGGCCGTCGAAAGTTGGACCTTGTTCGCGTCGCCATGGCCGATCGCGACGGCCAGCCACGTCGTCGGCCCGAACGCGACGCCGCCCGGCGTCTCGGGCGGGCCGTAGGTCAGGTTTCCTACGGGGCGGTTGCGGGCAGCGTCGAAGATCAGGATTCGCCCATCCTCGACGCGCACGGCGATGAAGCGACCGTCCTCGCTGGCGCTCACCGAGTCGACCTTGTATTCACCCGTCCCGATCAACGGCGACACGGTGCCGTTCGCGGGATCGACCTTTCCGACGCCACCCTCCTGCGCGTGAACCGTCGCGATGAAATGGCCGGCAGCGCTCCACGCCGCGCCCGCGAACGGCCCCGGAGCGCTCGACGTGCCGGCCAGGGCGCCGGTCGCGGTGTCGAAGACGTGCGCGGTCCCGAGCTCGCTGCAAACGAGCAGCTTTTGCCCTTCGGGAGAGAACGCGGCTGCGGAGACCCGATCCACGTCGAGCTCGCGCCGCTCGCTGCCGTGAATGAGCGTCGCTTTCGGGCCGTACACGCAGACGTGGTCCCCGGCGGCGACCACGCCGCGATTGGCCTGGGTCGACGACTCTTTCACCGTGGCGCCGACCTCGTCGAGCTCGCGTAATTGACCGCGGGCAGAGAGCGCGAACACGTGCCCCCCATCGATGGCGATCGACACGACGTCGCCGTCGAGCTCTGACATGTACAGCGGGATCTCGCTGTCACCGTCGTACACGAGCAACTGCGATCCCTCGGCCGTCGAGAGGAACTGTCCATCGTACGCAAGGGGGGGAAAGGGCATGGTCCTCTCTCTGACGGCGGAGGCTTGCTCCAGTCGCGCGCTGCCGGCACCGTAACACGGTACACTCGATGCCGCGTGCGCACTCTTCTCGCGCTGGTCGTACTCGGGTGGGCGGCGCACGCGTCGGCGAAAGAGGCACGCCCCGGTCCCTGTAACGGAGCCTTGCTCGACCTCGCGGCGGCGAAGAAGCACTGCACGGTCCGCGACCACTGCCGCCCGTCGCCACCCGCGACCGACCTGGTGGTCACCGTGGCGCCGGTGACGGTGAAGTCGGGGCGGACAGCCGCGGCCGAGATCGTGCTCGCCAACGCGACCGCCGCGCCGCTCACGTTCGATCTCGAGAACACGTTTTCGCTGGAAGCGACCATCGTCGGGACCGACGGCAAGCCCGTGAACCGCGTCGGCGATTGCGGCGGGGGAGGCATCGTCGGCGTCCTCGGCGGGAAGCACCCGCCCAAGCCAACGGTTCGGGTGACGCTCGCGCCGACCGGACGGCTCCGCGCCGTCGTCATGGTTGACGCCAGCGTTCTCAACAATGTCGGCGTCGGCGGCGAGAAGGCCTCGGGCGGCGGTTTCGTCGGCCTCGTCGAGTGCAAGGAAGAGCGCGGCCCACCCGTCGCGCCCGGGCGCTACAAGCTGTCCATCGCGCTTCCTCTCTTCGACCTCAATCCCAAGAACCCGGGGACGGCCCTCCGTCGAACGGCGACGACGGACGTGACGGTCACGCCCTAGCTTCAGACGTGGCATGCTGAGGCCGAGATGTCGCTGCACGTGATCGTGGGGGCGGGCCCCGTCGGAACCAGTGTCGCGCGGTTGCTCGCCGAGCGTGGCGAACGTGTGCGGATCGTCAGCCGGCGCGGCGGCGGGCCCCAGCATCCCGCGATCGAGCTCGTCGCGGCGGACGCGACGCAAGCCGATCGCCTCGCAGAGCTGGCCCGCGACGCCGTCGCGCTCTACAACTGCGCGAACCCGCTTTACCACCGGTGGCTCACGGACTGGCCGCCGCTCGCGGCCGCGCTGCTCACGGCGGCCGAGCGCAGCGGCCCGGTGCTGGCCGTCGCGAGCAATCTTTACGGCTACGGCCCCGTCGACGGGCCCATCACCGACACGACGCCGCTCGCGGCGACGCATCCCAAGCTGCGTCTGCGCGCCGACATGTGGCGAGAGGCGCTCGCGCGGCACGAGGCCGGGCGCCTGCGCGTCACCGAGATCCGCTCGAGCGACTACGTCGAAGCAAACTCCATCCTCAGTTTCGTGCTCGCCAAGCCGATCCGCGCGGGCAAGCGCGCGTTCGTTCCGGGTGCGCTCGACGTGCCGCACAGCTGGACCACGATCGGCGACGCCGCTCGCGCGCTCGTCACCGCCGCGACCGACGCGCGCGCCTGGGGCAAGGCCTGGCTGACGCCGACGAACCCACCGCTCACCGTCCGGGCGCTCGCCGAGCGCTTCGCGTCCGCCGTGGGTGCGCCCGCGCCGAAGCTCTCGACGATTCCGTATCCCGTGCTGTGGGCCACCGGCCTCTTCGTTCCGCTCGTACGTGAGCTGCGAACGACGCGGTACCAGTTCGTATCGCCCTTCGTGGTCGACTCCTCGGCGATGGAGAAGACATTCGGCCTTGCACCGATGGACCTCGCCGTCGCGCTCCGCGCCGTCGCGCCGTAGCGGCTTGGGCAAGCGGCGACGCGGGCGCTAGAGTCCCGCGAAGCAGTAGTGCAGGGGCAGTGGGCTCAGGAGGCCGCCACCACAGTCGTACGCGGCGCTGACGCTCTGGCATCGCTCGCCGGCCGCACAGTCGCCGTCGCCCGTGCAGTACCTCCGGCACGCCAGAGGCGTGCCCATGCATCCCGTACCTTTCCCGCAAGTGATCGGGGTGGCCGAGCACGCAGTGCCAGGCGCGGCGCCGCCGTTGTCCGGGCGGCAGGCAGCGACGGCGGTGGTGCCCTCGCAGGCGACCTCGCATCTCTCGCCGGCCGCGCAGTTCTGCGCTGCGAGGTCGCAGCCAACGGCGCCGGCGTCCAGCGTGGGGCCGTCAAAACGGGCGTCCCGGGGGTCGTCGACGCCGCCCTCGGACGGAGGTCCGCCGCTACCTCCGCAGGTCCCGAGCGCCACGCTGGCGACCGCGGCAAACAGGGCCGTTAGACCGCACTTGTTCAAGCATCGCATGAGGTCTCTCCCGCGCTCGAGCAGAACGAATACGGGTCAATAGTGAGGCGGCTTCTCGTCGACGACCGGGTCGCCGAGCTCGCGCAGCTTCACGCGAATGTTCGCCAGCTCTCGTTGAAGCGACTCGATCGTCTTTTGCTGCCCGAAGACGACGTCCGACAACTCGGTGAATTGGCGTTCGAGGTGCGAATAGCGAATCTCGAGCTCGGTGAAGCGGGTCTCCATCGCACGAACCTACCGCGCTTCCCGCGGCGGCGCCGGAGCCGCCCGGGTGATCGGCGGCCGCGAATGGGCGCACGCGAGCAAGGCAAGCGAGGTCGCCGGGATGACGAGCTTCATCGGCGCGAGCCACCGGCTTGCCGCGGTCTGGCGCGGAGACGCGCCTCCCGGCGCGCGTCGACTTCGGATCTGATCAGCTTCAGCAGCGCGGCGCGATCGACGCGCCGGACCAGATCGCGCGTGGTGGCGGCCGACGTTGATCGAATTCCGATGGCCACGGCGATGATGAACGGGCCCTGGTTCGCGTTCTCGGGTTTGTGGGAGCCGCGCCACCCGGTCTCGCGTCGCATGGTGCCGTGGTCGTCGATCCAGGGATCGCCGCGTGCACCGAAGATGAGCGCGGCCGTTGAAAAGTCGTCGGTCGCGGTTACCAGCAGGTCGGGCGTGCTCTCGAGGATCTCCCCCGCGGTCTGATAGTCGAGCGGCACCATCGAGAGGGTCACGTAGATTCCGGCGGTGTAGGTGTGCGACCCTTTCGATGTGTTCTCGCACTGGACGCTGGTGGTGAACTCGTCGGGCTCGTTCCAGCACGCCTCCCGCAGTCGGACTCCGGGGATGTCGTCGTAGTTGACGTAGCAGCGGTCGCCGCGAATCGTGCGAGGAACGGCGCCCGTTGCCTGGCGCATCACACGCGCGAGCTTGCTCGCGACGGCCGGCGGGAATCCCTGTCGGCTCGCCGGCCTGCTGTCGCAGGGGCGCCGAGGAGGTTGGTGCGCGACCGCGACGTCCGCCGACAGCGTCGCGGCTGCCGCGGCGAGGATGGCGCAGGCGCGGATCATGGCGTCACCTGGCCGGAGCACACGGTGACCGGCGTGGCGGACAGCTTGTAACCGATCAGCCCAGGCCGTTCGAAGGCAGTCGGCGGCAGCCGAACCCGGCGCATCACGTCCGCGATGCAGCGATCGACCGGCGTCGCCGCCCGCCGCCCGGACGGCGTGACGAAGATCCGGCCGTCCCGTTCGACGTCGACGTCGACGTCCAGCGTCCCATCCTTCGTCTGATGCTTCGTGCGGCCAGCCTCGAAGCACCGGCGCCAGTCCCGTCTGTGCGCAGCGACCATCATCTCGACCGCTCCCGGAGGCGGCTGGCGCTCCCACGCCTTCGGCAGGTCGCACGAATCCGGCGTCGCCGTCGGTGTCGCGTTGTCCGCCGGCGCCGGCGCGTGCACCAGCTTCACCTCTCCGTTCACGGCGCCGGCCCACACGTCGCGCCCGCTGGCGCCGACGATCGAGACGAGATCGACGTTGGTTCCGGAGCTGACGGCGCGAAATGCGCGCCCGTCCCAGTGCAGCAGCGCGCCCGCCTGTCCCGCCGCCCAGACGTCGTCGGGTCCACGGCCCCAGACCGCGTACAGCGGTCCACGGGCCTCCGGCGCGAGGTGACAGGTCGGCACCTCGGACCAGGCGTCACCGTCGAAGTGAAACACGACCGCCTTCTGCGGGGCCGGCGTCAGCGTCCGGCCGACCGCCCAGATGTCACGCGCGCCGCTGCCCCACAGCGCGTAGATGCGCGCGAGACGTCCTTCGATCGCGATCGATCTCGTGTCGTAGTGCCGCCGCTCGAGCACGAACGCGCGCTGCAACGTGATCCACTGTTCACCGTCGAAGTGCGCGAGCCCGTCCTCGCCGGCGGCCCAGACGTCGTCGGCGGCGCTGCCCCAGTATGCGTGCACGGCTCGCGAACCGCAGGCTCGCCATTCCTGCGCGCGGCCGTCCGCCGCCCCGTACCCCGCGCCGCGCATTCCGCCGGCCCACACGTCGCCGTTGGGCGCCTGCCAGACACCGAGCATGAAACCGGCGCCGGTCCCCGGGCCCACCTCTCGCCAAGGACCGCCGCCCTCGGAGAACAGCGCCGACCCGTTGTCGCCGACCACCCACGCATCGCGCCCGTCGGACCAGGCACCGAGCGGCCGCTGCGCGAGCGGCCGCGACCGCACCGTCCCGCCGGGGCCCGCTTCGTCGATCGCGCCCGCCTGATCGCCCGCGGCAAGTCCCAGCGACGCCTTCACCGCCAGCGGCGCCGCGTTCGCGCGCGGCAACAGCGCGACCAGCTCCGGTTCCTGCCCCGCCGGTCCGCTCCAGCGCCGGCCGTCCCAGTGATAGAGGTAGGTCTGATCGTAGAACTGGCCCAGCGCCCATCCCGACTGCGGCGTCGCCAGCGTGCCCGCGGCGACCGCCGGGCCGCCCGGACCCCAGGTCTGGCCACCGAGCTCGCGCCGGGGCCGAAGGAACGTGAAGAGGGGCTCGAAGCGGCTGCCGTTCCAGGACAGAATCCTTCCCTCCGTTCCCGCGAACACCGTCGATCCGTTTCCCCACAGGACCGCCACGCGCAGGGCATCGACCGGCGTCGGACTGTAGGGCGCGCCGTCGCTCCAGCGGCCCGCTTTCAACCGCCAGATGTGCGAATTTCCGAAGCGCGCCAAGATGTCGTCCGGCCCGAGGCCGACGATGGTCTTGATCTCCTCGTAGCTCATCGGCTGCTGGACCGGGAAGTCCTCGACGACGCCGTCGGCAGCCCGACGGCGTGAGAGCAGGCCCCTGAATCCGATCCAGACGTCGCCCGTGGGCGACGCCCAGATCGCCGACGCGACCCCGTGATTTTCGATCGGCTGGCGCGCGAAACGATCGCCGTCGCCGTGAATCAACCACGGGATAGCGCCGTCGCCCAGGATCCAGATGTCGTTGCGACCCGCGCCTGTGATGCCGACGAAACGTTCGTCCGCGACGGCCGGCGGCGGCAGCGGGACGGTTTGCCAGGACATGCCGGTGAAGCGCAGGAGCCGGGCGCGCCGTTCCGGCGGGACGGCGGTGCGCGAGCCTTCGTGCGGCGAAACCGCCAGCCAGAGCTCGCCGCTCGAGGACGCCCACGCGTGGATCCGGATCAGGCCCTTGTCCGGCGGCAACGGCGGCGGCGGCGCACGCGACCAGCGGCAGCCGTCCCAGCGCAGCACGCTGCCGTACCCCACTGCGTACGCCGACGTCGTCGATCCAGCGACGACATCGTAGATGCGATCCTCGAACGCATTCTGCGGCGTCGTCCAGACGCGCCCTTCGTCCGGACATCGAGGACCGGCCGCGACCTTCTGGCGTCCGCAGCTTCCCGCGAGCGCGCACAGAAGAATCAGGCCGAATCGCGCGTGGCCCCGGCCGCGAGAGACAACCTGCATCGACGGGTCTAGTTTAGACCCGTCGAGCGTGCCTGAACGCTAGAGGTTGCCGGGCAGTTCCGTCGTCGACCAGTTGTAGTACGTCGTCGGCGTGGGCTTGCTGCCCAGGTCGGTGGCCATGTTCCCCGTCGTGCCAGTCTGGCCCTTCAGGAACTTGTTGACCATGGCGGTCAGCGAGGCGTCGTACTGGCTGCGCCACGAGCAGTGAGTCCCCGAGGCGCCCTGCATCGCGAAGTGGTCACCCACGCCCAGCGCCTCGAAGATCGCCTTGCCCGCCATCGCCGTCACGTAGGCCGACTTGGGATCCAGGTTGGTGATGCCGGGGTTGTCGACGATGTAGATCGCCCGCGGCGCGATCAACGCCATCGCCTCGTGCATGTCGACCGGCAACCGATCCGTGTTGTCGCCGGAGGCGCTGTTTGCCGTGGCGAATGGCCCGAGCGCCACTTCCGACAACCAGCGCACGTAGCTGATGGCGTGATACGGCCACTCGGCCGTGCTGTTGTCGCCAGGATCCAGCTGCTCCTTCAGGCGAAGAGCCGGCGTGCCGCCGATGCCGGACTCGCAGGGAATGGTCAGCGCGATGCGGTTGTCGAACACGCCGCCCGCGAAGGCGCCTTTCCCGTTGCGGGAGCAGCCCGTCACGCCGAAGTGCTGGGGATCGAGGATCGTCGGATTCTGTTCGAGGACATCGATGATGCGGCTGACTTGCCAGGCCTGCGCCACCATGTAGCCGGCCGGATGGTTGGTGCCGTAGTAATCAAAGAACGGCCCCATCTTGGGGCCGCTGCCGCCCGATGCCTCGATTGCGCTGAAGGTGATCTTTGCGACGCCACTGGGAGCCGGCGCCCCCGCCCCGTAAGAGAGGAGGACAGGAGCGGGCATGGTCGCGCCGTTCATGCTCACGCTCGCGGTGAACGAAACGTCCTTCATGCCTCCCGTCACCCTCACGGTGATCGAGGTGGTGCTGACCGTTCCGGAGACCAAGTTCTTGGCGGGAATCGGCTTCTCGCCATAGATGTACTTGGCCAGCTGCTTGACGATCTCCGCTCGCCGGCACCTCCACTGGCTCTTGTCCGTGATGCGCGTGCCGTCCAGCTTCTTGAACGGATCGGGCAGCTTGCCGTCGGCCATGAGCGCGGCGTAATCGGGCAGGGTACCGGTGACCGGGCAACCGGCGCTGGGATCCTCGGACTTGCCCCAGTCACCGCCGCTGGTGCTGCCGCCGCTTCCCGTGGTGCCCGCCGTGCTGCCGCCGGTGCCGGTGGTGCCGCCGCGACCCGCTGCGCCGGTGGTGCCGGCGGTGCCGGTGGTGCCGCCGCGACCCGCCGCGCCGGTGGTGCCGCCGCGACCGGCCACGCTGCCGCCGCTGCCGGTCGTGCCGGCGCTGCCCGTCGTGCCGCCGCTGCTACCGCCGGTCCCGGACGCACCCGTCGTGGATCCGCCGGTGCCCGCCGTCGAACTGCCGCCCGTACCCGCCGTCGAGCTGCCGCCGGTGCCCGCCGTCAAGCTGCCGCCCGTGCCCGGCGTCGAGGAGCCGCCCGTGCCGGTCGTACCGCCA
>Ga0207691_10006247_pt1 | contig 11506 bp, 16 predicted proteins | sample KBSM13metaG_FD_184327 | JGI IMG/M metagenome (GOLD analysis project Ga0207691, IMG submission 184327) | Miscanthus rhizosphere microbial communities from Kellogg Biological Station, Michigan, USA - KBS M1-3 metaG (SPAdes) (version 2) | ecosystem: Host-associated > Plants > Roots > Rhizosphere >...
CCTACCCGACAAGTAGCTCGGGATCACTGAATGGCGGCCCATCGGTTTGGAGCTAGCGTTTCGACGTTAGCCCTGAGCCCCGTCGCTGGCTTCGGAGGAATGTCGATGGCAGTCGTCATGAGTTTGTGCGCGTAAGGCGGGTCGCGGCTCAAGACCCGCCCTACAAGGGCGCTTGCTTCGAAGATATTTTCCCTTTTGACGTCTTGCGACGTTATTTTCCATAGCCAGCCCCGGAGACCGGCATGTTGCCCAGCCAGGACGTCGAATGTCCGTATTGCGGCGAAGTGATCAGTCTGGTGCTGGATGCCAGCGCCGGGCCGCAGCGCTACATCGAGGACTGCCACGTCTGCTGCCGTCCGATCACGGTGGACCTGGACATCGATGCCGATGGCGACCTGCTGGTACGCGTGCAATCGGAGCAGGACACCTGAAATCGCGTGAGGCGGTTCAACCCGCCGCTCTGCGACAAGGGATTATCTGACGTGAGTGGATCTGCATGCGCTACCTCGGCCGCATTACCGACTGGAACGACGCAAAGGGTTTCGGCTTCGTCGAGCCGAACGGCGGTGGCGATCGCGCCTTCGTGCACGTCAAGGCATTCGAACGGCAGGGCAGGCGACCGGTCTCCGGTGACCTGATCGACTACACCGTGCAACGCGATGCGAAAGGCCGGCTCAATGCGTCCGCCGTCCGCTTCGCGGCAACGCGCGCCAAATGCGAGCCGACGCCGCGCAGTGGGTTGCCACGCAAGGCCATCGCGGGCCTGGCATTCGCCGCCCTGCTCGCGGGCGGGCTGTTGCATAAGTTGCCGATCGAGGTGGTGTTCGTCTGCGTGGTCATGAGCGGGGTCGCGCTCTTCATGTACGGCTTCGACAAGTCGGCCGCACAACGCGGCCGTCAGCGCACGCCGGAGAACACGCTGCACATCGTCGCCCTGCTCGGCGGCTGGCCGGGTGCGCTGCTGGCGCAGGATCTGTTCCGGCACAAGTCGCGCAAGACGGAGTTCCAGGCGGTGTTCTGGACCACCGTCGTCGTCAATTGCGGGGCGCTGGTCTGGCTGTTACGGTCCTGGCCGCTGCGGTGACGTGGCACGGATAACCGCTCACTGCCGGCATACGAGATGCTCCCACTTCAATCGACGAGGCCGAGCCCTATGCGTCCTGCAAGACTGCGTTCTGTCCTGATGGCCACCGGCGCGCTCCTGTTGTTCGTGGCGGCCAGTGCCGTGGCGGCAAGTCCTGATTCCAGTCTCGAGAAGGCGGTTGCCAGGGCGAATGCCGAGTGGGCCGCGGCGATGAAGACCGGCGATGCCGCGGTGATCGCTGCGCCGTACACCAACGATTCCGTGTTCGTGCTGGCCGATGGCAAGAGCCTTCAAGGGCGCGCCGCGGTCGAACGGATGTACCGCGACGGCTTCCAGAAGGGCGGGCCCGCGAGCACGACCAAGATCGACTCCAAGAGCCTGGTGCGCGACGGCGACATGGCCTACGAATCCGGTTACGCGGAAGTCGGCGTGGTCAGGCAGGGCAAGCCCATCACCCGCGGCAGTCGCTACCTCACCGTGTGGCAGGCGCAGTCGGACGGCGCGTGGAAGATCGTGCGCAACATCGTGCTTCCCTGATTTTGAGTATGCGAAGCGCGGCCGGGCGAGGAACGCAGCGGCATCAGTGACCGGCCGCAGGCAATTGCGCCAGCGTGCTCCTGGCGACCGTGTCGAGCCGCTCCTGTGAGAGCGCGCCGGGCTTGACCGTGCCGCGGTTGAGCGCGCGCCAGAGCACGCGCACCGTGCCCGGTTCGAGCGCCTCGATCAGCAGGCCGCCCTCGACGCTGGATTCCGATTCGACTTTCATTTCCGGGGCCCCGTTGTTGCCCGAGATGACGATCTGCGAGCAGCCCTCGCTACCGCACTGGACCGTCGACTGTGGCGCGGATGACCCCGCGCTCTCATCCATCGTGGTCTGCGTGACGTCACGCACGCCCACGCGGTAGGCCATTATGAAATCCGGCTTTGCGCCCGCGGCGGCCAGCCGGTAACCCTTCGCCTGCAGCGCCTTGTCGAGCGCTGACTGGAGCTGGCCCCTGAATTTCGCATCCGCCACCCGCGGATCGGATTCGATCGGCAGGACTTTCGGCATCGGGAACCAGCTGTAGAGCGGCCCTGGCAATGACGCCGCGCTCTTGGAAACCGTCACCCGTGGCTGTGCTGCGTGCGCCGGGACGCCGGCCCAGACCAGCAGGCTCACGGCCAGGCAGCAGGCCGCAAGGATCCGCGACCACGGTCCTTTGAGGTGCGTCGCAAGACCCGTTTCATTCCGCGGCTGACTGCGCATGATGGCTCCTCTTTTCCTGAAACGTCATGAGTGGCAACGCCGCGCGCCCGCGCGAGCGGTCATGCCGACATCAAACGCTTTCGCGCGTTGCGGGAAGGGCTGGTCTTGCAGCCGACGCTTGACTGGCCGACATCGCGCATCGGGCTACGATGCGCCCGTCGCACCGTTCGGGAGAACCCCATGCGCCGCCCGGGAGCCTGGCTCTGCCTCGCAACGATCCTGTTGCTGCCCGCCTGCGTTTCGTCCACGCGCAGCGATCCCATGCATGACGACGCGTTGGTCGGTGCGTGGCGGTCCAGGATCCAGTTCACCAGCGGCGCCTTCGCGGGCATCACCGACCTGCAGTTCATGACCGTCTACAACGCAGGCGGCACGCTGACGGAGTCTTCCAACTACGACGGCGCACCGCCGGTGCCACCGGCCTATGGCGTGTGGCGGCGCATCGGCCCGGATCGCTACGAGGCGGCGTACGAGTTCTACTCCACCAGGCCGCCTGCGCGGCTCGACGAGATCGCTACCGGTGGCTGGCTGCCGGCCGGGCACGGCCGCCTCGTCGAGCAGATCGCGCTTGCGCCTGACGGACGGTCCTACACATCCACCATCCGCTACACCGCGTTCGGCACCAACGGCCAGCCGGTGGACGGCGGCGGCGAAGCCAACGCCGAGGCGACGCGCATCGACTTCTGAGCGCGACCTGGCTTGACGACAGTGCCGTGGGTCCGCTTTGGAGTCAGCCGCCGATGCAAACAGACCGCCCACTCAGTCCGCGCTAGGCTCCCCCAAATGCGCGCGATCCTCCAATCCCGTCCGTTGGGCCGACTGGCGACTCGCCATCCTTCCGCCTTCCTGCTCGCGGCGCAGTTGCTGAGCCTGCTGCTCTACCCGTGGATGGACACTACGCACGCCGGGCGGTTGCTGTTCGGCGCGGTGGCGCTGGTGGTGGTCCCGCTGGCGGTGTGGGTGGTCGACCGCAGCCCGTCGCGCACGGGGATCGCCTGGGCGCTGGCGGTGCCGGCGATCGTGCTGACCGCGGTCGCGGTGTTGCTTAGGCAATCATGGCTGCTGCCCTGGTCCGCGTCGCTGGAAGCGCTGCTGTACTTCTACGCGGCCGCCAGCCTGATCCAATACATGCTGCGCGACGTACACGTCAGCGCCGACGATTTGTTCGCGGCGGGTGCCACTTTCACCTTGCTGGCGTGGGGCTTCGCCTACACGTACTACGTGTGCCAGGAATGGAACCCAGGCAGTTTCACCGGGTTCGAACCGGAACGCGACCGGACCTGGGTCGAGCTGCTGTTCCTCAGCATCACCAACCTCTCGGCGACCGGTGCGGGCGACATCGTGCCGGTGGGCGCACCGGCGCGCGTGCTGGTGATGCTGGAGCAGTGCGCCGGCGTGGCCTACATCGCCACCGTCGTCTCGCGACTGATCGGGCTGACGCTGTCCACGCGCCAACCGAAATGAAGCGTCCCGCGCTCAGCGCACCGTGACGTTGGCCGTCGCCACCACGTACGCGGCGGCTCCGTACCGGACCATGTAGCGGAAGCTGTCGGTGCCCTTGTAGCCCGCGACCGACTGGTAGCGCGCGGTCGCGCCGGTGAGGGTCACCGTGCCGTGCTTGGGCTTGTTCCAGATGACGTAGGCCAAGCTGCCGTTGTTGCCGATGGAACCCTTCAGCGCGACATTGGCGGCGACGCCGCTGTTGACCGTGGCGCTGACATTGGCGGCGGCCAGCGGCGCGTACATGCGCAGGTAGCGCACGCCGCCGCCAGTGGTGGCCATCAGCAGGGAGCCGTCGGCGGAGAGCTTGAGGCGGCCTGACTGATATGCGTTGCCGTTCCAGGTAAAGGTGTCGCCCATGTCATACCAGGCCACCAGCTTGCCCAGGCGCGTGTTGAACACACGGACCTGTCGCGTGCCCGAACACGCGTAGTACACCAGCGGCAGCACCGGATGGAACGCGACGCCGACGGCAGCGTGGTCGTTCGGCGGCACGGTCCAGATCTTCTGGTACACGTCGTTGTAGACGTACATTCCCTGGTACGTGGGAATGACGAACTGCGCACCCAGGGCGTCGGTCGCGATCTCGTAGTTGAAGGCCGACGTGCCGTCGGTATACCACTCGCGACGCACCATCTGACCGGTGGGAACGTCGTACAGGCCCCACCTGCCGTCAGAGATGTTGGCTTCGGCAAACGCGATCGTGTTGCGATCGGTGCTTGCGGCCAGCATGGTGTTCTGCGTCACGCTCGCCAGTGCAGTCCACGTGCCGGTGGCGGGGATGAGCCGGCGCAGCGGCACCCACCCGGATCCATTGAACATGGACGTCACGAGCAGGGCACCGTCGGCCGCGAACGCCACCGACCAGGTGCCACCCTCACCAGAGTCCAGGTCGAAGCTGCGCTTGCTGGTCGTCAGCGCCGGGAGCTGGACCAGGTGGACCCAGTTGTGGGTCGCATCGGTCGTCGCATCGGCGAGGGCCAGCATCGAACCGTCGCGCGAGATGTCGATGCCACGCAGCGCTGCGCCCGGAAGGGAAACCGAGGGCAGCAGGCTCGCCGAATCGACGGCGTAGCGCACGACCTCGTCGCCGTTGGCGATGTCGATCTGGTGGCGCCGGAAGTCGTACACCATATCGGTCGCATTGGCGGCGGGCACGAACCCCGCCTCGGCGCGCGCGCTGCCCGACCATGCCGCCAGCACGACCAGTGCCGCGATTACCAGATTCCTCGTCACGTCCGCTTACCCCTTTTTTTGACGCCCTGCGTCCGAGCCGGCCTTGCCCCGCCGTGCCGCGTCGCTCCCCGTCGCCATTTTAGCCCGGCAGGCCTGGGCCAGCGTCCAGCCCGAATCCGCGCATGTCCCTCACTTCTTGTGGGATCCGGCTTTCGCTTTCTTCTTGTCTTTGGCCTTGGCCTTTTTGGCCGCCGCTTCGGCCGCCTGCGTGGCGCGATCCTGTTCGATCTGCGCCGGCAGTTCGCGCTGCAGAAGTGCCAGCAGGGCCGCCGACGCATCGCTGTCGATCGGCTTGCCGTCCGGCGTGCGTGCGGTGACCAGCGTCGTGGTCTGTTTGATCGTGTCCGACAGCAGCAACGCGCGCGTGATCAGCAGGAACGACTGGCCGCGGTAGTTGACCGAATACAGGTCGAGCATCTGCGCCCGGCCTTCATAGATCGCGTCAGGCGTGCGCACGATGATCTGGCCGACGGCATTCCAGGTGTCGAGCTTGTTGGCGGCGATGTTGAACTCGCCGCGGGTGACGGTGGGCACGGCAGGTGCAGGAGGCGCCGCGGGTGGCAGCACGGGAGCCGTCGGCTGCGGCGCGCGCGTGGCGCAGGCGGCAAGCAGACAGGCGATCAGCAGCACGCCGATCGCGGCCAGCACGTCACCCGGGCTGGCGTTGGCTCGCCACGATCCGAGCTCGCGCATGTTGCGTCGCCTCCGTTCCTGGATCGAGTGTGGTCCTGCACATCGCAACGCGTCGTCAAGACACGCTTCGACACGTCGCCTTCGCGCATCGAGTGGTGAACTCACGGACTTTCACGGAGACACTCGATGCGAAACGCCGCCCTGCTGATTGCCGTCGCCGCGCTGTCCGCCTGCAGTGCGAACTCCCCGCCAGCGGACACGACGACGATGGCCGTTCCCGCGACGCCCGCGGTGACGCCGCTGCCATCGGCAAAGCCGGCAGTCGAGACGACAACCGCTACGCCCGTTGCGCAAGGCACGGCGCCCGCGTTTGCCGATACACCGTGGAAAGTGACGGATTCGGCCGGTGGACAGGCCGGGACGATTTACACCTTTGCCAAAGACGGCAGCCTGGTGATCGACGCACCTGGCGGCACGCCATCGACGGGCAGCTGGTCGTACGCCAACGGGAAATTGACGATGGTCGAGGACGGGGTCGCGTACCCGACCGACATCGTGTCGCTCGATGGCGGGCACTTCGTCATCCGCAGCCACAACCCCGGCGGCACGGTTGAAATTGCGATGGTTGCGGCCCCGGCGGGTTCGCAAGTACGTTGATCGTTGCTTACGCGTAACCCCCCGTGCATAAAACAACGCCCGCAAAAAACAACGCCCGCAAACGCGGGCGTTGTTTCGTGGGTAAAGAGATGGTGTCAGCGATTGCTGTCGCTGCTCGATCCGCTCTTCTTCATGGAGTCGTCCGAACCGCTCTTGCCTGACAGGTTGGACTGCTTGTCGCGATCGCTCGAGCCAGCCTGCTGCCGGCTGCGATCATCCTGGGTCGAAGCCTGCTTCGAGCCCTGGTTCAAATCCTGGCCCGCGCCTTGGCGCGAACGATCGTTACCCTGGTTCTGGTTCTTGTCGCTGGTCGGCATGGTGCACTCCTTATGTTTTACTTTGGCCCGTTCTCGGGCACGACCAACGTACGCATGCAGGCGTTAATTGAAGGGGCGCAATGCGTGAGTAGATGAATAACGTAGTTCATGCTCCTGAGGTTGCAACGATTAATGCGCAGGAATAGCTACGCATTCATTTCAATTCGACGTGCGGACAACATCGCATGCATCATGCTATTCCCATGAATGCGATTTCATCGCTCAGCAATGCAGATGCGGCCGTCAACATCGCGGTGCGTGACATTGCGCGCGCAAGCGACTTCTACGGCGGGCTGCTCGGATTGACGGAAACCGGGCGCCAAGGCGAACAGCTGGTCAGCTATCGCAGTGGATCGTCGTTACTGTTCGTCTACAAATCCGAATACGCCGGCACCAACAAGGCGACTGCGATGTCGTGGCTCGTGGGCGCCGACGTGGACGCAATCGCGCACACGTTGAAGGCGAAAGGCATCGGCTTCGAGCATTACGACATGCCCGGAATGCAACTCGAAGGCGATGTGCATGTCGGCCACGGCATGCGCGTGGCGTGGTTCAAGGATCCCGACGGCAATATCCTCAGCCTCGTCAGCGGGTGATGACATCTCTGGGATGGCGCGACGGCTCGGCGCGGGCCGGATGTCGCGCAGGCTCAAGTGAGCCGACGTTAATCCGATGCGGCGCAAGCTCCCCGCGCGGTGAAGGGTTCTTCCACTTTCCAGGGAAATGAAGCCATGAACGCCATCCTCCGAAACAGCCTGCTTGCCGTCGGTGTCGTCGGCAGCCTCACGCTCGCGGCGTGCAAGACCGACGATGCGATGGAATCCACTCCGCCATCGGCGGAGCCGGCGCCGCCGGCCGACACGATGCCGCCTCCGCCGCCGGACGCGACGATGCCACCAGCCCCGACACCACCTGCGCCACCGGCCGACACGATGCCGCCGACGCCACCCACGCCGCCAGTGACACCGTGACGACGTAGTGCGTCCTGGGGGCAGCTACGGCTGCCCTCGATTTGCGTCGCGGTACGACAGGTTCAGCGCAGGGCGAGGGTGACGGTTTCCGCACCGCCGTCCGCGGACGGGGATACCACGCGTACAACTCCGACGTTCGGGCAGTAGTACTTGTATTCGATATCACCCGGGGACAGCGTCGTCGTTTCCCGTGTCTCGATGCAACCTGTGAAATTGCCAAGCGCGGTCGACACGCGGATCCCGACCTTCTCCACGCGCGCCGAATCCTCGGCCTCGCCCGGCAAGTATTCCTGCCGGTAGAAGGTGCCTGGCACGGACACGGCCAGCATCACGATGCCGGCCAGCGCGCCGTCGCGTCCGGCTTCCCAGGAGCCTTCGGTGTCGGCGTCGATGCGATGGCCGTTGCGATCGTAGGTGTATTCGACCGTGGCTTCGCCGAAATACCAGACGTTGCCGTGCTTGTCCTGTCCGTACCAGTCGGTCGTGTTCTCGAGCAGCAGGTGGCGCGTGCCATCGCACTTCGGATCGCTCCATACCCTGTCGAACACCGCGCGCGCGGCGATGCCCGCATATGCACCGCGGAAATCATGTTTGACCAAATCGGTGACCACGACGTCGTTGACCTTGCATTCGCCGTCTTCGAGTTCGTGCGCCACGATGCGCGTGCCCGCTTTCATCGGCAGGAACCAGTTGTCGATCCGCAGCGGCGTGGGGAAATCCGAGAGCCGAAACACCGGTTGTATCGGTCCGGAGTTCGGGCGGGCCGCGGTGCAGCACAACATCAACAGGGGGACAGCAACGACGGCACGCATGGCCGTGCTCCGTTCGGGCCTCGGAGGCTAGGTGGCGTCGTGATAAGCCAACGCGAAATCCGCGTGAGCTACGCCGAGTCGTCTTACCTGAACGATTCGATTAACGGAAACCTTCGATTCCACGTCCGCTTCACGGCTCGCTGCGTTTGATGCGCCTGCGGGCCACCGATGGCCCCACGGTTCGACCCACGATAGAAGGAGAATTCGATGAAGCGTTTGGTTCTGCTGGCTGTGCTGGCCATGTTCTCTTCCGGCTTCCTGGCGGCCTGCAATACCGTCGCCGGCGCGGGCAAGGACGTCGAAAAGGCGGGTCAGAAGGTCGAAGAAAAAGCGGAGGATTGCAAGGACGCGAAGTGCTGATCGCACCGGTCTGACGCAGGACGCGTTGGCAAGGATGCATGCGGGCCGGGGAGGACACCCGGCCCGTTCTTTTTTGGGCAAGTTGAATGGCGAATCGCTGCGACGGATGGTTGCGATCAGCCGTTGGGCGGATCGGGCACGAAGCCGCCGGGAAACGCTTCGGGACGCGGTGCATCCCTGGACGGCATGTACCACGGCGTGCGCGGCAGGATGCCGAGCGCCGCCAGCGTGGCGACATCGTCGTAACGCACCTGCATGACCTGCGCCGGGCGCGAGCTGGCACGTTCGAATTGCGTCTGTCCCACCGGCGACCATTCGCGGGCCCCGTGCCCGGTGCCGATGCGCTGGCGTGCGACGCCGCCATACGCATCGGCCGCCGAGGATTCCGCCGCGGGCGCCGCGCTCTTGGCCTGCGGCGCCTGGTTGCCGCGTGAATCCTCCATCCACGGTGGCGGCACCGCGGGCGGCGCATACGCGATCGGTCGCGCCTCGCAGAACACGGCAATTCCGATGACGCCGACGTTGTCCGGGCGCCCGGTGCGAGCGGCGTAGGAATCCTGCAGGTCGGTGAAGACGAATTGCGCGACGTCGTCGAGCGACTTGCGCCAGCCGTTGATCTCGGCGCTCTCCCACGGATCGAGCACGTACCCGCCCTGCGAGGCATCGGCGGTCTGCCCGCTGATCGCATTGACGCCGTCGACCGACAGCACCACGAGCACGCGCTCGCCGGTGCGGTTCGTCAGTCGCACGGCATAGCGGTGGCCGGGTGCGCCGGCGATCCAGCTCTGGCCGCGATACGGCAGCTCCGGCAGCCATTGGCCGCTGTCGCGGTCGATGACGTCCATGGCGACGAGCGGGCGTGCGGACAGCGGACCGCATGCGGTGGCGGCGAGCATCGCCGCGGACAACGCCAGCAGGTTGCGCAACATGACGCGTTCTCCGGTCGGAAGGCGGGACTGGAAACGCACCGCGTCGGGGAATGGGGTTGTCGCGGGTAAACTGCGCCATCGAAAACACCGATCGGCTCCTAACCGTTCATGACTTCCACCCGCGTCCTCACCGGCATCACCACCTCTGGCACGCCGCACCTGGGCAACTACGTCGGCGCGATCCGCCCGGCGCTGGCGGCCAGCCGCAATCCCGGCGTGGAGAGCTTTTACTTCCTCGCCGACTACCACGCGCTGGTGAAGGTGACCGAACCGGCGCGGGTGCAGCGCTCGACGCTGGAGATCGCCGCGGCGTGGCTCGCCTGCGGGCTGGATCCCCAGCAGGTGTGGTTCTACCGGCAGTCGGACATCCCGGAAATCCCGGAACTCACCTGGCTGCTGACCTGCATCGCCGGCAAGGGCCTGCTCAACCGCGCACACGCCTACAAGGCGGCGGTCGACCGCAATCGTGGCGAAGGCGAGGACGACGACGCCGGCATCAACGCGGGTCTGTTCATGTACCCGGTGCTGATGGCCGCCGACATCCTGCTGTTCAATGCCAACAAGGTGCCGGTCGGCCGCGACCAGGTGCAGCACATCGAGATGGCGCGCGATTTCGCGCAGCGATTCAACCATCTGTATGGCGAACCGGCGGGTAAAGAGCATTTCGTGTTGCCGGAAGCCGTCATCGAGGAGCAGGTCGCGACGTTGCCCGGCCTCGACGGTCGCAAGATGTCGAAGAGCTACGACAACACCATCCCACTGTTCGCACCGCGCGAGCAATTGAAGAAGCTCATCTTCTCGATCGTCACCGACTCACGCACGCCGGGCGAGCCGAAGGACACCGAGGGCTCCGCGCTGTTCCAGCTGTACCAGGCATTTGCGAGCGCGCAGGAAACATCGGCGATGCGGCAGGCATTCGCCGAGGGCATCGGCTGGGGCGACGCGAAGCAGAAACTATTCGAACGCATCGACGCCGAAGTCGCGCCGCTGCGCGAACGCTACGAAGCGCTGATTGCGCATCCGGAGACGATCGAGCAGCAGCTTCGCGACGGCGCCAAGCGACTGCGCGAGCGCTATGCGACGGCGCGGCTGCAGGCGCTGCGGGAGGCGGTGGGATTGCGGGATCTCGGCGCGCGCGTCCAGGCCGCCACCGCGACGAAGGCGTCGTCGGCCCCGCTCGCTGTCTTCAAGCAATACCGCGAGGCGGACGGCAAGTTCTACTTCAAGCTCGTTGAAGGCGAGCGTGTCCTGCTGCAAAGCATCGGTTTCGATTCGCCAAAGGATGCCGGCGCGCGCGTCGGCGTGCTGAAGCGTGGCGCATTCGACGAGGCCGACGCCGACGTCATGATCGGCGATGGCGTCACCCCCGAAGACGTGCATGCGGCACTGGCTGCGCTGTTGGCGGCCGAGGCCGCCAAGGCATGAGCCTCGCACTGCAGCCGAACCTCGCGCTGCTGCTGTTCGCTCCGTGGTTCCTGATCCTCGCGGTGCTGTATTGGGTCTATCCGCGCCAGCCACGCGATGCCGCCCGCCGGTGGTTCGACACCGGTGCGCTGGCGATCGCGCTCATCGCATTCGTGGCCACGTTGCATTGGGCGCATGGGTATGCCGATCGCCGCTACGGCGAAATGTGGCCACAGGTGTTGGCGACGTCGGTCGGTTACGGGGTGTTCCTCGCCGCGCTGGTGGTGGCGATCTGCGTGCGGCGCGCTTGGTTGCGGCGGCGGGTGAGTGGTGGTTCGTAGGGCGGGCTCAAGCCGC